>Ga0326597_10002521_pt1 | contig 27270 bp, 22 predicted proteins | sample RVTome_12_FD_203789 | JGI IMG/M metagenome (GOLD analysis project Ga0326597, IMG submission 203789) | Soil microbial communities from uranium-contaminated site in the Upper Colorado River Basin, Wyoming, United States - RVT100D185 | ecosystem: Environmental > Terrestrial > Soil > Contaminated >... | reverse complement strand
TTGAAGCTGCGTGCTAGCTCGCCGAGCTCATCGGTCTTAGGCACATCGATAGGCTCGGTGTAGACACCCGAACGCATCCGTCGAGCGGCTTCTACGAGGCGGCTCACAGGCTCGGTCACCGTCCGGGCGAGCCAATACGTACCGGCGACCGCCGCCAACAGCGACACGAGGGTTACGAGCAACAAGATCGTCCGAATACTCCGATATCGAGCCATGGCGCTCGTTAGTGAGAGTTGCAGGGCGACTTGGACATTCCCCGACCCTTCCGAGAACGGGCGCATGACGGTGAGGTACTCGGCGCCGACCAAATCGACCGTTACGGGTTCGAAGGAATTTCCGAACAACGGGCGTAATGCCTCGGTCATCACTTGCTGTCCCGCGATCGGCATCGTCGATTCGACGACACGCATCCTAGTGCCAGCGTCGCGATCGACGAAACTCACGTCGAGACCCGTCAGCGCCCGGATACGATTGGCGAGCGACCGATCGATCTGAAAACCCATGACGACCCAGGCTATCGGCAGCGGTGCGCGCAGCGGTACGATCATGGACTGATGCGGCACTCGGTCCGCGTACAGCACTGCTTGAGTCGCGTCGGCCGTTTGCGATCCCACGACAGTCGAACGTAGTTCACCGATCTCCTGCAGATTCGACTCACCGCGCGAACTCGCCACGACGTTGCCGTCCAGATCCAGCAGCATGGCGATATCGGCACCGGCACGGCCGCTATGGTTGATCAGCACAGAACGGATCGTATCCGTGTCGCCGCTCGCAACCGCCTGCTTGAAGCCGAAATCCGACGCGAGAACATCCACCGTCGTGCGTAACTGCTCCGAGCGGTTGCGCATGAATTCCTCGAACACGGCCCCACCGAGCGATACGGTTTGGCGGGCGCGCTGCTCGACGTCCGCCTTGACGGCGTTGAGCACAGGAACGAGCGTTAGCAGCTGCACGGATGTCACGAGCAGCGCCGCAAGCGAGAGTACGCGTTGTCTGAACGTCGATCGCGACATTGCCCGCCTACAGTTAAAAATTGGCTCTTAACAAGCGAATTAAGTCGCTGATACTACTTGTGAATTCCAGACCAATATGTGCACTGAATCACGGCTCAAAGGACACGAATTACCATAAGCTCGACCCTCATGGACGTTCGTAGATGGAGTACGGCGGTCGCGTGCGGCGACCGATGCTACCGAACGGCCGCGCAATTGGCGGCATGGGCCGTTTGCTCCGGCCTGAGCCACGCGGCGGCCGCGTCATCGGTGCACACGCTCGTAACCGACCGCGACGGTCAGCCGGTGGCCGAGGTCGTTGTCTATGCCCTACCGGTCGGCGGCAATCTGGACCGGCCCGAACACGTAATCGAGCCGGCCATGGAGCAACGCGACGAACAATTCCAACCGCACGTTTTGGTGGTGCAAACCGGCACATCAGTGGCATTTCCGAACAATGACGCCGTCAGCCATCACGTCTATTCGTTCTCCGACGCCAAGCGATTCGAATTGCCGCTCTACAAGGGAACGGCGTACCCGCCGGTCACGTTCGAGACAGCCGGCGTCGTCGATTTAGGCTGCAATATTCACGACCATATGGAAGCACATATCCTCGTTGTGGATACCCCGTATTTCACAACGACCGGCTTGGACGGCCGCGCAGAGCTCGTCGGGCTTCCCGCCGGCGAATATGCGATCCGCGTGTATACCCCAAGGCTCAAGGCCAGCGCGCTACCCGAACCGCAGGTCGTAGAACTGAGCGGAGCGCGGCCCGCTGAACTCAGCGTGCGCTTCGAGGACCGTCTAAGGCCTGCACACGCCGCCATTAATGTGAGTCTGAATTGGTCACGCTACTGAAACTGTCGCAGGCTGCCGTTCTTGCCCTGGCCCTAGCAGCCGGAGCCAGCGCGGCACAGGATCGTCCCGGCGAGTCACCGCATCGGTGGCTCGTGCAGGCCAATGCAAGCCACGCCGCCAGCGACTCCGACGAAACCGCGTGGCTGAACAGTGGACTCGGCAAGACACGGTATGACAAATCGGACCCGCGCCTTGCGCTCGACCGACTGCTCATTGAATATCGCGGCACGATTCGGCCAACGCTGTTCACCCATCTGGCGATCGATTACCAGAATGACGGGGCTGCAGATTTCGACATGACCGAGGGGTATCTAGAGTGGCGGCCGGTGCCACGCTCGGCGAACCGGCATCGATTCAGATTCGGCGGATTTTATCCACGGCTCTCTCTCGAAAATATCGCTCCCGGGTGGGAAACGCCATTCTCACTATCGTCCTCGGCGATCAATAGCTGGATTTCGGAAGAGGTCAAGTTGCTCGGCGCCGAATGGTCGCTGCAGCGCAACCTCGGCGGGCCGGGCTCACCGCACGCGGCCGGGCTGTTTGCGTCGCTCTTTTACGGGAATGATCCGAGCGGCACGTTGCTCGCTTGGAAAGGCTGGGGCATACACGATCGCCAAACCCGCTGGCGCGAGCAGCTACCCTTGCCGCCCCTGCCGCAACTCGCCGACGGTACTCGACTGCGCGATAAGCAGGCCCCGTGGGCCGAGCCGTTTAAGGAAATCGATCACCAGCCCGGGTACGTGCTCGGCGCCGAATGGCGCTACGCACAACGCGCGTTTCTGCAGATCATGCACTACGATAATCGGGCAGATCCTGAATCGACCTCCAGTGGACAATACGGCTGGGCGACCGACTTCAATCACGTCGCGTTCCAATTCAGCCTACCCTGGAAGCTCGGGCTCATGGCACAGTGGATGCGTGGCCGAACCATGATGGGCGGTATCGTCAATGGCTTACGCGTCGTCGATAACGAATTCGAAGCAAGCTATGTAATGCTCACGCGGCTACAGAATCGCCACCGCATCACTGTTCGCTACGACGACTTCAGCGTTACTGAAAACGATTTCCTACCGCTCGATAACAATCGCGAGTCTGGGCACGCACTGGCACTCGCGTACATGTTCGAATACTCGCCGAATATGCACTACGGCATCGAATGGCTAACGATTGACAGCGAGCGTCCGGCTAGAGCGTATTTGGGCGTGACGACCGGGATCGACGATACCGTCGTCCAAGCGCAGATTCGCTTGCGCTTCAATACCCGCTCCGAATGATTCTGTACGCGCGAACTCAACGGCTACGATAGTCCGCGCTCGCCCATGCCCTGAGCCAGCGCATCGGCTTCGCGCCAAACTGGATTCGATGCTTGCTCCCGCCTAGACTATGCCTCCAAGAAGAAAGGGGGACTCCGATGGACTCGAAAGATGCCAAGCAACGGTATTGGCGGGCAAACCTACGCCTTGTCGCAGGCTGCTTGGTCGTCTGGTTCGTCGTTTCGTTCGGGTTCGGTATCTTACTGACCGGACCGCTCGATCAGATTCAAGTATTCGGCGTAACGCTCGGATTCTGGTTTGCCCAGCAAGGCTCAATCGTCTGCTTCATCTGCGTGATCTTCTACTATGCCTGGCGCATGAACCGCCTCGATCGCGAATACGACGTCGACGAGGAGTAAAGCCGGACCATGGAGCTCAAGCTACTCACCTATCTCGTCGTCGGCGCGAGCTTCGCCGTCTATATCGGCATTGCGCTTTGGTCCAAGGCCAAGGATACCGGTGACTTTTACGTTGCCGGCAAGCACGTCCACCCAATCGCCAACGGCATGGCCACCGCGGCCGATTGGATGTCGGCGGCCTCCTTCATCTCTATGGCGGGGCTCATCGCTTTTCTCGGCTATGACGGTTCTGTCTACCTCATGGGCTGGACGGGCGGCTACGTGCTGCTCGCTTTGCTGCTGGCGCCCTATCTTCGCAAATTCGGCAAATTTACCGTGCCGGAATTCATCGGCGAGCGCTACGACTCGCGCACCGCGCGCATTGTCGCGGTCATCTGCCTGATCTTCATTTCGTTCACGTATGTTGCCGGACAGATGCGTGGCGTCGGCATCGTGTTCTCGCGTTTTTTAGAAGTGCCGATCGGCGTCGGCTTAGTGGTCGGCATGAGTATTGTATTCATCTATGCCGTGCTTGGCGGTATGAAAGGCGTGACCTACACGCAAATTGCGCAATATTGCGTGTTAATTTTCGCTTATACGGTCCCCGCTGTGTTCATCGCACTGCAGATCACAGGCGTACCGGTCCCGCAAATTGCCTTCGGCAGCCCCGTGCGCGGTGATTCGCTCTATCTACTGGAAAAGCTCGACCAAGTCGTCACGGCACTTGGTTTCCCGGCCTACACAAGCGGCACCAAGAGCACGATCGATGTATTTTGCATCACTGCCGCGCTCATGATCGGCACGGCCGGCCTGCCGCACGTGATTGTCCGGTTCTTTACGGTGCCCAAAGTTCGCGATGCGCGCTACTCCGCGGGGTGGGCCTTGCTGTTCATCGGTATCTTGTATCTGACCGCGCCGGCGGTCGGTTCCATGGCGCGTTTGAATCTGACCGAAACGATTCAGGCCGGGCCCGTCGGGTCCCCGGACGGTAACCTCGCCTACGCCGAGCGGCCGGCTTGGTTCCGAACCTGGGAAGCTACGGGCTTACTGCAATTCGACGACCATAACGGCGACGGCCGCATCCAGTATTACAACGATCGGAATCCGGAATTTTCGGTCCGCGCCAGTAACTTCGGCTGGCAAGGCAACGAGCTGCGTGTCGACCCGGACATCATGGTACTGGCCAATCCTGAAATCGCCCGCTTACCCGGTTGGGTGATCGCGCTAACGGCGGCCGGCGGCATTGCCGCGGCGCTCTCGACCGCTGCGGGCTTGCTGCTGGTGATCTCGGCGGCAATCTCCCACGACTTGCTCAAAGGCGTATTCCTGCCAAGCATCAGTGAGCGCCGCGAGCTGCTCGCCGGCAGGATCTCCGCCGGCGTCGCAATCTTGATCGCGGGCGTGCTCGGTTACTATCCGCCCGCCTTCGTTGCCCAGGTGGTCGCTTTTGCGTTCGGGCTCGCGGCTGCCTCATTGTTTCCAGTCATCCTGCTCGGCATCTTCTCGAAGCGGGTCAATAAGCAGGGCGCGATCGCAGGCATGCTCGTCGGCCTCGCGTTCACCTATGGATATATCGAATTCTTCAAAGGCCTGTTCATGCAGTGGGCCGGCGCGCCGTGGGGCGACGACGTCGCAACGAGCTGGCTGCTCGGCATTTCCCCAGAGGGTATCGGCACGATCGGGATGTGCTTGAACTTCGTCGTTGCGCTGACCGTGAGCCACATGACGCCTGCGCCTCCGGAGCGCGTGTGCGCGCTCGTTGACCGGATTCGCTACCCACGAATCATCGGCTAGGCACAGAGGCCCGTATAACGATGTCGGAAATCCACAATTTCTGTGGATAACTCTGTGGAGAAGCGGCTGAATCCCGCAGCCGTGAGGTTGGGCTGCTGGCCTTGTGTCAAATTGCTTAAAAAAACGTCAACTTTCGGTTTTTCTTTGTTTTCAGAAACTTAAGCTACGTTCGACTAAGCCGACTGAAGGAAGCTGGGCCAAGCTGGCAGTTTTTATGGGCCGAGTTGCCGTTTAGTGGATATATGCGCTCTAGGAGCGAAGTCTAAGCTCGAGCGCCGACGGCCGCTCGTCCGCGGCAGGCTGATACCAAACAGAAAATTCGCCCGCCGCCACGGCGAAATCGCGCTCCGGGTCGTCGCTGTCGATCTCGAACGCGTCGAAGCCCGCACGAACCATGAAATGCAGCTGTTCCAGCAGGACCTCGCCGACCGCACGGACCTCGCCCCTAAAGCCATATTGCTCGCGGAGCAAGCGCGCATGGGAGTAACCGCGGCCGTCACGAAATACCGGGAACTCGACGGCAACGACCGCTAAAATGTCGAGATCGTCGGCGATCATGGCGGGCGGCTCATCGCTCTTCAGGCGCACGCCAAGCTTTCCGGGGCGTTGCTGCAGTGCCTCACGCTCGGCCCGCCAGCGCTCGAGCGAGACGATGATGTCGCCAGCCGGCAGTTCGTCGTCTGCGCCAACCGTCGTAAAGGTATCGGCGCTCACGCGCCCGGCCTTGAGCAGAGCCGTCATGCGACCGCCCGGACCGCAGCGTGCCCGTAGACGGCCTGTTTGAACGGGTCGATGCCTACACGCCGATAGGTGTCCAGAAATCGCTCGCCATCCTCACGCACAGCCAGATAGGTCTCGACGATGGCATCGATGGCAGCCGGAACGTCCGCTTGCGGCAACGCTCGGCCAAGCCGGTCGCCCAGGGAAGCCGACTCGTCCGACGACCCGCCGAGTGTGAGCTGGAAATACTCCTGACCACGCTTGTCCACACCGAGTATGCCGATATTGCCGACGTGATGGTGTCCGCAGGCGTTCATACATCCGGAGATATTCAGAGTCAGATCGCCGACGACGGCGAGCTTATCGACGTCGAGAAAATGGCGGCTCAGATCCTCTGCGACCGGAATCGAACGGGCGTTCGCTAGGCTGCAGTAGTCCAAACCCGGGCAACAAATAATATCGGTGAGCTTGCCGATGTTAGGGGTGGCCAGATCGAGCCGTACGAGCGCTTCCCAGACCTCGAAAAGATCGCTCTGGCGAACGTCCGTCAGTACGAGGTTCTGGCGGTGCGTGACCCGGATCTCGCCGAAGCTATACCGGTCCGCGAGATCGGCGACCGCCTCCATCCGATCCGCATCAAGATCGCCAGGCGGACGGCCGGGCGGCTTCAGCGAGAGGTTTACGATACTGTAGCCGGGCACTTTGTGCTCGATGACGTTACTCGCGTACCAGCGGGCAAACTGCGGGTTGTTCGTCTGTAGCGCGTCCAGTTCCACGCTCGCATCCGGCAACGATTCGTAGTCCGGTGGTGCGAAGTACGCATCGATCCGATCGATTTCAGCCTGTGGAACCTTCAAGCGGCTATCGCGGATCCGTTCCCATTCGGCGTCCACAAGCTCGCGATAACGATCGATACCCATCTGATTGACGATGATCTTGATCCGTGCCTTGTGGATGTTGTCGCGCCGGCCGTGCAGGTTATAGATACGCAAGATGGCCTCGACATAGGACAACAAGTCCGCAGGCTCGAGCCAATCGCGGATCGTATGCGCAATAAAAGGTGTCCGCCCTTGCCCCCCGCCAACGAGTACTTCGAAACCCGGCTGGCCGGCGGCGTTCAGATGCATGCGCAAGCCGATATCGTGCAATGCTACGGCCGCACGGTCGTGCGGCGAGCCCGTCACTGCAATCTTGAATTTTCGCGGCAGGTACGAGAACTCGGGGTGCAGGAACGAGTACTGCCGCAGGAGCTCACAATAGACTCGCGGATCGGCGAGCTCATCCTTAGCGCGGCCTGCATACTGATCGGCAGTGATGTTGCGGACGCAATTGCCGGAAGACTGAATTGCCGTCACTTCGACCTCGGCGAGCGCGGCGAGAATGTCCGGCGTCTCCTCGAGTTTGATCCAGTTGTACTGGATGTTTTGACGCGTCGTGAAATGGCCGAAGCCGCGGTCGTACTTTCGGGCAATTTGCGCAAACGCGCGCATTTGGCGCGACGACAGCGTGCCGTATGGCACGTTGACACGCAGCATATAGGCGTGAAGCTGCATATAAAGACCGTTCATGAGCCGCAACGGCTTGAACTGGTCTTCGCTGAGTTCGCCGCGCAGACGCCGCCCGACCTGGCGGCGAAACTGCTCGACACGCTCGGCGACTAAGCGCTCATCAAATTCATCGTAACGATACATTCGAGCTAACTCTCCTCGACGGCCCTATCGGTCGCGATCGATGGCCCGAAGGCACGAATCGCTTCGCGCAGCTGCACGGGCCGACGCTGGCCTTGGTCGATCGCGACGTCGATCAGATACGGCTCCACGACGAAACACTCGTCCACCGAACGTGTGGCGTCCTCGAGCAGCTCCGCACCCCGGTCCGCAACTTCGACGATCAGTCCATCGTCAATTGACTCGCTCCAGCCAAGCCCATCGGTCATAAAGACGACGCGGCCGTCGGTGAGCCGGCTGGCGACAATCATTTGGCTGGACATTGCGCTAGATCTGCTTGGGTCACGGCCGCGACACGGGCCACGCAGGCCTTGCCGACAACGATCACGGTTCAGTTAAGTGCTGGTAAGCATACACACCGTGATTGCTACCGTTATGCCAATGCAGCACAACAATATGCGCAAAACTAATAGGGGTCGGACCGAATAATCTTTATTTATTAATGGTTTAAAACAACGTCACCGACACCTCACCACGGCAGGGCATAGCCCTCGGCGTGCCAGAATGTTCCGGTCTGCGCCATTCCGAGTCGATCCATGAGCTCGACGAGCTCACGCGCTGCCGTGGCTGCGTCCTTATCGCCGCGCCCGCCCGTCATACCGGTGCGGACGTAACCGGGGTGCAGCAGCAGTACGGCAATGCCGCGGGATCTCAAATCGTGCGCGAGATTGACGCCCGCCATATTGACTGCAGCCTTCGACATGCGGTAGCCGTAGTGACCGCCCGAGCTATTGTCTGCCAATGACCCGACCCGGCTGGAGACGATACCGATCTGACTGCCCTTCGTGAGCAAAGGCAGCAGCGCGTGAATCACGCGCAATGGCCCGAGCGCATTGACCTCGAACTGCCGACGAATGCTTTCAGCCCAACCAGACTCACCGAGCGTTTCGGTTTCGAGTATTCCGGCGTTGTGGATGACCCGGTCGAGTTCCAGGTCTCCGATCTGCCGAGTTAAGCCCGTAATCGTGGCCGGATCGCTTACGTCGATCCCGGTGATCACTTTTGCTGCGTGCCGATCCAAATCAGCGTTGGAGCGGCGGCACACCGCGATGGCTTGGTCGCCCCGGGCGGCGAGCGCCTTGATGAGCTCGAGCCCGATTCCGCGGGCCGAGCCTGTGACGAGCACACGCGGCATCTAATCGATCCTCGCGGGCCGCTGAGTAGCCATTCGCGTTGAATTAGGGCGATTTGCGACGCTTGCGCAGTCGAATCGGTCCCGGCTCTTCGATGTCACCGCCCCATTTTTCGTGGTGTGCCTGCGCCGCGTCGCGACGAATACTGGAGTGCCGATTGCTCAACAGCAAGCTATCGGGTGAACAAACGCGCGCGCGGATCAAGCCGAGATCGCGCGCCGCCTCAAATAGACTCGGATACCAGCGCTTCCATCCCGGCAGGAGCTGTTCTACTTGATCTCGCAACGACACGCGATAAGCCTAAAACCTACACGCCACAAATTTATACGAGCGTCAATGACGGCACAACTATCTACCACCCATTTCTCGAATCAACGCACCGTTGCGCGGACCAGTGCAATGTTTGGAGTGTGCCCGCTTTATTTTGATATCCGCCACGGGCGGCGCTTGCCCGGCGCGGACTACTTCGCCGGATCGAAACTGGGCTATACTGCGCAGTCACTACAATACAGCTCAATGAGTAGACGCAGACCATGTTGATCGGCGAGATCATTCGCGTCGCTTTCCAGTCGATACTGGCAAACCTCTTTCGCGGTATCCTGACGATGCTGGGTATCATTATCGGCGTGGCTGCCGTGATCACGATGCTCGCTGCCGGAACCGGCGCCCAACAACGCATAAACGATCAAATCAACGCGCTTGGCGCGAACATACTCACTCTCACGGCATCCGGATTTTTCTCGCGGGGCGTCGCACGCGATCAACTAACGCTTCGAATCGAAGACCTAGTGCCGCTCGAGCGGCAGACCCGCTACCTCGATGCCATCGTCCCCGAGATGCGTAACCGGGCACAAATCAAACTTGGCAATACCAACTCGAACACGCGGCTGATCGGTACGACGCATCAATATCACAGCATCTTTAACTACCCGCTCGCGCTCGGCCGGTTTTTTACCGAAGCTGAGGATCAGCAAAAACGGCGCGTCGTTGTCGTTGGTGCCGGCATACCACAGCGCCTCGACACGACTGCCGAAGCACTGCTCGGCAAGAGCGTGCAGGTTAATTCGCAGTCATTCGAAGTCATCGGCGTGCTCGCCGAGGTCGGCGATGCAATCGGCGGCAGTCCCGATACGTCGGCCTACATCCCGCTTTTTACCGCGGAGCAGCGAGTGCTCGGCGCCGGCGAACTCGACAACATCAGCCTGCGCATCGTCGAGGGCGCGTCCTTGGAGCGCGCAATGGTTGATATCGAGCGTGTGCTGCGCTCGGAGCACAAGATTCTACCGGGCAGGCCCAATGATTTCGCAATTGTCGATCGACGCCAATTCTTGGCGACGCAGCAAGAAGCGCAGCAGACCTTTACCTTGCTGCTGGCCAGCATCGCTGGCGTGAGCCTGATCGTCGGCGGTATCGGAATCATGAATATCATGCTCGTGAGCGTGACCGAGCGCACACGCGAGATTGGGATACGCATGGCGCTGGGCGCTACGCGAGTCAACATTCTGCTGCAATTTCTGGTCGAATCGGTGACCTTGTGCCTGATCGGCGGCCTCCTCGGAATAGCCGCCGGCGTCGGGCTCGCGATCACGCTGTCCAGGTATGCGGGCTGGGAGACGCTGGTCGCGCCCGAATCCGTTTTGATGGCCTTCGCGTTCAGTATTGGCGTGGGCCTATTTTTCGGAAGCTGGCCCGCGCACCGAGCCTCGCGGCTCGATCCGATCGAAGCGCTGCGCTACGAGTAGCATTAGGGGCATCACGGCGGGGCGGCGCTCGTTCCCGCTGAACCCATCAATATTGCCAGGGGAGCCGTGCGCTCGCTCGACTCCAGTGCGATCTTGGCAGTCATCGTCAGCGGAACCGACAGTAACATTCCAATCGGGCCGAATACCCAGCCCCAAAAGATCAACGATAGAAATACCACGAGCGTCGATAGCCCCAAGCCTCGGCCCATGATGCGCGGCTCGAGCAGTCCGCCGATCGTGATATTCAATGCGAGATATCCCATGGCGATGATGGCCGTCTCGACTAGGCCAAACTGCACGAGGGCGAGCGCGACCGGCGGTATCGCCGCAATCAACGAGCCTATGGTCGGGACGTAGTTGAACAAGAATGCGAGCAAGCCCCAGAGCAACGGGAAATCCAGACCGACGGTTGCGGTCAACGTACCGGCCAGCGCTCCCGTTACGAGACTTATGATGGTCTTGATCCCCAAGTACCGCTGGACGCTGCCGGTGAAGCGCTTGAAGTAATCGGGATCCGCGTTCGAACCTGCGAGCACCAGCTGCAATTTTTGCGGCAGCGTCGATGCTTCGAGTAGCAAAAAAATTACTGAAAAGATAATCAGCAGAAAATTAGCGAATAGCGATTGCAGCCCCCTAAAGAGGTTGGCGACGAGTTCCATCGCCGAACCCGGTTGTATTTGGCCGAGCAGCTCGTTAATGCTGACCTGTTGATCGAATCGCGCCGCGATATTCATGAGCTTGATATTCAATTGCTCCTCGTAAAACGGTAAGCGGGCAGTAAATTCGGCAATCGATCCGCCGATAAGCGCGCCCGCAAGCGCGAGAATGCCGATGATACCCGCAACGATTACGAAAACCGCGACACCGGCAGGTACGCGCCAACGGCGTAGCCAATTCATCAGTGGCGTGCAGATGACGGCGATAAATACAGCCACGAGAAATGGCACGAGTATGCGTTGCGCCGCCTGCATGCCATAGATCACGACGACACCGGCTGCAGCCGTTAGCATCGCCGCCGTGCCGACAAAGGGCTTGGTTTGGCTATCGATGATCCTTTCTCCCAACCGCTAGAACTGAACCTTACGCAATCCGATACTGAGACCCAAGCAGGCCAATGAGATTGACCTCAACTGCGGTCCCAAGCGCCCGGTCTCGGGCGACACGGAGTAAGACCGATTACTTACGGCAAAGTTTGACATAACTCGGGTATCGAACTCGCGTCGTTGGAAACGAGAAGTGGAACGCTTGCGAAGCCCCCTGAAGTCATCCATAGTCGCTCCGCTGATCTTAGTAAACCCGATAAAAGTCGGGGACACAAAGCCACCGGTCTAAGGGACGTTTGGTCCTACGACAGCGGGGTTGCCAGCGTTCTCGGCCTCACCTCCGAAGCCGGCAGCCCAAGCGCGCGTCGTCAACCTGTGGCAGCTGACACAACGGAGCGTAGCGCAGCATGCAGGCCGCAAAGAATCTCAGGTTCACCCAGACTTCCAGTAACACCGCCCCCGCGCAGTTCATGCAGCCGACCTCGCCAAGCGAGATTGCCGCAATACTCAGAAATCCGCGGCACTACCCATTTCCCGTACGGCCCATGGGCTTTGGGAGCTCGACAACCCGCTGTCTGGCGGCGCCAGGCGGAACGCTGATCGACCTCTCCAAGATGAACCGTGTTCTGAAACTCGACAAGGACACAGTCACGGTACAGCCCGGTATCTCCGTCCGCGAACTCGCGGGAATCCTCGAGACCGAGGGTCTCGAGCTTCTTGGCGGCTTTGATCTCGCCGATCGGAGCCTTGGCGGCGCGGTCTGTGCGCCGGGGCTAGAGGCATCGATGGGCGGCGCGGCGAGTCAGTTCGCCTCGCACGTCACCGGTCTCAAATTAGTCAGTCCACAAGGCAATCGCCTGGCGGCACGCCAGAGCGATCGCAGTCTGCTCGGCCTCATGCGGCTCAGCTACGGCTTGTTAGGCATCGTCTACGAGATTACGCTCAAAGTTCGACCAATTCAGAGATTCACCGTGCAGCTCGCCCGCGTCGGATTCGAGGACTTTGCCACGCTCGCACAACGACTGACGTTTGCCAGTTCGGGCACGAAACTCTATCTACTGCCGTTCAAGGACCGTGTGTTCCTCGAGCTGCGCCGCACGAGCGAAGACGCGGTTCCCGGACGCAAGCTCGCATGGCGTTTCCGCGATTGGGCTTGTTATTCGGCGCTACCAACGGCGTTGAAGTCGCTCGCAAAAGTCGTGCCGCTGCGCAGCGTGCGCTACCCGCTATCGGATCGCTTGAGCGAAGCCACACAATCGCTCGTTGGTCGATCGTTCCTGCGGACCGGAAGCAACTCACTCGAGCAAACGGGTCGATTCAAAAACCCGGGCAGCAAGCAAAGTTTCGTGTACTGCACGTGGGCATTTCCTGCGGAATCGTTCGGTGCTGTCGCGATTGCCTATCGAACTCTATGCCTAGAGCACTATGACCGTACGGGCTTTCGCTGCGACATGCCGGCGATTGGCTTTCGACTCAACCAAGATCGCAGCGCGCTACTCGCACCCGCCTTTGAGACGCCAATGTTCACGATCAGCTCGCTGTCGACCCAGCAAACCGGCTGGGATGATTTCGTCGTGGACCTCGCCGAATTCGCCACAGCCCACGGCGGAGTTCCGTTCTTCAATCAGACGCAGGGCGCGACGACCGAGCTCGCGGCGAGCCGCTACGGTAAGCGGCTCAACGTGTTCCGTAACATCCGCAGGAGGCTCGATCCCAATGACCGGCTGCTCAACCAATTTTTTGCGAGCTATATGGTCTAGACCTCGCGCGCGCCTTACCGGCTATTCGGACAGGCAACTCGCCCCAGGCCGGCTAGCGAATGAAGCCTAGGTTTTCGAGCTTGATCAGTAATCGGTGCGCGGCAAGATCAGGGCTAAGGGCTGCTGTGTCGATTCGGATCTCGGGCTGCTCCGGTACTTCATAGGGATCGTCGATCCCCGTGAAGCCCTTGATGAGACCCGCTCTGGCCTTCGCATAGAGCCCTTTGCGATCCCGCTGCTCGCAGATCTCGATGGGTGTAGCGACATGCGCCTCTATGAATCCTCCGAGGGGCTCGATCATCTCGCGTACGGCTCGCCGCGTCGCGGCATAGGGCGCAATCGGCGCGCAGATCGCGATTCCTCCGTTTTTCGTGATCTCGCTTGCAACATACCCGATTCTGAGGATATTCAGATCTCGATGTTCCTTTGAAAAGCCAAGTTCGCTCGACAGATGCTTGCGCACGACGTCGCCGTCAAGCAATGTAATCTGCCGGCCGCCAAGCTCCATGAGCTTGATCATCAGCGCGTTGGCCAGCGTTGACTTCCCGGAACCGGATAGGCCGGTGAAGAACACCGTGAACCCTTGAAGATGACGCGGCGGATGCGTTCGCCGCAGCTCCGCGATCACCTCGGGAAAAGAAAACCATTCTGGCACCTCGAGCCCTTCGTACAAGCGGCGCCGCAGCTCCGTGCCGGAGAGTTCCAAGGTGCGCACGTTCGGCTCGACATCGTCCTGCGGCTGGTATTGCGCGCGATCCTCCACGTAGACCATATTTTTAAATGGCACCATCGTGATATCCAACTCATCGGCGTACTTCGACATTAACTCTTGCGCATCATATGGCCCGTAAAAGGGCTTCCCATTACTACCGGCACCAGGCCCTGCATGATCGCGACCGACAATAAAATGCGTGCACCCGTAGTTCTTACGGATCAATGCGTGCCAAAGCGCCTCGCGGGGCCCGGCCATACGCATCGCCAACGGCAGCAGGCTCAAGGCCGTCGTCTGCTCGGGATAGTGTTGCGACAGCTGCTCATAACACCGTACGCGCGTGAAATGATCGATATCGCCGGGTTTGGTCATACCGACGACCGGATGGATCAGCAAGTTGGCTTCCACATCCTTCGCGGCGCGAAAGGTCAGCTCTAAATGTGCCCGGTGCATCGGATTGCGCGTTTGAAATGCGACGACACGCCGCCAGCCGAGCTTGGCGAATTGGGCGCGCGTCTCCTGCGGTGAGCTGCGTAGATGCCTGAAATCGTAGTGGGTTGGCGGCTCGATACCCTGCAGGCGGCCACCGAGGTAGACATTGTTCGCCCGGTTGAACAGGAAACTGACCCCCGGGTGGGCTTGATCGTCGGTGCCGTACACGGCGATGGCTTCGGCTCGCTTGTCTGGCACATAGCGGCTCGACACCGTCATCGTTGCGATCAATACCCCTTCTGGATCGCGGAGCGCAATTTCATTCCCGGATCCGATACCGTCGGCAAAGGTCTCGTTGACATCGAGCGTGATCGGCATCGGCCAAAGTACGCCACTCGCAAGGCGCATCGAGCTTAGGACTTTCTCGTAGTCCTCCTGCCCGAGAAAGCCTTCGAGCGGCGAGAAGGCGCCGTTGAGCAATAGCTCCAGATCGCAGAGCTGGCGCGCCGTCAAATCCCACGACGGCAGGTCCCGAGCGCGCGCCTTAGCCGCTTCGACTTCGTCGCCGTTCAGGTACAGATTCTTGAGAACACCGCCGTGCGGCGCCTTGAATGCTCCCATCTAATGCTTTCCCTTCCGTTGGACTAATTTCCGCGCAGGCCTGGCAACCTGCCGACCCGCAGGGGGCCGGTATCGCTCAGAAATTTAACTCGATCAGCTGCTCGGCAGCCGCGTGAATCCCCGGTACATGAATCGCCGAGATATAGCGTGCATCCTGGCCACGCCCCTTCAAGGCTTTTTTGATCATACCCTCGAGATTCGGGCGTTTCTCCGCAGGCAGGTCACTTTGCCCTAGTCCGCCGCCGAATTCGACGATGCCCGTCACACCCTGATCGAAGGCGAACTCCATACAAGCAAACCAGAGCACGGGATTGAACAGCTGAAAAAATAGCCGCGAGCGAATCGCTTGCGGCGCGGGATCATGCAGCGCTCCGGTATAGTTCGACAGAACTCCAAGGCGCAGTTCAGAGAATTCGCACTCGTCGAGTACGGCCCGGAATCGCCGCGCCGCTTCGACCATGAGATAGGTATGAAACGCCCCCTCGGTCTTCAATGGGACGGCACGCTTGCGTGGATAAGTTTCAGCCATCTCGGCCGCCAGCGCGTCGAGATCGCCATCCGGCCCAGCGATGACTGTCTGTTCGGGTAGGTTGCAGCCGCCGATCGCGCAAAAGTACTTGTCCGCCAATGCGGTTGCCGTTGCAACGTCCAAGGTCGTGGCAAGCATGCTGCCTTCACCGAACTCGCTCATGAGCTCGCCGCGACGCTTGACGAGCTTAACGGCAGTCTCGACGTCGAGCGCCCCGGCAACCACTAGCGCGCTGTATTCGCCGAGACTGTGGCCAGCCGTAAGCACAGGTGCCAGTTCGCGCTCGCCGAGGCAACTGCGCAGCGCAGCCAGGCAGGCGAGCTGATGGGTCACGAGCGCGGGCTGCGTATAGCGGGTCAGATCCAACTGCCCGTCGGGATCCTCGAAGCAGAGCTTAGCCATGTCGTAGCCCACCGCATCGCTGGCCCGCCCAAAAACCTCGCGGGCACTATCGAATTCTGCAACGAGATCCGCGCCCATACCGCGATACTGCGACCCCTGACCGGGAAATATGTAGAAGATCTTTTGCCTGCTATCAGTCACTGAAATTTGCCCTGCACGCGCTAAAGGCCGAACCCGTTAATGAGACGCGCGACGATACGCGAGCGGTCTTTAGACCTCAAGCCGTACCGCGCTCGAGAAAGGCCTCGGCAAGCCGCACCCAATAACTTGCCCCGAGCGGTAAGATCGCGTCGTTGAAGTCATAGCCGGGATTGTGAATCATACAAGCACCGTCGCCGGAGCCATTGCCGATAAGGACATAACATCCGGGAATGCGCTCAAGCATATAGGCGAAGTCCTCGGACCCCATCACCGGGGCCGCGGCTGCATCGACCCGATCGCTTCCGGCAATGCTCGCCGCGACCTTTGCCGCAAGGGCGGTCGGCTCCTCCCAGTTCATGACCGCAGGGTAGCTACTGACAAAATCGACGCTTGCGGTCGCGCCCATCGCGCTACAGATGCCCTGCGCGACTTCGACGACCCGGCGCTTGAGCATCGTTCGCTGCGCGTTTTCAAAGCAGCGAATCGCGCCAGCAAGTTCGACCGAATCGGGGATGATGTTGTACGCATCACCGCCGTGTATCTTGGTGACACTAACGACTGCAGCGTCGAGCGGATTGACGTTGCGGCTCACGATACTCTGCAGCGCCGAGATGACCTGCGCAGCCGTTGCGATGGGGTCGACTCCCTGATGCGGCAATGCGCCGTGAGCGCCGCGACCTTGAATGCTTAGCTCGAAACAATCCATCGATGCCATCATCGGCCCCTTGCGCATGGCAAACCGACCAACCTCGAGTCCTGGCCAATTGTGCATGCCGAATACGGCATCAACCGGAAACTGTTCGAACAACCCGTCGTCCATCATGACTTTAGCGCCGCCGGCCGCCTCCTCGGCGGGCTGAAAGATGAACTCGATGGTGCCAGCGAAGCGGCTATGGTCAGCAAGGTAGCGCGCGGCGCCAAGCAGCATAGCCGTATGGCCGTCGTGCCCGCAGGCATGCATCTTGCCGTCGTTGCGGGACCGGTGCGCGAATGTATTGGCTTCCCGAATCGGCAGCGCATCCATGTCCGCGCGCAGCCCGATCCGCGGCCCCGCCCCGCGCGCCAACGTGGCGACAACGCCGGTGCGCGCCAGACCGCAGTGTACGGGTAGCCCCCAGCTCGCGAGCTTCTCGGCGACGAAGCTTGCTGTTTGCACCTCTTCGTACGCGAGCTCGGGGTAGGCATGCAGCTGGCGCCGCCAACTAGCTAATTCCGCTTGGGCGGCTTCGATCTCAGGGATTACTCGCATGAATAGTCAGTCTCCCGCCATCCGGCGAATCGACAAAGTATAGACGCCGTTCGTTGAATTTGGTGAGCGGCTGAGCTACATACACACCCGTATGAACGACATAGCAACTCGACCCGCCCACGAGAAGCGCGGCTGGCGCCATGCCAGCAAGCGGCGGGCATTCTTAACCCACCTTGCGATCAGCGCGATGGTGGTCGGCACAGTATGCGCTCTGATTTTTTTAGTCTGGTATCCGGCGCCGTACTTTGCAGCGAAAGGCGCATGGAATGTCCTTAGAGTATTAGTCAGCGTTGATCTGATTCTCGGCCCGCTGCTGACATTGATTTTATTTCGACCGGGCAAGCCGGGACTGGGACTGGACATGGCCATGATCGCGATGATCCAACTGACCGCTCTGCTCTACGGAACGAGTGTGATCTATCAGGAACGCCCATACTACGCAGTGTTCGCCGTCGATCGGTTCGAGATACTCGCGCGTAAAGATGTCGATCCGAATGCAGTCGCGGGCACTGAATTCGCGGCCAAGCCTTCGATCGGACCAGTGCTGGCGGTAGCCAGCTTGCCGTCGGATCCCGTCGAGTTCCAGCGACTCATCGAGGAGACAATCTTCGAAGGCAAGCCGGATATCGAGCGCCGGCCGGAGCGCTGGAGCAATTATGCGCAAGCCAAGGCAACGGTCTTCGCGCGCGCCGAATCGTTGAGTGCGCTCGCCGCAAAACGCCCGTCGCAAGCGCCGCAGATCGAACGGCGTAGCCGCGCGCTCGGCCGTCCGCTCGATGAACTCCTCTATGTACCGCTTATCGGCACCGACCGCGCACTGACGCTAATCATCGATCCCGATTCGGCACTCCCACTCGACGTTCTCGACATCGATCCCTGGATGGAGGAAGTCGCAGACTCCGCGCCTGCTAACTGATCAACTCGGCAATCGGCCGGTAACGACTTTGCCAACGAAACGCGTCGGCGACCGGCTGGCACGTCAGGTATCCTTCGATGGTATTGACGCCGTTTGCAAACCCTACATCGTCGCGAAATGCCGCCGGGCCGCTATCGGCGAGCCTTAGAACATACGGTAGCGTTGCATCGGTCAATGCCAATGTCGAGGTACGTGGATAGGCGCCGGGCATATTCGTAACGCAATAGTGGATGACTCCGTGCTTAACAAAGGTCGGTTTGGAGTGGGACGTCGGCTCAGAAGTCTCGATGCAGCCGCCTTGATCGATGCTGACATCCACGACCACGGTACCGGCGGCCATCGACCGGACCATCGCTGCGGTAATTACATGCGGCGCACGCGCACCACCGACCAGTACGGCGCCCACGAGCAGATCGGCCTTCGGCGCGTACTCGGCGAGCGCCTCCGGCGTTGAGATCGCGTAGTCCAAATCGGCAGAAATATACTTCCTGAGATCGGCGCCGCGAGCCTCACTGAGGCCGAATACGCGCACGTTCGCGCCCATTGCGCTCGCAACCGACGCAGCATGTTGACCAACGATGCCGTCGCCGACGATCATGACGCGACCATGCCGCCTACCGAGCACCTGGCCGAGCAACACGCCGCGGCCGCCGCGAAAGTGTGCCAGGTGATGCGCGCCTACGAGCGGTGCCATACTGCCCGCGACGGCACTCATCGGCGCCAGTAATGGCCAACGTCCCGATGCGTCGGCGACCGTCTCGTAGGCGACGGCGATCGTGTGACTGTCGAGCAGCGCCTCGGTCAGTGCCCGGGGGCTTCCGGCTAGATGTAGAAAAGTGAACACGATCTGCCCACGGAAAAAGCCGTACTCAGCCTCTTGCGGCTCCTTGACCTTGACGACGAGATCGGCGCTCCAAGCCGCTTCGGCGTCGGCGACACGGGCGCCGACCGTGACGTAGGCGGCATCCTCGAAACCGGAACGACTGCCCGCATCTCGCTCGACGCAAACCTCATGGCCGGCCTCGACGAGCGCCTTGACGGCCGCGGGGGTCAAGCCAACCCGATGCTCGCTGTCCTTAATCTCAGTTGGAATTCCAATTCGCATCCAACTCTCACTTCCATTCGCAGTTCATTATCCGCGTCACGATCCTATTCGAGCGACGCATCGAGCCCGTGCCGGCCGGCGGCCGAGATGGCTTCCTGCTCGTCGAGCGATAGCATGAGCACGAGGCCGACGACGAAAAACCCTAGCACGGCGGCCACGCCGACCCGTTGCGACCCGGTCCATGTCGTCAACACGCCCAACAAGAAAGGACCCATGAACGCCGTCAGTTTCCCGGAGAACGCAAAAAATCCAAAGAATTCATTCTCGAATTTGACGGGCACGAATCGGCCCATCAGCGAACGGCTGGCGGCCTGGTTGGGCCCGACAAAGAGGCCGATTATGATGCCGGCGATCCAGAACGACGCTTTACTCGTCGCGAACACCGCAACGACCGTCGCGACGATCAGCCCGAGAAGCGAGACGACAATCGTACGTTTCCCGCCAATCTTATCGTCGAGGTGCCCCATCGCCCACGCCCCGAAACCCGCAGCGACGTTCAGTGTGATGCCTAGTATCAAGACTTCCTCCAGTGAGAAACCGAAGGTTTCCGCAGCATAGATGCCACCGAATGCGAATATCGTCACGAGGCCGTCGTTGTAGATGAGGCGCGCGATCAAGAATCGTACGACTTGACGAAAGCGCCGAATGTTTTGGAAGGTCAGTTTGAGTTGTGCCGACGTGTCAGCAAGTACTCGCCCGGCCGGCGACACTCCGGAGCGGTCTTCCGGCACCCACAAGAACAGCGGCAAGCTAAAGACGACAAACCATACTGCGACCAGCAGATTGGTTGCGCGAATGTTCTCACCGGCTTCCTTCGAGAAACCGAACCACGGTGTCTCGGGTTGGACAAACAACACCAGTGCGAGAACGAGCGCGAGTAACCCGCCGATATAACCGAGCCCCCAGCTAAATCCTGAGACCCGGCCGATGCGCTCCGGGGGCGCAAGTTCCGACAAAAAGGCGTTGTAGAAGACCGACGCAAACTCGTAACCGATATTCGCGATAACGACCAGTACTAGGGCGGCGTAAATCTGTCCCGGTAACACCCAGTACAGACCGGTTGTCGCGCCCACGCAGATCAGCGTAAAAGTCAGCACCAAGGCCTTGCGGTAGCCACCTCGGTCAGCGAGCGCCCCCAATATCGGGGAGCAGATCGCAACGACGAGCGCCGTGACCGTCATGGCTCGCGACCAAAGCGCCGTGCCGGAGATCGCATCCGCAGCGATCGCTTGCGTGAAGTAAGTACCGTACACGAACGTCACGACTAAGGTCGTAAACGGCGAGTTCGCGAAATCGTAGAAGGCCCATGACCAGATCGCACGCGAATTCGCGTGATCGGCATGCACCGGTGGCCGAGCGCCGGGACTGGCAGGCGCGGTCATGGTCCGAATGCTCCGGTACCGCCTACGAGTCGAGGAGCATGCGCGCGGACCCGTGCCAAGCCAATCGCCCGGCTTGCCTTGCCTAGCAGCCTGTCGGACTTAGGCTCATCTGCTGCGGCGATGCCCTGAGTCCGACAGGCTGCTAGCAAGCCTTCATAGCAGGTCGACTCGAGACGCCCATCTGTCACCACGGAATTATCGACCGGCAAGTCGAACCATGCTTTTCCTGGTGTCAAGGGCGAATGCTCTCAAAGGCGCCGAATCGGCGTTTTGGCCGCATCAAACATCTTACAGGAGCATGGCCAGGACCCAGCCGCGGGAATCAGGAATTGATGCGCGGCCGGCGGCGCGTACGCGTAAGCGTGCTAGATAAAGAAAAGGGGCGCTCTAGAGCCGCCCCCTTGTAAAGACAACGCCCAGCTGTCGATGTGAACGTCACTCCCCAAATTCGAATCTCCACACATGTTGCATGAGTACAACATCTATGGCGTGCAATGATTCTAGCATAGCCTTCCCGAGATCCACTATCGGCAGGCACGAGCAATGCAGCCCGCACAGTGGATCGCTCACGCCGTAACGGCGATCACTTGCATAGCCCCCTCCCAGATCATCCGCAACGCGACATAAAAAATCACGGCCAGACCAAAATAAGCGATCCAGTGGTGCCGGGCCAATAGTCGGGCGATGAGCGCCGCGGCGAGGCCCATGAACGCGACCGACAGCGCGAGGCCGAAGACCAATACCCACGCGTGTTCCCGCGCAATCCCTGCCACTGCAAGAACATTGTCCAGCGACATGGAAACGTCAGCGATCATGATTTGGACCACTGCCGCCTTGACAGTCTTAGTAGGGGGTCCCGCCGCGCGTGCGGCCTCGCCGTCGATCAGCTCGGGGAGTAGGTCGGCTGCCGAATCTTCCCGCTGCTGCAGGCGCAATTCGCGCCAGAGCTTCCAGCTGACCCACAGCAACAAAATACCGCCCGCAAGCACGAGGCCGATGAGCTGGAGCAACTGCACAGTAACGAGCGCGAAAACGATCCGCAGCACGGTCGCAGCGGCGATGCCGATCATCATGACCCGGGCCCGCTGGCCGGCCGGCAGCCCGACGACGGCCATCGCCACGACGATCGCGTTATCGCCCGCGAGCACCAGATCGACGAGGACGACCTGGGCGAACGCCGCCAACTCAGCCAGAGAAATCACGATGACACCATGGCTACGCGTGCCCGCTTAATCGTAAAGAGCGAACGCGACGTAGTCTGGGGGCCCCCGGCTGCCGGAAGTCTGGTCGAAACGCTCTAGATTCTCTATGCTTCGAAGCCTTCGAAGAGGTGGCTATCATGAGATTTGCATACCCTATCGTCCTTTCGATCACCCTGCCGGCTCTCTTGCTCGCCGGCTCGGCCCGCGCCCAGGAGGAAGGTGACTCCGACGAAGATGAGGCCCCCCGGACGTTTGCGGAAGTCACCGCAGACAGCGACCGCCTCGACGGCCTATTCACTGTCTTTCGCGACCGCAACTCGGGCGAAAGTCACCTGTTAATCAAGCGCGACCAGCTCGGCCGCGAGTATATCTATTTTGCGGTCAGTTTGGACGGCGTGGTCCAAGGCGGTCATTTCCGCGGAAGCTACCGGTCCAATCGCATCGTCTCGGTGCGACGGCACTTTGACCGGATCGAGCTTCGCTTCGAGAACACCGCATTCTATTTCGATCCCGAGCACCCGTTGAGTCGCGCGTCGTCGGCGAACATCAGCCCGGCACTACTGGCGTCGGAAGAAATCGTCGCGGAAGACGAAGAAACCGGCGATATTCTGATCAGTGCTGACAACATATTCGTCAACGAGAATTTATTGCAGGTCAAGCCGACCCCGGATCCCGACGAAGAACCCGAAGACAGCTTCAGACTCGGTGAACTTAGCGAGGAGAAGACCAAGATCACCGAAATCCGCAGCTATCCTCTCAATACCGACGTCCAAGTTGAGTACGTATACGACAATCCGGCTCCGATTGTGCAGGGCAATTTGGATGTAACCGATAGCCGTTATGTCAGCATCGTCGTGCAACACTCGCTGATCGAGCTGCCCGACAACGATTACGTGCCGCGCCTGGCCGACCATCGAATGGGTTATTTCGCCCAGCAGGTGACCGATCTTACGCGGGACGACCCAACCCCCTATCGCGACCTGATCGAGCGCTGGCACTTGGTAAAGCGAGACCCGAGCGCGGCGCTGTCCGAGCCCGTCGAGCCGATCGTCTGGTGGATTGAAAACACGACGCCGACAGAATTTCGCGATTCGATTCGCGAGGGCGTGCTGGCTTGGAACCAAGCCTTCGAAAAAATTGGATTTCGCAACGCGCTGGAAGTTCGCGTCCAGCCCGATGACGCCGACTGGGAAGCCGGGGACGTTCGCTACAATGTGCTGCGCTGGACGTCCTCACCGGCGCCCGTGTTCTCCGGTTACGGTCCCGCGTTTACGAACCCGCGGACGGGGCAGATTCTCGGCGCCGATATCATGCTCGAATACGCTGGCGTGATCCGGCGCATTCAATATCAGCGCATACTCGACAGCCTGGACCAATCCGCCCCGCCACAATCTTTCACCGCCGGTTACTGCTCGTACGCGTTCGACGCGCAGGTGAGTCAAGCGTTCGGCCGCTTCGCCGTCAACGCGCTGGAACTCGGTTCGCAGTTCGAGGAGCAAGTGTTGCACGAATTCCTCGTCGAACTCGTGCTACACGAAGTCGGCCATACGTTGGGATTCGCGCACAATTTCGCCGGCTCGCGAATGTTGAGTCTCGATGAAGTTTTCGATATCACGGCCATCGATCGCGCGGGACTTACCGCATCGATCATGGATTACACGGATATCAACATCGCTCCCCCGGGTCGGAACCATGCACGGTTCTTCTCCCTCGTGCCTGGCCCCTACGACGATTGGATCGTCGAGTACAGCTATTCGCCCGGGACCGGTGATTTCCAGACGGATCAACCGCTATTGGCGCAGATCGCGGCGCGATCGACACAACGCGAACTGCTGTTCGGCACGGACGATCACGTCATGCGAGCACCGGGATGGGCTGTCGATCCACGCATTCATTGGTATGACATGAGTAGCGATCCAATCGGCTATGCCGTGGAACGCATTGAACTCGTCGAGGATCTCTTCGGCCGGGCACTGGAGAAGCTCGCCAGAGAGGGCGAGTCCTATCATGAGCTCCGTGACGCCTACATCGTCATGCTCGCGCAGCTCAGTCGCTCGGCCGGCGTGCTGGCGCATCAGGTCGGCGGCGTCTATGTCAACCGCTCGGTCGTCGGGCAAGCCGGCGCGCAGACGCCGTTCGAGCCGGTACCGCTAGCCGACCAGCAGCGCGCGATGGCGGCGCTTGCCGAGCATCTCTTTGCGCCCGCCGCGTTGGCGGCGCCCGCGCAACTCTACAGCCATTTGCAGGAGCAGCGCCGGCTTTGGAATTTCTGGGACGAGACGGAAGACCCCAAACTGCACGAATGGGCGCTCGCGCTGCAACGAGGTGTACTGGAGCATTTCCTGCATGCACGCGTCATGACGCGTATTACCGATTCACGCCTCTACGGCAACGAGTACGGGCTGGCAGAGGTGATGGAGGATCTCACCGATGCCATTTTCGCGGCAGACCTCCGCGGCAACGTCAACACGTTTCGCCAAAATCTGCAGACGGAGTACGTCAAGCGACTCATCGGTATCGTCTCGGCCGATGAGGACTACGACCATGCCTCCAAAGCCATGGCGCTTTACCAAATCCGCGGCATAGAGCGCTCGCTGCGCAGAAAACGCGGCGGCAACACCGAGACGCAGGCACATACCCAAAACCTGCTTTATCTCATTGAACGTTTGCTGGAGGGCGACGCCTAAAGGCGTGACTATGGCGAATTCACGAGGCTCAACGGGTCACACCTCACGCACCCGACCGGAACTTCTGAGAGGTAGCATCAGTTTATGAGCGGCATGTCGAGAATTGTTCGTGAAGTTGCAAAGCCACGCGGCGCTGCCTTGGGCTTTCTTTTGGCTCCGGCTCTCACGCTGGCTCAGGTCGCATCCCATGATCCCAACAATGCGCTCGAGGAGATCGTCGTCACCGCGACGCGGCTGTCCACGACGCTCAATCGCGTCCCGGGCGGCATCAGTGTCGTCAGCCAAGACGAGATTCAACTTGCCCGGCAACAGCTCGCACTCGATGAAGCGCTATCGCGTGTCCCGGGCCTATTCATGCAGAATCGCTACAATTTCGCTCAGGACCTGCGGATTTCGATTCGCGGATTTGGTGCGCGCGCCGCTTTCGGAATTCGCGGCGTCAAAATTCTCGTTGACGGCATTCCGGAGACACTGCCGGATGGCCAGGGAGCCGTGGACGGCATCGACATCGGTGCGGCGCAGCAGATCGAAGTGATACGCGGGCCGAGTTCTAGCCTCTATGGCAATGCTTCCGGCGGGGTCGTGAGCGTCGTCTCGGAAGGCGGACCGGAAATTCCGTTTGCAACGGCGCGGCTATCGGCGGGCTCTTACGATTTCCGTAAGTTACAAGTCAAAACCGGCGGCCAAGCCGGCCCAATGAACTATCTGCTGAGCCTCTCGGATACGGAGATTGACGGCTACCGCGAGCACAGCCAGGCGGAGAATTTGCAGCTCAACGGCCGCTTCGACTTTGAACTCAGTGGCGACAGTTCGTTTCTCGCGGTCATCAATCACACCGATCAACCGGTATCCAATGACCCGGGCGGCATCAATGCAGCGCAGGCAGCCGCCGCCCCGCGCTCCGCTCGCGATCTAAACGTCACGTTTGATGCGGGCGAGGCACTCGAGCAGACGCGGGTCGGCTTCGTCTACGTGCTGCCGATCGCAGAGCGGCATGAGTTGGCGGTGCGCAACTACTACGTGAGCCGAGATTTTGCGAACAAGCTGCCGTTTCAAGGAGGCGGCGCGGTCGAGATCGACCGGTTCTTCGCCGGCGGAGGAATCAGCTACACCTATTCCGGTGCGGCCCAGGATATGGCGAACCGGCTCATCGTCGGCATTGATCTCGACGACCAGGACGACGACCGGCGGCGCTTCGACAACGTACTCGGGGCTCTTGGCCCCTTGACGTTTGACCAAAACGAGCGCGTCAAGAGTCGCGGGCTGTTCGTTCAAGACGTTCTGACGATTAGCGACGCCATTGAACTGTCAGCAGGCTTGCGCTTCGATGAAGTCGAGTTCGATGTTACTGACCGGTTCCTGAGCGACGGTAATGACTCCGGCTCCCGCACGCTCGACGACATCAGCCCCATGCTCGGCATCGTTGCCGATCTCACTCCGACGCTGACGCTTTACGGGACCGTGTCCACGGCATTCGAGACGCCGACCACGACCGAGTTTGCCGACCCCAGCGGCGGCGGCGGCTTTAACCTGAGCCTCGAGCCGCAGAAAGCGACTAACTACGAAGTGGGCCTGCGCGGCCGCCTTGGCCAACGAACGCGCTACGAGGCCGCCTTGTTCACGATTAATGTAGAAGACGAGCTGATTCCCTTCGAGACTGCTGGCCGGGAGTTCTTTGCCAACGCTGGGGAATCCGATCGGACCGGTCTGGAGTTTTCGATTCAATCGGAGCCGATCGACGGCTTGAGCTTCGTGCTCAGCTACACGTATTCCGATTTCGAATTCGACCGGTTCATCGACGACAGCAACGACTACTCCGGGAATACCATCCCTGGCAATCCGGAGCACTTACTCTTCGGAGAGGTGAGCTATGCGCACCCCTCCGGAGTGTTCGGTGCGCTCGACTTTCTCTTCGTCGACGATATGTTCGCCAATAACGCGAATTCGGCTATTAGCGAAGGCTACACGGTCGCGAATCTGCGCGTCGGTCTGGATAGGACCGTCGGCCCGCTCATCCTATCGCCGTTCATCGGAGTCAATAACGTATTCGACGAGGTCTATAACTCGAATCTTCGGATCAATGCGTTTGGCGGGCGCTTCTTCGAGCCTGGCCCCGATCGAAACGTCTACGCCGGCGTCGAACTGCGCTACGATTTTCGCTAGCCGGACACCAAGTCTGGTAACTGCCAGACGTCCACAGCGATGACGTTCAGGCTGCGTCGAATCTTGCCCGATTTTCGGCCATTCAGCTTTCGATATTTTCTTTCGTATGACTGGGTTCTTTCACTACATCAGCATGGGCTTCCATTTCGCTGCTCAAGATACTGCAATGTCATGCATCCCCATGTACGTCAAAAATTATCGATGTCATTGAGAACCGAACCCAGATACGGTGATCCAGATCGATTTGCCCTTTATAGCTAGCGCGGAAATTCAAACGTCACGATTAGGAGTGCGGGATCGAACTCCGTA
>Ga0326597_10002520_pt1 | contig 27274 bp, 26 predicted proteins | sample RVTome_12_FD_203789 | JGI IMG/M metagenome (GOLD analysis project Ga0326597, IMG submission 203789) | Soil microbial communities from uranium-contaminated site in the Upper Colorado River Basin, Wyoming, United States - RVT100D185 | ecosystem: Environmental > Terrestrial > Soil > Contaminated >... | reverse complement strand
TCCTCGTCCTCATGGGCTGGAAGGTTGCCGGATGGATTGGCGTCGACCGCTGGCTGTTGCCTGCACTCGGGACGCCGTGGGAGCCGGGGCGCATCGTCAGTGCCGTCGTGCCGCACCAGGACACCCCGTCGCAGCGGCTGACACCACGTCATGGCCCTGCCTGAGCTTGGGGCTTGAGAAGAGAACAAAGGGGGCGTGCTCTCGACGGCATGCCCCTTTCGTGTTGGTGCGCGAACACGCGCTCACCGACACCGTCACCGCCAACAACGCGCAAAGAGAAGAAGCTGATCTCGAGGTCACTGACCAGGTGAGCCGCCTCATCTCGACCCGGCTGACGCCGGCGGATCTGGAAGCGACATTCTATCCACACGTATCGCGCGGGTGAAGATGTGGAGTCGCGACGGCGTCTTGATCTATTGCGACGGTCTGACGCAAATCGGCGACCGCCACCAAAGCACGTTCCATAAGGGATTGGGCGATCGTATCCAAGGCCGAAAGGATTTGACAAGCTTTGGCGTCGGGCCTGTAGATGGGCCGGGCATCCGAGGGGTTCGCCGAACGCCTGCGAGTGGGTTTGCCGGCTCCTGCGGTTCGTCTCTTCGGGCCGGCGATGTCAATCATCCGCATCTGAAGCATCGCCTGCATGAACGCGTCCCGGCCTTCTCGGCGTCTTCGTCCCGCATTTGCCGGACAGCCCGTACGTGTCCTTGAGCCAGCCGCACATCTGCTCTTCACCGCCGTCGGAGAGTTTCCGCCCCAGCTCGTCGACCTCTTCCTGCGTGTCGCAATTCACAAACAGGGAGATCGCTTCGGTGAAGGGGAATCTCGGGCCGCCGTTCAGGTCGGGACGACTGGCGCTCGTGGAAGAAACAATTGACGCCCGGACACGGAACGGAGTCCCATGCCGGGCGCCAATCGAGCCGGCGAACAGTGCTAGGGCGCTTCTGCGCCGATGATCTTTGCGATTCTCTTCTCCATGGACTTCTCACTCATGGCGCCGACGCGGATTTCGCGCACGATGCCCTCGCGGTCAACGAAGATGTGCGTTGGGATGCCCAGCACGCGGTAGTCGGCGGCAATCTGTGTATCGCTGTCGGCGCCGACCGGATAGGCAAGGTCGGCGCGATCCATGTACGCGGCGACGCTGCTCTGGCTTTCGCCGATGGCCGGTGCCAGTAGGACGAGGCCGTCCTTGTCTCTGTGCGCGTTGTATACCGACTCGATGTCAGGATTCTCGGCACGGCAGGGTGGGCACCAGGACGCCCAGAAGTTGATCCACACTGGCCGGCCCTTGTAGTCGCTCAACCGCACGGTCGTGCCGTCGATGAGCTTGAGCTCGAAGTCCGGCGCGGGCGCGCCGACACGGGGAGCGGCACCACGCGCGGCCGCGGTGACGGTCACGGACTGGCTGTTGGCGGTGCCGGGCCGGTCGAAGAACCAGACGACGGCGGCGATGGCCAAGCCGACGAGCAGGGTGGCGATGACGTTGCGCAGCGTTCCGGGCGCGGGGCGCCAGCCGACGTCGGTGCGCTCATCATCGTCTGTCCCGAGGGGAGTCGGCTCCATGGGTTCGATGCGGCTAGCCATAGCTGTGCAACCCCCCGAAGAAGTAGTTGCCGAAGTACGTGAACAGGACCGCCAAGAAGCCGATCACGAGCAGGTAGGCGCTGCGCTCCCCCTTCCATCCTCGCACGACGCGCGCGTGCAGGTACCCGCCGTAGATAAGCCATGTGACGAGCGCGGCCGTCTCTTTCGGATCCCAGCTCCAGTACTGGCCCCAGGCGATCTGCGCCCAGAGCGCACCGAGGATGATCACGAGAGCCATCATTGGGAAGGCGAACATCACGGCCTTGTAGCCGACCTCGTCGAGCAACTCTCGCCTAGGGAGCCAGCGGAAACGGTCGTTCCGGTTCACCAGGAAGAGCGAGCCCGCGGCAAAGGACAGGGCGAAGGCACCGTACGCGGCGATCGCGACCATCACGTGCACGGTGAGCAGCAGGCTGTTCTGTAGGGCGGGCACGAGCGGGTCGATGTCCGACGGCACCGTGGCGGCGTAGGCGAGCATGCCGAGGCAGACCGGCAACACGAGGATCGCGAGGGACCTCAGGCCGTAGCGGAACTCGAAGTAGAGCTGGGCGGCGAGGGTGCCCCAGGCGAACGAGAGCGAGAACTCGTACATGTTAGAGAACGGTCCATGACCAGCGGCAACCCATCGGAACGCGAGCGCGCCGGTGAGGAACGCGAAGGCGTTGATGTTGAAGATCGTGCCCCAGCGGCCGAGCGCGGCCGGGACGCCGGCGCCCCGTTTTGCATCAGGGAGATCGATGGTCACCGTTCCGGAGCCGGCGAGTGCGGCCCTCCTGTTCGCCAAGCCGTATGACGCGTAGAGCACCGCCGCGAGGGCGAGCGCCACGAACGACGCAACGTAGGAGTATTGAGAAAGGTCATACATGGCCGTTTCCTCCGTTCTGGTCGTGCTGCTGGCGCGTAAGCGCGCGCCGCACCTTCGCTGTTACTCGTTCGAAGTCCTTCTCCATGCCCAGGTCGCGTTGTGACGCGGACGCGAGCCTCACATCCGTGCTGCCGTCGGGCCGGGGCGTGCAGAGCGCCCACAACCGCCGATGCGGGAACCAGAACACCATGACGAGGCCGATCACCATCAGGGCGCTGGCCAGCCAGATGACATTCACGCCCGGGTCCTTGGTGACCTTCAGGCCGGTGAACTGGCTCTCGCGCAGGAACCGGAAGGAGAGACCCTCCGCGACAACGGTCTCGTTACGCTGCAGGCTCTGGATCCCGAGGAGCTGGCCGGACGCCCGGTCGTACAACTCGAGTCGCATGGTGCCGAGGGGGATGGCGGCGTCGTAGGTGCCCGGTTCGGGGCCGACGACATAGCCGCGCACAGCCCGATCGGGAAGCTCCAGGAATCCGACGGGGCGGTTGCCCTGCTCAGCCGACCAGGCGAGGGGTACGCCATCGTTGAAGATGACTTCGCCCGACGCGGCATCGGCGACCTCGAGGACGGCGACCTGTCCGAAGAAGGCCTGGAAGAACGAAATGCCATCGTAGGTGAGCGGTGAGTTCACGCGGGTCGTTCCGTGCTTCACCTCGCGCCCGTCCTCGTAGATCACGAGTTCGCTGGAGAAATCCTTGGGCGGGCCATCGACGTACCACTCCTCCTCGAACTGCTCGAGCTTGACGGAGATGTGCTGCGCGAGGGGAACCTCGCGCGTGGCTCCCTGCGGGATGATGAACTGGTTGTCTTTCCATCCCCAGAAACGGCCCATGACGGCGCCGACGAGGATGAGGACCAGGCTGAGGTGCGTCAGGAAGGTGCCGAGCCGCGAGAACCGGAAGCGGTCCGCGTACAACGCGACGGATTCGCCGTCGTCCCGAACGGAGCGGTATCCGGCGCTCTTCAGGCCCTGCCGCACGGCGCCGGCCGCGGCTGACGTATCGATTGTGACGTTGAAGGCCGCCCGCATCTTCGCGCGGTCGAAGTAGGCGGCGTTCATGCGCACGCGCGGGGAGAACACGAGACTGCGTATGCCGCTCCAGCGATTGATGGTGCAGACAACGATGGAGGCGACGAGGACGACGATGAGGCCGCGGAACCAGATGGAGCTGAACACTTCGAACAGCTGCGTGGCTTCCATCACGGGCGTGAATGGGCCGTACCGCTCACGCGCGCTTTCGAGCCAGCGATCGTAGGACCGCGCGTCGGCCTTCACGGCGGCGGGCACCTGGTTGATGAGGGTGCCCGCGAGCGTGCCGACGGCGATGAGGAGGATGAGGACGAGGGCGAACCGAACCGAAACCAGCGTGTGCCACACCTGACCGGCCGGGTTCGTCAACCAGGCTGACGCCGGCAGTGAGGTGGATCGCTGCGGGGCTACGGGCATCGCTCTCATCTCGTCGCTCCTAGCCACTGGCGCCACCGCCCCAGTCGAAGTACTGCGGCATCTGGATGAGCGTGTCGGTCAGCATCAGGACGCCGATGGCGGCGACAAGCACGCCGCTGACGATCGGCACGCCGATGCGCAACAGGCGTGCTCGCTTCAGGGGCCGTGTCACCGTGTCGACCGCCATGGCTGCGGCGATGAAGGGCAGACCCAGCCCCATGGAGTAGGCGATGAGCAGGACCGTGCCGCGCGCGGATTCTCCATCGAATGCGGCGAGGCCGATGATGGCGCCAAGCACCGGGCCGATGCAGGGGGTCCAACCAGCGGCGAAGAACAGGCCGAGGAAGAACGACCGGAGCATCCCCGACTGCGCCTTGAGTCGGCCATGAAGCACGTGCTCCTGGTTGAGGAACCCGAGGTTGATCACACCGGCGAGGTGGAATCCCATGAAGATCAGCACGGCGCCGCCGGCTTGCCGGAGGTACTGCGCGTTATCGCGCAGGGCGTAGCCGATGAGTCCCAGCGACGCCCAGAAGGCCACGAACACCAGCGTGAAGCCGAGAACGAAGAGCACGGCGTGGAACGCCGGGGTGAGGCGGCGGTGGGCGGACGCGCGGCCGATGACCGTCACGTCCGCCATGTGGGCGAGGTAGACGGGCACGAGGGGGAGCACGCACGGAGAGGCGAACGAGAGCACTCCCGCTGCGAACGCGACTAGAATGGTGACATTCTCCCCGTCCACGAATGCACTCCCTCTACGGCGCGACGACGGTTGGCGTCGTGGTTGCCGGTGTCCCCGAAGCGCCCGCCGCGCCCGTGCCGGACGCCTCGGCCAGCTCCGCCTTCAACCCATCGATATGTACGCGCGCGGTCTGCGCGAGCTGCGATTCGGAGTCCAGCCGCAGGACGGCTTCCCATTCGCGGACGGCCGCCGCGAGATCGCGCGGCTCGGCGTTCGCGTACATGAAGCCGAGGTTGTAGTGGGCCTGCACGTCGTTCGGGTCGACGGCGAGGACCTTCTCCCACCAGATCTTCGCCTCTGCCGGCTGCCCCAGGTTGTAGTGCGCCGTGCCGAGATCCGTGAACGCGTGCTTGTTGGTGGGGTCGAGCTCGACGAGCTTGGTGAACCAGGGGATCATGTCTTCGTAGCGCCCCGCCTGGAAGTTCATCTCGCCCAGCTCGAAAAGTGCGTCCTGGTTCGCGGGATCCTGGTTGAGCAGGGCCTCTAACTCGTTCGCGCGCGCCTGGTCGAACGCAGGCGCGTCCGCAGTCGCGGGGAGCGACGGCTCGTCGCCTGAGTCCGACATCGCCTGCCGTACGCCAACAATCGCGACGAGGGCGACCACGCCGATGACGATCCCGAGCAGCAACTTCCCTGACTCGGCGGGGATCCGCAATGTCAGTGCACGTTCGTTCGATGCGACAGCCCGGCGCCGTGCGGCTCGCGTTTTCGCCGGGGCCGGGGAGGCGGCGCGTGCCTGGCGCGCGAGAACCGGTTCCTCATCGATGTCGTCCTCGGTGTCGTCATTGAGGTCCGCTTCATCCCCGAGGTCCGAGGCGGAGGCCATATGCTCGTCGATGACGTCGGCCTGCTGTCGCGCCCAGGCCCGAAACTGCTGGGGGACGTCCTCGGACGTGAGGAATGCGACGAGCCCATTTGACCAGCGCTCGAGCTGCTCGGGCGGGAGGTCATCGGGTATGCCGGTGAGGCGTTGTTGCGTAACCATCATTCCTCCATGCCGGGCGGCAGTGGCGTGTCCGTGGCCGGCCCGACATCCGCGTATGCCAGATCGATCGTGGCGCGCACCTGGGCGAGCGAGTCGCCGCGCGCCAGCATCGCTTTCGAATCGAGAACGATGGAGACGCAGATGTCGCACTGCGAGCCATGCTCCTCGTAGGTGACCGAGGTGCCCGAACCGCTCTTGATGAAGCAGTCGCGCACGTTTCGGTGCCCGGAGTGACCGCCGCATCCGCAGTAGCAGGGGATGTAGGCAAGCTCGGCGCCGTGGGCCGCGGCGAAGTCGTATGCTTCACGCACGCGCGGCGAGCCTGTTGTGACGAATGCAGGAATCGTTTCGTGGGAAGCGGCACCATCGCGTGCGACGGTGGACCCGCCATCGGAACTGGCGTTCCGGCTGAGGAACCACAGCCCCGCCCCGACGATGACCAGGGCAATGAGCGCCGCAGGGAGCAGCGTGCGAACCGGGCCGCTGCGTTGTGCGGACCGGGCTCCTCTGTCGGACCGTACGCTCTCGAGTCGCCGGCTACGACTGCTCATGGCGTTGTCCTTTCCGTCGACCTCATGGTCGCTCCGCGGAGGTCGCGCTGCATGCATCGCGGCTCACATTTGGGCCCATACCGGAGGGTGGAGCGCACCCCCTGCCATATGCCGGTCCGGGGACGCCATTCGGCTATCCGATTGGCAGGCCAGGAGTGCCCGGATGGGACATACCCTTCGCGCCAATCCTCCCGTACGATCCGAGAGAAGGTGGGTTCGCCGTGGATTCGCGGGTCGGCAGCGAGGCGGTCGAGGGCACAATGGACGCAGCGGGCGACGCACGCCTGGTTTCGGAGTTGCAGGAGCGGTTTCCCCTTGCCGTGGCGCCGTTCCGGATTCTCTCCGAACGTCTGGGCGGGTCCGAGGACGAGGTGCTGGCGCGCGTGGTCGCGCTCCGTGATGCCGGAATCCTGCGCCACGTCACCCCAATCTTCGAGGCGGCGGCGCTGGGCTTCACGAGCTGCCTGGTCGCGATGCGTATCCCGGTCGGGCGCCTCGACGCGGCTGTCGCGGCGATCAACGCGCACCCCGGCGTGACCCACAACTACCGCCGGGAACACGCGTTCAATCTATGGTTCACCATCGCGGTGCCGCCGGACACGGATCTCCAGGCGCACATTGCGCGGCTGCACGAAGTCGCGGGGTCGCTATCCACGCGTCCGCTGCCGAATGTGCGGTTGTTCAAGATCGGCGTCTCGCTGGACATGAGCGGATCGCGCCCCCTGAACCATCGGGACGCGCCCAAATCAGTACGCCCTCACGACCGCGAGGTTGCACCGCTGACGCCACTAGACATCGACCTTATCCGAGCCGTGCAGGGAGATCTGCCGCTGACGGCCCGTCCGTTCCGCGATGCGGCGCTGGCGCTGGGCATCAGCGAGGACGCCATCGTGCGGGAACTCGAGTTGCTGCGCGATCGCGGGGTGCTGCGAAGGGTCGCGGGGATACTGCGGCACCGGGCGGCGGGCTTCTCGGCCAACGGGATGGCGGTGTGGGATGTGCCGGACGAGCGGGTGGGCGAAGTTGGCGAAGCGTTCGCAGCGTATTCGGCGATCAGCCACTGCTATCAGCGCCCGCGTTACGACGACTGGCCGTACAGCATCTTCACGATGATCCATGCCAGGTCGCAGGAGGAATGCGATGCATTCGTGCAAGAACTGGCCCGCACTCACGGCGTAGAGATGTTCACGGTCCTGTACAGCACGATGGAGTACAAGAAGGTCCGACCGGTGTACTTCAGTCCGGACGTTGCGACTTGGGAGCGCGGGAACGGGATTCCCTACGAGCCAGCAGGCTGATAGACGCAGGAGGGCTCTTCGGCGAGATGGTTGCCTGTGATGGCCCACGCGCGCGCCCGGGAACCGCCACAGACATCCTTGAAGTCGCAGCGCCCGCACTTCCCCTCCAGGCGGGCGGGATCCCGCAGCGAGCGGAAGAGGCTGGAGTTGCGGTAGATCTCGCTCAGCGGCGCCGAACGCAGGTTGCCGGCGCACATCTGCAGGAAGCCGCTGGGGAACACATCGCCCACGTGCGAGATGAAACAGAAGCCCTTGCCGTCGTTCACGCCCTTCTCGGCCGGGGCATTCCCCTGCCGGAATGCGTAGCCCGCGCCCGTCAGCTCGAAGGTCTGTGGCTCGTCGGCCGTTGTGCGGGCGCGCCTGCGCTGGATCAGCACACGACGGTAGTGCTGCGCGGCCGTGGTGCGGACGCGGAACGGCACCTGCTCTGAGGCTTCGGCGAGCCAGTGGAGCACCTGCTCGTGCTCCCGGGGTGTGAGCATCGCCTCCTGTTGCCCTCTGCCCGTCGGCACGAGGAAGAAGACGTTCCATACGTTGGCGCCAATCTCGCGGACGACGTTCAAGATGGCAGGGAGGTCGTCAATGTTATGCCGGGTAACTGTGGTGCCGATCTGGAGCGGAAGGCCAACGCGGCGCACGTCGCCCGCGATCTCCACGGTGCGCTGGAATGCGCCGGGGACGCGGCGGAACGAATCGTGCACGTCCGGGCAGGAGCCATCGAGGCTGACGTGCACCATATCGACGCCCGTATCCCGCACGCGCTGCACAGCCTCGCGGGTCACGAGACGCGTCGCGCTGGGGGAGAAGCCGACCTTCAGGCCGCGGCCCACCGCTCCCTCCAGGATCTCGAAGACGTCGCGCCTCATCATGGGGTCGCCGCCCGTCACCACCAGGATCGGCTTGCCGAGATCGACGATCTGGTCGAGCACATCGAACGCCTCTTCCGTCGTCAGCTCTCGCGGGTCGCGTTGCGGTACGGCTTCGGCGCGGCAGTGGACGCAGGCGAGGGCGCACGAGCGGGTGATCTCCCAGGCCAGGGTGAACGGCGTGAGGTCGAAATCAACATCGAGGAATGGTTGGCGGGCGGGCGGATTCGTCGCTACGTTCATCACGAACCCACCAGCTCTCCCGCGCGAATTTCGTCATCGCTGAGGTAGCACGCGGGGTCGGAAGCCCAGAGGTCGCCGGTCGCGGCTTCCGCGCGCACGCGCAGGTTTCCGTTGCAGATGTCGAAGAAACCGCAGTCAGCACACCGCCCTGTGATCAGTTCGCGGCGGTTCCGCATACCCGCGAGCAGGGGGTTGGATACGTCGCGCCAGATCTCGCTGAACGGCTTTTCGCGCACGTTGCCGAGGGTCAGATGCCAGGAGAACTGGTCCGGGTGCACGTTGCCGAGGTAGTCGATGCAGCCGACGCCTGTGCCGGAGCTGTTGCCGCCGTTCCAGCGCATGAGGCGGAGCACCTCCCCCGCGCGCTCCGGTTGGCTCTGCTTGATCTTCAAGTAGAGGTACGCCGCGTCGGCGTGGTTGTCGACGGTCAGGACCTCCTTGTCCATGCCGCGAGCGTGCCAGTCGAGCACCCGGTCACACAGCAAGTCGAGGGTCGCGCGCGTCTCGTCCGGGGCCAGCGCGTCGGCCGCGATACGCTTGCCGCGACCGCTGTAGGCGAGGTGATACATGCAGAACCGCGGGATATGCTCCTCCTCCAACAGGTCGAGGATGCGTGGAAGATCGTGCTGGTTACGGCGGGTGATCGTGAACCGCACGCCGACGCGCACGCCGGCCGCGCGGCAGGCCCGTATGCCGGCGATGGCGGCCTCAAACGCGCCTTGCTTACCGCGGAAGCGGTCGTGGATCGGCTGGAGTCCGTCCAGGCTGACGCCGACGTACGAAAATCCCTGCTCCTTCGCCTCGCGCGCCACATTGGGGGTGATCAGGGTGCCATTGGTGGAGAGCACCGCCCGCAGCCCGCGATCGCGCGCGTAGCGAGAGAGCGTGAACAGGTCGGGCCGGGACAGCGGTTCGCCACCAGAGAACAACACAACCGGCGTACCGAAGTCCGCCAGGTCATCGATGACGCGGAGGCCTTCCTTGGTCGAAAGCTCGCCGGCGAAGGCGCGGTCGGCCGCGGCGGCATAGCAGTGGACGCAATGCAGGTTGCAGCTCCTGGTGACGTTCCAGACGACGACGGGGCGCTTGTCTTCCGAGAAGTGGAGCAGGTGGGGAGGGAGCGCGGCGGAGCGCCGGTCGTAGCGCAGGGCGTCGCCCTCGGTCACCGTCCCGCAGAGCAGCCGTGAAAGACTCAGCATGGCGTCACCTCCACGGCAGCCCCCGATCGGTGTTTGGGGCGGCCGCCGTTGCTATCACTGTCGTTCCACGGGGCGCCGGGGCCAAGTGCCGAACGGACCCGCGAGGCTGCCGGTTCGACCCATCGATGCAGCTCGTTTCGTATAGCAGGGGGTACAGAGGGGAACGTATCGCGAAGCTGTGATCCGCATATCTCATGGGGCACGATCCTGGCCCGCCGATCTACCGATCAGCCGATGCGCGGCGGCGGAGAGCGACGATACCATCGGTGTAAGCGGATGGAGCTGGCTTCATGAAGAGGCAGGCTGGCGAACGCAACTCGGTCACTGTGGGCGCGCGGCAGATCCCGCGCCCAAGCCCGCGATCCCGGCCGGGAAGCGTGCTCACCGCACCGCCCGGAAACGGCCCCACGAAGCGCGGAGGTCGTCCGCGGATCGCGGTGCTGGGGATGAGTATCAAGAAGTCGGGGATCGACCTCCGGGAGCCCTTTTCCTTTCCCGCCTCGGAACTGCAAGGGGCGCTTGAACGTCTGGCCGCATTTGTCTCGGAAGGGGCGATCCTCTCCACGTGCCATCGGGTCGAGTTGTACGCGTCGTGGGATCAGGCAGCATCGCTGCGCCCCGCGCTCAAGCGCTTCTGGCTGCAGGGGCGCCCCGCACCGAGGGGGGGGCTCGACGAGCATCTCTACTATTTCGAGGACGAAGAGGCCGCGCGCCACCTGTTCTCCGTCGCGGGCGGCCTGGATTCGGCGATCCTGGGTGAGCCGCAGATCCTGGGCCAGGTACGGGACGCCCTGGGGCACGGGCTCGCTTCGGAGGCCACAGGACCGGTCATTGGAACCCTGTTCCGGGAAGCGATCCGGGCCGGAAAGCGCGTCCGGACCGAGACCGCCGTCGGGCGAAACGCCGCATCCGTCAGCTACGCCGCGGTTGAGCTGGCTAGCGGGGTGCTGGGCGACCTGCGGAGCGCGCGGGTGCTGCTTATCGGCACCGGCAAGATGGGGGAGCTCGCGGCGCGCAACCTGCTGAGCAAGGGCGTAGCCGCGCTCTCGGTGGCCGGCAGGACGGTCGATCGGGCTGAGCGGCTCGCGCTTGAGTGCGGGAACGGGGTGACGCTTGCGAGGCTGGAGCACGCGCTGCCGGAGAGCGACATCGTCATCAGCTGCACGAGTGCGCCGCATCACGTAATCTTCCATGACATGGTGGCCGAGGCGATGCGTGATCGGCCGGGACGCCCGCTGTTCCTCATCGACATCGCGGTGCCACGGGACATCGAGCCCTCGGCGGGCGAGGTTCCGGGCGTACACCTGTTCAACATCGACGACCTGGAGGCGCGGGTCCTCTCAAACATGCGCGGGCGCCGCGCCGAGGCCCGCCAGGCGCGGGCGATCGTCGATGAGGAGGTCCTGCGATTCGAGCGGTGGCTGGCAGTCCGCGACGCCGTCCCGACTATCGCAGCCCTGCGAGACCGGGCGGAAGCGATTCGCCAGTCGGAGCTCGCCCGGACGGCCACGCTGCTGGCCCGCCTGCCGGAGGCGGATCGCCGACGCATCGAAGCGCTGACGGTCGCTCTTCAGAAGAAGCTGCTGCACGAGCCGATCGCGCATCTGCGCTCTGAGGCGGCGGTAGGCGGCAACCAGGCGGACCAGGCGGTGCGACACCTTTTCGCGCTGGACTGATGATTCACACGTTACGTTGGAGTTTCGACGCTGGGGAAGCGTAGTGGCGCTTGTGCTTCAGGGCGCGACGGCCTCCGTGCTGGACGGCAGCTCGTAGACGACGACACCCTTGCCGCGGTCGATGACGTACAGCTTGTCGCCCCGCAGAGCCAGGGCCGATGGCCGCGCCATATCGACGGGCTCTGTGAAGTTGTTGGGGTCGGACCGGCCAATGACACCGAGCGGCGTGCCGGTTTCATCGTACACCTGGATGCCGTGGATGAGCTCGTCGGAGACGAAGATCCGGCCCTCGGCGTCGACCAGGATGTCGGTCGGGTCGAAGACGCCCCCAACGGGGTCAGAAGGCCGCGCGAATGTCGTTGCGAGCGTTCCGTCCGGGTTCACACGCATCACGCCTGGGCCCAGGATGTCCAGCGCCAGGATCGTGCCATCGGCGGTAATGCCCACACTGCCGGGACGGCCGGTCGTGGCGATGGGGCCGACTTTGGCGGCGGCCGTTTCCGGCGCCACGTTGACGTTGCCGGGCTTGAACAGGTCCCACGAGCCTGATGGGCGATCGACGACTCGCACCAGGTCGCCCCGAGGCGTGATGACGATGAGCCTGTGGTTCTGGCCATCGGCGACCACAATGTTCCCCTCACCAGTCAGCGCCATACCCGTCGGGACGGCCGGCAGCCCCTCGATCAGCCCCGGCGGCAGGACGATGCTGCGTTCTAGGGTGGATGTGACGGGGTCGATCACGTACACGCGGGGCGGGAACGTGTTTCCGACGTAGATGTGGGTACCATCGTTGGCCATCGTGTGGGGATGACGGATATCCAGCCCGGGTACAGTGGCGGCGCTGAAGGACTTTACGAACGTGCCCTCCAAGTCAATCTCGACCAGCTGTTCGCCGGCGTGGTCGAGCACGAACACGCGATCGCCCATGATCGTCAGGTCGAGCGGTTCTACCCATGAGCCACCGACGGGCTCGGTGAACCTGGCCAGCATGGTTGCCGAAAAATTCGTGCGGAACTGCGGGACCAGCACGCGCTCCGGCGACGATCCGGGCAGCTCCAGCAGGCGCGGGGAACCGGGCGCGGTCAGCACGCCGAACAAGAGGGCTCCCATCGTCGCCGCGAGCCCGGCGATCGCAAGCTTCATGCCGAGGTAGCGCTTCGGCGGCGACCCGCCAAGCAGGTCCAGGTACTGCGCGCCCTGCTCGCCCCGCGGCGCCAGCACGACCTGCCCGTGCATGACGACACCGGGGGCGCCGGCGCGCGGGCCAGAATCGGCGGCAACAGCAGTCGCCGGGACCCACGGGGGCAGGAGCGTGGCAAGCGTGACGAAGGCCGCGAGTGGCAGGCACAGGATCAGGGCGGCCATATAGACGCCCTCCCGACCGCCGAAGATCCATTCGTACTCCACATAGCCGCGGAGGCTCTTCGAGATCATCTGGCCGCCGACCACGACGTTCCACCGCATGGCGAACACGCCGACGACGACCATCGCGCCGATCAACGTGGTGATCGTGGTGGATAGTCCCTTACCGACGCGCCCCAGCGACAGGTAGCCGAGCACGACGAGAGGAATGACCGCGCCAAGGAGGACCTGGACGATCACGAAGCTAACAAAGATCCGGTCGATGAGCCCGCTCACGACCTCCCAGCTCTCCTCTTGTTCATAGGCCATGCTGAGGATCTCGAGGCCTTCCAGCGTGAGATCGATGAACAGGAAGGCGGCGAGGAGTCCGCCCATTGCGCGTACGCAGTCGTGGTCGATCTCGCGCTCGAGCAGCTTCATGGCGAGGACGTAGATGACGATCAGCAGCGCGATGCCGGACACGATGGCGGAGAGGAGGAAGATGATGGGCATGAGGGGCGTAGACCACCACGGGTTGGCCTTGATCGCGCCGAAGATGAAACCGACGTAGCCATGGAGCAGCGCGGCCGCTGGAATGCCGACGGCTGCCAGCACCTTGATGAGCCTCCGGTCTACTTCAAGCGCCTCCTCGGATACGTCGTCCACCCCGAGCGCCATCGAATGGTAAACGACGGAGAGCGGCCAGCGCGTGCGCTGGGCCAGGGCGACAATATCCGGACGAAACACCAGCCACGTCTCGACTACGACGAGTAACAGGTAGAACATCCAGATATAGCCAAAGCCGGCCATGGCTGATGTGAATTGGGGCGTGAGGAAGATGAGAAACGCGCGCTCGGGGTGGCCCAGGTGCGCCTGAAGGGGCAGCGGGGCAATCAGCAGGAACGCCAGGGCGGTGATCAGCGCAAGACGCGCGACCGGGCGCAGGGACTTGATGCCGAAGACGTGGTAGAGCGATGAAACGACGAACGCTCCAGCCACGAGCCCCGTGATGAACGGATAGAGCACGATGAGGATGCTCCACTGGAACTCCGACTCGTTGGGGAAGATGTAGCCGTCCATCAGCGCACGCCTTCGGCCAACTGGGTGTAGTGCACGCGCGGCCTTGTGCCGAGATCTTCTTTGAGCACGTATGTGCGCAGTTCATCGATGATCTTCGACACCTCGCTCTCCGGATCCCGCAGATCGCCGAACTTCCGGGCGCCCACGGGGCAGACTTCGACGCAGGCGGGCTTCAACCCCCGGGTGATGCGGTGGTAGCACCAGGTGCACTTATCGGCGACGTGCTCGTGCGGGTCCAGGTAACGGGCGCCGTAGGGACAGGCCTGGATGCAGTACCGGCAGCCGATGCAGCGGTCCCGGTCGACCAGGACCACGCCGTCGCCTGTCTTGTACGTGGCGGCGACGGGGCACACCTGGACGCAGGGAGGCTTCTCGCACTGGTTACAGAGCTTGGGCAGGAAGAAGGCCTTGGTGATGTCCAGATCCTCCAGCTCGCTGTTGGCCTCCCAGGAGGTGAACCCGTTGATCCCGGCATCGGGAGAGTCGACGTGCCACTCGCCGTCGGAAGTCTGGACGTAGCGCTCGATCCAAGTGCGATTGTAGTCGGGGTCCATCGGCACGCTGTTTTCTTCCTTGCAGGCGCGCACGCATCGTCCACAGCCGATGCACTTCGTGGTATCGACGATGAAGACCCATTCGTGCTTGCGCGGCTCGTACCCGCGCGGGGCGGAATCGGCGTTCGCAGTCCCGGGCTGGCCCAGGCGGCTCATCACGAGTGGGGGCGCACCGTAGATGACGATCGAGCCGACAACAACACGTCCGGCCAGGCCGAGGAAGGTGCGTCGTGGCACGCCCTTGCTCATGGCGAACCCTCCGCGCGCTTGTGACAGCCTAGGCAGAGCTCGACAGGCCGCTCGATGTGGTTCGGTGGGAGAGAGGCGATCTCGCGGACGCCATGGCATGCCAGGCAGTCCTCCCGGCCCTCCACGTTGTGCGGAATGTCGGGGAACGCGGCCGCGGGCGAATGCGGATCGTGACAGGTCATGCAGTCGTCGAGGGGGAAGTGGTCGAGGCGGAAGATGGCGGCGAAGGACTCCGGGCGGCCAGTGGTTTTCTGGTGGCAGGTGGTGCAGAGCTCCTTCATGGGCTCGACGATGGCACCAAACTCGATGTGGCGGTCGCCTGCGCCATGGCACGATTCGCAGGACTGGCCCGCGTGCGCCGAGCGAGACCATTTCATGTCCACGTCGTCGTGGCACTGCTGGCACTGCATGGAGCTTCCGAGGCGGGGTGAGAGTGAGGCCCAGTGGGCGGCGTTGTCTTCGCGGACGAGCCCGATGAGAGGCAGGGACACCTGGGCCGTGGCGTACCTGACAAAGGCGAAGCCCGCCACGACCAGGATCAGGAGGGTGCCCGCCCGCGAGAGATGCTTCATGGCGGCCCCTCCACAGATGCCTCCGAGGGGCTTCTGGCGGCCGGCGCGCGCCTTCGAGGCCTGTGTTCCTGCTGGCCAACGATGCAGTCGATGATCTCACCCGCCGTCGCCTGAATGATCTCGTGGCGCTGGTACACCTCGGCGGTGTTTGCCTCCGGCCCGACGACAATGGTCAGGGCAGGAGCGGCGTCCAGGAGGCAGTCCTTAACGTCGCCGGTGGCCGGCTGGTCCTCGAGCACGATTGCATCGGGCGCAATCCGGGCGAGTTCCTCCGCGGTCATGTCGGCGACGGGCAAGACCGTCACCTCCAGCCGGGCATCGTCCACAAGGGCGCGGGCGATCGCCTCACCAAACAAGCGATTCTGGAACAGGACCACGACGTGAGGCCGGTGCATTTGGAGCCTCCGCGGGCGCGCCACTGGTGGACGGTCGGGGCGCCCACGTGTATTGTCTGACGCATCACACCGATTCACACGGCCGGTGTGATAGATGCAGTGGAAGGCCGTTGGATGGAGCGGGAAGCGTGCAGGGGACGGCCGATCTTGGTCCCGGGTGTATCCGCAGGTATACGCGGTAACCGTGGCGCAGCGGCCGCTGCTACTCGCGAGGCGGCAGGGGCACGAGTCCCGCGCGCATGGCGTAGGCTACAGCCTGGATACGGTTCTGGAGGTGCAGCTTCTCCAGGATGTTGTGTAGGTGGTTCTTCACGGTGCCCTCGACGACGCAGAGCTTCAGGCCGATCTCAGCGTTGCTCATGCCTTCGGCGACGAGCTGGAGCACCTCGCGTTCGCGTGATGTCAGCTCGGGGCCATGGGGCTGGCGCTGTTCGTCGCGCGGGTGGCGCCTGAACTCGCCGAGCAGCTTGGAGGCGATGGCGGGTGAGAGCGGGGCTTCGTTCGCGACGACGCTGCGCAGCATCTGGATGAGCTCGTCGGGGCGGAGGTTCTTCAGCAGGTAGCCCTCCGCACCCGCCTTGATCGCTTCGAACAGGTCATCATCCTCGTCAGAGACGGTGAGGATGACGATCTTGACGTCCGGATGTTCAGCCTTGATCAAGCGAGTGGCCTCGATGCCATCGCATTCGGGCATGTGGATATCCATCAGGACGACGTCGGGGCGGTACGCCTTCACCTTGTTGGCGGCCTCGTTGCCGTTCCCGGCCTCGCTTACGATTTCAATGTCCTCCTCCGCCTCGAGCAGGGCACGCACGCCCTTGCGGAACAGGATCTGATCGTCAACCAGCAGCACCTTCATACGCGACATGGCGACCTCCTCCTTCGTTGAGTGGCAGTAGCACGATGATGCGGGTGCCGTTTCCGGGCGAGGATTCGACGCCAAACGTCCCACCCGCGCGCTCCACGCGTTCCTTCATCGAGCGCAGCCCGAAGCTGCGCCCCTCATCGCGATCCACGCGCGACGAGTCGAATCCGCGGCCATCATCCTCGATGACGACGCGGAGCTGAGCACCCTCGTTATCGACGCGTACAGCGGCGGTCCTGGCTTCGGCGTGCTTGCGCACGTTGGTCAGGGCCTCCTGCACAACGCGAAGCAACTGGATCTCCGCGTCGGGCGCGAGGCCGCCATTGACCACGGCGGGCCCGTACAGCCGGGCGTCGACCCCCGACTGCCGGCTGAACTTCTGCAGGTACTGGCGCAACCCGCCGAGGATGCCTCCTGCGGGCGCCACGGTCTCGCGCAGGCCAAGAATCGCCTCCCGCACATCGACGTACGCCTCGTGGGCAAGATCCTGCATCTCCTGGACCTCCTCGGCGGCCCGCGCGACATCGCCGGACTCGAGGCGTTTGCGCGTGGTGGCGGCCTTGAGATGGAGATAGCCGAGCACCTGAGCCAGGGTATCGTGCATCTCGCGTGCGAGGTGATCGCGCTCCTCCAGGACCGCCACCTGGCGTTCACGGTCGCGCAAGCGCGAGTTGTGAATGGCGATGGCGGCCATATCGGCCAGACCCGCCAGGAGGCGCCGATCGTCCTCGGTGAAGTTCCCATCGACATCGTGCGCGACGCAAAGCTCGCCAACGACGGTATTCCCCACGATCAAGTGGGAGCGGAGGCACTGCGTGCCGTTTTGGCTCATTTGTGTCGCGCAGGCTGGCTCCGAGCCACCAATGAGTGGCACACGGGTGGGAGACGAGCCGATGCTCGCGCCGTTCCCGGCGACCTCGAACAGCACGCTGGTGTCGCCCGCGGTCTGGGCGAGGACCAGGCTGCCGTCCGTCTCGTTCGCGAGGCAGAGTGCAGCGGCCCTGGCGCCGACCAGGGTGCAGGCATCGGCCGTGACCTGCTGCAGCACGCGGGTCAGATCCTGCGCAGAGACGATTTCCAGTCCGACATCGTAGAGAGCGCGCGTGCGGCGTTCTCGGCGCTGCACGTCTTCCAAGAGAAGACAGCGTTCGAGCGCCTGGGTGGCATGAGTCGCAAGGCCGTCCATCAGACGGGTGGCGCTGGTCTGGGCTTCGGCTTTTCCGGAGGCGAACAGAGAGTAGAGAGCGCCGACTTTGTCCAGCGGTGCGGTCAGCAGGAGGCCCGACCTTCCGTCTTTGAGGGTGACGACTTCCGGACTACCGCGGGACGGCGAGTTGGGGCGATCGCGCACCAGGGCCTCAAGATCGGGTATCCACTCGCCGGTGCCTTTCCAGGTGCGCGAGGCACGGCGCTCCACCACCATGCCAATGGCCCGGGCGTCGAGAACGGTGCCAGCTGTATCGAGCGTATGGGTCATGATTGCGTCGTCGGAGAACTGGCCCATGAGGCGGCTGCCGAGGTCGTTGAGGGCGTGAAGCTCCCGGGCGCGCGCATCGCTTGCCTGCTGACTGCGGTCGACCCAGCCGAACACGATGGTCGCGAAGAGAAAGGCGCCCAGCGCGAGGGCGATGATGAAGCCAATCGCGGCGGGCCAGAAGTCGAGCACGTTGCCCAGCAGGGTGTGAATGGTGAGGACGAGGAAGACCACGAACGCGACGGGGAGCGCGATTGCGATCCATCTGAGGCTGTTCACGCTCATGTGCACCGCTCCTGCTCGACGACTACCCACCGTTCCAGCAGACCCTCGGCGGTAGCCATCACCAGCCTATCCCTTGATCGGCTTCTGATCGCAGGGCATTAATCCTACGGGGGACGGCCATATGTACCTTTTTTCACATGACGGGGGAATGGATTGACCGGGCAGGGCGCCCTTTCCCTGTGCCCTACATGTCACGCCGGGTACTGCCCGGAGTAGAGGGCGCGGCGCGAAGATGACGGTGTGGGGATTCTCGAAGGGAGGGTGCCATGGACACACGACCCGCAGTGCCACCACGGATGGGTTTAGGCTGGCTCGGGCCCGTGGCCGCGGGCGCGGCCCTGGTCGCGGTGGCGTTCTTTGCCGCCTCGTATCTCTCCCGTCCGGACGAGGCGGCCGACCCGAGGGCCAGCCTGGTTGCCGATTTGGAGGACCAGGTCCGCGCCGATCCGCAGAACACGGACCTCCGCGTGGTGGTGGCCGAAGCGTACCTGGAGGCCGGCCGCGCCGAGGACGCCCTGGCGCAATACGACGAAGCGCTGCGCCTCGATCCCGAGCGGGAGGACGCACTGTACGGGCTGGGCCTGACCTATCGCGAGTTGGGGCAGCCTGACCAGGCGACCGCAGCCTTCCAGGCGATCATCGAGGCGAACAAAGACAACCCGAACGAGGCGCTTAACCGCCGGCTGCAGGGAGCCCACTTCTACCAGGGGCTCCTCTTTCGTGATGCGGGGCGGTACGAGGAGGCGATCAACGAGCTTCGCCTGGCGCTGGGGCTGAACCGCTCGGACGCCGACACGCTGTTCGAACTGGGCAAGACGTTCGCGTTGAACGGAAATACCGACGACGCGATCGCCGCGTTCGACGTCACGCTGGCCTACGTACCCGACTATCGCGAGGCCTACGTCGAACTGGAGAAGATCGCGACAGCAAGCGGCGACCAGCCGCGCGCGGAGTTCGCCCGCGCGATGCTGCTGGTACTGGACGGCAAGGAAGAGGACGCGATTCCCGTCCTGAAACAGGCGGCTGAACAGGCCGAAAGCGCCCGCTACTGGTGGGGGCTGGGCTATGCGCAGGAACGGTCCGGCGACGAAGCTGGCGCCATTGCGGCGTACCAGCGCGCCGTAGAGCTGAACCCTGGCGAACTCCTGGCAGCCGAGTCGCTTCGGAGGCTGCAGGCGGGAGGTGAGCCATGACACTCGTGCTTCAACCGGAAGGAGGGCGCAGGGACCGCAGGCGCAACCTCGTGGTCGCGCTACTACTGCTGGTAGTGTTCCTCCTTGCGTTGGGGGTGTTCACGCTGCTCATCCAGGGCGGCAAGGCTCCCCGCGTCGGACTGCCCGGCGTGCTAGGAACCGACGACGGCAACGCACGCTTCGACCGGGCAGTTTCCCCCGTTTCGCGTCCGATCGCCGTGGCCGTGAGCCCCGACGGGCGGCGCATGTACGTGGCAGAGAGCGCCGGCGCATACGCAGTGCAGGTGTTCGAGACCAAAGGCTCGCCGATCGCGGCGATGAGCCCGCCACATACGACCGAGACCACGCGGCAGCCCATGGGCGTCGCTGTGGGCACGGACGGCACGGTGTACGTCACGGACCGCAGGCTGCGGCAGATCATGATGTTCGAGGCGGACGGGACGTACCGCGACGTCCTGCGGCCGGCCGGTATCGACTCCTGGGCGCCGCTGGCGATCACGGTCGACCGCGACGGGCTGATCTACGTGGCGGAAGCCCTGGACCTTCCTGAGTTGCAACGACACCGAATCTACGTGCTGCAGCCGGATGGCGTCGTCGTGCGGCAGTTCGGGCAGAAGGGTGACGCCTCGAGCGACCTGATGTTCCCGAGTTCACTGGCTGTCGACGATCTGGGGCGTATCTGGGTGGGCGACATGACGGGTGTCAAGGTGTTCGGCCCTGACGGGGTGTTCAAGTTCCGGCTCCGCACCGAGGGAGAAGGCGCCGTGGCGCTCCCTGGCGGCATGGCTGTCCGGAACAGCCGGGTCTACATCAGCGACTCCATCAACCACCGCGTGGTGATTTACGACGCGTCGCAGGATGCCGTGGTCCCGGCCGGGGGTTTTGGCACGCTGGGGAACGGGAAGGGCCAGTTCAGGTACCCGGCAGGCATAGCCGTTTCGGACAGTCGGATCTATATCGCGGACCGTGAGAACGGGCGCATCGACATATGGACTCCGTAGCAAAGCGGCGGAGAATGAGTACGCAAGGGCCAACGTAATCCCAGCCCTTCTAGACCGAACCAGGAAGGAGGTGAGAGGAATGAAACGGTTCAAACTGCTGGGGGTAATCGCCCTCGGAGCGGTCATAGTTGGTGCCGGCCTGGTGACATGGGCCACGCCGGCGCAAGCGAACGGAGGACCGCATGGTAACTTCACCCTGACGACCAGCTCCTGTGCGGGCTGTCACAGGGCGCACACAGCGATCGGTCCGGACCTGTTGAAGTCGGAGACCGTGTACGGCCTGTGCACGACCTGCCATGCAGGCGTGGCGCAGACGGACGTGGTGCACGGCCAGCAGGTAGGGACCGGGAAGACGCTGAACGGCGGCGGCTTTGAACAGGTGAACGGCGGGGTCGTTTCTTCGTCGCACACGGTCGAGGACCTGCCGGTGAATGGCACACCCGCTACTGGAGCAGGCACTGCCTGGGGTAGCCAGGACGGGGTAGGCGATGGAGGCGTCGGGGTGCAGGGCACCCTGGAATGCACCAGCTGCCACAACCCGCACGGTAGCACCAACTACCGGATCCTGCGCGACGCCAGCACGACGGCGAAGTGGGTCAGGAATGACCCCGACCTGTTGAGCTGGGTCAGCTACCAGGTGCTGGCAACTCGTGACGATGCACCGAACTACGCGTTCGACGTGACGAGCCAGTCCGACTGCCCGGTCATTCCCGCAACGGGAACGACGCCGACGCCGACGCCGGGACCGGGAACCAAGTGCATGTCTCGCTTTACGTCGGGCGTGCAGAGCGTGACGGGGCAACCGTCGATCATCGACCCGCTGAAGGGCATGAACGCGTTCTGTGCAACGTGCCACAAGTCGTACTTGACGATGTCGGGAGGTCCGGGATTCAACTCATTGAACACACCGGAAGCTACCGTCGGACCGGGTACGCCGACGAGGATTCCGTCGGTCATCTATCCAGGAACGCAGGATGCGCTGGACGGACATGGAGAGGTGGCACGCTACCGCCACTCCGTAGGACGGACCAAGGGCTCGGCTCCGAAGCAGCCTCTGCGATTTGCTGCCCGGGGTAACGACCCGAACCCGCCAGGTACGCTGACGTACGACGCCATGGGCTGTCTGACGTGTCACTTCGCGCACGGAACCAATGCCGCAGCGACACCGGCCGCCGGTGACACGGTTATGCCGGGTCCCGCCGCGGACAGCGCCCTGCTGTTCTACGACAACCGGGGTGTGTGCATCAGCTGTCACCAAACCGTGGGCTCTCCCGCGACGGTGACGCCGGTTCCGAGCAATACGCCGGTACCGCCGACACCAACGCCCACGCCATGAACGAGGGACACCCAGGGAGCAGTAGCCGGCTGCTCCCGGGGTTATCTCTCGAACCGTCTCCCTCCCAAACCCACAGCTTGTCACATGTCGCGTCGAGGCCCCGCGGAGCTGGTATTCGGGCTTCGCGCCGCGGGGCCCTCGCCTAGACCGAAGAGCAGGTACAAGCTGACCACAAGGCACATGCAAGGACTGATCCTTTGGCCGTCCATCGAACGGTCCATTTGAACGATCATGGAATGAGAGAGAGCGTATTGGATCGGTGACTGTGTTGAACGCGCCTACGCTCCGCTGGCTCCGCGATGTCGCGATCGCCATCGTCGTCATGACGGCAGGCCTGATCGCGCTGGGAACGATCACGAACCAGGCATACGCGGGGCTTCCTCTCGCGGATTCCGGCCCGCGGTCGCCGAGCACCCAAGCCGGCCCCGAGGCCAGCCCCCATGGCGCTCAGCCCGTCTGCGCCTCGTGCCATCGGGGACACACCGCCCCCGAGGGGTCGCTGTTGCTGGCCGCTTCGGCGGGCATTGCGGTCTGTACGCGCTGCCACAACGCCTGGGGGGAAGAGGCGGTGTCGACGCACAGCAACGTGGACTACCCGTCGGCCACGCAGCCTGCGTTCACGCTTTCGTGCGCGCTGTGCCACGATCCCCATGGCGATCCCGATAACGGCAGCGAGGCAATGCTTCGGACGAGTATCGGCGGGCTCGCCGTCAACTTCGCGCGCAGCGAGGGCGAGGACTCGTTCGATGATGGGCTTGACGATGGGGTGCACGACAGCATCTGCGTCGTCTGCCACACGACCACCGCGCACAACAACGCGTTCAGCGGGGAGTTGATGGGACAGGGCCACGATCCGGTCGGCGGGGACTGCACGTTGTGCCATTCGCACGGGAGCGATCCACTGGTGGGCTCGGGTTTCATGCCTGGTACGCCATCACCCACGCCGACGGAGACGGCCACACCTGTCGTTCCGACACCCACAGAGACGCCAATCCCAACGAACACTCCGACCCCAACGGACACGCCGACGATGGAGCCGATAGCGACGACCGCGCCGACCGAGACACCCGAACCGGCGTCGGCGACACCGACGCCATCCGAGACGCCGACGCCATGAACTTCTTCACCGAGACGAACGGAGGTTGAGCCATGATTCACTTGGGAGCCATCGGACTGCTGCTGACCCTTGCGTTTGGGTTGAACTTGCCGCTAGGAGCCTGGCGCAAGTCGCAACGAAAGTTCTCGCCGGCGTGGTTTCTGGGGATTCACGCGAGCATCCCCGTCCTGTTCGCAGCGAGGTTCGAACTCGACATCGCGTACTGGGTCATTCCGCTCGAGATCGCGCTCGTAATCGCCGGCCAGATGGCCGGGAGCCGCCTTCGTGGCAGTGCGAGCATGCTCGATCAGGCAGGCGAAGTGCGTGTCGGGGCCGATTCCTGAAGGAACGGCGCCGTGATCCCCGACACGCCAGTTGGCCTCCGCGACCGCGCCATCGTCCTCACCTTAACCCTGACCGGCCGGCGCCGGGCCGAGGTGTTGAACATGACGGTCAGCGACCTCTCGGCCGAGGACGGGAAGGTCTGGTGCCGGTACCGGGGCAAGGGCGGGAAGACGGGCAAGCGTGAACTACCACAGCCCGCGTACGGGGCGATCGTGGCCGCCCTCGCCGCGTTCGGGCACGACATGGCCACCCTGCCGCCCGGGGCGCCCCTGTGGCCCGCCAGAGGCCGAAACGGTGCGGCTCTTACATCGGGGACGTTCTACGCCAACCTGCAGCGCTACTTCCACGACGCCGGGGTTGCCCGCTGCGGGCGTGCACATCTTCCGCCATTCGGCCGCCGAGCTGCGGAGGGACGCCGGCGAGAGCATCGAGGACGTGAGTCGCTTCCTCGATCAGAGCTCGTTGGCCGTGACGACGACCTACCTGCGCCGGCTGGAGGGGCAGGAGGACCACTCGTGGGCGAAGGTGGCTGCAGCGATCGGCATTTCCCACGAGCCCGCGCTATAGTGCGAGACCCTGCGAAGCTCCCGCTTCCAATGCCTCGTTCGAGAAACCGGTTCCGAGCCCCATCAATGTCAGCGCCGATCGTCTGTGCCGAGGCGAAGGCTGCGCATTCGGCTGCCAGCACCCGCAAATGCGGGTTGACGCGATCGGAGTCGCGCGGCAGGAACCCCCGGATGAAGCTGGCATCGCTCGTCAGTCGGTCAAGACTGGAGATCAAGGCGGCCGCGCAGTCGCCCGACGTGGCTCCTTCAAGTGACCGCGCCCCGGTCATTCCGTTTGGCGTGATCCGGTACCACGTAGCGTAGCGACCAAGGATCGCCCCCATCCTCCCAACTTCACTCTGACCGAGGAACGCGAGATTGCCGCGGGCAATGCCAATTCTGTGCATCGTCTTTTGAGCGCGCGTTTGGGTTTGCGCCATTCACTCACGTCCATTTCTGCGAGGTTCGCGTTTGCTCGGGGCTCTGGCTTCAGCGACAGAGCCCTCCGAGGGGCGGCTTTGGGAAGTCATCGATCCTCGATCCTCGCCCGTAGGAATTGAATATGGTAACGCCTTCAACGACGCCCGTCACACGTAGTCTGCGATCGCGACCTTCGTGCCTACTCCCAGAAGTCGAGCGTGGTACGCATCGCTCGCTCGAAGTCCTCGTCAGACATCTGCTTGTGTAGCCCTCCGATGAGCTGCGCATCGTTGCCAACGAGATAACGGCGCTTCGGTTGCTCTGCCTTCGCGGCGTCGACGATGACATCCGCTACGACCTGGGCGTCCGCTCGCTCTCCGGCGCCCGGCAGCCTCACTGCTGCAGCATCTGTGAGTCGGCGATCGCTCGCTCGCGCATCTGAGGGAACGGCTCGCACCAAACAAGACGGTTGAGTCGTTGCATCATCTGCTCGACCTGATAAGGGTCATAGACGATGACCGCAACGTTGTGCGAAGGAACAGTGAACTGGCCGGCAGCACAATGGGCGCAGCTTACACCTTTCATCGACGGAGGGTGCCCGCCAGAACAACCTCCCTGGACAAGAAAGCGCAGGTGTGCCGATGCGTGCGCCGGGCGAAGATGTAGGCGCCTCCGAGTTGGAGGCGGTCGACATCGGCGATGGTCGCGGAGAAGAGCAGGTCGCTGCTGGTAACGGCCCAGTAGTTCCATTGCTTCTTCCGCGGCAGCGTGGCGGGCAAATTGCACGTGTGCAGCGGGTGGCGCGACCAGCCGGCGCTGTCGCGGTTGAGGGAGCCGTCCGGCCGGCAGAGCGGCACGCCTGTGTTGATCTCGGGTTCATTGTGCTTGAGCGGCGTCGTCGCCATGCCTGTGAGGATACGCCGCGCGACCGGCTGCCGATAGCGGCACGGGCCCCGGCCACGAAGGCGTCCGGGGCTCGTGCGCTCACAGGCACTTGTCGAACATGGACGGCACGCGGGCCCCGCCAGTTGAGGTGGCCGGGGTTCCGCTCAGCGCGCACGCAAGGGCGTATCGCAGATCCGGCCGCTGGGCCTGGCCCGCCCGCTATCTTCGCTTCCACCTCCGTCGCGCGGCTGCGAACGGCAGGACGGCGGCCGCTCCAGCGGCGATCGTGATCAATAGCGCGATCGTCCTGCTCGAATTGGGGGCCGCGCCGTCGTTACCCGCCTCGGGCAGCTCCTTCGCTACAGCCGCGGCGTCCCCGGCCGAAACGCCGTCTTCATTCGCTGGGTCGATGCTGCTCGCGGGCGGCGGACCGACCACGAGCGGCTCCGAGGCTCCGGCCTCGATCACCGCCGCCGTCGATGTGGCATCGGGAGTGTTGGCCGCATCAGGCGTGGTGGTGGCACCAGGTGTATTGGTCGCGGCAGGCGTGTTCGTCGCGCCGGGCGTGTCGGTAGCGGCGGGCGTGTCGGTAGCAGCGGCGGTGTTCGTCGCAGTCGGCACCGCTGTGTTTGTCGCCGTCGCCGGCGACGGCGTATTCGTTTGGGTAGATGTTGGCGTATCTGTGGGTGCGGGTGTGTTCGTCGGCGTATCCGTTGGTAGCGGCGTGTTCGTCGGGGTCGGCGTATCCGTTGGTAGCGGCGTGTCCGTTGGTGTCGGCGTGTTCGTCGGCGTAGGTGTATCTGTTGGCGTGGGCGTGTTCGTCGGCGTGGGTGTTAGCGTCGGCGTGTGCGTCGGAGTTGGCGTCGGCGTGTCTACGGGGCCGTTCGAGAAGCTGACGTTATCGAAGTACCCGCGCTGGGGCGCCGGCGCCAGCGGGTCCACTTCGAGGAGAAGTTGAACACGCGCTGAGAGATGGGTGCTCAGCACCGCCACTCCCGTGTTGGTCACGGCGTGCCAGGCATCATCTCGTGCCGAGTTTGTGCTCGTGTAGACGGTCGTGTCCAGCGTGGAGCACGTGCCGTTTGTGAACAGCTCCACACGAACACGGGCGGTCGTGTTGACGTCGTTTGTCGCTATCAGCTTGCTGGCGGCGATGAGTTCATACGTCCCGGCCGCGCCCGGCAACAAGACGCATGTTTGCTCCGCTATGGCCTGCGCGTAGCCGTCCGCGTTCGTCCAGTCCACCTGCACCGAGCCAGACGTCGCGTTGGCGTCGGCGTCGTTTGTTGGTCCGGAAGCCCACGTGAGCGAGGCATCGAGAAACGCCATCCAGCCGGTGGTGGAGCTGGCGAAGTCACCGTTTGTGACGAGGTTCGCCGCCGCGCTCGCATCGCGCGAAGAGCTGACGAGCACCAGCGCGGTAATGGCCGTGGCGGCAGCCACCAGTGTCGCGCTGAGTGCGCGCCTTCGTCGTGTCAATTGCGGATGTGGCGTCATGGGGACAACCTCCAACAAGCGTCTCGAGGAAACGTCAACCTGTTGATGGTTCGGCAGTTCCAGAGGCTGTCCGCAGAGCGTCGCGCGAAGATGTATCGAGGGATACATGCCAGGTGGCGCGCGGTGCACCGTTGTTGCCGGGACTTCCCAATGTCGTCACAAGTGACGGTGAACGATCGCACAGATCGGACACGTGATCGTGTTCCGCGGCCACGGCTGCGTCACCACGTGGGGCACCGCGTCGACGGCATGAACTCGACCCGACATGGATCGATCTGCGGCCGGCGCGGATGTTTCCGGCTGTCTCGGGTTTTCAGGTCAAGGGTGGAGGAGATTGGAGCGGGAGATGGGACTCGAACCCACGACCCTCTGCTTGGGAATTAACTCCGAACCGCGTGATGGTATCAGCGTAGGTTCGATTCTGATGCCAAAGTGAGACCGTTTTTGCTGGATTTCGCGCGGTATCAGATCGCCAACATCCGATCCGCTGGAGAAAATGCAGCATGCCGCGCAGCAGCCTGCTCCGAGCGATACGAGGAGGTATACCGCCTCACCATGTCCGCGCTCGAGTGGCCGAGAAGATACTGAACGTCCAGTTCGCGTGCCTCATTTTGAATCGCCCATGTCGCGAACGTGTGGCGAAAGCGGTGGGCATGCACCTTCGGGATACCCGCCTGCC
>Ga0326597_10002519_pt1 | contig 27280 bp, 30 predicted proteins | sample RVTome_12_FD_203789 | JGI IMG/M metagenome (GOLD analysis project Ga0326597, IMG submission 203789) | Soil microbial communities from uranium-contaminated site in the Upper Colorado River Basin, Wyoming, United States - RVT100D185 | ecosystem: Environmental > Terrestrial > Soil > Contaminated >... | reverse complement strand
GGGTGCGCGCCGCTCCCTGTTACGACCTCTCCTCGGCCCGTAACAGCCGGGAGCACAACCACGCCAACGTGCTCACTCTCGGGGCGGGCCTGATCGGAGATGCCCTGGCCTGGCAGATCGTCGAGGAATGGCTCTCTGTCGCATGGGGCGGCGACCGGCACGCTCGTCGGGTTGCCAAGATCGATGCCATCGAACGGCAATACTCCCAAGCAGGCATGAGACAGGAAAGAGGATGAACCGGGATGCCCTCGTCGAGGTGGTCACCCGTGAGGTGCTCGCTGCCCTCTCCGCCCACTACGACGTCTGTGACACCGGGGAGAAGGTGCGCGAGGTCGTTGCCAACGGGGCCGACCGGGTGGCTTTCCACGGCGAGGCGGCGGAGGTCCCACTCGACATGGCCCGCTACATCGACCACACCCTGCTCAAGCCGGAGGCGACCGCCTCGGACATCGACCAGCTTTGCCTGGAGGCGGAGCAGTACCACTTCGCCTCGGTGTGTATCAACCCGACCTGGGTGAAGCGGGCGGCGGAGAATCTGCGGGGCGCCTCGGTCCCGGTGTGCAGCGTGATCGGGTTCCCGTTGGGGGCGACGACGTCGGAGGTGAAGGCGATGGAGGCGCGTCGGGCTCTTCGTGACGGCGCCCGTGAGGTCGACATGGTGCTGAACATCGGCGCCCTCAAGTCGGGCGACCACGGCCTGGTCCTCAAGGATATCGAGAAGGTCGTCGACGCCGCCCACGAGGTCGGCGCCATCTGCAAGGTGATCCTGGAGACGGCGTTGCTCACCGACGAGGAGAAGGTGATCGCCTCGGCCCTGGCCAAGCAGGCCAAGGCGGACTTCGTCAAGACCTCGACCGGATTCGGGCCCGGAGGGGCCACGGTGTACGACGTGGCGCTGATGAGGGAGGCGGTCGGCCCGGAGATGGGGGTGAAGGCCTCGGGCGGGGTGCGCACCTCGGACGACGCCGAGGACATGATCGCCGCCGGTGCGACCAGAATCGGAGCCTCGGCCGGGATCGAGATCGTCGGCGGCAAGGATGGAGGTAGAGGTGACGAGAGGTATTGAGCTGAGGTCGTTTGCGTTCCTGGACAGCCTCCAGCCGCAATACGCCGCATTCCTCGGGACGGTGGCCCAGGGCTTCCTTCCCCTGGCCAACGACGCCTCCCTCTGGGTGGAGGTGGCCCCCGGAATCGAGATCAACCGACTCTCCGACGTCGCCCTGAAGGCGACCTCGGTAAAGCCCGGGCTGCAGATCATCGAGCGCTTCTACGGGGTGCTCGAGGTGCACTCGCCCGACCAGGCCGAGACCCGGGCTGCCGGCGCCGCCATCCTCGACGCCATCGAGGCCAGCGAGGAGGACCGGATCAAGCCACGCATCCTCTCCTCACAGATCATCCGCCGTCTCGACGACCACCATGCCCAGTTGATCAACCGGACCCGTCACGGGCAGATGATCATCCCGGGCCAGACCCTGTACGTCCTCGAGTGCGAGCCCGCTGCCTACGCCTCTCTCGCCGCCAACGAGGCGGAGAAGGCGGCCGAGATCAACATCCTCGAGGTGCGCAGCTTCGGCTCGATGGGCCGGGTCTATCTGGGCGGAGAGGAGCGGGACATCGACGTCGGATGGCAGGCGGCGGTGGCAGCCCTGGACGGCCTTTCCGGGCGTGATGCCGCTGGATCGGGTTGAGTCGGTGAACAGAACACAACGAAAGGAGGAGCTTCATGGCTGAAGCTCTGGGAATGATCGAGGCTCGCAGCTTCCCGGCGATGGTCGAGGCGGCCGATGCCATGGTCAAGGCGGCCAAGGTCGAGCTGGTGAGCATGGAGAAGACCGGGGGCGGCTATGTCACCGCCGTGGTGCGGGGCGATGTGGCCGCGGTCAAGGCTGCGGTCGACGCCGGGGTTCGTGGTGCGGAGAAGGTGGGCGAGGTCATCGCCACCCATGTCATCGCCAGGCCCCATGTCAACATCGACCTGGTGCTCCCACTCGGTCGCCAGGACCAGGCTCAGGAAGACCTCGGTTAGCGCAGTCCGCCACCAGCAAGGCAAGGAGATGGCACCGTGCACCTAGGCAGGGTGGTTGGGACTCTGGTCGCCAGCCGCAAGGAGCCCCTCATGGAGGGGATGAAGTTCCTCGTGGTGCGTCAGCTCGACTCCGACAACGCCGACACCGGGAGCTATGTGGTGGCGGTGGACGCGGTCGGCGCCGGGGTGGGCGAGGTGGTTCTCTACGCGTCGGGCAGCTCGGCGCGTCAGACCGAGCTGACCCGCGACCGCCCGGTGGATGCGGTGATAATGGCTATCGTCGACTCGTGGGACGTGGGTGGGGAGGAGCGGTACCACAAGGGCCGGGAGGAGGCGCCCACCGGGTAGCGATGCTCAGCGACGCAGAGATCCAGGCCATCATCGAGCGGGTCAAGGGCCGGGTTGCCGCCGCCGAGACCTCGGTTCGGGCGGCTCCGGCATTGCGCGCCTCGGACGACCTCGCCCTCTCCGAGGCCCAGCTCGGCGACGGGATCCACCCCGACATCGACCAGGCGGTGTCGGCGGCCCGGACCGCCTTTCTCGGCTACCGGGAGATGGGGCTCGAGGTCCGCAAGGCCATCATCGACGCGATGCGGGCGGCCATGCTCCGGGAGGGGGAGCGTCTCGGCTACATGGCCGCAGAGGAGACCGGTCTGGGTAGGGGCGAGGACAAGGCGATCAAGAACCGACTGGTGACCACGCGCACCCCCGGTCCCGAGGACCTTGAGCCCCAGGTGGTCACCGGCGACGCCGGGATGATGGTCACCGAGTACGCCCCCTTCGGTGTGATCGGCTCGATCACACCGACCACCAACCCCACTTCGACCATCATCAACAACTCGATCGCCATCGTCTCCGCCGGTAACGCGGTCACCTTCAACGTCCACCCCAATGCGCGCATGGTGTCGGTGGAGAACGTCCAACTCCTGAACCGGGCCATCGTCGGCGCCGGTGGACCGCCCGACCTGGTCACCGCCATCCCCTCCCCGACCCTCGAGTCGGCGAAGGAGCTGATGAATCACCCCGAGGTGCGGGTCCTGCTGGTCACCGGGGGCCCCGGTGTGGTCAAAGAAGCCCTCAAGACCAGCAAGAAGGCGATCACCGCCGGGCCGGGCAACCCGCCGGCCGTGGTCGATCAGACCGCCGACGTCGAGAGCGCGGGACGCGCCATCGTCAAGGGGGCGTCCTTCGACAACAACGTGATCTGCACCGATGAGAAGACGACGATCGTGGTCGACACGGTGGCCGATCGTCTGGTGCAAGCGATGGTCTCCGCCGGCGCCTACCGGCTCAAAGAGCACGAGCTGAAGCGTTTGGAGCGGGTGATCTTCAAGGAGATGGGCCCACCAGGGAAGCCGGGGATGATCGACCCGGGGTGGATCGGCAAGGACGCGGCCAAGATCTTGGCCGAGATCGGTGTCGTGACCGGCAGTGACACCAGACTGCTCGTGGCCGAGGTGCCCCGGGAGCACAACCTGGTGTGGACCGAGCAGATGATGCCCGTCATGCCCGTGGTCCGGGTGAGCAACGTCGATGATGCCATCGACCTGGCGGTGCGCTCCGAGCACGGATTCCGGCACACCGCCTCGATCCACAGCACCAATGTCGAGACCATCACCCGGATGGCCCGGGCCATGAACTGCAGCATCTTCGTGGCCAACGGCTCCAACTTCAACGGTCTGGGCCAGGGTGGGGAAGGGTTCACCTCCTTCTCGATCGCCAGCCCGACCGGGGAGGGATTGACCCGGCCCCGCACCTTCTCCCGGGTGCGGAGGGTGACCGTGGTCGGAGCCCTGCGCATTGTCTGAGCACGACCCGGCGATCGCCATCTTCGAGTTCGGCTCGATCAGCGCCGGCATCGTTGCCGGTGACGCAATGGTCAAGGCGGCCCCTCTCGGCGCCATCTACGCCGGGACGGTGCATCCAGGCAAATACCTCGTCCTGGTCAGTGGTGACACAGCCAGCGTCGACGAGGCGGTGCAGGTGGGCCGCAACGTCGGCTCGGATGCGCTCATCGACCTGGTGTTCCTTCCCGACGTCCATCCGTCCGTGGCCGGGGCGGTGACCGGTAATGCCCGCCGGGCACCGGTGGGGGAGGAGGCACTGGGCGTGATCGAGACAACCTCGGTGGCAGCCGCCATCGACGCCGCCGACGCCGGGGTCAAGGCGGCGGAGGTCGACCTGGCCGCGATACGTCTCGCCGACGGGTTGGGGGGCAAGGGCTATGTCCTGTTCTCGGGGGCGGTGGCCGACGTGGAGGCGGCCCTGGAGAGGGCGGTGGCCCGGGCCGAGAGTCACGAGGCGCTGGTCCGGTCCGACCTCATCGCACAGCTCCACGGCGAGATGGCGGACAACCTACGTGGTGAGCTCCACTTCCTGAGCCGGGTGTCGGCTCGTGGAGGCGGGTGAGATGCAGCTGGGTCGGGTGCTGGGCAGTGTGGTGGCGACGGAGAAGGTCGTTGGCCTGGAGGGAGTGCGTCTCTTGATCGTCCAGCCGCTCGACAAGACCCGGCGTCCCAAGGGGGGCACTCTGGTCGCTGCCGACGCCGTGTCGATGGCCGGGCCCGGGGAGCTGATCTACTTCGTCGCCTCGCGGGAGGCTGCCGAGGCGCTGCCGGAGCGATTCGTCCCCGTTGACCACGCCATAGTCGGGATCGTCGACGAGCTCCACCTGGAGGAGGAGTGATGAGGATCGGAAAGGTGGCCGGAACCGTCGTTTCCACGATCAACATCCCCCTTCTCGACCGGCATCGGCTCCTCCTCTGTGACATCGAGGATGTCGAGGGGAGACCCTCGGGCTACACCATCGCGGTCGACGTGGTGGACGCCGGGGTGGGTGACACCGTGCTCATCCTCGACGAGGGGAGCTCGGCCCGGCAGATCCTGGGCCTGGAGTGGGGAGCGATCCGAGCCGTTGTGGTCGGCATCGTCGACGAGTTGGTCGTGGACGGCGAGGGCCGTTCGCTCATCTGAGTCCCGGCAGCGCTGCAGGGGCGGCGCCGTCAATCCACACGTGCCGCCGAGCCTTCTTGTTTAATGCCCCGGCAAGCCGGGTAAGGGTGGATCTTGACAGTCAAGAATGTCGGGACGGACCTGGATCCGCTCCCGTCTCCCTCGGCGAGCACTTAGCCCCACCCGCCCCGGTTCGTCCCGCTTCTTGACTTCACCGCTTGCCGGCCCCGGAGGCGTGAACGGGCGATGCCTCGTGGTGCCTCGCTGGCGCCGTCGGCCAGCTGATCGAGGCGGGAGTCGACCCGGATCAGCTCATCGAGCAGAGCGGCATCGAGGACGATGAGGTCCCCGGCAGGCCCGGAGCGAATGCTCGATTGGTTTCTCGACGTGGTGGCGGGAGGAGCGGACAGGGCTCAGACGGATGACGGGGTCGGATAGACCAGGTCGGCCATGACCTCGTCAAAGGGCAGGTCCAGCTCGAGCAGCAAGAACGGTGGCTTGGGCTTACGTCGGTTTCGACGCAGGAGACGGAATCTCATCATCAGCTCCTCGATCGAGTTTGTGATTTGCTACTCACAACATACCCAGTTGAGTAGTGCATCGCAACTCAAAACCCGCTACCCTGAACAGCATGTCACGCAAGTCTCTGCAACATCTCGAGTGCGCTGTGGCCAACACCGTTGAGATGGTCAACGACTCATGGACGGTGCTCATCCTGCGTGACGCTTTTCTCGGCGTGCGTCGCTTCGACGAGTTCGTCAACGATCTGGGGATAGCCCGCAACGTGCTGACCGACCGTCTCGAGCGTCTCGTTGCCAACGGGATGCTGGAGACCCGCCCCTATCAGGAGCGACCGACTCGCAACGAGTACCGGCTCACCGAGCAAGGCAAGGACCTGTTCGATGTCTTGATGACCCTGTGGAGCTACGGCGAGAGGTGGAGACCGCCGCCAGGGAACCATCGGCAGAAGGTGATCCATATCAACTGCGGCGAGGAGGCCCGGGCGGTCGCCCATTGCGCCAACTGTGGGGAGAGGCTGACCCGGCGCGACGTGCGCATAGTGCCGACCCTGCCTGTGGTCCGTGACCGGCCCGGCGAGGTGGCGGTAACCGCGGGGACATGACGACTTCGATCGACTTCAGGACATGCCCCCTCTGTGAGGCCACTTGTGGTCTCGAGGTCACCCATCGGGACGGGAAGGTGATCAGGATCCGTGGCGACCGGGCCGACGTCTTCAGTCACGGGTTCATCTGCCCCAAGGGATCGACGTTGGGCAAGCTCGACGAGGACCCCGACCGGCTGCGCACCCCGCTCGTCAAACGTGACGGGGGACACGAGCCGGCGACCTGGGACGAGGCCTTCGCCGCTATCGAGTCCCGACTCGTCCCCATCGTCGCCGAGCACGGAGCCGATGCGGTCGGGGTGTATCTGGGGAACCCCAACGTCCACTCGATGTCGGGGGTCCTCTATCCGCGAGTGCTGCTCAAGATGCTGAGGACGAAGAGCATCTTCAGCGCCGCAACCGTGGATCAGATGCCGAAACACGTCTCGTCGGGTCTGATGTTCGGTCATCCCGACCTGATCCCGGTCCCCGACCTCGATCGCACGTCTCATCTCCTGATGCTGGGTGCCAACCCCTACGAGTCGAACGGCAGCCTGGCCACCGCGCCCGACTGGCCGGGCCGTCTCCAGGCCATCCGGGAGCGCGGGGGCAAGGTGGTGGTGGTCGACCCGAGACGGACGAGGAGCGCCGAGGCCGCCGACGAGCACGTGTTCATCACTCCCGGCACCGACGCCGCTTTCCTCTTCGCCCTGGCCCACGTGTTGTTCGAAGAGGGTCTGGTCGACCTCGGCGACATGCACCGTCATGTCACCGGGGTCGACCAGCTGGCCAGAGCAGTCGAGGCCTTCGACCCGGAGACCGTGGCGGAGGCTTGTGGTGTGGGCGCCGACCGGATCCGCCGTCTCGCCGGCGAGCTGGCGGCCGCGGACACCGCCGCCGTCTACGGGCGCATCGGCACCCACACCGCCGAGTTCGGGACCATGGCTTCGTGGATGGTCGACGTCCTCAACATCCTCACCGGGAACCTGGACCGGGTCGGGGGCGCCATGTTCTCCCACGCCGCCCACGAGCAGCCACGTTCACAGCGGGGGTTCCAGGTCGGTCGTTGGGTGAGCCGGGTTCGAGGGTTGCCCGAGGTGCGGGGCGAGCTCCCGGTCTCGTCCATGGCCGAGGAGATCCTGGAGCCGGGGCCGGGCCAGATCAAGGCGATGATCACCATTGCCGGGAATCCGATCCTGTCCACGCCGAACAGCGATCGTCTCGACGAGGCTTTTGCCCGGCTCGAGCTCATGGTGGCGGTCGACATCTATCTCAATGAGACCACCCGGCACGCCGACGTGATCCTGCCCGGGGTCTCGCCACTGCGCCGCCCTCATTACGACTTTGCCTTCAACCAGCTCTCGGTGCGCAACGTGGCCAACTACTCGCCTCCCCTGTTCCCGCTCCCCGAGGGCACCCCGGACGAGTGGCGGGTCCTTCTCCGTCTCGGTGCCATCGTCTCTGGTCAGGGCGCCGACGCCGACCTGGACGGTCTCGATGACGGTGTGTTCGGGATGATGGTGGGCACTGCAGTGGGCAACCCGGCGTCGCCGGTCCATGGCCGCAGCCCGGAGGAGATCTTCGCCCGGACCACCGGCGATAGGGGACCGGAGCGGATGCTCGACTTCCTGCTTCGCACCGGGCCCTACGGCGACGGCTACGGGGCCGATCCCGACGGATTGACGCTGGTGCGGTTGAAAGAGGCGCCACACGGGATCGACCTCGGGCCGCTCCACTCCCGGCTGCCAGAAGCATTGTGCACACCGAGCGGTCTGGTCGAGCTGGCCCCCGAGACGCTCCTGGCGGACGTCCCGCGGCTCCGGGCAGCTCTGGGCCGGAGAAGTAACGGCGGATTCGCCCTGGTCGGGCGGAGGCACGTCCGTTCCAACAACTCTTGGATGCACAACATCGACGTCCTCGTGAAGGGGAAGGATCGCTGCACCCTCCAGATCAACGTCGTCGACGCGGCCCGGATCGGGGTGGGTGTCGGGGGCCGGGTCAAGATCTCGTCGCCCGCAGGTATGCTCGTAGTGCCCGTCGAGATCACCGAAGACATCATGCCCGGAGTGGTCAGCCTCCCCCACGGCTGGGGTCACGACCTCGAGGGCTCGGCACTCTCAATCGCCTCTGACCGGCCCGGGGTCAACAGCAACCGTCTTTCCACAGGGGACATGGACCCGGTGTCGGGAAACGCCGTTCTCAACGGAATCCCGGTCGAGGTGATCCCGGCCTGAGGGCCGCTGTCAACTGAGCGGCCGTACCTCTCCCGAGCAGAGGCGCCGACACCGCCGAAACGAGCTGCGAGATGTGATCGGATGTCGGCGACGCCGCCACTGCTTCCATGTGCTCGCAATATCGGCCCGGGGGTTGATCGCTGACTCGGTCCGCCGCGGCTAGGTTTGGCCCATGGAAACATGGGATGCCATCAGGGCGCGCCGCGCCACCAAGGAGTACGACACCAGACCGCTCGGGAAAGAGGACCTGGAACGGATCCTCGAGGCCGGGCGTCGCGCCCCCTCCGCTGGTAACGGCCAACGCTGGGACTTCGTCCTGATCCGGGACAGGGGTCAGTTGGAGAAGATCTCGAAGGTATGGCAGGGAGCCGGTCACATCGCCAACGCCGCTGCGGCCGTGGGCCTGGTCGCCCCGTTCAGTGACGACGTCCGTCTCGCCGCCTCGATCAACTACGACCTGGGGCAGGCCGCAATGTCGATGATGATCGCCGCCGCCGATCTCGGGATCGGGAGCCGGACCGCGTCCGTGCACGACTACGAGCTCGCCTCCGAAGTCCTCGGCCTTCCCGGCGACAGACGTCTCACCTGGCTCCTCGGCCTCGGCTACCCCCCGGACCGCCCGCTGAGGCCGATCCAGAACCCAGCCCGGCGCCCCCTGGAGGAGGTCGTCCATCACGATCGTTGGTGATGATGGGGTGGTGGAGCACCTCGCACGCTCGATCCCGATCGATGGGCCGCTCGATCTCAAGGCCACGCTCCGCCCCCTTCACGGCTGGTTCGCCGACGACGGATGGTGGCTGACCGCCCGCACGCCGGAAGGCCCGGCCTCTCTGCGGATCAGACGCACCGGCGATGAGCTGGTCGGCGACGCTTGGGGTGTGGGCGGGCAGCGGCTGCTTCAGCGTCTCGGGTCGATCGCCGGTCTCGACGACGATCCCGGCTCCTTCCAACCCGAGCACCCGCTCGTAGCCGAGCTTCATCGGCGGAACCCGGGCTGGCGCTTCGGCCGGACCGGGCTGGTCTTCGACGCCCTGGTCCAGGCGGCGACCGGTCAGAAGGTGACCGGCTCCGAGGCCGCGGCCGCCATCCGAGGGCTGAGGCGACGCTTCGGAGATCCTGCCCCCGGGCCAAAGACCGGACTTCGCCTTCCTCCCGACCCGGAGCGCATGGCCGGGTCCCCGTACTGGGTCTACCACGATCTCCATCTGGAAAAGCGAAGGGCGGACGTGCTGCGACAGGTCGCGGCCTCGGCAGACAGGATCAACCGTCTCCACGAAGTGCCGTCTCGCCTGGCTGCGGAGACGCTCATCGCCCTGCCGGGGGTCGGTCCCTGGACGGTGTCGAAGACGCTGGCCGTCTCCCACGGCGACGCCGACCAGGTCGAGGTCGGCGATTTCCATCTCAAGCACACGGTGGTCCATCACCTGACCGGGCGTCCCCGCGGCACCGATGAGGAGATGCTCGAGTTGCTCGAGCCGTTCCGGCCGCACCGGGGCAGGGTGACCCGTCTCCTCCACACCCTGGGTCACGAGCCCAGCTTCGGTCCCCGGGTCGCCCCGAAGGACATCACCCGGATCTGAGCAGGTGCCGGTCCAAAGGGCCAGACTCGTAATCTCTCCCCCATGATCACCTATCGCACCGGGAACGACATCGACGTCGACCAGATGATCGACCTCTATGTCGACTCGACCCTCGGCCAGCGTCGCCCCGTCGAGGATCGGGAGCGGATGGAACGGATGCTGGGAGAGGCCAATCTGGTGATCACGGCTTGGGACGACACGGTTCTGGTCGGGATCTCCCGCTCCGTCACCGATTGGGTGTACTGCACCTATCTCTCCGATCTGGCGGTACGGGCCGACCATCAGGGGCACGGAATCGGCAGGGAGCTGGTCCGGCGCACCAGGGAGGCGACGCCGCAGGCATCGGTGATCCTGCTCGCTGCGCCCAGGGCGGTCGACTACTACCCGAAGATCGGGATGACCCGGCACGAGAGTGCCTGGGTGCTGTGGCCCGGCGAGGAGCCGGTCTGACCGTCAAGAGAGGGTGGGCTCCGAGCTGGTCCCTCGACCGAACTCGAGAGAGTTCGTCACATATGCGTTGGCGTGGAACCTCTCAGGTTGCACATAACAGTGCGCCTAGTCCTCTCGCTCCAGCCAGGTGATGATCAGGTCGCCGACGAAATCCGGGTTGTGCATGTCGTTGTGACGGGCGCCCTCTACCACCTCGACCAGCACCTCGGACCCGCTCTCGGTGAGGGCATCGGCGAAGTCGGAGGCGAAGCGAAAGTCGACCAGGGCATCGTCCTCACCATGCATGAGGAGGCTGGACAGCCCGGGATTGTTGGCCCCCTGGAGCAGAGGGTTGCCCGCCGCCCAGATCCCGGGGTCGTCGGTGGGGCCGACCCCGAAGAAGGGGAGCATCAGTGGGCCGAGACGGGCCACATCGTAAGGGCCGGCCAGACCGACGAGCCGGTCGGGGATGACCGGCTCCTCCAGCGGGCAGCTCTCGCCGTAGACGCCGGGGTCGAGGGCGACCAGGGCGGCCAGGTGCGCCCCGGCGGAATGCCCGATGACGGCCACGGTGCCGTCTCCGTCGGGATGAGCGGCGGCGTAGCGGACGGCACAGGCGATGTCGTCGACGGCGATGGGGAAGCCCGGGATGTCGTCGGACAGGGTGTAGGGGGCGTTGACGGTCAGATAGCCCTCGCCGGCGAAGAACCTGGCCAGATCAGCCATCAACGCCGGGGAGCCGCCGACCCAACCACCGCCGTGGATCAACACCGCCGCCGGGAAGGGGCCCTCGCCATCGGGCACCAGTATCTCCAGGCCGATGTCGGGCAGCGGCTCTGGCGCGATGGTCGTCGTCGACGTGGTGACCGGAGTGGTCGTTGTGCTCGAGCTGCTCGTGGTGACCGGGCTCGTGGTGGTCGAGCCCGCCACCCCGACCTGGCTCGTCCCGGTTGCCTCCAGCACCGGGGTCGGGACGCAGGCCGCGGTGAGCAGGAGGGCTGCGACCGTCGAGCTCAGGCGACCAGTGCTGCGGCTTTGCGATCCAGGTACCACTCGACCACCGCCTCTCCTTCGCCGAGGCGGCCGGCCGGGGTGGCGCCCTCGAAGCTCCGCTTCACCGCCTGCGCCTTGTTCCCGCCGACGGCGACGACCATGAGCAATCTCGACCTCCCGAGCAGGGGGAACGTCGCGGTGAGCCGATCCTCATCCAACTGGGGGACATGATTGGCGACGAACCACCGGCTCTCCTCATGGAGAGCAGCCGTTCCCGGGAAGAGCGAGGCGGTGTGGCCGTCGTCGCCGATCCCGAGCAGCACCACATCGGGTCGGCCCCCTCCGTGGATCGACCGGAGCCGGGCCTCGTAGTGAGCCGCCGCATCCTCGGGCATGATCAGCTCGCTCCACCGCGGACGATGAAAGACGGCATCGACGTGATCGAGGAGTGTGTCCGCCGCCATCCGCCCGTTGGAGCGCTCATGGTCGGGTGGGACCCATCTCTCGTCAGAGAGCCAGGCGTCCACCCTGTCCCATCCCGGGGCCAAGCGGCGTAGCGACTTGTAGGTGGCCTCGGGGGTGGAGCCGCCGGCCAACCCCAGCGAGAACCGGTCGCCGGCCGCGGCGATGAGATCGGCCACCCGCTTCGATGCCGCTTCGGCCACGTCCTCGGATGTCTCCTCGACCAGCACCTCCATTGGGGGCACGGTAACTGCCCTACATTGGTTTCTCATGGCCGACGAGACATCCATCACCTGGTCGGGGGGGCAGGTCTCGGGTCGTCTGGCCGGATCCGGTCCCACGGGGATTCTCCTCGCCCACGGGGCGGGCACCAACCAGGACCACCCGCTCATGGCCACTTTGCGTGACGGGCTGGCACACGCCGGTCACACCGTGATGACCTTCAACTACTGGTACGCCGAGCGGGGCTCGAAGCGACCGGACCGCACCGAGAGGCTGGTCGAGGTGCATCGCGCCGCCGCCCGGTTCCTGGGAGAACGGGTCGTCCGCCTCTTCCTGGCGGGAAGGTCCATGGGCGGGCGGATGGCCACCTACCTGGTCGCCGAGGGCTACCCGGCGGCGGGGGTGATCCTCTATGCCTACCCACTGCACCCGGCGGGGAAGGAAGACAAGCTGCGTGTGGCCCACTTCCCCGACGTCCGCCTGCCGATGCTCTTCTTCCAGGGCACCCGTGACGCGTTGAGCCGAATGGAGCTCTTCGACCGGCACATCCGACCCCTCCCCAACGTCACGGTGGAGCTGCTCGACGGGGCCGGCCACTCGTTCCGGGGCGGGGGCTGGTCCGAGACGGATCTGCTGGAGCGGCTGGTGACCGGGACGACGGCTTGGATCCAGTCGGTCTCATCTGGCAGAAGTCACGACTCCCGGCCATAATTGGGGCTCACCCACCTCCTCGAGGAGTCCTCTAGATGTCCCAAGTCACACTGCGCGCCGAGACGGGCCGGGCCACCGGCTCGCGTGAGTCGCGGCGTCTTCGTAAGACGGGGCGTGTCCCTGCCATCGTCTACGGCAAGAGCACCGACCCGGTCACTGTCGCCGTCGACGCCCACGACCTCCACATGGCCCTGCACACCGAGGCCGGGTCCAACGCCCTGATCAACCTCGAGATCGAGGGGCAGGACGTGGTCCTCACCATGGCCCGGGTCATCGAGCGGCATCCGTTCCGAAACGAGTACCGGCACGTCGACTTCGTCACCGTCTCCCTCGATGAGACAGTCCACGCCGAGGTGGTCATCCACTTCGTTGGGACACCGGCGGGTGTGATCGAAGGCGGGGTGTTCTCGCCGAGCAAGACCCATGTCGTCGTGGAGACCCTGGCTACCTCGATTCCCTCCGGAATCGAGCTCGACGTCTCCGGTGTGGACATGGGCGGCGCCCTCCGCATCGCCGACCTCCCCGAGATCGAAGGCGTGCTCTACACCGAGGACCCCGAGACGGTCCTGATGAGTGTCACCGCGCCTGCCGCCGAGATCGAGGAGGAGCCCGAGGAGCTGGAGGGCGAGGAGCTCGAAGGCGAGGAGGAGGCCGCCGAGGGTGAGGAGCCGGATGGCCAGGCTGAAGAACCTGCTTCAGGCGAAGCCGGGGGCGAGTCGAGCGAGTAGCCCGGCGCGGGCGGTCATCGGGCTGCGCAACCCGGGGCCCCAGTACGAGGGCAACCGTCACAACTCGGGCTACGAGGTGCTGGCCCGCGTCCTGCACCGTGGCGGGCTCGAGCTGGGCCGGGGCCCTTCCAGGGTCAGGGCCCAGGTCACCCAGGTAGGGGCGGGTGACGATCGGGTCCTGTACGCCGTCCCCATGACCTACATGAACGAGTCGGGGCGGGCGGTGCGCTCCCTGCTCGACTATTTCCGTCTGGCTCCCGAAGACATCCTCGTGATCCACGACGACATCGACCTCCCCTTCGGGCGGCTCCGGCTCCAGGTAGGCGGGGGCAGCGGGGGACACAACGGGTTGCGCTCAATCGAGTCCGCCCTCGGCACCAAGGAGTTCAGCCGGTTGAAGTTGGGGGTGGGGCGCCCCCCGGGCCAGATGGACCCGGCCGACTTCGTCCTGCGCCCTTTCACCAGGGCGGAGCGACCCGAGGTAGACCTGATGATCGAGGACGCGGCCGACGTCGTCGAGCTGTGGCCTTCCGACCCCACCCGCGCCCAGGAGCTGGCCGCCCGACGGGGCCGGGAATGAGCCCTATCCGCCGACGACCGCCGCGCCACCCTCGATGGATAGGGCCGGTCTGATGCCAGAGCTCGTCGGCTCCCTCGACCAGGGGACCACCTCGACCCGGTTCATGGTCTTCGATCACGAAGGAGACATCGTCTCGGTCGACCAGAGAGAGCATCGACAGATATTCCCCAGACCGGGTTGGGTGGAGCACGACCCGGTCGAGATCTGGTCCATGACCACATCTGTCATCGATGGGGCCCTGGCCCGGGCCGGGCTTCGCGCCTCCGATCTCATGGCCGTGGGTCTGACCAACCAGAGGGAGACGACCGTGATCTGGGACCGCCAGACCGGGGAGCCGGTGCACAACGCCATCGTCTGGCAGGACACCCGCACCGCCGACCTGTGCGTGGCCCTCGGCGGCGAGGAGGGGCCGGATCGGTTCCGGGACAAGACGGGTCTCCCCCTGGCCACCTACTTCGCCGGCCCCAAGGCACGTCATCTCCTCGACGACCTCGGCCTGACGCTGAGAGCCGAGCGGGGAGAGCTGGCATTCGGCACCATCGACTCTTGGATCACCTGGAACCTCACCGGAGGGATCCATGGTGGGCACCACGTGACCGATGTCACCAACGCCTCGCGCACGCTCTTGATGGACCTGGTCACCGCGACCTGGGATGCCGACCTGACGCTGGAGATCGGCGTTCCCACCGCCATCCTCCCCGAGATCGTCCCTTCGATCGGGCTTGACCTCGAGTGTGTCGGGCCCCTGGCCGGGATCCGGCTCGCCGCAATCCTGGGGGACCAGCAGGCCGCCCTGTTCGGCCAGGCCTGCTTCACACCCGGAGAGGCGAAGAACACCTACGGGACCGGCAACTTCATGCTCCTCAACACCGGGGAGACGCCTGTCGCCTCGGAGGCGGGCCTCCTCACCACTGTTGCCTACCGCCGGGGGAACGAGCCGCCGGTCTTCGCCCTCGAGGGCTCGGTAGCCGTCACCGGCTCGCTGGTGCAATGGCTTCGGGACAACCTCGGGCTCTTCGACGACGCAACCGGGGTGGAGGCCCTGGCCCGATCGGTCGAGGACAACGGCGATGTGTACTTCGTCCCCGCCTTCTCCGGGTTGTTCGCCCCGCACTGGCGTCCGGATGCCCGGGGTGTCATCACCGGTCTCACCCGCTTCGCCAACCGGGGCCACATCGCTCGAGCCGCCCTCGAGTCGACCGCGTTCCAGACCCGCGACGTGCTCGATGCCATGGTGGCCGACTCGGGGGTGGAGCTGCACGAGCTGCGGGTGGACGGTGGCATGACCGCCAACGACCTCCTAATGCAGTTCCAGGCCGACATCCTCGGTGTCGACGTGGTCAGGCCCGAGGTTGCCGAGACCACCGCATTGGGCGCTGCCTACGGGGCCGGTCTCGCCGTCGGGCTGTGGTCGGACCTCGACGAGATCCGGGATCTCTGGGCCGAGGATGCTCGCTGGTCGCCGGAGATGGACGACGTCGAGCGGGACAGGCTGCACCGGCGCTGGGGGCAGGCTGTGCAGCGATCGCTCGACTGGGTGTGATTCCCCGACAGTGCCCCGGTCTGGTGGAATGAGCCCCATGTTCGACGGATTCAGGCTGGAGACGATCGATGTCGGTGAGATTCGGGTCCGGGCCCGGATCGGTGGTGACGGCCCACCCCTCCTCCTTCTCCACGGGAACCCACAGACACATGTCATGTGGCACCGGGTCGCCCCGGCGCTCGCCGCCGGGTTCACGGTGGTGGCCCCGGACCTCCGTGGCTACGGGATGACGTCCAAACCTCCTTCCGCCTCGGATCACAGCTCGTATTCGAAGCGGGCCATGGGACACGACCAGATCGGGCTCATGTCGAAGCTCGGATATGAGCGGTTCTCCGTTGCCGGTCATGACCGGGGCGGTCGCGTCGGCTATCGCCTTGCCCTCGATCACCCCGACGTGGTGGAGAGGCTGGCCATCCTCGACATCGTCCCCACCGGCGAGGCCTTCTCGCGCGGCGGCCGGGAGTTCGGTCTCAGCCTCTACCACTGGTTCTTCCTGGCCCAACCTGCCCCGTTGCCGGAGAAGCTGATCGGTGCCGATCCGGATTGGTTCTGGCGCTGGCACACCACCCGGGGGCCTGACACCAGCTTCTTCGACTCCGAGGCGGTGGAGGACTATCTCTCCTGCTTCCGCGATCCGGAGACGATCCGTGGCATGTGCGAGGACTACCGGGCCGGAGCAGGGATCGACTTCGACCACGATCTAGCCGATATGGAGGCGGGGAGCAAGATCCAGTGCCCGGTGCTGGTGCTCTGGGGGGCGAGGGCCAAACTCGAGGAGTGGTACGACATGTTGGATGTATGGCGGAGCTGGGCCGCCGACGTGCGGGGCCGGTCCCTCCCCTGTGGCCACTATCTGGCCGAGGAGGCGCCGGCGGAGACCTCGGAGGAGTTGTTGGCCTTCTTCTCAGGGTAGGGGCCACGGATATGATCGAACCGCTGAGTTGAGGAGGATGCGATCTCCACGCCCGACATCCTGGCCCTGTCCAGGATCCTTCTGGTGCCTTTCATCATGGCGTTCACTCGATCGGACCGGGTCGAGAACGCCCTCCTCGTCGCGGCCAGTCTCTTCGCGATAGCCGCCTTCACCGACTTCCTCGACGGCTATCTGGCCCGCCGGACCAGCGGCGGGACCATGCTCGGCGCCTTTCTCGACACCACGGCCGACAAGATCCTGATCACGGGCACACTGCTCGCCCTCGTCTCCATAGATCGCGTCTCCATCTGGCCGGCTTCGATCATCATCTTCCGTGAGTTCATGGTCATGGCCCTGCGTGGGGCGGTGGCGACCCAGGGCGGGCTCATCGCCCCCTCGACCTGGGGGAAGATCAAGTTCGGCACTCAGTTCCTCGCCATCTTCCTCGCCTTCTTCAGGCTTCCCGACCGCTGGGGCCCGTGGTATCTGGATCAGTGGGTGATGCTGCTCGCGGTGATCGCCACCGTGGGATCGGCTTGGGGCTACATCTCGGCGTTCTGGCACACGGTCCGCTCGGAGCCGACCCGCACCCGGACGTGAGGGTCGCGGTCACCGGCGGGAGTGGGGTGGTGGGCCGGCCCCTCGTCCGACAGCTGGTCGAAGCGGGGCACGAGGTCCTGGCTCTGGCCCGCTCGAGCGACTCCGCCCTGGCTGTGGAAGGACTCGGGGCGAAGGCGATGACCGGCGATGTCCTCGACCCGGCCAGCCTACGCCCGCTGGTGGCGGGGGCGGACCGGGTCTTCCACGTCGCCGGGATCAACGAGATCTGCTCACCGGATCCGGGGCAAATGGACCTGGTCAACATCGAGGGGACCCGGAACGTAGTCGCGGCGTGCGGGTCGGCCGGGGTGGGGCGGCTGATCCACACATCTTCCGCAGTGACCATCGGCGAGCGGCACGGGACTGTCGGCACCGAGACCAGCGAACACCGGGGCAGCTACCTCTCCAGGTACGAGCGTTCCAAGCACCTGGCGGAGCAGGTGCTGTTCGAGGGGTCGGGAGACCTCGATGTCGTGGCGGTGAACCCGTCGTCGGTTCAAGGCCCCGGTCGGTCATCGGGGACGGGGAAGCTGATCCTCGACGTGCTCAACGGGCGGCTCCCTCTTCTCGTCGAGACCAACGTTTCGATCGTCGACATCGACGACTGCGCTCGGGGGCACCTCCTGGCCGCGGAGAACGGCGTCCGCGGCGAGCGCTATCTCCTCAGCGGCGCCAGCTTCGGCATGGCCGAGGTCCTCGAACTGCTAGCCGCGGTCGCCGGCCGCAGCTCCAGCCCTCGATTCGTGCCGGGCTGGCTGGCGTCGGCTGGGGCCATCGCGATCTCGCTCGGGGCGAGGTTGGCGGGTCGTCGTCCTCAGGTGTGCCGGGAGATGGTCCGGGTCCTCCGTGCCGGCCATGTCTACGACGGAAGCAGGGCTGCCCGGGAGCTGGGGCTCGACTACACGCCTCTCGAAATCACCATCCGACGAACCGTCGACTGGTTCCAGGAGGAGGGTCTGCTCACCTGAGGTCGCTGGGTACCATCGGGCGGTGGTTGCTCCCCTCGCACCCCTCCTCACCGGCTGGCGCTCCGCTCCACTGCCCGATCTCCACGGCACCTGGTCCGTGGCCGCGGGTGGCCGCGCTTTCGCCGTCGCCGGTCTCGCCGACCGACTCGGCTCTCCGCTTCTCGTCGTCGTGCCCGGGGAGAGAGACGCCGAGGAGCTGGTCGACGACATCGCACTGTTCGTGGACAACGTGCTCCTCGCCCCCGCCTGGGAGACCTTGCCCTTCGAGCACGTCTCGCCCAACACCGCCACCATGGCCCACCGCTCCGAGGCGCGATATGCCCTCGAGCAAGGGGGCCGGGTGGTCGTGGTCACCAGCGTGCGCGCGGCGATCCAGAGACTGAGCCCTTCGCCCCTTGCCCCTCTGGCACTGGAGCCCGGTGACGAGACGGGAATGGGCGAGCTGGCCCGGGCACTGGCGGACCTGGGTTACGGCCGCACCGATCGTGTCGAGACACGCGGCGAGTTCGCCATTCGAGGCGGGATCGTCGACGTGTTCCCCGCCCAGATGGAGGGCCCGGTGCGACTCGACTTCTGGGGCGACCAGCTCGAAGAGATTCGGGCCTTCTCGGTGGCCAGCCAGCGCTCGGAGGAGTCGCTTTCCCGTCTGGTGGCCTTTCCCGCACGCGAGGTGCGGCCGGATCCGGCGATTAGGGCTCGGGCCCAGCAGCTGACCCGGTCGGAGCCGTGGAGCGCCTCCACATGGGACCGCATCGTCGAGGGTCAGATCTTCCCCGGCATCGAGTCCTGGCTTCCCTGGCTGGCCGAGCCCGTCTCACTGATCGACGCGCTTCCCCCGGGAGCCGACCTGCTCCTCGTCGAGCCGGGTCGCGCCTTCGATCGGGGCCGCGACCTGGTCAAGGAGGAATCGGAGCTGGCTGCGGCGCTGGCCCCGACCTGGGGGGAACAGGCGCCACAGGCCGGAGCCCATCCGGCCTTGTTCCTCGACCTCGAGGACAGTCTCTCCGGCCGCCCCTACCTCAGCATTCCCTCCACGCCGACCGGGCCCGACGAAGTCGCTCTCGAGATCCGGGCTCTCGACGCCGTGCCCGGGGACCCGGAGTCGGTCGCCTCCGGCCTGAGCCGGTTGTTGGCCCGCGGGATGGCGACCGTGGTCGCGATGGACGGAGAAGCCGCTGCCGAGCGGGTAGCAGGAGCCTTGGCCGAGCAAGGCCTGGACCTCGACCGGCTCCAGACTCTGGACAGGGCGCGCTCCGCAGTGGTCCCGATAGGGATTCATCGGGGGTTTGTCGCTCCCACGATCGGGGTCGCCGTCCTCGGCGAGCAGGAGATCGCGGGACGGCGTCGCGCCCATCGTCGGATCGGGAGGGCGCGTAGCGCCGTGTCCCAGCAGTACCGGGACCTGACAGAGGGCGACTATGTGGTCCATCACCAGCATGGCATAGGCCGGTTCGAGGGCCTCGTCTCACGGACCATGGCCGGGATCGAACGCGACTACCTGGTCATCGCCTATGCCGGCGAGGACCGGCTCTATGTCCCGGTGGACCAGCTCGCCGCGGTCCGCCGTTACACCGGGGGCGAGCAGCCCCGCGTGTCCCGGATGGGGGGCAAGGACTGGTCGGAGCAGAAGACCAAGGTGCGCAAGGCCGCGGCTGCGGTCGCCCACCAGGTCGTGGAGCTGCACCGGCGGCGGGCGGCCGCCCTCGGGCACACCTACGACCCTGACACTCCGTGGCAGAGGGAGATGGAGGGGGCCTTTCCCTATGAGGAGACCCACGACCAGTTGCAGGCGATCGTCGACGTCAAGATCAACATGGAGTCGGGCCGGCCCATGGACCGGCTCGTGTTCGGGGACGTCGGCTACGGGAAGACCGAGGTGGCGATCAGGGCCGCCTTCAAGGCGGTCCAGGCCGGGAAACAGGTGGCGGTGCTCGCCCCGACCACTCTGCTCGCCCAGCAGCACCATCAGACCTTCGCCGAGAGGTTTCAGAGCTATCCGGTCCGGGTCGAGGCTCTGTCCCGTTTCCTGACCGCCAAGCAGCAGAAGGCCGTCGTTGCCGGTCTGGCCAACGGTGAGGTCGACGTCGTGATCGGCACGCACAGGCTCCTCTCCGAAGACATCCACTTCAAGGATCTCGGTCTGCTCGTGGTCGACGAGGAGCAGCGGTTCGGGGTGTCGGCCAAGGATGGGATCAAGCGGCTCAAGGTCGGGGTCGACGTCCTGACCCTCACCGCGACACCGATCCCGAGGACCCTGGAGATGGCGCTGACCGGGATCCGCGATGTGTCCCATATCAGGACGCCGCCGGAGGACCGTCATCCCATCCTCACCTATGTCGGGCCATACGACGAGCAGGCAGTGTCGGCGGCGATCCGACGGGAGATCCTCCGGGAGGGGCAGGTCTTCTACGTGCACAACCGGGTCCAGTCGATCGATCGGGCAGTGGCCCGTCTCAAAGAGCTCGTTCCCGATGCCCGCTACGTGGTCGCCCATGGCCAGATGTCGGAGGGCCAGCTCGAGCAGGTGATGATCGACTTCTGGAATGGTGAGTACGACGTCATGGTGGCCACCACCATCATCGAGTCGGGGCTGGACCTGCCCACGGTCAACACCCTCATCGTCGAGAGCGCCGACCTGCTCGGTCTGGCCCAGCTCTATCAGCTGCGGGGCCGGGTGGGGCGGTCGGACCAGAGGGCATACGCCTATCTGTTCCATCCCACCGACCAGTCCCTCACCGAGGATGCCCATCGCCGTCTCGAGGCGATCGGGGAAGCCACCGACCTGGGCTCGGGGTTCCAGCTCGCCCTGCGCGACCTGGAGATCAGGGGCGCCGGCTCGATCCTCGGAGAGGTGCAGAGCGGGCACATCGCCGCGGTCGGTTTCGATCTCTATGCCGAGCTGGTGGCGGAGGCGGTCTCGGAGCTCGAGGGCCGGGAGCCGCTGACCACTCCGCCGCGCCAGGTTCGCATCGATCTGCCGGTGGATGCCCATCTCCCCGAGGAATACGTGTACGACCAGGAGCTCAGGCTCGAGGCCTATCGTCGCCTGGCCACCACGACCACCGAGGAAGAGGTGAGTGACGTGGCCGCGGAGTGGGTGGACCGGTTCGGTCCGCTGCCTCCGGCCGCCGAGGCTCTGGTGGCCCTGGCCAGGCTGAGGGTGGAAGCGCTTCGGGTCGGTCTCGAGGAGATGGTCCAGCTCCGTCATGAGATCAGGATGGGCCCGGTCGACCTCAAGCCGTCTCAGGAGGTGCGTCTCAAACGACTGCAGCCCAGGTCGGTGCTCAACGCCCAGGAAGGGCTGATCTTCATCCCCGTCCCCGTCGACCTGGTCCCCGGTCTCATCCAATTCCTCCAGGAGATGTGGGAATGAGGCCAGAGGCCACAAGCCACAGGCATTAAGCCAGGAGCGTTCTGGCCTATTGCCTATTGCCTATTGCCTTTCTCTTTCACCTAACATCCGGGTTTCCCTCTTAAGGATCCTCTTGAAGAAGCTCGCATCACTCCTCGTCCTGGCCGCGCTCGTGCTCGCCGCCTGTGGCGGTGGCTCGAGCGCCGTTGCTGCCACCGTCAACGGCGAGGACATCACAGTCGGCGATGTGGAGGCCCTCATCGACATCGGCGAGGAGTCCACCATCCCCAAGGAGACCTTCACCCAGTTCCTCGGGTTCGACATCCAGTGGCGGATCGTTGGCAAGGCCGCCGAGGAAGAGTTCGGCATCGTGGTCACCGACGAGGAGACGTCGGCCGAGGCCGACGGCATCTTCGAGGAGAACGCCCCAGACCTGACCCGCGAGGAGTTCCTCGAGACCAACGGGGTGACCGAGCAGTTCCTGCTCCAGGTCGCCCGTCAGCAACTCCTCGACACCCAGATCCGGGAGGTCTTCTCCGCCGACCTGGAGCCGCCCACCCAGGATGAGATCGACGGTGTGATCGCGGAAGCCGAGGCGCTCTACTGCGCTTCCCACATCCTGGTCGCGACCGAGGTTGAGGCCGATGGCGTCCTGGCCCGTATCGGCGCCGGCGAGGAGTTCGCAGCTCTGGCTGCCGAATTGTCCACCGACACCGCCAGCGGCGCCCAGGGCGGCGACCTCGGTTGTTCGCCTCCGGATCGTTTCGTCGCCGAGTTCGCCGACGCCTTGACCGCCGCCGAGGTGGACGTCCCCACCGATCCGGTCGAGAGCGAGTTCGGGTTTCATGTCATCCTGCTCAGGGAGGACGAACTGCCCACTGCGGAGGAGGTGATCGAGGCGCTGACCGCTCAGGGCGTGGGGGAGGCGACCAATGCCTGGTTCATCGAGCAGGTGGAGGCCGCCGAGGTCACAGTCGACGAGAGCTACGGCACCTGGCAGACCAATCCGCCACAGGTGGTCCCGCCGCCCACAGAGTGATAACCGTCACCGGTCTGGGCCCCGGCGACTTCGACCGGATTCCAGGGGCGGTTCGCTCCCTCCTCCTCGATCCCGAGCTGACAGTCGTGGTCCGCACCATCATGCACCCGGCCGCAGAGCAGCTCGCCGGAATGAGGGAGATCGTCACCTGCGACGACCTCTACCAAGCCCGAGAGACCTTCGACGACGTCTATCAGGCCATCGCCGATCGGGTCCTGGACGCGGCCGAGCTGGGCCCGGTGGTCTACGCGGTGCCGGGCAGCCCGCTCGTCGGCGAGTTCGCGGTGAGGAAGCTGCTCTCGTCTGGCGTCGAGATCGAGGTGATCCCCGCAGAGTCGTTCGTGGACGCCGTCCTGGTCGAGATGGGTTACGACCCCTTCGACCGGGGGCTGCAGATCCTCAACGGGCACCGGCTGCCCGACCCGTTGGTCCTGGACAAGCCCACCATCGTCGGCCATCTCGACCGGCCCGAGATCCTGGCCGAGGTTGCGGCTCAGATAGCCCGTGTGCTGCCCGAGGAGGCAATGATCACGGTGCTGGCAGGCCTCGGCGCCGGCGGGGCGGTGCGGGCCGAGGTCCCACCCGATGATGTCGACCCCGGTCTGGCCGGTTTTCGCACTTCGATCTTCGTCGACTCCACCCCGGGCGGCCTGGTCGGCGCGGTGCGCACCATGGCCATCCTCCGTCGGGAGTGCCCCTGGGACCGGGAGCAGACCCATCAAACCCTGGTCAAGTATCTCGTCGAGGAGACCTACGAGCTGATCGACGCGGTGAACCGGCTCGACCGCGACGGTCCCGATTGGGTCGGTTATGCGGCTGTGGAGGATGAGCTCGGCGATGTCCTGCTCTCGGTGTTGTTCCACGCCGCCATCGCCAGGGAGAACGGCGCCTTCGATATCGACGACGCCGCCGAGGTCATGCGTCAGAAGCTGGTGCGGCGCCACCCCCATGTGTTCGGGCAGATCGACGTTGCGTCGGCGGCGGAGGTCAAGAGGAACTGGGACGAGATCAAGGACGAGGAGCGGGGGGAGACCCGTCAGTCTCAGATGGACGGGGTCCCCACCGGTATGCCCGCCATGCAGCGCGCCTCGAAGATCCAGAATCGGGCGGCCAAGGTGGGCTTCGACTGGCCCGGGGCGGCCGAGGTGGTGCCCAAGATCAGAGAGGAGCTGGACGAGCTCGAGGCCGTTCTCACCGACGACGCCCGGGTCGAGTCCGAGTTGGGCGACGTGCTGTTCTCCGTCATCAACCTCGCCCGCCACCTCGGGCTCGACGGTGAGCTGGCCCTGCGCCAGGCCATCGACCGCTTCGAGACCCGCTTCCGCCACATCGAATCCCTGGGGCCGGTCGACGGCCTCTCCTTGGATCAGCTCAACCAGCGCTGGGAGCAGGCGAAGTAGAGGCGTGTGCAGCCGACCACCGTGGTGGTGGGAGCCTGCACATGGCTGTGGTGTGAGGGATGTCGTGTGTGATCACCCACCGTGTCGGTGGTCACCTGCACACGAGAGCGCTGCTGTTAGTTTGGCGGTCCAGCCGAACCGGGGAATCGCACCACCCATGACCCAGCCCACGATCGAGCGCATCGTCGCTCGTCAGGTACTCGACTCTAGGGGCAACCCCACCGTGGAGGCCGAAGTCTTCACCTCCGGAGGGGGTTTCGGCCGCGCCATCGTCCCCTCCGGGGCCTCGACCGGGGCCCTGGAAGCGGTGGAGTTGCGCGACGGCGGCGACCGATGGAACGGAAAGGGGGTGACCCGGGCGGTGTCGAACATCCGGGATCAGATCGCCCCGGCCCTCATCGGGCTGGACGTCACCCGCCAGGAGCACATCGACCAGTTGATGATCGACCTCGACGGTTCCCCCACCAAGGAGAAGCTCGGGGCCAACGCCATCCTCGCCGTCTCCATGGCGGTGGCCAGGGCCGCCTCCGTGGCCGTCGGTCTCCCGCTGTACCGGTATCTTGGCGGCCCTTCCGCCCAGGTTTTGCCCGTGCCCTGTTTCAATGTGCTCAACGGAGGGGTGCACGCCGCCAACTCCGTGGACATCCAGGAGTTCATGATCGTCCCCGCCGGGCTCCCCTCCTACTCCGAGGCGCTGCGGGCCGGGGTCGAGGTCTACCACGCCTTGAAGCAGGTGGTGAGTGGCCGCGGGCTGAGCACCAACGTCGGTGACGAGGGAGGGCTCGCCCCCGATCTGCCCACCAACGAGGCGGCCCTCGAGCTTCTGGTCGAGGCGATCGGCGTCGCCGGCTACGAGCTCGGAGGGCAGATCGCACTCGCCCTCGATGTGGCCGCGACCGAGATCCATCGAGAAGGGCACTATCACCTCGAGGGAAGCGAGCTGAAGTCCGATGAGATGGTGGGCTACCTCGCCGACCTCGTCGATCGCTATCCGCTGGTCTCCGTCGAGGACGGGATGGCAGAGAACGACTGGGAAGGCTGGAAGGCTCTCACCACCCGTCTCGGCGATCGTCTCCAAGTCATGGGCGATGACCTGTTCGTCACCAACGAGGAGATCCTGCGCAGGGGCATCGGCGAGAGGGCGGCCAACTCCATTCTGATCAAGGTGAATCAGATCGGGTCGGTGTCAGAGACCCTGCACACCATGAGCACCGCCAAGGGTGCCTCGTTCGGGATGATGGTCAGCCATCGCTCCGGTGAGACCGAGGACAGCTTCATCGCCCACCTGGCCGTGGCCACCAATTCCGGTCAGATCAAGACAGGGGCACCGGCTCGTGGCGAGCGAACCGCCAAGTACAACCAACTGCTCCGCATCGAGGAGTCGCTCGGCGACGAGGCCCGCTTCGCCGGGTGGGACACCTTCCCCAGGCGGCAATGAACCTCCTCCGTCGCCCCGGTGTTGCCCTCGTCACCCTGCTCTTCGTGCTGCTCGGCGCCGCCTTTCTCACCCAGGTGGTGCCTTATCGCCAGATAATCGACTCGCAGCGACAGGTGGCCTCGGCCCAGGAGAGTCTGGCTGCGCTCGAAGCCGAGAACGAGGAGCTCGAGGCAGACGTGTCCGCCCTCAACACCGAGGCGGAGATCGAGAAGCTGGCCCGGGAGAAGTTGGGTTATGTGCGTCCCGGAGAGACCGGTTATGTCGTGCTCGACCCCCCCGGTGGCGACGACATCGCACCGGCCGAGACCGAAGAACTGGTCGACGAGGGCAAGACCTGGGTCGACCGGCTTTGGGAGTTCATCAGCGGCGAGGACCTAGATTCCTCGGCATGATCGCCGCTGACGACCGTCGGGTCGTCGAAACCCAGATCGAGCGCCCGCTCCGAGCCGACTCCATCCCTGTCTCGCGCTGTCACCTCGGTCTTCCCGTGGTGGTGCGCGTCCCCCCCATCCTCGATGACGGCACGCCGTTTCCCACGCTCTACTGGCTCACCTGCCCCCTGGCCACCGCACGGATCGGCCGTCTGGAGGGTGCGGGTGGGATCAAGCGGTTGGAGCAGAAGGCCGAGGTCGACCCGGAGTTCGGCGCGCGTCTCAATCAGGCACATACCGCCTACGAGGACGAACGGGACACCCTGGTCCCCGATGGTGCCTCGCCCACTCCTTCCGGGGGGGTCGGCGGCACTACGGTCGGGATCAAGTGCCTCCACGCCCACTATGCCCATACCAGGGCTGGAGGGGACAACCCGGTGGGTGAGCTGGTCCAGGACTGGATCGAGCCGCTCGACTGCACCGCTATGTGCGTCCTCGAAGGTGAGAAGAACCCGGCCTGGGTCGCCTTCCCGTGATTGTCGGCGCCGTGGACATCGGCACGAACTCGATGCGGCTCCTCATCACCGACGGTACGACCGAGATCGGGAGATGGGTGGAGGTGACCGGCTTGGGGCGCGGTGTCGACCGCACCGGCGCCCTGTCCCCGGAGGGGATCGAAGACTCCCTCGTGGCCCTTGCCCGCTTTGGCGCGACCATGGAAGAGAAAGGGGTCGAGCAGCGGATGGCGATCGCCACCTCCGCCGCGCGCGATGCCTCGAACCGTGAGCTTTTCTTCGACCTGGCCGAATCCGCCCTCGCGGTGAGGCCGAGGCTGGTCTCGGGCGAGGAGGAGGCACGTCTCGCCTATGCCGGCGCCATCAGCGGTGCCCAGGTCGAAGGTCCCGTCGTCGTCTCCGACATCGGCGGGGGGAGCACCGAGCTCGTCACCAGAGAGGGAGCGGTGTCCATCGACATCGGATCTGTCCGTCTCACCGAACGGGCCATCCCCACCCGGCCCCCGCCGCCGTCCGAGATGGCGAGGGCGAGATCGCTCGTTGCCGACCGCTTTCGGGACATACGTCTCGAGACGGGGACTCTGATCGGGGTAGCCGGGACCTGGACCAGTCTCGCCGCCATCGCCCAGGACCTCCCCGAGTACTCGATGGACATGGTGCACGGACACCGGATGAAGCGGAGCGAGCTCCAGGCCGTGATCGACTCCCTGGCCGGAAAGACGGTGGAGGAGACGGCGGCCATACCCTCATTGGACCCGAAACGGGCCCCGGTCATCCTGGCCGGGGCATTGGTGGCCGACGGGGTGATGGGTTCCCTCGTTGTGGGCGAAGTGATGGTTTCGGAGCACGACACCCTCGATGGCGTCGCAATGGAGCTGCTGGCTTTACCCTGATGGCCGTACCCGGGCCCGGGTGGCGGAATGCAGACGCGAGGGGCTTAAACCCCCTTGAGCCGAATCGGCTCGTGTGGGTTCGAATCCCACCCCGGGCACAACTGTGATGTCGCGGGACATTGGAAACCTTTGAACCTGCGGGTTCAGGGGTTTTGTTTGTCTTGGGGTTGGTAGTCGCGGTTTGGGTCGAGGGTGAGCTGGCGGAGTAGTTCACCGGTGGTGGTGTTGA
>Ga0326597_10002518_pt1 | contig 27283 bp, 26 predicted proteins | sample RVTome_12_FD_203789 | JGI IMG/M metagenome (GOLD analysis project Ga0326597, IMG submission 203789) | Soil microbial communities from uranium-contaminated site in the Upper Colorado River Basin, Wyoming, United States - RVT100D185 | ecosystem: Environmental > Terrestrial > Soil > Contaminated >... | reverse complement strand
ACGTTGCAGCTGCCCGAGAGCGCGCGCGAAAACGCGCGCTCCGCGGTGACGCATGCCGCGGTGGCGGCATGATCCAGCGGCTTCAGCTGCGCGACCAGATCGGCGCGCTCCACGCGGCACTCGATGCCGAGCGCGCCCTGGCCCGGCGCCGGGAGGCTCTCCGAGGGCGGCAGCAGGCGCGTGATGCGGTCCTCGAGTCCGAGGCGCTTCAGCCCCGCCGCGGCAAGGATTACGGCTTCGTAGTCGCCGGCGTCCAGCTTGCGCAGCCGCGTCGCGACGTTGCCCCGCAGCGGCTCGACGCGGAGCCCCGGATAGCGTGCCCGCAATTGGCATTCCCGGCGCAGGCTGGACGTGCCGACGCGGGCGCCCGCCGGCAGTGCGGCGAGATCGCGAAAGCGGTTGGAAACGAACGCGTCCCGCGGATCGGCGCGCTCGCCGATAGCGGCCAGCGCGAACCCGGGCGGCAGCGTCATCGGGACATCCTTCATCGAGTGCACCGCGATGTCCGCGCGCCCCGCGGCCAGCGCTTCTTCGAGCTCCTTGATAAACAGGCCCTTGCCGCCGATCTTCGCGAGCGACACGTCGAGCCGGCGGTCGCCCTCGGTCGTGAGGCCCAGTATCCGGACGTCCACGCGCGGGTATAATGCCGCGAGCCTCGATTCGACGTGCCGCGCCTGCCACAGCGCGAGGGCGGACTCGCGAGAGGCGATCACGATGCGCACGGGCGCATCCGTCCTGGAACCGGTTCCCGACATGCTGTTGGCGAAACTCACGAGACGCGCGCTGGTCGCGGCGATTCTAGCACTGCCTGCCGCGGCGGCCCCGGCGCAATCTCACCTGACCGCGGCCGACAATCTGGCCGCGACCGGGCGCGCGGCCGCCGCGCGGCGCGTGCCGGTGATGATCGTGTTCACCGAGACAACCTGCTCCTATTGCGCGACCGCGAAGACCGGCTTTCTCGTGCCCCTGCAGGCGCACGGGCCGTTCGCGGACAAGGTCATCCTGCGCGAAGTGGACGTGCAGAGCGACCGGCGGATGCGCGATTTCGACGGGCGCGCGACCACGCATCGCGAATACGCGCGGCGCCGGTCCGTGCGCCGCGTGCCGACGGTCATGGTCCTGGATGCGCGCGGACAGCCGCTTTCCGAGCCCATCGTCGGCCTGATGGGGCCGGATTTCTACCGGCTCTACCTGGAACAGGCGATCGAGGAAGGGCTGTTCAAGCTGCGCGCCAAGCGATGAGTCGTGGCTTGTGGCTGGTGAGTGGCTCCCGCGCTCGTGAATTTCCGTCCATCCACGACCCACCACCCACGATCCGTGGCAAGGTCACGTCAGCGGCAGATGTTGGGCTTCACGCCGCTGCGCTTGCGTTCGACGGCAGCGGCATAGCCGGCAAGCTCGAACGAAACGAACACCAGGTCCTTCCCGCCCGTCGCCATGACGCGCGACTCGCCGTTGTCCCAGTGATAGACCGGCTGTCGCGCGGCCGCGTCCACGCGCGGCGCGCCGTGCCGCTCGCCGACCGCGCCGACGATCGCATCCTGGTGGGCCACCTCCGCGGTAATCGAGAACTGCTGCAAGATCCCTTCCAGGAAGTGGAGGCGGATCTCGCGCGTCGGCGTCCCGGCGGCCTTTTCCTCGTGCGAAACGCAGGTCACGTCGGCAAAAGCGTCCTCCCGGGGCAGGCAGCCGTAGCCCCGGCGGCCGAGGTCGGGCGTGTCGCGTCCCCGGCTCTTCTGCTCCGCGATCGCGGCGTGTATGTCTCGAAAATCGAGCTCGGCCGCGAGGCGCCGGTACGACGCGCCGAGCCGGATGTCGTCAATGCCGTACGGCGCCGCGGATGCGATACCCGCGATGCAACCGCCGATGAACGCGGATAAACGCAGACCGGCCCGGAACAGGCCGGCGACTCGATTGTTGCTGAACATCGGCGCGACTCGGCGGTTGATCTAACCGCGCAGGAACTCCCGCATCACGTGCTGCTGGCGCCGGCTGACCGCGATGCGCTCGTCGACGCCCTCGAGCAGCACCTCCCACCGCGCCTCCCCGGCGATCTCCGCGCGCTCGAAACCGCGGACCGCCACGCGCGCCACCAGGCAGTTGCGGTGCACGCGAAGAAAGCGCGATCCGAACTCCTGCTCGAGCCGCGTCAGCGATTCCTCGATCAGGTGCTCGCGCGCGGCCGTTCGCACGGTCACGTACTTGAGGTCGGCCTTGAGGTAGATCACGTCCGCAATCGGAATCAGGTGGATCCGGCCGCGTTCCTGCGCCGAGAGGTGCGCGCGGGGCGCGCGCGCGATTTCCCGCAGCGCATCGGTGCGAAGCGGCGCGGCGCGCGCGCGGGCGAGCGCCTCCCTCAATCGCGCGAGGCGAATGGGCTTCAGCAGGTAGTCGATCGCGTGCAGTTCGAATGCCCGGATCGCGTAATCGTCGTACGCGGTGGCGAATACCACCGCGGGCGGCTGCTCGAGGTTTTGCAGGTGCCGGGCCGCCTCGATGCCGTCCATTTCGGGCATGCGGATGTCGAGCAGAACCAGGTCCGCCGGCTCGCGCGACAGCAGCTCCAGGGCCTCCCGCCCGCTGGCGGCCTCGCCCGCGATCTCCAGGGCGATCTCGCCCGCGCACTCGGCGAGCAGGTCTCGCATCCGCGAGCGCGCCGGCGCTTCATCGTCCACGATCACCACCCGCAGCGGCTTTTCCGTTTCGCTCACGCCGTAGGCCCCATTCACCAGTCACGAGTCACGAGTCACGCTCCTTCACATAAGGCATGACGATGTGCACCTCGAACGCGTCTGCGCCCGACCGCGTGCCCAGGCTCGCTTCCGCATCGAAATGGAGCTGGAGCCGCTCCGCGATGTTCGCCAGCGCCATCTTGTTGCCGGCGTGGTGGTCGCCGTCCCGCCGGTACGGGTTGCGCAGCACGGCGTGCAGCTCGTCGCGCAAGGCGTAAACATGGATGCTGACGGTGCCGGGCTCGCTGCGCGGCTCGATGCCGTGATAGACCGCGTTCTCCAGGAGCGGCTGCAGGACCAGCGGCGGCACCAGGGCGTCACGCGGCGCCTTGTCGGTATGCCATTCGACCTTCAGGCGGTCGCCGAGCCGCAGTTGCTCGATGCCAATGTACTGATGACACAACTCCAGCTCTCGCGCGAGCGGCGTCAGCTCGCGATTGTCGGCCATGAGCACCCGGAACAGCCCTGCCATGTCCTCGAGCGCGGCCTCCGCGCGCCGGGGTTCCTGGCGTATCAGCGACAGCACGGCATTGATGCTGTTGAACAGGAAATGCGGGCGTATGCGCGCCTGCAGCGCCTGCAGCCGCGCCTCCGGCAGCGCCGGCGACAGCGCCCGGCCGCGCAGCTCGAAATACGCGAGCAGCGCGGCGGTGGTGAGCGCGACAAGCAGCCAGTAGCGCTCGAGCGGCGCGGGCCGCTCGCCGAGCAGCACGCGCCCCTCGACGTAAAAGCCGGTCGTAAGCGCAAGTTCCAGCGCGACAACGGCAATCGCGCCTGCGGAATACGGTAGCCGGCGCAACAGGTCGTTCAGCGCCGCCAGCGCCAGCAAAGACAGGATCAGCAATGGCTCGACCAGCGCGCAGATCTCGATGAATTGCCGCCACGCTCCGGACAGGTCGGCGCTTTTCACGATTGCCGCCGCGAACGCCAGGGCGTTGACGATCAAACCGATGCGCAACAGGATGCCGAGATTGCGGAAGTTCGGCAGCCCGCCGGCGTAGGCGTTTTGATCTATACTTCTCGCCATGAGCGCTTCGCGCTCCTAACGCGATGTTTCATCGGGTCAAATTCTAGCAGGCCGCATGCCCCCCAACGACCGGAGCAAGAACCAGCCATGGTCCGGCCGCTTCAGCGAGCCGGCCACGGAGCTTGTGCAGCGGTTTACCGCGTCGGTCTCCTTCGACCGGCGGCTCGCCGAGTTCGACATCGAGGGTTCGGTTGCACACGCGCGGATGCTCGCCGCCGTGGAGATCATCGGCAGGAACGACCTTGCCGCAATCGAAAAGGGTCTGGCCCAGATTCGGACCGAGATCCGTGAAGGGCGCTTCCCATGGTCGGAGCAGCATGAGGACGTGCATTTCAACATCGAACGGCGGCTGACCGATCTCGTCGGCGAGCCCGGCAAGCGCCTGCACACCGCGCGCTCGCGCAACGACCAGGTGGCGACGGACGTGCGGCTCTACCTGAGGTCGGCCATCGATCAGGCGCTCTCCACCATCAAGTCGGTGCAGCGCGCGCTCCTCGACCTCGCCGACGCGCACGCCGAGACCCTCATGCCGGGCTACACGCACATGCAGGTCGCGCAACCGGTGTCCTACGGGCACCACCTGCTTGCGTACTTCGAGATGCTCGCGCGCGACGCCCAGCGGCTCGCCGACTGCCGGCGGCGGCTGAACCGCCTGCCGCTCGGCGCGGCGGCGCTCGCGGGCACGTCATTTCCGATCGACCGGCTGATGGTCGCCAAGGAATTGGGATTCGACGGCGTGTGCGAGAACTCGATCGACGCGGTCGCCGATCGCGATTTTGCGATCGAGTTTTGCGCCTGCGCCGCGCTCGTAATGACGCATCTCTCGCGGTTCTGCGAGGAGATCGTCATCTGGATGAACCCGCGCTTCGGTTTCGTCTCGCTGCCCGACCGCTTCTGCACCGGCTCCTCGATCATGCCGCAGAAGAAAAACCCGGACGTCGCGGAGCTGATCCGCGGCAAGACCGGGCGCGTCAACGGGCACCTGGTGGCGCTACTGACGATCATGAAGGGGCAGCCGCTCGCCTACAACCGCGACAACCAGGAGGACAAGGAGCCGCTGTTCGACACCGCGGACACGCTCGCGATGAGCCTCGCCGTGTTCGCGGAAATGCTGCCCGGAATACAGGTCAACCGCGAGGCGATGGAGGCCGCGGCGCGCCAGGGCCATCCCACCGCCACGGATCTCGCGGAGTACCTGGTCAAGAAGGGCGTGCCGTTCCGCGAGGCGCACGAAGCCGTGGCGCAAGCGGTGCGCTTCGCCGAGTCCCGCGGTTGCGAGCTCGCCGACCTGAAGCTGGCCGAGCTGCAGCGCTTCTCGCCGGCGATCGGCAAGGACGCGCACGCGGTGCTCACGCTCGAGGGATCGCTCAAGAGCCGCACCCATCTCGGCGGCACGGCGCCGGTGCGCGTGAAGGCGGCGATCGCCAAGGCGCGCAAGGCGCTCGCCTGAGCGACAGCAGTCAGCCGTCAGCAATCAGCAAAACCCGTTCCGCTGATCGCTGAAAGCTGAATGCCGAGCGCTGCCCCCTGGGCTGACATCGAGCGCGCCATCGGCGCGGCGACCGGCGCGCCCTTCTCCCTCGAGTCCCGTTCCGGCGCCGGTGGCGGCTGCATCAACGAATGTCATGTTGTTCGCGGGGGAGGGCGCACCTTTTTCGTGAAACTCAACACCCCCGACAAAGCGGAAATGTTTTCCGCTGAAGCGGCCGGGTTGAGCGAGATGGCACGGACCAAGACGGTCCGGGTTCCAGAACCCGTTTGCCACGGCGCTTCCCCGGCCGCTTGCTGGATCGTGCTGGAGCACCTGGAGCTCCGCCCGGCCGACGATAAGGCGATGCGGAGACTGGGGCGCAACTTCGCGCGCCTGCACCGCGTCACGCGCGATCTCTACGGATGGGATCGCCACAACACGATCGGCTCGACCCCGCAGGTGAACACCCCGGCGGACGATTGGGTCGCGTTCTGGCGCGAGCGGCGCCTCGGATTCCAGCTCCAGCTGGCGGCATCCCGCGGCCATGGCGGGCGACTGCTCGCGAGCGGCGAGCGCCTGCTTGAGAAGCTGCCTGCGTTCTTCGCGGGTTACCGCCCTCCCCCGTCGCTGCTGCATGGAGACCTGTGGTCGGGAAACGCCGCCATGGAGGCAGGCGGCGAGCCGGCGATCTTCGACCCCGCGGTCTATTACGGGGACCGCGAAGCGGACCTCGCCATGACGGAACTCTTCGGCGGCTTCTCGCGCTCGTTCTACGACGCCTACCGCTCGGAATATCCCCTCGACGCGGGCTACGCGACGCGTAAGGATCTCTACAACCTCTACCACGTGCTGAACCACCTGAACCTCTTTGGCGGCGGCTACGGCGCGCAGGCGGAACGGCTGATCGGCCAGTTGCTCGCCAGCGCCTGAACGCCCCGACGGCGAGGCGCGGCGTGGTCGCCGAGTCCGCCGGGACGACCGGTGTTGCGGTTTACCGGCCTTCCACAGCGCGGAAATCCACACGCGTCACGGGTGTGGATTCCTCCGCCAGTTCTTCCTGGAGTTTTTCGAGGTCGTTATGGACGACGGGGCGGAGTTCGAGTGCCGCCCCGGCGATGTTTCTCTCCTGCCCTCGGGCCACGACGCCTGGGTGGTCGGAAACGAGCCGGCAGTCGTCGTGGATTTTCAGGGGATGGTCGACTACGCCAGGTCCCTGTAGACCGGCGCCGCTTTACCCGGGCTGCGGGCGCGTCAGCGCGTCGCCGGTGCGGGCGGGGCGGTGCTTGCCCGCACCACCAGCTCCACCGGCAGCTCGGTGCGCATCTCGTAGGCCTTGCCGCCAAGGCGCGCGAGCAGGTGCTGCGCCGCGACGCTGCCGAGATCGGCTGTCGGAAAGTGAATGGTGGTCAGTCCCGGCGTGACGACGGCAGACATTTCCAGATCGTCGAAGCCGGTCAGGGACAGATCGCGCGGCACGGCAAGTCCCTGTGCCCGGCATTCCGCGAGCGCGCCGATTGCGAGCACGTCGTTTCCACAGATCACCGCCGTCGGCCGCGGCGCGGCGCGCAGCACCTCGCGCAGCCCCTCACGCCCGGCGGAGAGCGTGTACGGTTTTTCCACCACGCGCGCCGGGGGGAGCGCGGCGCCGGCCGCCGACAGCGCCTGCCTGACGCCTTCGAGGCGTTCCGCGGCGCGTTCGTTGCCGGCGGTAATGCCCGAGATCATCGCGAACTCCCGGTGACCGAGCTCGATGAGATGGCGCGCGATGCGGATTGCCGCCGCACGGTTGTCGAAGCCGACGCAGGGATGACGACCGCTGGCGTCGAGCGCCCAGGTCAGCACGTAGGGAATCTGGTGCGTATCGAGCATGCGCAGCACGCTGGGGTGGTGCGTCGCGCCGAGCAGCACGAGGCCGTCCACGCCGCGCTCGACCAAAGCCTCGGTGACGCGCGCCTCGACCCCGGCGTCGAACTCGTGGCTCGCGAGCAGCAGCGTGTAGCCGGCCTCGTCCAGCGCCTTCTGCAGCGCGTGGACAGTATTGGCGAAAATCGCGTTGTCGAGGGTCGGGATGACCGCACCGATGGTGCGCGTGCGACGCGAGGCAAGCGCGCGCGCCGCGCCGTGCGCGACGTACCCTAGCGCCTGCACCGCCTGCCGGATGCGCTCCGCGGTCGCGGGCTTGACCTTGCCCGGGCAGGTCAGCGCGCGCGACACCGTGGCGGTGGACACACGCGCGAGCCGCGCGACATCGGAGAGACGGGCGGCCCGCGTTCCCGGTGACCGGTCCTGGTTCAGGACGCCCCCCCAGTGAGCGCCCACTCACCAAAAAAAAGCCGGCACGCGGCCGGCTTTTTTCTCTTTTCCATCAAGTGCCTGACTACCGATACTCTTTGGCGCTGTAGCGACGATACTTGGGCAGCAGGCGCCGCGGCTTGCGGAAGGCGTCGCGCCGGAACGGCTCCCCCAGTTCCTGGGTGAGAAGGATCTCCACGACCGACGGCTTGCCCGATTTCAGCGCCGCCTTCAGCGCGTCGCTCACCTCGTCCTCGTGCTCCACGCGGTAGCCTTCCGCGCCCATCACCCGCGCGACCTCCGAAAAGTCCGGGTTCACCAGATTGGTGCCGACAAAACGGTTGTCGAAATAGTCGACCTGGTTCTTCTTCTCCGCGCCCCACTGGCCGTTGTTGAATACCACCGCCACGGCGGGGATCTTCTCCTTCACCGCGGTCATCACCTCCGCGAGGCTCATCCCCCAGGCGCCGTCGCCGACGTAGGCGATTGCCGGGCGGTCCGGCCGCGCGACCTTCGCGCCGAGCGCGGTCGGGTAGGCGTAGCCGCAATTGCCCCAGCTCATGGCCGCGAGGAAGGACAGCGGCTGCTCGAAGCGCAGGTAGCTGTTCGCCACCGAGCAGACGTTGCCGATGTCGGTGGAGACCATGGCGTTCCTCGGCAGCGCCTTGGCGAGCTGCGCGAGCGCGCGCCGCGGCCCGATCTGCCCCTTCTTGTTGGGCGAATGCCAGTTGGCGAGTTCCGCGATCCAGGCTTCCTTCTCGCGTTGCACCTCGGTGAGGCGAGCCTTGTCGGGTTTCCTCGCGCCGCGCGCCTTCAGGCGCTTCAGCAGCTCCTGGGCGGCCATCCTCGCGTCGCCCTGGATGGCGAGCGAAACTTTCTTCACCAGCCCGAGCGTGCGGTGATCGGCGTCGATCTGGATGATCTTTGCGTCCTTCGGCCAGTAGTCAATGCCATGCTGCGGCAGCGTGCCGAATGGCCCGAGGCGTGTGCCGAGCGCGAGCACGACGTCCGCGCGCGAGATGATCCGCATCGCCGCCTTCGAGCCCTGGTAGCCGAGCGGCCCGCACGACAGTGAATGGCTCGCGGGAAACGAATCGTTGTGCAGGTACGAGTTCACGACCGGCGCGGTCAGGTGCTCCGCCAGCGCCTTCACCTCGTCGATGCCGTCGGACATGACGACGCCGCCACCGGACACGATGACCGGGAACTTGGCGTCGGCCAGCATCTTCGCGGCTTTCTCCAGCGAGTTCGTGCCGCCGGCGGCGCGCTCGATGACGAGCGGCGGCAGGATTTCATAGTCGGCCTCGCCATAGAAGTAATCGCGCGGGATGTTGACCTGCACGGGACCGCGCTCGTGCAGCGCGATCGTGAAGGCGCGGTGCATCAACTCCGCCATGCGCAGCGGCGAATTGACGTGCACCTGCCACTTGGTGATCTTCGAGAAGATCGGCATCTGCTCGGTTTCCTGGAAGCCCCCATGGCCTGCCGTCAGGCTCCCGGACTCCGGCGTCACCACCACCATCGGCGTGTGCGCCCAGTAAGCCGCCGCCACGGCCGTCACAAAATTGGTGATGCCCGGGCCGTTCTGCGCGATGCAGACCGTGGGGCGGTTCATGACTCGACCGTAGCCGTCCGCCATGTGCGCGGCGTTCTGCTCGTGCGCGACGCTGTAGAGCCGGATGCCGGCCCCGGGAAAGAGGTCGAGCGCGTCCATGTAGGCCGAGCCGACGATGCCGAACACATCTTTCACCTTGTGCGCGACCAGCGTCTCGATGAACGCCTCCGAGGGCGTCATGCGCAACTTGCCGCCTGCGGCCTTGCTGGAAGATGCGAGATTTTTGGTTTCGGTCATGATGTTCATGGGAATCTCCTCGGGATTGCGGCGCGGCCGCGGAGCAGCGACCGGGGTCCTCATTATAGCGCCCGGCCGATGCTATGCAAGCGCTTTCATAATCAAATGTATCTATTTGATGTTATGTTAATAAATAAAAAAATTTCGGCTGGGGAATCTCCGAACGGGACCTGACCAGGCGGGATCCATTCGGGCCGCTGGAAGTGTCAGTTGTCCCCGTAAATGTCGCGGTAGGCAGCGTAGACCGAGGCGATCAGCACAGGGCCCAGGACGAGCCAGCCAAGCGCGAGCGGGATTGTGGCGGCTATTCCCAGCACCAGCATCGCCAGGCCGTAGATCAGGAACGGAACGATGTTGCGCAGGCACCCCATAAAGCTCAGCTTGACCGCCGCCACCGGCGCAACGCCGCGTAGCGCGACGAGCGCCGGCGCGAACCACAGGGCCATGTAGAGCGGAAGGCTGAGCGCCAGCCCGACGAGAAGCGCGAGCACGAAGCTGCCCCCTACCATGGCCACCCCTGCGGCATCTCCGCGCGTTGCGCCGAAAAAGGCGCCCCCGCCCGTGATCAGCAGCACCGGCACCATCACGACGATCATGCCGCCCAGCCCGAGCGCGCCCACGATCAGGAGGCTCCTGGTCTGGCTCTTGAATCCCGCGAACAGGTGCGCCACCTCGAGCGGCCCGTCCCGCTGAATGCTCTGGCAGCCCAGCATCAGGCCGCCGGTGAATACCGGCATGATCAGCCAGGTCGCCAGCATGCCGAGCACGGGAATTATCGCGAGCACGATCAGGATCACGAACAGCAGAATTCCGATTCCGATCCAGAGCCCGGGATACCGCTTGAAAAGGTTGAAGCCGTCCACGATCCAGGCCCACCCTTGGCCGGCAGCGACCGCGCGCCCCTCCCCTGGCGTGCCGGCCAGCGCCGATTGCGGGTCGGACAGAATAAAAGGATTGGACGGTTCCATGACAAGCCTCCGTTCGCGCCGCCGATGTCCGGCTCATCGTATTTCAATTACCCCTTTCTTGACAAACCGCCCGTCCGGCGCGGCGCGCGGGGCCGCGGTTGCCCGTTTCGGCTTTGCTACACTGCGGGTTCCCCGCGCGTTGCTTGCCTGAAATCGTGACTCGTGACTCGTGACTGGTGACTCGACGGCTGATGTTGACCCGGGCTGACGCGTTTTTGATACGGCTTTCGCTCAACAACCGCGCCGCGCGCGAAGCGCCCTCTCCCGTCACGAGTCACCAGTCACGAGTCACGGGGGTTGGCAATGCTTGAATCGCTCTCGCCGGCCCTGCTCGCCTGGATAAGCTGCGTCGTCCTGCTCGCGGGGTTGAGCCAGGGCGCGCTCGGCTTCGGCTTTCCGTTCATCGCGACGCCCCTCATCGCGTTGACGACCGACATGCGCACCGCGATCGTCGCGGTACTGCTGCCGACGCTGGCGACCGTCATCGTCGCCCTCTTCTCGAGCGGCCCGATACGCGCGACTCTCGTCCGTTTCTGGATGATGCCGTTGTATGCCTTCGCGGGATCCGCGCTCGGCACCGGGCTGTTCGTGTCGGCGCCGAACGTGCCTTATTCGCTGCTGCTCGCGCTGCTGACGCTCGCCTATCTCAATCTCGATCGCCTCGGCATTGCGGAATGGCCGATCGTCCGCCGCAACGAGCGCCGGTTCGCGCCGCTGTCCGGCTTCGCCGCGGGGCTCTTCGAGGGCACGGCCAACATCGCCGCGCCGCCGCTCATCATCTTCTACCTCGCCCTCGGCCTCACGCCCGCGATGCTGATCCAGGCGCTCAATATCTGCTTCCTGGTCGGCAAGGCGACGCAGTTCACGGTGCTGAGCACGGGCGGCGGCGTGAGCGCCGCGCAGTGGGCGGAGACGCTGCCGCTGGTCGCGATCGGCGTGACCGGCTCACTCGTCGGCGTGCGCCTGCGCAGCCGCATCGACGCGCCCGCCTTTCGCCTCTGGGTGAAACGCGCGCTGTTCGTCATTTCGCTGGTGCTGATCGCCCAATACGGCCACTCACGCCTCGCGTGAGTGGCGTGCCTTGTGGCTCGTGATTCGTGACTGGTGACGCGGCTCCCGCCTTGCGGCGGACACTGAAAAGCAGACGGCCGGCTTGGAGCCGGCCGTTCCGAAACCCTCGTCGACTGCCTAGGCGGGGGTTTTTTCGATGAGCTTCTTCAGATCTCCGCTCTTGAACATCTCGGTCATGATGTCGGAGCCGCCGACGAACTCGCCGTCGACATAGAGCTGGGGAATCGTCGGCCAGTTCGCGAACTCCTTGATGCCTTGGCGGATCTCCGGATTTTCCAGGACATTCACGGTGAAGATCTCGTTGGCGCCGCAGGCGCGCAGGATCCCGACCGCATTGGCGGAAAACCCGCACTGCGGGAAGTCCGGCGTGCCCTTCATGTAGAGCACGACCCGGTTCTGTGTCACCTGTCCCTTGATAACATCTTGAATACTCATGGTTTCTCCATATACCCGAGCAAAATAATCAGGCATTGTAGTTTATCGCTACCGCGCCCCCGCCGTCAAATTCGGCCCCCGGATACGCGCTCGATGCCGGCGAGATCCCGGCACGTGAAGACATCCCGATACCCCGCTGCTGCCAGCAACGCGCGCGCGCGCGCGCCTTGATCATGGCCATGCTCAAGCAGAAGCCAGCCGTCCGCCGCCAGGTGCTGCGCGGCCTGCGCCACGACGAGCTCGATGCACTCGAGCCCCGTTGGACCGGCAACCAGTGCCTGACGGGGCTCGTAGCGGAGATCACCGCGGGCGAGATGGGGGTCGTCATCGGCGACATACGGCGGATTGCTGACGATCAGCTCGAAACGCCGCCCGGCGAGCGCGGCAAACCAGTCGCCCTGGACAAACTCGACGCGCGCGGCATGGCGCGCGGCGTTCCGGCGCGCCACCGCCAGCGCCTCGCCCGACGCGTCGCTCGCCGTCACCAGGGCGCGGGGACGCTGCGTGGCAATCGCGATCGCCACGCATCCGCTGCCGGTCGCGAGATCGAGTGCGCGGCGCGGGGCCTGCGCCGGAATGCGATCGAGCGCGGCGTCGACCAGCAGCTCCGTTTCCGGCCGCGGAATGAGAACCGCGGGCGTCACGTGCAACGCCAGGCTGTAGAACTCCCGCTCGCCGGTCAGGTACGCGACCGGTTCTCCCTCGCGGCGGCGTTGCAGCCATTCGCGGTAACGATCACGCTCCGCGCCGCTCAATTCGCGCTCGGGATGCGCGGCAAGTTGCGAGTCGTCGCCGACGCCCAACACGGCGCGCAACAGCGCGCGCGATTCCATCGCGTCGACGCCGGCCGTTCGAAGCGCTTCCGCCACCGTGATTGCCATGCCCGGCACCTGGATCAAACGGCAACCAGAACGGCGACACCCGTCACGGTCAGCAGGACGCCGACGACGAGAATGCCGCTGACGCGCACGTCCCGCAGCAAGGCCGCGCTCAGTCCGAGCGTAAACAGCGGATAGGTCGCGGCGATCGGCGACACCACGTGCACGGGGCCGCTGGCAAGAGCGTTGTACAGCGATAGTACCGCCGCGCCATTCAAGGCGCCGGTCGCCGCGAACCAGAAGAACCCACGGCGATTGAACGGCGGCGCGTTCGGGGCGCGCCCCCGAGCGACAACCCAGACGGCAGCGGAGGAAACGGTATAGCCGACCAGCGCGGCCGCGAGCGGGCTCGGCCACAGCACGAGCGCGGCCTTCGACACGACCTGCGCCGCCGCTCGGAGCGCGGCCCCCGTCCACGGCAGCCACAGCGCCCGGTTCCGGTGCCTTGCCGCTTCGCCTGCCTGCGGTCGCGACAGCGCGACCGAACCCAGGACAATGAGCGTGGTGGCGAGGAATTCGCGCGCGCCCAGCGATTCGCCGAGGAACAGCGCCGCGGACAGGACCGCGAACAGCGGCGCCGTGCTGCCGATGGCCCCGGTCACATTCGGACCCAATTGCCGATTCGCCTCGAAGGTAAGCAGGGTGACGGCGGCGGGAAAGAACAGGCCCACCACGGCGAACAGCCACACGGCGTCGTCCTGCCAGCCGGCCCAGTCGATGCCCGGCGCCAGCAGGCAGAACAGGAGCGTCGCGGACGGGATGCTCACCCGGGCGCCCGCGCCGGCATCCAGGTATTTCAGGCCTGAGTGAGTGGTTACTAGCGCGGCGCCGAACAGCGCGGCAGACAGCGCGGCGAACAGGACGGCAGCCACGGTCGGCGCGGAAGCGTTGCCGCGGCCCGCTCAGGCCGGCTGCGTTTCTTCGGCGAGCTGCGAGAGCAGCTCGGCCTGGTGCTCGGTGGTGAGCGCCGCGATGATCTCGTCGAGCTCGCCGTCCATGATCCGGTCGATCTTGTAGAGCGTGAGGTTGATGCGGTGGTCGGTAACCCGGCCCTGGGGAAAATTGTAGGTACGGATGCGCTCGGAGCGGTCGCCGCTGCCGATGAGGGATTTCCGGGTGGCCGCGAGCTTGGACTGCTGGTCGCTGATCTGCCTGTCCTTGATGCGCGCGGCGAGTATCGCCAGCGCGCGGGCGCGGTTCTTGTGCTGCGAACGGTCGTCCTGGCACTCCGCGACGATGCCCGTCGGGAGGTGCGTCACCCGCACCGCCGATTCCGTCTTGTTGACGTGCTGGCCACCGGCGCCGGAGGCGCGGTAGGTGTCCACGCGCAGCTCCGCGGGATTCAGCACCACGTCCGCCACCTCATCCGCCTCCGGCATCACCGCAACGGTGCAGGCGGAAGTGTGGATGCGGCCCTGCGTCTCGGTGACGGGCACGCGCTGCACGCGATGCCCGCCGGACTCGAACTTGAGCTTCGAGTAGGCGCCCTGGCCCGAGATCTTGGCGATGATCTCCTTGTAGCCGCCGAGATCCGATGGGCTCTGCGAGATGATCTCGACGGGCCAGCGATGGCGCTCCGCGAAGCGGCTGTACATCCGGAAGAGCTCCCCGGCAAAGAGCGCCGATTCATCGCCGCCAGTGCCGGCCCGCACCTCCAGGAATATGTTTCGATCGTCGTTCGGGTCCTTCGGCAGCAGCTTCTTCTGCAGCTCCTGCTCGATGCCCGCGAGCCGCTCCCGCGTCTGCCGGATTTCGGATTCGGCGAACTCGCGCATCGACGGATCGCCACTCATGTCCTGCGCCGCCTGCATGTCGGCCTCGCCCCGCACGTATTCCTGGTAGAGCTCGACCACCGGCGCGATCTCCGCGTGCTCGCGCGTGAGCTTGCGGTACTGGTTGAGATCCGCCGTCGCGTTTTCCGAGGCCAGCAGGCGGTTCAGTTCCTCCAGCCGCCCCGAGAGCTGGGCGAGCTTGCCGGCGATTCTCGGCTTCATCGGCGGGCCCCGCTCATTCGGGGCGCGGAATCTGGTAGAGGCGGGTCAACAGCTGGGCGAGCTGCTCGCGTTCTTCGTCGCGCGCGTGCGACAGCGCGTGCGTCGGCGCGTGCAGGAGCTTCGCGGCGAGGCCGTGCGAGAGCTGCTCCATCACCGCCTCAGGGTCGTCGCCCTTGGCCAGCCGGCGCAGCGCGCGCTCCAGCTCGTGGCGCCGGGCGCGCTCGGCGGAATCGCGCAGCGCGCGTATCGTCGGCACCAGCTCCCGGTTGCCGAGCCAGTTCATGAAGTCGTTAACCTGATTCTCGATGATGACTTCCGCCTGCGCCACAGCGTTGCTGCGCGCGCCCATGCCCTCGCGCGCGATAGCGCCCAGGTCGTCCACGGTGTAGAGGAACACGTCGTCGAGCGTGGCGACCTCGGCTTCGACGTCCCGCGGCACGGCGAGATCGAACATCAGGATCGGGCGGTGCTTGCGCGCGCGCAGCGCGCTTTCCACCAGCCCCTTGCCGACGATGGGCAGCGTGCTCGCAGTGGAGCTCACGATGATGTCGTGGGACGCCAGCTGCGCGGGCACGTCGTTGAGCGTGAGCGCCCGGCCGAGAAAACGGTCGGCGAGCCCCTGCGCCCGCTCGAGCGTGCGGTTGGCGAAGCTCAACCGCCGGGGATGCTGCGCGGCGAAATGCGTGGCGGTCAGCTCGATCATCTCTCCCGCGCCGATGAACAGCACGCTCTGCTCCGAGATCGACGGATAGATGCGTTGCGCGAGCCCCACCGCGGCGGAGGCCATCGACACGGTGGCGGCGCCGATTTCGGTTTCGGACCGCACGGACTTCGCGACCGCGAAGGTGCGCTGGAACAGCTTGTGGAGCAGCAGGCCCAGCGTGCCGGCCGCCTGGGCGGTGCGCACCGCCTGCTTGAACTGTCCCAGTATCTGCGGCTCGCCCAGCACCATCGAGTCCAGCCCGCTCGCCACGCGAAAGGCGTGCTTGACCGCCTTTTCCTGCGGCAGGCGGTAAATGTACGGCTCGATCTGGTGGGGGCGGAGACGGTGGTAGTCCGCCATCCAGTCCACCGCCGCGTGCGGATCCGCCGTGTGGCAGTAAACCTCCGTGCGGTTGCACGTCGATATGATGGCGGCTTCCTGCACGGGCCTGCGGTCCACCAGCTCGCGCAGCGCGACGACCAGTTTTTCGGCGTGAAACACCACCTGCTCGCGCACCGAAAGCGGAGCCGTCTGGTGGTTGATGCCAAAAGCAAAGAGCTGCATTACCGCGGGACCCGCCTATAAGAGCCAGTAACAGGATGAGGGGGCACCCCTCATCCTCCCTTACGTCAGAGCCGTCTCGGCCCTTCCAAAACGACCGCTAAGAGGTTGATATTATAGAACCGATTGCCCCGGCTAAAGCGCCAGTAACGGCCGTGCGGGGGGGCCGGGGTGCCGAAGCTGCCCGTCAAAAATTGCGCGTGGCGGGCAGCGAATGACGAATGGCCGAAGTCGAGAATTCGGGCTGGCCGCCGCCCATCGCCCAACACGCGTCGCGCATTACTTCTTGTTCTTGTCGCGGGCAAAAAGCGCGTCGAGCTTCTGCTCGTAGGCGTGGTAGCCGAGGAAATCGTAAAGCGCGTCGCGCGTCTGCATCAGTTCGAGGACGCCCTTCTGCGTGCCGTCCTGGCGAACGGCCTGGTAGACCCGCAGCGCGGCCGCGTTCATCGCCCGGAACGCCGAGAGCGGGTACAGCACCATGGCGACGTTGGCGCCGCGCAGCTCCTCGACCGTGAAAAGCGGCGTCTGGCCGAACTCGGTAATGTTCGCGAGGATCGGCACTTTCACGGCATCGGCAAACCGCTTGTACATCGTCAGCTCGGTAATGGCCTCGGGAAAGATCATGTCCGCGCCGGCCTCGACGCAGGCGCACGCGCGGTCGACTGCCGCCTGCAGGCCCTCCACCGCGAGGGCGTCGGTGCGCGCCATCACGACGAACTGGGAATCGGTCTTGGCGTCGGCCGCCGCCTTGATGCGGTCCACCATCTCCTGCTGCGACACCAGTTCCTTGTTGGGCCGGTGGCCGCAGCGCTTCGCTCCGACTTGGTCCTCGATATGCATCGCGGCGGCGCCGAACTTGATCAGGGATTTCACCGTGCGCGCGATATTGAAGGCGCTCGAGCCGAATCCGGTGTCGACATCCACCAGCAGCGGGAGATCGCAGGCGTCGGTTATGCGGCGCACGTCGGTCAGCACGTCGTCGAGTCCGCTGATCCCGAGATCGGGCACGCCCAGGGACCCGGCCGCGACGCCCCCGCCAGACAGGTAGATGGCGCGGTAGCCGACGCGTTCCGCCAGGCGCGCGTGGTAGGCGTTGATCGTCCCCATCACCTGCAGGGGGCGCTCCGCGGCGACGGCGGCGCGAAAACGCGCTCCCGCGGATGTCGGACGGGCGGCGCTAACAGTCGGCTGGGTCATGACAGGGGCTCGGCGGAAAGGGGTCAATGGCCGGCGCCGGTCCAAAAGTCCACAAGTTGACAAATGGACCCGCGTCCAGAATATGGGGCGAAATTTAGCACAGTACCCGTGCCCTGGCCAGATTAGCTCTCAATTCGCCGAGCATTAATGTTCATGATACGGACTAATCTATTTCTCAGGATCGGTTCTGGTGGCATAATCCGGGCTCGTTCACCATCCGGACTGCACCCGCCATGCCACGCAAGATCGAAATCGACGCCTCCAATCGCCTCACCGGCACCCAGAGCATCGAGCGCGCGCTGACGCTGCTGCGCGAGATCGCCGCGCACAATCGCGGCGGATCGCGCCTGCTCGATCTCGCCACCCGCACCGGGCTGCAGCGCCCGACGGTGCACCGCATGCTCAAATGCCTCGCCGGCGAGAACATGGTGCAGCAGGATCCCGACTCGCACCGTTATTTCCTGGGGCCGATGGTGTTCGAGCTGGGACTGACCGCCACGCCGCGCTTCAATCTGCGCGAGATCTGTCACCCGGCACTGGGCCGCATCGCGGAGGTGACCGGCGACACCGTGTTCCTCACGCAACGCAGCGGCCTCGATTCGGTCTGCCTTGACCGGCGCGAGGGCGCGTTCCCGATCAAGACCTTCACGCTCGAGATCGGCATGCGGCGGCCGCTCGGCGTCGGGACCGGCTCGCTGGCCATTTTGTCGGCGCTGCCCGAGGATGAAATACAGAAGGCGGTGACGGCCAATGCCGGCCGGCTGCCGGAATACGGGCTCAATCCCGGCTCGCTGATCGCCCAGGTCAAGCGCTCGCAGAAGCTGGGCTATGCCATGCGCGAAGTGCCGGGTCTCGCCGGCGTGCGCTCCGTTGGCCAACCGCTGCGCAACCAGAGCGGCATCGCGTTCGCGGCGGTGTCGGTGTCCACGATCACGAGCCGCATGAGCGAGAAGCGCGCGACCGAAGTGGCGCAGCTGCTGAAGAGCGAGGCGCGCCAGATCGAGCGCCAGATCACGAGCGGCGTCGAGCATCATTAAACGCCCGCGCCGTTGCGGGCGGGCGGCGTTTGCTGCTATCGTGGCCGTCCCCCGGGGCGATCCGGCGCCCCGCTCAACGCTTGGAACGTCATGATCTCCTCACGGGCCGCCCGGCGGCAAGCGCGAGCCGTTTCCCTGGATCGCAGCCGGACCGAATGACCGAGGCGCCGCAGCGAAAGCACTATCAGCCAGATGCCCGGGGCCCGCTCGACGGCGTGCGCGTGCTCGATCTCTCGCGCCTGGTCGCGGGCAATACGCTGACCCAGATGCTCGGCGACTTCGGCGCGGAGGTGATCAAGATCGAGCCGCCGTCGGGCGACACGCTGCGCGCCTGGCAAACGAACGGCGTGCAGACCAACTGGAAGCTCTACGCGAGGAACAAGAAGAGTCTCTGCCTGGAGCTGCGCAAGCCGGAGGCGCGCGAACTGCTCGCGAAGCTCCTGCCGACGGCCGCGATGCTGGTCGAGAGCTTCCGCCCCGGCACGCTGGAGGACATGGGGTTCGCGCCGCAGCGATTGCTGGAATTGAATCCGCGGCTCGTCATCGTGCGCATCTCCGGATGGGGCCAGGACGGGCCCTACCGGCGGCGGCCCGGCTTCGGCACGCTCGTCGAGGGCATGTCGGGATTTGCCTCGTTCAACGGCTTCGCCGATCGCGAGCCGGTGCTGCCGCCGATGTACCTCGCCGACACTGTCGCAGGACTCTACGGAGCGGCGGCCGCAATGGTCGCGCTGCGCGAGGTGGAGCGGAGTGGCGGGCGCGGGCAGGTCATCGACCTGCCGCTGCTGGATCCCCTGTTCGCGGTGCTGGGTCCGCAGGCGGCCAATTACCGGTTGACCGGCCAGGTCAAGCCGCGCACCGGCAGCCGCTCGACCAACGCGGGCCCCCGCAACGCCTACCGCTGCAAGGACGGGCTGTATGTCTGCCTGTCCTCGTCCACGCAGAAGATGGCCGAACGGCTGTTCCGCTCGATTGGCCGGCCGGAGCTGATCGAGGACCCCCGCTACCGCACCAACGCCGAGCGGGTGAAGCACGCGGACGATCTCGACGCGATCATCGGCGAATTCGTCGCCCGGCGCACGCAGGCGGAGAACGTCGCGTTTTTCGAGCAGGCGGAGGTCACGATCGGCCCGATCTACGACATCCGGCAGATTCTCGAGGATCCCCATGTCCTCGCGCGCGCGCTCGTCGCCGACTATCCCGATCCCGACATGGGCGCGTTTCCGATGCACCACGTCGTGCCGCGCCTCGCGGGCACGCCGGGCTCGATCCGCACGCCCGCGCCGCGCCTGGGCGAGCACAACCGGGCGCTCCTCGCCGGCATCGGCGTGAACGACGCCGCCTACGCGCGACTGCTCGAATCGGGCGTCGTCTGCGAAGGCGCCCGCCCCAACCAGGAGGAAATGGAATGAAACCCGATCTGCCGATCTGGCGCTCGCTGCTGTACGTGCCGGTGAACGTCGAGAAGTTCGTGGACAAGGCGCATACCCGGGGCGCGGACGTGATCCAGCTCGATCTCGAGGACGCGGTGCCGCCCGCGGAAAAGAAGAAAGCCCGCGCCCTGGTCGAGAAGAACGCGCCGCGGGTTCGCCGGGGCGGGGCGGACGTCGTGGTCCGCATCAACCAGCCGCTGTCGCTGGCGGTGCGCGATCTCGAACATTCGATCGGCCCCGCCGTCGACGGCATTGCCATCACCAAGGCGGACAGCGCCTCCCACGTGCGGCTGCTCGACCAGCTCGTGACGGAGCTGGAGGAGAAGCGCGGCATGAAGGCGGGGCACACGAAGTTCATCGTGATGATCGAGACCGCCGACGCGTTCACCCGCATCGACGAGATTCCGCGCGCGAGCCCGCGCGTCGTTGCCATGAACATCGGCGGCGAGGATTTCGCGCTCGACCTCGAGGCGCAACCCGACGATGACGTGCTGCTCGCGCCCAAGGCGCGCATGATCATCGCCGCGCGCGCGGCGGGCGTGATGCCGCTCGGCTTTATCGGCACCGTCGCCGACTTCAGCGACTGGGACCGCTTCCGCGCCATGGTGCGCCGCGCGCGCCGCTTTGGCTTCGACGGCGCGGGCTGCATTCACCCGGGACAGGTCAGGATCGTGAACGAGGAGTACTCGCCCGGCGAGGCCGAGGTCGAGTACGCGCGCAAGGTGATCCGGATGAACCAGGAAGCGGCGGCGGCCGGCCGCGGCTCGTTCCAGATCGACGGCAAGATGATCGATATCCCGGTGGTGGTGCGTGCGGAGCGGCTGATCCGGCGCCACGAAACCATCAAGGCGCGGGAAGCGAAAACGCTCGCCGCGGGCCGCTGAACCGTGGCGGCCGAATCGATCTCGAGCGGCGCCGACAGCCGCGCAGCGGGGGCGTGAGTGGCGGAAACCCGCAAGCTCAGGGTCGCTGTCGTCGGCGCCGGCATCAAGAACAGTCCGGACGGACGCGAAGGCTGGGCCGTGCGTACGCACCTGCCGGCGCTTCGGATGCTGCCGGATCTGTTCGAGGTCGACGCGGTGTGCACGACCCGGATGGAGTCGGCGCGGGCGGCGGCGGCCCATTTTTCGGTGCCGCACGCTTTCGACAGCGTCGAGCGCATGCTCGATGCGCGGCCCGCTCTCGATATCGTCTGCTGCAGCGTGCGGCCGGTCCATCACCACGGCGTGGTCATGGCCGCGCTCCGCGCGGGCAAGCACGTCTATTGCGAGCAGCCCCTCGGGACCGACACCGCGCAGGCGCGCGAGATGCAGGCGCTCGCCGCGAGCCGGGGGCTGCGCACGGTCATCGGCCACCAGAGCCATTACGAGCCGGCGGCGCTTCACATGGCGGAACTGGTCCGCGGCGGATATGTCGGCCGGCCGCTCGCGTTCTGCCATACGTATTTCGTCGCCAATTACATTACGCCGCGGCCGTCGCACCGCCAGTGGCTGTTTCAGGCGCAGATGGGCGGGCATCCCGGCTATCGAAGCGGGCACAGCCTGGAGCGCGTGCTCGCCGTTCTCGGCTCCGATGTCGAGCGGATCTGCGCGGACATGGCGATACAGGTTCCCGAGCGCCGCGCCGTCGACACGGGCGGCACCATCGCGAGCGACCAGGTCGACAACATGAATTATCTCCTGCGGCTCGCGATCGGCGCGATGGGCACCATGCAGACGTCGTTCACGGCCTGGTCGGGCACCGGCAACCGCTTCGAGGTCTACGGGACCGACGGCATGCTGATGCTCGCGACGGGCGACACGCCCGGCGGTTGGGACAAGGCCCGCGGCGGCGGGGATCCCACGCGCGGCGAGTCCCGGCTGTACGGCATGCGCGCGGACGTCGAGCAGCTCGTCGCGGAGCCCACGGCCCCGGAGCGGCTGCAGCGGCAATTCCAGGAGATTGCCGTTCCCGATCGTCACGTCTACGTGCACAATATCGAACGCACCCGCGCGACCTTCGCCGTCGCCCAGATGTGGGTTGCTTTCGGCCGGGCCATATGCAACGGCCACGAGTGTGCGCCGAGTTTTCGCGACAAGCTGAAGATTCACTACATCTGGGATGCCGCGGAGCGGTCGGTCAGCACGCGCTCGTGGGTGGACGTCAACTACCATGGAGTGGACAACTGATGTCACATGACTTCAAGCATCCCCGTTTCCCGGCGCGCCAGGCAGCGCTGGGGCTCGCCCTGCTGTGCGCCGGCCTCGCGCCTCCCGTTGCGGCGGCTGCCGCGCCGTATCCGGAGAAGCCGATACGCTTCATCGTGCCCAATGGCATGGGCGGCTCCACCGACCTCGTGGCGCGCTCGATATCGGAAAAAATGAGCGAGACCTTCGGCCAGCAGGTGGTCGTCGACAATCGTCCGGGTTCCGGCGGCACCATCGGGACGATGATCGCGGCGAGGGCGCCCGCCGACGGCTACACGGTGCTCATGGGCACCATCGGCAACCTGGCGATCAGTCCCCACCTCTATCGCCGGCTGGGCTACGATCCGGTGCGCGATTTTTCGCCCGTGACCCAGCTTGCGGCGTCGGCGTACGTGCTCATCGTGCACCCGTCGGTTGCGGCGAAAAGCGTGCGTGAATTCATCGCGCTCGCCCAGGCGAGACCCGGCAACCTCAACTACGCGTCGGCGGGAAGCGGCACCGGCTCGCATCTGACAATGGAGTTGTTCAAGTCGGTTGCGGGCATCGACGTCGTGCACGTGCCCTACAAGGGCGGGACGCCGGGATTGAACGACCTCCTCGGCGGTCACGTGCAAGCCTTTTTCAACGGCATCCCCTCGACGGTCCCCCAGGTGCGCGCCAACCGCGTGCGCGCGCTGGCGGTGACGACGCCGCAACGCTCGCGCGCCCTGCCCGACGTGCCGACGCTGGCGGAGGCCGGGGTCGCCGGGGCCGAGTCGACTTCCTGGACCGCGCTGCTGGTCCCGGCGGGCACGCCGCGCGACGTCATCGGCCGGCTGCACCGCGAAGCCGTCAGCGCGCTCGCGGCGCCCGAGGTCCGGAGACGCCTGACGAATAACGGCGCGGAGCCGGTCGGCAGCACGCCGGCGCAGTTTGGCACCTATCTCAAGCGCGAGCTGGAGAAATGGGGCGGCGTCGTCAAGCGCTCCGGCGCACGCGCCAACTGAGCCGCCAGCGTCGCGGCGTACACCCGGGAAAACCGCCATGAGCAATGAGCTTGAAAAACTCAAGGAATGGATCGGCCGGACGGAATCCGCCATCGACACCGTCACGGTGCCGGCGGTGCACCGGCTCGCCGCGACGCTCGACCGGGACGACCCGTTTCCGAAGCCGGGCGACGTGCTGCCTATCGGCTGGCACCAGATCCTGTTCCCGCGCGTGGTACGCCATTCGCAGATCGGCCCCGACGGCCACCCCGAGCGCGGCGATTTCCTGCCCCCGGTGCCGCTGCCGAGACGCATGTTCGCCGGCAAGCGGACGACTTTCCACGCGGACCTGCTGGTCGGGGACGAGGTGCGGCGCCATTCCGTGATCCAGGCGGTAACGGTCAAGCAGGGGCGCACCGGCCAGATGGTTTTCGTGACGGTGAAGACCGACATCTCGAGCTCACGCGGCCTCGCCATCACCGAGGAGCAGGACATCGTCTACCGCGAGGCCGCGCCCGGGGGCACGCCGCCGCAGCCGTCCCAGCCGGCGCCGGGGAAGGCGGTATGGTCGCGCGTCGTGACGCCGGACCCGGTGCTGCTGTTTCGCTATTCCGCCCTGACCTTCAACGGCCACCGCATCCACTACGACAAGCCGTACGTGACGCAGGTCGAGGGCTACCCCGATCTCATCATGAACGGCGGGCTCACCACGCTGCTCGTCTTCGAGCTCGCGCGCACGCACGCCACGACGCCGCTGCGTTATATCAGCTCGCGTAACGTGCGGGCCCTCTTCGTCAACCGCCCGATCACGCTCGGCGGCGAGCCTACGCCGGACAACAAGACCGCCAGGCTGTGGGCGCTCGATCGCGACGGCGCGCTCGCCCTGACCGCGGAAGCGGAATTCAAATGAGTGGTTAGGAATGCCGCTCATCACTCATCACTCATCACTCATCACTGGAGCGTGAGCGACATGGCCGGTGGCCCATTGGAGGGCGTGCGCGTCCTCGATCTCACCTCGGTGGTGGTCGGGCCGCTCGCGACGCAGATCCTCGCCGATCACGGCGCGGAGGTCATCAAGGTCGAGTCGAAATCGGGCGATCTCATCCGCGTCATGAACGGCAGATCCGTGACGCCGGGCATGGGCGCCAAGTTCCTGCATCTCAACCGCAACAAGCGCAGCATCGTGCTCGATCTCAAGAACCGGGCGGGCCGCGACGCGCTAACGAAGCTCATCGAGCGCTCGGACGTGATGATCTGGAACAACCGGCCGGCTTCCATGGCGCGGCTGAAGCTCGCCTACGATGACGTGCGGGCGGTCAATCCGCGTATCGTCTACTGCGGGCTGTTCGGCTTCGGCCAGAAAGGCCGCTACCGCAACAAGCCTGCCTACGACACGATCATCCAGGGCGTGGGGGGCATGGCCGCCTTGCACCATCTTGCGGGCGGCGAGCCGCGCTTCGTGCCGATGGTGGTGGCCGACAAGGTGGTGGGGATGGCCGCGGTCCAGATGATCTCCATGGCGCTTTTCCGCCGCGAGCGAACCGGCGAGGGTTGCTCGATCCAGATCCCGATGTTCGAGAATCTCGCCAAGTTCGTGCTCGAGGAGCACATGTACCTGAAGACGTTCGAGCCGCCGCTCGGCCCCGTCGGGGACCCGCGCATACTCGATCCCTGCAACCGCCCGATTCCGACGAAGGACGGCTACATCAGCATGTCGGCCAATACCGACGCCCAGGCATTCGCCTTCTTCGACGCGATCGGGCGCCCCGAGCTGAAGACGGATCCGCGGTTCTCCAGCGTGCCGGCGCGCTTCGCGCACGTGAAGGACTACTTTCAGGTTCGCATGGACGCGCTCAAGGCGAAGACGACCGCCGAGTGGCTGGAGATCTTCGACCGCCTGGACGTGCCGGCGATGGCCTACAACACGCTCGACAGCCTGCTCGAGGACCCGCACCTGAAGGACGTCGGCTTTTTCGAGATCCGCGAGCATCCGACGGAAGGCGGGACGCGCAACATGCGGCTGCCGAACGAATGGTCGTGCGGCGCCCGCCAGGACTGGAACCCCGCGCCCAAGCTCGGGCAGGACAGCGTCGATATCCTGCGCGAGGCGGGTTACGACGAGGCCGCGATCGCGGCCATGATCGCGAGCGGCGCGACCCTGGATGGCCGCATCAAAAAGTCGTGACTCGTGACTCGTGACTGGTGACTGGTGATGCTCATAAGCGTCGTGCCGGCCGGAATACCCGACGGGCGCCTGCGGTAAACTGTTGCGCCCTTGACATGCCGTTCCCTGTCTACGACAACTGAACCGAATCCTTTCCTCCCGGAGATTTCCATGCACCGCATTGCGCGTTTCATCGTCCGCGGCCTCGCCGCGTTGCTCATGCTTTCCGCCGCCCTGCTCGCGCCCGCGGCCGTCGCCCAGCAGGAATACGGCGACGATCAGTACCGGCCGCACAGCGGCCAGGACGGCAAGGACGTCATCTGGGTGCCGACGCCGCAGGCGCTGGTCGAGCGGATGCTCGACATGGCGAAGCTCACGCCGGAGGACATCCATTACGACCTCGGCAGCGGTGACGGGCGCACCGTCATCACCGCCGCGAAACGCGGCACCCAAGCTTACGGCGTCGAGTTCAATCCTGAAATGGTCGCGCTGTCCCGGCGCGCCGCCGAACGCGAGGGCGTCGCGGACCGTGCGCAGTTCATCAACGGCGACATCTTCAAGACCGACTTCAGCAAGGCGACGGTGCTGACGCTGTACCTGCTGCCGAGCCTCAACCTGAAGCTGCGTCCCACCATCCTGAAGATGAAGCCGGGCACGCGGGTGGTGTCGCACGCCTTCAGCATGGACGACTGGCAGCCGGACGATATCGCCAACGTCGAGGGCCGCACGGCCTACCTGTGGATCGTGCCCGCCCGCGTGGAGGGCACCTGGCGCTGGAGCCCATCCGGCAACGGCGCGAAGGAGTACGAATTGGTGCTGCGCCAGCAGTTCCAGAACGTCGAGGGCCTGGTGCGCCTCGACACCGGCAAGATGGGCCAGTTGCGCAACGTGAAGCTGGTGGGCGACCGGATCAGTTTCTCGATCAACGAGCTCGCCGGCACCCACGGCGCCATCCGCCGCGATTACACGGGCCGCGTGTCGGGTGACGCCATGCAGGGCACGTTCAAGGTGCTGAGCGAAGGCGCCGAAATCCAGTGGACGGCGAAGCGCGCCAACTGAAGTCGTCAGCCGCCAGACGTCAGTCCTCAGCACTCAGCACTCAGCACTCAGCACTCAGCACTCAGACCCAGGTCCCTGGCCATGACAGCGCAGAAATCCTCGGTTGCGATCGTCGGCGGCGGCATCATGGGCGGCGACATCGCGATCGTGTTCGCGGCCGGCGGCTGGAACGTGCACGTGATGAGCCCGTCGCAGAGGACGCGCGACGCCCTCCCCGCCCGCCTCGCCGCCGGCCTGCAGAAGCTCGCGGCGGCGCCCGCCCTCGCGGCAAACGTCAAGACCCATGCCGCGCTCGACGCGCTGCCGTGGCAGGACATCGATCTGGTCGTTGAGGCGGCCACCGAGGATCTCGCGCTCAAGCAAAAACTCTTCGGCCAAATCGAGGCGCTCGCGCGCCCCGACATTCCGCTTGCGAGCAACACCTCCAATTTTCCGATCGGCGAAATCGGCAAGGCGCTGAGAAACTGCGCGCGCGTGGCGGGGCTGCATTTCTTCATGCCCGCGCACCTCGTGCCCCTGGTGGAGATCGTGAGCGCTTCGACGACCGGCCCCGGCGTCGCCGAGGGCCTGGTCGAGCTGATGAAGGCACTCGGCAAGGCGCCGATCTGGGTCAGGAAGGACGTGCCGGGCTTCGTCGGCAACCGCCTGCAGCACGCCATGCTGCGGGAAGCGCTGTACCTCATTCAGGACGGCATCATCTCGCCCGAGGGTATCGACGACGCCGTGCGCTACGGCTTCGGTTTTCGCTTCATCGCCTGCGGCCCGATCATGCAGAAGGAAATGTCGGGCTGGGACACCAACGTGCTGGTCGGTTCGGCGCTTTATCCCCACCTCTACTCGACGCCGGAGTACCCCGCCGCCGTCAAGGCGATGGTGGAGAAGGGCCGCCTCGGCATGAAGACGAAGCGCGGCTTCTGGGAATGGACGGACGAATCCATCGCCAGGGAAAAGGCGCGCATCGAGCGCTGCCTGCAGGCGGGGATGGAAATCCTGAAGTCGGACGACGGGAAGTAGGGGAATGGTGGCCGGGGACAGAGCCAGCGACGCAAAGTGGCCGGGTAGCTCGGGATAGGGATGGTGGCCGGGGACGGAGCTGCCGACGTCAAGTGGCCGGGTAGCTCAGTTGAAAAGACCAAGGGAAATGGTGGCCGGGGACGGAATTGAACCGCCGACACAAGGATTTTCAGTCCTCTGCTCTACCAACTGAGCTACCCGGCCACTTGCTGCGAAACCGTTGAACCGCCTGACACAAGGATTT
>Ga0326597_10002517_pt1 | contig 27284 bp, 55 predicted proteins | sample RVTome_12_FD_203789 | JGI IMG/M metagenome (GOLD analysis project Ga0326597, IMG submission 203789) | Soil microbial communities from uranium-contaminated site in the Upper Colorado River Basin, Wyoming, United States - RVT100D185 | ecosystem: Environmental > Terrestrial > Soil > Contaminated >... | reverse complement strand
GTCACGGTCAGCTTGACCTACCGCAAGCAAACCGATACCCCCGCCAGGATCGCTGGCGAGGACTATGTGGCCATACCGGGCATCTCTTTCGAGGCGCAGACCGGAACGCTCTCGGCGCACCGTAAGGCGAACAACCCGGCCAACCGGCGTAAGGACGTAGTCGGTGAGGTCTACCTCAAGATCAAGAGCATCACTCGTGCGAACGGCGTGGAGAGCTTCGGCTACACCAACGTCCGGCCTGAGGGGATCACGGCTTTCACGGTCCTGGGCATCAAGGCGCTCGCCCCCGACCCCGCCCCCAAGGGGGAGTGAGCGCCCAAACGGGATCATCGCGACCCGGCCTCTTACATACACATCATGAGATCGGGCACACAGGCTGATGTGCCCGATCTCATCCGAAACACTTTTATTCCTTGTCGGTGACAAGGTTAGGAGGTGCCAAATGAGCACAAACGAGAAACCCCATCAACTGAATAGCGTCTGGGTCGCTACCTATACGCTCAACGACCCAGACGGGGACTGCGACCGATTTCTCGGTGTGTACCAGACCTACGAGGGCGCGCTCAAGTTCGCTAAGAAGGCGATGCAGTCACACAACATCGATCACCGGAAGATCGTCGTTGATCGCGTCGCTGACTACGATCCCCGGCATGCGGTGACCCCCGCGCGCGTTTACATAATCGGGGAGGGCGCTTATCAGTGGATCGACGTGGTGCCCGTGCGAGTCCGCGCGTAAACCTCGCCTGGTCGCTACCTTTGCGAGCAGCGCGAGGGGTTGGGTTCGATCAGCTTCAACAAGATTGATTGGGATGGTCCTGGTCACTACCAATTCGACTTCGAGAACGGGACCGTGTCCCGGTGGAGATAAACGATGAGTAAGTACTTCTGGGTCTACCTGCCCGAGATCGACGAGGCCGGCTGTGTCGTGATGGCAGCCTCGTTCGAGGATGCCTTCCAAGAGGGCTGCGACTGCCTCAACCCCGAGGACGGCGTGGAAGTCCAAATTCACGAGCTTGGCGAGAGCCGGACCTTCCACATGTCAGAGGTCGTGATGCCTAGCTTTCGCGTAACCGGGCACGTCTGCATCAACTTCATCCATGATGTCAAGGCTTCCTCCGCGGAGGAGGCCGAGAAGAGGGTAGAGGGCATGCGGGTGGCCGACTTCGATACCTGCAACCTCTCGGAAGGCGAGAACACGATCTACAACGTGGTCCCGCTCGACGCGGACGGAGACGAGGTCAACGATGAGTAAGTATTTCAAGGTGCGCGTGTTGCGCGATACCACCGAATACGCAGACCTTTGCATCGATGCCGATTCGGCAGAACATGCCGAGGAGGAGGCGCAGCTTCAGGCACTTCGGAATCATGGCATTGATTGGGAGCGCAGCACCGACCCTGGTGCTCCCTATGTCGCCGATGACAAGACCGAGGAGTTGTCCGATGAGTAACGATCGACTTCGCGCCGAGCGCGATCAGGAGCTTCGCGAAGCGACGATGGAGGCGGCAGAGGCAGCGGACACGGCGGCTACGGCGCTGGCGACATGGATGAGGGCGGCGAGGGCGGCGAATGCGGCGGAGGCTGCGTGGATGGCGGCGTCTGCGGCGTGGACGGCGGCGGCGGCGCGAGCGGCGAATGCGGCGGCGGCGCACGATATCCTGAAGCGAATCGCGCAGGAGGAGATCGACGCCAGGCAGGAGCTTCATGCCGAGCGTGAGCGGCTGCTAGACGTGCTCGATCTCTGCGGTGGGCGCAACCTTGAGGTCGCGAACGCGATCGACGAGATCAACCGCCAGCTAGGCGAAGGCGAATGCGATTGCGCGGGTTGCAATGTCTGCGGATCGCATTGCCTGGAGAAATGCGCCTCTGGCGCGGGAGAGTCCTGTGGAGCACTACAAAAGAACTCCTAAGCTCAACAAACTGTTCATCGCGATCAAGAAGTTGCTGAAAGAAAGCTAAGGGGGGGGACGATCTTGGTCGCCCCTTCGCCGCGTGATCCGCAACCCTCAAACACCACCCACGAAGGAAACACCATGATTACTATTGAGAAAGCTGGGCGCAGGCACTACCTCCTCAACACCCCCTACGTCGCGAAAGACGTGCTCCGCGACGCGGGGTGTAAGTGGGACGGGAAGGAGCGGTGCTGGTGGACGAGCAAGCGTGAGCTTGCCGAGTCCCTCCTCGCGACCCTCAGCGCCACCACGGATGACAACCCTACTCCTGTACCGCCCGTCGGCGTCGTGACCTACGCCAAGCTCATCGACGGGACGTGGGGCGTCCGTGGCCCAGCCGAGGCGCTCGTGTTCGGCGAGATCGTTGAGGTCATCAAGCGAACGGGTGAGACCAAGCGCGAGACGGTCGGGGGACGGATCTCTGAAGCCTTTGGCGTGGCCACGAACAGGATCGTCCAGCGTGGTCGAGCCTCGCGTCCGAAGAGCGCACGTCAGAGCCACTACGTCGGGGTTGAGTCGTGCGGAGGCCCGTGTCCGGTTACCGGGCGACGCTGCACGCGAAACGATCCCTGCCATGACTGTTTGTAGGGGGCCGGCATGAGTGATCGCATCATACGAAGCGCCGAGCAAGCCGATCCAATCATTGCGCTTGCCTGGCGTCTACGTACCGACGAGATCGACCCGAAACGGGTCGCCTATGCTGCGGCTCTGGGCCACCCGGTAGCCCTTCAAGTCATGGAGCCGGCGTGGCTTCCCGATTCTCAACTCCAGCGAGTCGAGAAATGCCTACGCCTCATGGACACCTTGGAGATCACCCGCTTTGCAGAGGCAGTTGAAAGCGGACATCTCGGCGGGCCTGATTCGGTAGGTTCTGGCTACAAGTGGGGAACATGGAGAGACCGGAGGCGTCCGCGGAAGGTGCGCCTCTTTGCATCCGGGGCGGCAACAACAATGGCTCACCAGGCCGTAGCGGCGGGTAAGTTCACATGGGATGAGCTACTGGTAGACCTTGCGGATCGGCTTCTCGCATGAGCAACCAGATCAAGCACAACAAAGCAGTCTCAATGACGAAGGTCTACAACCTGCTTACAGGCGTCGAGCTTATCTACTCAATCTCTCCCCAAGCTGCGGTGATCGCGGCTTGGGAGCAGGATCGCGGCAACTTCAATACATGGACCTATGAGCGTTCCAAGGCCCCTGTTGAGCATGGGCGCTTCTCGGTGACGGCGGGGGACTGGACGGCGTTGCAGCGCAGAGATGAAGGCTGAATACCCTTGTGAGGAGCACCGGGAGGCCCCGCTTCGGTGGGGCCTCCCTTTGCTTTTACTATCCAGGGAAACGAGCCCGCTGATGATGTCCGTACATAGAAGAAAGGGGGTAGGCCGAAGCCTACCCCCTTGTCTTGAGATTCTCTGGGCCGCCGTGGGGCAGTCAGTAGTCGTCCCGCTCACGGTTGTTGGCTACTCTCCCTTCCAGCGCTGCTTGACCTCGTCGGCAAGCCAGGAGCACCCGCGAGCCTTGAAATCGACCTCGTAGTCGGCCCAATTGTCGCCAATGTCCTGCTTGATCGACTCGACCATGTGGTCGAAGTCATCGGAGTAGTAGCCACCGCACGAGGGGAGGTAGAAGCCAGCCTCTTCATCGGTAAGCTCCTCGTCTTGACCGCAAGCGACGCACTTGCGGAAGGCTTCCACTGTGTAGCCGTAGATCTCACCGTTGCACCAGAGAGTGTAGCGGGCGATGAACGCCTCGGCGTCCTTCCGCCGACCTTCGACCGACACGGGGCCGATGTCGCCCTCGTCGCCCTCCCAGATGATGATTCCGGCGAAGCGGGCCGTATCGAACCGACATTGGGGACCCTCACCAGCGAGCGACCACTTGCACTGACCGTGCTCGAAGTAGTCGAGCGTGAAGGCCAGACCAGCGTCGAGCTTGGCCTTCAAGGCATCGTCGGGCCCGAAGTTGTCATCGTCGTCGTAGTCGAAGCCAATCTCCTCCGGCGACTTGTGGTTGGTGTGACGATCGGAGAAGGAATACACCTTCCATCCGTCGTATTCGCATGGATTCTCCATCGTGATGTCGTCGTCCCAGAGCTTGATGACGAGCTTGATTGCGGTTGCGTTCATGTTTCTAGGGCTCCTTCTTCCCTGCTCCCGACACCGACGCGCCTACAGTCTGTTTCGGATGCTCAGGCTCTAACTACGTTGATGTATACCCCTCAGGAGCGAGCCCGCTGATGTTCTCCATAGGCATAAAGAAAGAGGGGAGACCGTAGTCTCCCCTCCCTCTTAGGTGGCAGCCCAGCCTCCGACGCACCAACCAATCTGCTTGCCGGCCTTCGGCTTGTGCGCGTCGATGCTCGCTTCGTTTGCGGCCTTGATCTTCGGCTCGTATGCCAAGATCTGCTTCAGCGCCGTCTCGGAAATGAGCGGAGCCTTGCAGACTGAGCAGGCGACCGTGTTGAGGTGTCCTTCCCTTTGAAGATGCAAGGTCGCATGAACGGATTCGTTCTTGTGGTAGTGCTCCTTAGAGAGCTTCGATCCGCAATTGGAGCACCCGATCATCTTGCTCTTGCGCTCGCGGAATGCGTTGTTCGCCTTCACGACGATCTGCTTCGCCTTCTCATAGAGCTTGGTGTAGGCTTCGACCGCCTTTGCCTCACGCTGCTTGTCGCGCTCAGTCTTCTCGACCGGGAGGTAAAACGAGGCACCAATGGGGCCCGACCACTTTTCGTGTTGATCGAGGATCCAGTTACGGGCCTCGATCTCGGTCGAGAAGCGCTCATCGTGGAACTTGATCTGACCGTGCATAGTCGTCGCGTTCCCGGCGTAGGGTCCACGCCCGCTCTCGCATGCGTCGGTTTCGATCTGCCTCCCCCAGAGCTTGATGACCTTGGCCTGGTCCGACTCTCGGTATCCGATGATGTAGTCAGTGGCTCCCATGACGCGCCTCCTTAGTGGCTATGTTGGTTGGGTGTACTTGCCACCCGTGGCACCGGGTCACTCGCAATCTGTTTCGGATGCTCTAGCTGTCCAAATAGAAGAGCCCGCTGATGATCTACGCAGACAAATAGGGGAGGGAGGGGACCGAAGTCCCCTCCCTTGTTCTAGCTCACGATCTTGGCTTCAGCCCAGCCGTCGATCCAGCCGTCTAGAATCTCTGACGCCTTGTCGATTCCCATGACGAAAGCCAAAGCCTCCGCGTGAGTCTCAAACTCGAACGTCTCCGAATCAGGATCCTCTGAGTCGTCTCCGTGTCCGGTGCCCGACTCAAGCATGACTTTGAAACTCATGATGCGTACCTCGCGATGGTGGACATGGCCGGCTCGCCTTTAACACGGGCTGGCCGGAGCGGGCGGTAGTCGTCGAAGCACTCGCCGCACTCGCCGTTATCGTCTACGTAGCGAACGATGGTGGCTTGGAGCTTCTCAATCAAAGCGTCCGGCGCGTCGTCTGTGCTACCGATGTCTTGGAGCGCCTCTGCGATCTTGACGACGATCTTGTTCGCGAGCATGTTTGGCCGGAAACTCAACTCCGGTGCGAAGTAATTGCACTCCTCAGTCCAGAGCCACCGAATCTCCACCCTGATGTTCCCATAGGGCGAGTGGAACCATCCTTCAGGGCGGCTGGACCCCTTCTTGTGCTTCCGCCGAAGGGCATACCACTGGTGGAAGGAATAGATCGGCCCCGCACCACAGTAGCCGGGGGATGAGAACGCCCTTTCGTCAGACTGAACCACCGTGAGGTAGGTCCTCTTGCTCAATTTCATTCCAGGCATGTCGCGCCTCCTTACTACCCCCGACACCGACTCTCCTACAGTCCGTTTCGGATGCTCCCGCGGTAATCCCTCATCTACCCGGTGACCAGCGATTTGACGAAAGAAGAGACGAGCCCGCTGATGACCCCCCGAGAAAAAAGTACATAGAGAAAGGAGGCTCCCCGAAGGGAGCCTCCTGGCTCTAAGCGTTCTCGGCGGCCAACGCGCGGTAGCGCTCGACACTCATCCCGAGCGCCTCCGCGAGCGAAGCCTCGTCCTCGTCGAAGCCAGCGTCTTTGGCAACGCTCGCTTTCGATTCCGCAACCCCCGGCTCGATCACCGAACCGGGGGCGACCAGGCCGGCGGCCTCGTCGTCCAGGGCAGCCTTGGCGATGGTCACCATCGCCGGCTCAGCCTCGGGCGCGTTCTGGTGCTCGTAACCCGTGGTCCGATCCCCGACGTGCGCCTTCGTGGTGATGTACTTGCCGTTTGCGTTCATGGGCACTGTGTAGCCCAGCTTCTCAGCCGAGCTTGCGAGCACCATATTGCTCCAGACGAGCACCGGGATCCGAGCGCCTTCGCTGTTCTCCGTTTGCCATTCGTAGACTCGACGACGACCGGTGGAACCGTCCGCCTTCTTGTAGGTCTCCCACGCTCCGGTGAACACCGAGAAGAACTGCTTGCCGTCCGGGGTTTCCCGAATCTTGCGCTGCTGCTTCCTTCCTCGGTAAGTGTATTCCTCTTCTCGGACGACCGAGATTTGATACTCGGGCCGCGCCGAGTTTCCCGTGCAAACCATGTAGAAGCACATGTCGTGCTCCTGAATGGGGGTCTGTGTCAGTCCGCAACGCTGCGGATTGGCCTCGGAGTGACTGGTACGGGCCTTGAAAACTCGACTGCTCATCGTTGATCCTTTCGTGGCGGGGTTTCTCCCCTGCCCACGTCACCGACTCGGTCAAAGACTGTTTCGGATGACGCCGTGAATTTCCCCGACGACCATCGCCGGGCGCTGAGGTCGGAGTAGCTCCCTTCCTCTACATACGTCACCGACTCATCGCGAGAGTGTTTCGGATGCTCGATGGTCGCCCTCAGGGCTGGTATTCCCTCTGTGGAATACATCAGCGGGCTCAACCGTTGTGACCGTACATAGAAAAAGGGCCCCCCGCCGAAGCGGGGAGCCCTCCTTCTTAACCCCAGCCCTCGGCCCGACGCAGGCCAGCCTCGGACTCCCAAGCGTAGTCGCGCTCGGGCGCCTTTGCCGTCGGGAACACCTTGGCGGCGTAGGCGTCGGCATCGGACTCGGACTCGAACCGCTTGACGTGCTGGTCGTCGAGTGAGAGATCGTAGACACAGCGGTAGTCGCAGCCTCCGCAGAGATTGCATTCGCGATCGAAGATTCGCCGGATCGTGACCTTGACCGCGATGCTCTCACAGTCGCAGTCGCCCTCCTCGCAGTCCTCCCCACCCTCGCAGGTGGAGATGTAGAGCGTGCTCCGAACATCAGGCATGTCAAACCCGTGATCGTAGCGCCCGCAGCCGGAACAATCCGGCTCGTCGTTGTGATACATGTCAGCCTCCTTTGGCTGCCTACGTCACCGACGCATCTAGACTCTGTTTCGGATGGTGAGCGACTCTATCGGCGCTCATAATTGGCCAGAGCAGTAGCCCGCTGATGATTCCACGGTACATAAAGAAAGAGAGAAACCTGAAGCCCTCTCTTAGTAGCAGTCCTCAACAGCTAGGCGCTGGTTCTCGTCGGCCTTGTGAACGAGCCGCCGATTTATCTCGGCTGAAAGCAACCGACCTAGGTCGGTATGCTCGTTCTCGACCGGCTCCCACTCCTCGTGAACGATCACGACCGAGAGGATCTCGGGGTCTTCGCCTTCGTCTGGGGTCCAGTTGTCGGGGTGACCTGAGCGGCAGCCGGCTCGATACCAGCCCTCGTTGTATTCGACTTCGACCTCTACGTCGTCCACTGGCTCATTGGGTCCGTAAGGCTCATCGCTCTCGTCGAGCCGAGCGTTGAGAAAGCGAACGTAACTGGTGGGGAGCAGGCTTGCCTGCACCGAGATATGTGTTGTGAATGCTCTCATCGTGCCCTTTCTTGGCTACTCACGTCACCGACTTGCTTGAACTTTGTTCCGGATGCTAACGAGTAGGTCTGACAAGAGGCCCGCTGATGAATTGTGCAGACATTAAAAAAGAGGGAGAGGCCGAAGCCCCCCTTATCGTTTCTAGTCCACGTTCTCCTCAGAGATGCCACAATTCGCGCAGACGTCAGGGTGACAGGCGTGGATTCCTGGATCCGAAGGGCAGCCGCAAGAAGAAGCTCTCTCGTCGCCAGGAACCCAATCATGGTCTCCGTATCGGCACTTGATGTTGAGGAATCGCATGCTGTCCTCCACGTCGTTGCTGCGCTCAAGCGCGCGTAGGGTGTGATCGAGCATCAGTTCGCCTCCAACGGTTCGTGTTCGTAGATCGTCGGGGCCTCACCACTAGCCTTCTCAATGAAGCCGATCAAGTAGGCGGCGTGGTCGATCTTGAGCCCCCGCTTGGCGAGGGCTTCGTCCACCTTCTCTGCGAGGTCCCGGGTTTCGTCGCAGTCCTTGCGATAGACCGGGTTATGAATCACGTCCCCCATCGCCACGCGGGCGATGGGGGCGAGGCTGGACCAATCGAAGGGATGCCAGTGCTTCACAGCGTCTCCCCCTCTTGCTTGTGCCACGAGTAGCCAAGCTCATCGTAGAGCAGAACCCAATGGGAATCGAAGAACGAGTAGCCCGCCCCGTTGATCCCCAGCAGAAGCTCCCCGTCGATCTCACGAGCGATGAGTCCAGTTGAGCCAACGTCATACCAGCCGCAAGCAGCCAGCATGGCGTCTTCGTCGCCCGAATCGCGCCACTCCTCCAAGACGGTGGCGCGAAGGTCGCACACAACGTCATCGTCGATTTCGTCGAGAGCGGAAGCCGAGAGCGCGATCAACTCCATTGCGTTGACCGCTTCCGGCTCGATGCCGTAGTCCTCCATGAACCCGATGAGCCCGTGGATGTCCTTGGGCACTGGATTGATGAGCAGCTTTTCGATGTTCCCGCGGTCCATGTTCCCGACGAGGAACAGGGTTCCCCACATGGGGAGCGCTAGAAACTCATCCTCATCCTTGTGCTTCGCCGCGAGCGCGGCCCAATCGGCGGGGATGGCGTCAAATCCATTGATAAGACGCCGCACGGCGGCTTCCTTCTCGGGGCTGATCTCTTCAATCATGGTCATCGTTCCTTCCTTAGTGGGTTCTACCCGCGACACCGACTCACTAGAAACGTGTTTCGGATGCTCAGATCCTTGGATGGCCATGCACCGATATCAGTGCATGAACCCGCTGAAGTTTCCCTACGTAAATAGAGAGAGGGGAGGGGTTTACACCCCTCCCCTGCTCCTATCGCTTTGTGACGAAGCGCGGAACCTCACCACCATCGAAGACCCTGAGCCCTTCGGCGTGGCCTCGGAGATACTCCGCCGCCAATTTCCTGGTGTTGCGATCACGCGGCTCGCCTCGCATGCCGCAGGAGAATCCGTAGCTGAAGGCGATCGGATCGTCTGAGCCAGTCAGGCTCATGTCAATCGTAACCTCGCTAGTCAGCCCGTCCTCAGTCAGCAGGCCAAGTGACACCGGCTGGCGTGGCTTCATCATGGTCGCCATGATCCCGGCGGACTCATCGCCAGCCCGAAGACCTCGTGACAGGGCGGACTGAATGTCTCCGCTCTGGAACTCCCGAGCGGTGGAGCCGATAGCGTTCACCGGTCGATTCATCAGGCCCTCGTGACGCTCCGAGTCGCCTTCGATCTCTCGCGACTCGCGCTTGAGGTTTCGGATGATTCCGTGACCGTTGTTTCCGGCCTCATCCACGAGGGGAGCATACTCCCCATAGCTGGCGACCATGAATGCCAGCCAAATGTCCGCGTGCGCGCTGGGATCTTCGCCCCATGAGTCCGCCGCAGCTTGGACGTTGGCGAGGTCGAGATCGACCTCTACCAACGATCCGTGATACTTGGGCTGGCCATCGTTGTCCGAGCCGCAAGCCTCATCCATGTTATCGAACCGGATCGCGTGGTAGCGACGGTCTCCGACGTGGCGGATGAACGTGCCACCGTAACCGAGCACATCCACGTCACCTTGAAACTCCCATTTGCTGGCCATTGTGGGCCTCCTTTTCTATCCACGTCACCGAGTCTTGGAATGTCTATTTCGGATGTTCGGCCAACGCTTTTGTTCCTGATCCCATACCTCAACATCCTTGTGATGTATGAATCGCTCAGGGTTGCGTAGATACAATTCCGCGCGCTCCCGAACGTAGAACGCCACCAAGATCTGATGGCGACCTGTTTTGATATGGGTTCCGACCGCTAGGTAACGGCGATCCTCAACCCACTTGGGCTTCACGTCGTACATGTCAGCCTCCTCTGGCTAAACACGTCACCGACTTCTTACCAAAGTGTTTCGGATGCTCTGCACTAAAGGCCACAGGTAAAGAGCCCGCTGATGAACCAGGTAGACAAATAGAGAATGGCAAGGGGGCGAGGGGGCGTTCACCCCCACTCCCCCTTGCCGTAGTAGTCTCCGCTCATGCAGTCACCTCCCTCCGAAGCTCTGACGGCGACCCCTTGCTAAAGGCTTGGCCGTCTTCGGTGAAGACGTAGAGCATTACGTTGCCCGAACCAAACGGGTATTCGTAGCTCGCGCGCTGGTTGATCGTGAAGCGCTGGCCAGGGAAGCCCCGAAGCCCAAAGGACTCCGGGAACTTCGTGGCCTCGGTCTTGATGGTGTCGCTCATGCGTCCTTCCCGTCGCGTTCGGAGCGTTCGCGTTCGGCCTCTTCGCGCTTCGCGTGCTCCTCCAGCCACTTGATGTGGGAGGCGAGCGACTTCATCTTCTCTCCGACGTATCGCGTGTCGTAAGCGCCTGTGACCAGGCTTCTCTCGAATGCGCCCGTAAGCGCCTTGAGAAGCTGAAGCGGCCACTCTGGGTTTGTCCCCCGGTCGCGGCAGGTCTTCGGCATGTCGTTCAGATAAGCCATTAGGTCCATCCCTTCTGTTTGTTCTTGCGATCCAGGCGACCCAGCCGGTCCCGCTTGTTCTTGGTGACGGTGCCACGAGCCATAGGACTCACCTCTTGGTGAGCCCCAAGGCCGTTGCCCTTGTTCTTGCGCCTCTTCATGTCAGCCTCCTTTGGCTGCCTACGTCACCGAATGCAACGTAGACTGTTTCGGATGCTTACCAGCGATCCAGGCTGAAACGTTCGAGCCCGAACACCTCTTCGAGTTCCGAGACCAGCACGCACTGCGGCTCGGAGTCCGCAAAGCCCAGATCGTCTACACGATCCATGTGCTCGTGCATCTCGTCGCGGATTCGTTGAGCCAGCTTGCGCTCGCTCAAGCAAGGATCAGCCTTGAGCCGCGTCTTTGCCTTCTGGACGAGTCCCGTCAAGGTTCTTGACAGGTCCGCCGCCGCCGACTCGGCTCCCTCCACATCGGAGTAGCTCTGCCACCCTCGCGCGTCGAGCGAGCACTTGTATTCGGTCGTGTTCATTGTCGCCTCCTTTGGCTACTCACGGCACCGACTCGCTTTATCTCTGTTTCGGATGGACACCCCGCGGGCATCCGAAATAGTCCTCAAGCGAATCGGTGACATGCGTAGCCAGGGGGAGTGACTCCCTGGTAAACCCAAAAGGAGAACAGAATGGCCACTATCACCATGAGCGAACGCTCAGTTACCTCGATTCAACGACGCTGGGGAGCCCTTCAGGGGCGCGAGTTCTCGCTCGACTTCGCCCGCGCCAAGCTCCTTCATGGCGTGTTCGAGAGGCTCGATCGCGATGAGGAGAACTTGCAGAGCTTCATCGTCGCCGTGCTCGGTGAGCACGGACGGCGGGCGCAAAAGTTCGCCCGGATGACGGTCGCCTTTGACGAAGTGAGCGACATCGAGACTTGGAGCAAGGTCGGCGGCTCCGCCATGATCCTGCTCATCAATCTGACCCCCGCCCGACGCGCCAAGGTGCTCGACAAGGTGGACGGAGCGCTGGAGCGCCTCGATCGTGAGAACATCACGATGGGTGCCTTCCGAAGCATCGTCAAGCGGGTGGTCGGGGAGCAGCGCTACCGGGAGACCCTGATCGAGCCTCGCCCCGACACGCGAGGGCAACTCAACGCGCTGCGGGGCTTCGTGCTCGCGTTGCTGCGGGCCAACCCCAAGCTGCTGAGGGGTATGGAGGAGGACGTCAAGGTAGCGCTGGGGATCGACCTGGTCGAGTAGAACACAAGCGGTTGGGGCATTAGCCCCAACCGCTCCGCCTAACAAACTAGCTTTCCTCCTTTGGGCTGATCCGGGGGGCCGACTCGTGGTCGGCCTCTCGGGTCGCTTTTTTAATGTACGCTCCCAAGGGTCGAGCCCGCTGATGATGCTGTATAGACAAATAGAAGGGGGGAGGGCCGAAGCCCTCCCCCTCCCCCCTTGTTTACGCGGAGACGATCTCGATTCGCCGCCAACCGTAACCGTAGACGGTGAGCTTGCTCCGAAAGGTCTCCGCCTCCTTCCGGGAGCAAGGCTCGCTGGTCATCCGAATTCGCTTGCCGGTTCTCTTGACGACCACTTCAACGTGATAGCTCACGAGGCGCCCTCCTCGGCTGCTTCGGCGTCGTACTCGGCGCACTGGCAATCTTCGCAGAGGTCGGTATCCTCTTCACCGTCAACTTCCGCCCCATCAGGGCAGAGTTCCCCAAGCGCGCCGTAGCAGAACATCGAAAGCGGCTTGCCTTTCTTGATCTTGACGCCGGGGAATTTCTCCGACACGATCTTGATTGCCTCCTCAATATCTGCCGCCCGAATCATGGCATCGACGAAACACTCGTCGTCGGCATACCAGAACAAGGGAGCGGCCTGACCGAAGTAGGTTCCGTTTCGGTCGTATCCGCCCCGATCCAGGAAGGACCGGGCTACGGTGATCGGGCCTTTGGGTGTCCCCTCGATGGTGGGACGGCCAAGGGCGGCGCCCCGTCTCGGGTCTCCGCCCCAACCCTTGGGATCATTTGTCGTGTAACCGGGCATGTCGCCCTCCTTTCTCTGTCTACGTCACCGAATCGGCCCGACTCTGTTTCGGATGCGCGCGTCACTGCTTACATCTAGTTGGATGGGTAGACTGTTCATCCATCGACACCGAATCCCCCCAAATCTGTTTCGGATGCTCAGAGGGAAGAGCCCGCTGATGATCCCCTGGTACATAAAGAGAGGGGGGAGAGCCGAAACCCTCCCCTCAATCTTTACACTGCGACCGCCGCCAGCCCCCGAGCAGCCGCCCGAGCTTGGTAAGCGGTGGCGTAGCCACCGAACCTCCCGACAGTGGAGATACTTGAACCGTCCCCGGACACTTGGCGTACTGAGTAGGCGCGCACGCCGGAGGGAAACTGCTCCGAGGTGACGAAGTAGCGTCCCCCGTAAACGCCTGAGAGCACGCGACTCTTGAAGAATCGCATGGTGTCTGGCGAGAATCAGCACCCGCCGCTTGCGGCGTGGGCATCCTTAATCTGCTCGACAGTGAAGAACATGTGTTGCCTTCCTTTCTGCTTACATCACCGACTCTTGCTCAAACCATTTCGGATGCTCCAACACCCTTAACTAAGAAGCCCGCTGATGAACTGTGTAGACATAGAAGAAGGGGAGCAGGTCGAAGCCTGCTCCCCCTTCTTAGAACTTGAGGCCCAAGTATCCGCGCTCGTAAGCGCAACGGCCCATGTCTTTCGCGCCCCCGAACTCGGGGAGCAAGGGCGGAGGATTGAACACCCCCGCCCGGCGGTCTTTTCGACCGAGTAGCCAAAGCTCGCGGGTGCTCACGAGCAGCACCCGCAGCACGGGGCATCCTCGCATCGCCCGCTACTGTTCTGATACACATCGGCGTAGGTCCCGGGACCGTTGCCGCCGTAGAATCGAGTGTGCGTGACGCGCGCGACATCGGCTGTTGAGCAGTCGATGTGTGTGACGGTCCATCGCCGCCCGTTCTTGGCGATCGTGCCCCCGTTCGCTGGGACTCGGTGACCACATCGGGTGCAATTGCCGGGATACTTGTTCGTTCTCATCGTGCCCTCCTCTGGCTAACTACGTCACTGACTCTCACCGACTCTGTTTCGGATGAAAGAAAGGCCCCCCGCCGTAGCGAGGGGCCCTTGGGTTAGTCCTTCCAGTAGATGCGATCCTTCAACACCTCTGGCAGCTTGGCGCACGTCCCTTTGGCGTGCGCGTTTCGGGCGTCCTCGTGGCCCGGAAGTTTCCCGAACTCTCCCAGCGCCGTGAGAATCGCCACGATCCCCTGACCCTGGAGATAACGATGCGTCTCCAAGATCCCCGCGACCACGCCAGCGACCACGGCAGACTCGGCGCCCATCGTGTTCGTGGCGTCCAAGATCGCCTTGGTAGCCTCACGCGCCTTGCGGAACGCCTCTTGATCCGCTTCGCGGAGCTTGGCGAGGGTATCCCCCTCGCCAATTTGACCCCTCTCGAAGCCCCTGATCTTGTCGAGCATATCGCCCTCCTTTTCTACCCACATCACCGACTCTCATTCAGTCTGTTTCGGATGCCTAAGCATCTGCCTGGACTAGAAGGAAGCCCGCTGATGATTCACCAGTACATAAAGAAAGGGAGCAAGCCGAGGCTTGCTCCCGTTCTGGGTCAATCGTCGTCGTCGGACCCCAGCTTCTCCACAACGTCTCCCCAGGAGCCCAACCGATACTCTCCGGTCCTGTGATCCAGGATCACAGTCTCAATGTAGGGATCTCCCGCGTTGCAGTAGGTCAGAAGGATGTCGTCGTCGCGCTCGATCACCTCAACACCGTGAAGGTCCAAGACCGCGTTGATAGCGTGCATGACCAGATTCGACCTGGATGGTCGGTGGTAGCAGCCGCGAAGCCAGGTCTCGGTATTGGGGATCGTTTCGGGATTGACCTCCCCGTTAAGCAGACCCGCTGCCTTGTTGGCCGCTTCAGGATCGTTCGCAGTTCGAGCCAGGTCGGCGAACATCTGGGGGGTGAAAGTCATCATAGGTTGCTCCTTTGCGTGGGTTGCCATCCTCTGGCTAACTACGTCACTGAGTCATCGCAAGACCATTTCGGATGCTCCAACACCCTTAGCTAAGAAGCCCGCTGATGTTCTGGGATTACATAGAAGAAGGGGAGCAAGCCGAGGCTTGCTCCCTTTCCCTAGTGGTGACGCGGATCGTTTATGGCGTTGCGAATCTCGGCGCAAAAGTAGGCGCCTCCGTTGTAGGCCCGCGACCCGTCCTCTAGTTCGTAGACGGTCAAGAACGCCGTATCCTCATCTCCGTCGTCGTCAAAGAGATCGCGCATCTCGGGCGCGACCCCTTCCATGTACTTCTCAACGGCGGCTTCGATGTCGTCGGCTTCGATCGAATGATCGAAGCTACACCCGAAGTTTCCGTCGCCCGTGTAGACATTGAATTGCATGATGCCCTCCTTTGGCATCGGCTAAAGGCCCCCTTGCCGAAGCAAGGGGGCGAATAGCTTAGATGTCAAGGCCCCCGCCCCAAGAGACGACGACCACGCCCGGATGGCGCTTGTGACGGTAGACACTGGGATTGTCCGCGTAGGGTCGCCCAGGCGAGCCCTCGCAGCCGTAACCCGAGCCCCAAAGGCCCCAATCGGTGCCCTCACGAACGATAGAGAGGATCGCGTCCTCCCAATCGCTACGCTCCTCGCAAGGCTCGCAAGGGCGACGCGAGCAGAAGGACGCGCGACCCCAGCGCTCGCAGGGGCGATCCTCAGGCTCCTCGCCGATAAGGCGGACGATGTCCGAGTACCGAATGAATGCCCGCTTTTGCCAGGATTCGTAGTCACCCGATTCGGTGGCGTTGATCCGAGGACGAGCGGGGATGTTAAGGCGCACGGCCTTAGTCTCGGTTTCGATCATGGCAGGTATCCTTTCGTTGATCCCTTGTCTTGAATACGACACCGAGTCTCTTGGGATCCGTTTCGGATGCTCGCGACCCCATTGACCCTGGTATCTACCCAGAGCAGAAGCCCGCTGATGCTTCCCCTTGGAAAAGTACAAGAAGGAAGGCCCCCGGCAACAAGCCGGGGGCCTTCCTCCCCAAGGGAGGCAGCGCAACAAGCGCAAACCGAGCAACGTAGGATGATACGCACGCTAGGACTCGAACCCAGCTAGCTCCCTGTGAGCGTGCGTTAGCCTCTAGTCTGCTACTTGATCGCGGGCTCGACGATATAGTTCGTGGAGCCCCATGCTCCATGCCCTTGGGGGCGAAGGCTGTCAACCTCCTCCCCCGCTTGCCGAGGATTCAGCCCTTCCTTGAGCACCGCGCGAAGGAGCGCAATGCTCGGTGAGGGGGCCTGATGCCAGACTGCATTGTCTTGCGCCGTTGCTCGGCAGATACGATACGTTTCCATTTCAAAACTCCTTTGTGGAATACGCACGCCAGGAATTGAACCTGGCTTGCCGCCTACAGCGTGCGTTAGGGCCGAAGAGGGGAACGAACGCGGCCCGGATACATCGGGGAAAGGCCCCACCCCCGTAGGGGTGGGGCGCCTTCCTAACCTCACAGACAAGGCGTCCCTTGTCCCGTGTCGAGTCTCCTGCTCCCGTCCCGGCCCCCAATCCTCGAACGGCTTTCGCTGTAAGAGGGGACCGACAATCGACGTTTGCTCCATGGAAGCGCGACCGATTGGGAGCTAATCTGAAGCTGATTCATCTACTACCTTCCTTTAATGCGGGCAGTTTCTTTTGCCCTAGGCTTTCAATGTTCTGCTTACGACACTGACTCATCTGAAGTCTGTTTCGGATGACCCACATCGACCCAAAGGCCCTCCCCGAAGGGAGAGCCAAGGGGTTGATCCTAGTTCTCGATCTCGGAGATTGAGAATCCCTCGATGAACTGCCAATGAAAGGCAGGCTCGAAGGCCCTGAGGCGCGCGACCTGGCCAGCGTGGCCAGCCGCGGGCACCCCATGCGTGTTCCGACCCAGCGCCTTGGCGGGCTCGCACGTCACCCGGACAATCCGGGGCGTGGCCCCGAACGCTTGCGCCGCCTGGACGTAGGGGGCGACTTCTAGCGTGGTCGTGTTGGTATTGTCTACCACGACCGACTTTCCAACCTGGAGCGCCTCAATCGCACTCTTGAAGCACGCCCCGTGCGCCGCCCCAAGCGCCCCGATGTTGAAACTCCCGCCCGGCCCGTAAAGGCCCGGGAAGGTGTCCGCCGAAACGATGACGGCTCCAATCTCGCGGGCGATTTGCGCCGCGTGGAAGCTCTTACCGCTTCCCGAGACGCCCTGCATGATGATGACTTCCATTGTTGCTCTCCTTTGAAGGGCCTATCCCCTTCTGAACATGTCACCGAATCACCCGATGTCTGTTTCGGATGCTCGACTCACCCTGAAGACGGGCGTAGACATCGACCCTGACATCTGGCACCAAAGTAAAAGCCCGCTGATGTTTGGTGCAGGCAAATAGGAGAGGGGAGGGGGCCGAAGCCCCCTCCCCGTTTCTCACTCCGCCTTAAAGGCTTCGAGTGGCTCCCCGCCGGCCTCGGCTAGGAAGGCGTGTGCCTTCTTAGCCAGGCTCGCGGCAGTGAAGATTGCTTTCTTGTTGCCCTTGAGCACCTTGATCCAGTTCCCGATATACTCCGGGTGTTGCAAGTTGCCCTTGAGTCCGAGTTGTGTGCAGACGAAAGCGCTGGTCAACTCCGCGACCAGTTCCTCGGCTGCATACTCTTCGCCCCCAAAGCTGCCCGAAAGATCGCGATTCAAGCGAGACTTGTGTCCCGTCGAATGCCCGAACTCGTGTGCTTCGGTCGAGTAGGCAGCGGCGGCATCGCTGAACGAAGCGAACTCCGGTAGCAGGATCGTATCCAGCGAAGGCGAGTAGCACGCACGCGCGCCGCCTCGCTTGGGAACGATCCCCGTCGCCTTGTGGACCTTGCTGAAGAACTCCTCAGCGTGTGCGAGGCGAGCCGACTCGGGCAGCTTGTCCGCTTCCGCCACGGCGCCCATCACCTTGTCGGTCAGTCCGTCGCATTGCGCGACGTTGAAGACGGTGTAGTAGCGAAGGAGCGGGATCCGCTTCTTTTCGCCCGTCTTCTTGTCGTCGAACTCGCGCCAGTTGAAGAACACGATGGGTGTGCCCTTTTCGCCCTTGCGCACCTGGCCCTTGGCCTTCTGCGCTTGCTTGTACGTGAGCCACCGCGATGACGTGTAACCTTCGGCGGATTCCTTCATCCAGAGAAGGAACACGTTGACGCCGTTGTACGCCTTGTTCGTGCTTGCGTTGACGGGGAACCCCGCGCTCGCGTTCCAAGGCTTGACCCAGGGGGCCGTACCCGCTTCCAGCGCCGCCAGAATCTTGTCGGTGACTTCCTGATGGATGTCACGCTTTTCCTTTACTTGCCTTGCCATAGCTTTTCCTTTCGAGGGGCGGCTGATTCTTGATCCCCTTCTGAATACGTCACCGAACCTGCCCGAGTCCGTTTCGGATGCTCACCATCCGAAACACTCTCATCGAGATTCGGTGACGTGTTCAGAGGAAGGCAATCCAGCCAACCTAACAGGGGCCTCTACTTCCCAAGGGAGAGGGGGAATACCAATGACGCAACGTAACATCGCCGCCTGGCTCGCCGCTTGGCTCGCCAACAATCCGGCCCAAACGCTGGAGGACTGGAGGCGCCGTCAGTGCTGGCTCTCCCCGGTGCCCTCTGGTGGTCCGCGGAGCGAGGGGGTCCTGCTGACCCTGTAGCATCCGAAACACTCTCCTCTGAACTCGGTGACGTGTTCAGAGGAGGGGGCGATCAGGCCCCCTAAGCAACGAAACGAGAAGACCATGACCACTGAGAAGATCGCCGTTAACGTCACTCGTAAGAGTCCGTTTTCTGGTGACGTGAACACGATCACGATTCACGTCACCAGAGAGGAACTGGCGCGTTACTCGGCTGGCGAAGTGATTCAAAACGCCTTTCCCAACCTCTCCGCCGACGAACGTGAATTCATTCTGACGGGGATCACGCCTACCGAGTGGGCGGATTCCTTTCCCGAGGAGTAGCACGAAAGGGCCCCCGCAAGGGGGCCCTTTCGCTATGTACGGTCACCTCGGGCATCCGAAACACTCTCATCCAAACCCGGTGACGTGTTCAGATCGAAGGAGACTCAAGCAATGAGTGATGCAAAATACAGGGCGCTGGTAAGGCGCTTCGAGGAGGGGGACGTCGACGCCGGCGCCCCATTGGCTTCGGCCATGATGAGGGCGCAAAGCCTTCTCTATGCTGTGGCCGCATTGACTCCGGCGCTCCAGGAGGCGCTGGCGGCCCGAACGATGGTCAACTCCCTCCGAGAGGAGGTCTCGCGGGCGCTGGCGGAGGGGATCTCGATAGAGGACGTGGTATCCGAGATCGACTACAATCAGGTCGCGTACGAGATCGACATCAGCGACGTCGCGGCAAACGTCAACGTTAGTGACTTAGCCGAGCAGATCGCGGGCGAATTCAATGCGTGCGAGATCGCCGAACACGTCTCGGTGGATTACGACGAACTCGCGGAGGTCGTCGCCGGTCGAATCGCGGAATCCATCGACATGGACGAATTGGCCGACATGGTGGCCGAGAGAATGTCCAAGTGACCGGACCTGGGTGCCCCCTTCGGGGGGCATCCTTTTATGTACTGCCACCAAAAGTGGAAGCCCGCTGATGCCACCCTTACAAAAGAAACAAGAGGAGAGGGGAAGCCCGCTGATGAACGTTGGTCAAGACAAATAGAAGAAGGCCCCACTGCCGTAGCAGTGGGGCCCCTTCCTTAGTCCATGTCTCGCAGTTGCTCGCGGATCTCTCGCCGGGAGAGCCGACGTTCGCGCGTTTCGATCTGCTTCTCCACCCGGTCGGCGGAGCGCTTCTCACCCCGACCGTGACGTTGAACGAGCCATTTCCAGCCCGTCCTCTTGTAAAGACCTCCCTTGGCAGCCATTTGGCACCTCTCTTTCATCGAAGCAATGCCCCTCCCCCGAAGGGGAGGGGCGCTTGACTAGTCGGCGACAACGCCCCAAGTCTGCCAATAGTCGCGAATCTCGCGAGCCTGCTCACGGATCGCGTCGCCGCTCAGTCCTTGAGTGTTGAGGTTGCCGCCTGCGAGATTGCAGACGAATCGCCACGCGGGTAGTGGCGATTTGGGGCCGGCGAACGCGATCACGGCCACAAGGACGTGTGTCGCGTCGGAAGCCGTGATCCGGCTCACTTCCTCCGCGTCCCCGATGATGTCGGGGTCTCGGAGGTAGGCGGCCCGGGTGTAGACCACGGCGGCCACACCCGTCGCGACCTCGGCGCGCTCCCGCTTGAGGTAGAGGCTCACCTTTTCCCGGTGGAAGTGGACCACGTAGTCCGCCGGGTTCTTCGAACGGAGGCCGACTCCGGCTGAAACCGTGACCTCGGCACCGGGCATCATGATGAACGCCTGGCCCGTGACCGTCCCCGTCTCGGGGTTGTCCTCGGTGGCGAATTCGTGGGTTCCCACGAAATCCGCCAGGAAGGATCGGAACCGACGATGATCGATGACTTTCGTTCCGATCGTTTGCCCGGCAAAGGCTGTGACGATGTTGCTATCCAAGATCCGCATTGGATCACCCCCTGTTGTTGTGGGTTGCCAAAGTAGCTCCCCTTCTGAACATGACACCGAATCCGTTTGAGTCCGTTTCGGATGACCCACATTGACCCAAAGGCCCTCCCCGGAGGGAGGGCCTTTGGCTCGGGGCTAGTTGACGTTCAACCCGAGACACCCGATCGGACGCCCTTCGGCGTCACGGATCAATTCGCCTGGCGAGACGAGATCCGTTCGCCCCGGAAGGGCCGCACGGACCATGCCGCTAACGACGAACAACGTCTTTTGCCGGGGCTCGGGGAGGTCTTGGACATCCCCGTAAGAGACCCGGAAGAGGGAAATTCCCTCCACCTGGCCAGCGAGCTTCCGCTCGCTGGAGACGCGGGCAACCGGCCCGCTCGGGGCGATCGTGAAGATCACCCCGTTGGTATGGACGTGAAGGGCGTGCGGCGTCAGGTTGACGATCATAGTTGATCCTTTGCCTTTGTGGGCGCTGATCCCCTTAGGGGGCTGTGTAATTGATCCAAGGGAAGCGCGACCCGCGATCCCCTCTTGAACACGTCACCGACTCTGCCCGAGAGTGTTTCGGATGGTTCTACCCAAGCATCCGAAACGGATGCATCGAGATTCGGTGACGTATTCAGAAGGGAGGGCAACATGGCCAAGGCGAAGATGTTCAAACCCTGCGGCTGCAAGGCTCAGGGACTCACAAGGGCGCTCGCCCTCTGGGAGTGCGCCGGCTGCGGCGCCCTTCAGAGGGCGCCACGATCGGCCAAGGCTGGTTGTGTCGGCTGCGGCCGGCCCAAGGGGGCCAACCCTAAGGGGTTCGGCCATTGTGGCCAGGACTGGCCAGAGACGGCTAGTTCGTGCGGGGGGTGCGGCCACGGGTTTGATGCGATCGACCTAGGTCGATTGCCTCACCCCGAGGTGGAGTATCTAACCGAAAGCTGCCCGCGGGGTAACTTTCGGGCCCGAGATGGCTTCGTCCGTTGTGTCGGCTGCCTTTCCTTGGTGGAAGGCACCGACTAGCCTAGGGCCCCCGCAAGGGGGCCCTTTCGCTATGTACGGTCATCAGGACCGAATCGACCATCCGAAACGGATGCATCGAAACTCGGTGACGTGTTCAAGAGGGGAAGGCAATCAAGCCGCCCTAAACTAAGGAGCAATAGATGAGTAGCATGACAAAGGCCGTCTCCACGGCGATCGACCTGGATTATCTTTTGGCCTGTGTTCGGCGGACCTGCTCCGCCAAGACGGAGGAGGCCCGCCTTAGGCGGGCTGTGGACGGGGCGCGAGGAGAGGAGCGCGGCCCCGAGCGAGAGTGGGAACACGCCTGGATGACGGTTGTCAAGGCGGCCCAGACCGAGAGGGAGGCTAGAGCGGCCTTCTTCAGGAGGCTAGCCAATCGCTAGATCTCATCCCACCGACCCAATCCCGCCTAGTGCGGGATTGGGCCGGTCGTCTACGCCTGATCGCAGGAGAAAGGGCCCCCGCAAGGGGGCCCTTTCGCTATGTACGGTCGCCACGGGCATCCGGAACACTTTCATCGAAACTCAGGAGGGGCTAGGTAGGCGATCACGATTCGCGCACCTATACGGTGACGCGTCACCACGTACGATGACGCGTTTTGCATTTTGCGCTACAGACTGGACCCCCATCATGACGCGTCACTGCATGACCATCATTTAGCTAGTTCATTTTTCAAATCGAGTTCGTCATAAGTCCTTTGTTTTCGGTGACTAAGCCCTTCCACAAGCGTAATTTCTATGAAATCGGTGGTTCCAACCACAGCAGCCCAGCCCCCTAAACATATAGAGGTAGCCCAGCCGGGTAGCCCAGCCCACAAAGCCCAGCCACGGAGGTATAGACCGCCATGCTCAGCAACCGACCCAAAGCAGGAGTTGTCTTCGAAGATCTATGGAAGGGGCGTCTCGTCCGCTTCGCCTCCCTAGATAGAGACAATAGACCAGCGAACGACGGAGCCCCGTGGGTTGTAACGGATCTCTTGTCTGAGAAGCGCTACTCCATTCCTCGTTTCAGGCTTAGCCAAGTGGCCTTGTGCGAAATGCAGGTCTTGGCCTTTGTAGCCGACACCGGACGCTGCCCCTGTTGTCGAATAGATGGAAGCCGTCTTCATACGATCTCTTCCGGTGTTTTCTGCTCAAGTTGCTATCGGAACGCCTGCGATCACCACGATGCGTGTCGAACGCGAGATGACGCATGAGCCTTATCTCCTCGACTCGACCCTACGTGGATCACGAGTTTCACGATGCTCTCAATGGGCAAGAAGTCCGACAGGATTGCGATACGCTTCGGCTCGTGATCTTGATCCAGCCCATGTTCAGTCAAGAAGTGGATATCCCCGAGGAGCACCTTTCTATGCCATGGCTAGTGAAGGACATCCTCTCTGGGCAAATCTACGGTCTTGAAGAGCTTCGGGTCGGGAAGCGGGTCTATAACGAGATGGAAGCTCTCGCATGGGCAGCAGACGACCACCCCAACATCGAAATCTTAGGGAACTGATGACTAAGCGCCGGAGCCACAAGAAGCAGACTGGTCAGAATATCCCTCAGGGCCGTAATGAGCCTTGTGGGTGCGGCTCGAAGCGCAAACGGGAGAAGTGCTGCGAGGCACATCTGGAGCCGAGCCGATATGCCGCCTACGAGAACATGGACGAGTATCCGACCATGACCCCTGGCTTCTTCGCTAATGACGTCATTCCTATGGAGCCCGCGGAATGACCATCCTTCGAGGCGGAGAAGACAACCGTTCACCAGAGCAGCGACCTTCGACTGCGAAATGAAACTGATAGCCCTAATACCGAGAGGATCTCTTGATGACTGACGAAGATAAGCAGATCGTGATCGACTGGATCGGGGATATGTCCCCCAAGGGGCTCCTAGAGGGCACTGAGATCACAGCCGATGCGAGGGAGATTCAGGACTTCATCGATGAGATCCATATCCACCTGACTGAAATGTTCGGAGCGTAGGGATGTCTGTTTTGTTCTTTTCAACCGACAGGTCCTCTAATGAGTGACGTCGCCTTACGACGCGCTCAGCGCGACGATCCAACCGTTGCGCTTACCTGGAGGCTACGCACCGGTGCGATCACGCATGAGCGAGTCGCCTACGCGGCTGCGTTGGGGAACACGGCAGCGCTTGAGGTCTGCGAGCCAATAGAGTTGCCGGCAGATTCGCCCGGCTGGGCGTTTAGCTGGGTCCGGCACGGGACCCGGCTGCTCGACCCGGTCGAGGCCAGCCAGTGGGCGTACGGCCTCGCCAAGCGAGCGTTCGCGGCGAGCCCATGGACGGACGCGGACCAGGCGATGGAGGCTGCGATGGGGGCAATGTGGGCGGAAGAAAGCTGGGCGAGGGGGAAGCATGTGTGGGCAGCAGAGGCTGCCTTCGGGGCTGTTGAATCCGGCGCGATCACTTGGGACGAGGTCCTCGCAAGCCTCGCGGAGAGGCTGCTCGTATGAATGACCCGGAGCGCTATGTCTACGAGGATCACCGTGGTAACCGGGCCATTAGCCCGAAGCGGACGGTGCCCCGGAAACGTGCCTACCAGCCGGGAGACAAAGTAGGGTCGTGGAAGGTCCTCGCCGATCTCGCAGAGAGGCTGATCGCGTGACACGAAGTCAGCGCGGCCGGTACGGCTCCTGTAACCTATGCACGTCCCGACGCGCGGACGAGACCGCATGAGCCAGATCAAGTGCAAGCGCTGCGGGCGCTGGGCAGAGAAGCAATCCCACTTGTGCCTGTATTGCCGGCAGGTCCAGCCCGCTAGGACCCAGGCTTTGCTCGATCAGATACTCGCCAAGCTGCGAGACCGAGACCCCGATCCGAATGAAGCTCAAGGCAAGTCCTAGGAATCAGCCCACATGTCCCCTCTGTCTCTCAGAGCTTGCAGGGAAGTTGCGTCGCTGCACTGGCTGCGCGATTGAGACTCACAAGGACTGCGTCGGCGAGTTCGGGAAGAAGTGCCCCACGATTGGCTGTGTCGGCCGGCTGGAAAAACTCAAGCACAGAGAGGGATCAGCCTCGCCTCAATTTGTCGGGGGCCAGCTTCGAGAGGCGCCGACCCGGGCCCCAGTTCAGGCCAAGTTAGGGCTCATGGCGTTAGCTTTGGCTGTTGCCTATATATTCTGGCGCGCTCTTTTGAGCTTCTTTAAGGGGCGTCAAGCCATCGATGAGTGAATCGTGTCGCCCAGGCGATCAACCGCCCCAAATCAACTAACCGGAAAATCAATGACCAACAAGCAAAAGCGTCTCTTCAACGTCACAGTACACGATGACGATAATTCATCGCTCATTACCGGGAACGACGCACTGGGTCGCGCCTTGTGCGCTGCGGAAAGCTACTTGAATTCCGGGCGTAAGAAGATCACCATCGAAGAACTCCCGTATCGTGAGATCGCCTCCTGTGGTCACAGCATGCAGAGCCATTCAATCGATAGGTCCAACTACATGACGTACTGCGACAAGTGCTACGGCAATCGTAAGCCGTGCGCTTGTAATGTGTAATGCTGACCCGCGGGAAGCGATCTACGGGTAATAGGGCAGTGCGATTCGGAAGTAGATGAAGACCAGGCCGATGAAGAGCGCGGCCAGTAGCAGGTAATCCCAAAAGGTGACCTTGGATTGCAGCATAGATCCAGTTTAGACGGGCTTATGTAACTTGCACAGCAAAGAGGCCCCCTCCGGGGGGTCTTCTTCCGTGTACGTGTACCCAGAAAATTTGACTTCATCAGTTCCTAAATCGAACATGAGCAGACGTGCTCAAGGTATAGAGGGATATGGAGGTGTTCGCGTGAGCTTCAAGTCAGAGCTAAACGCGCGTAGAGCAGAGGTAATCGACATGGTGGAGGAAAACCCCTATCGCCTCTGGGTCAAGGGCCGTGAAGAGATGGGACCAATCCTGGTCGGAGAGCCGGTGGGCATCGACCCAAAGACCGACGACATGATGTTCAACGCGGTCTTCCTCCCGACTGGAGAAGTGGTCTTGGTCTTGCAGTTTGATCTCGGGCGTCCGCTCAACGCCATGCAGGTGATTGCTTTGAGCGCGAGGTGACATCACCTCTTGGTTTAGAGGGATTGGGCCTAGCGAAGGATCAAATCCGTATGATCGAAAACGATCTGGGTGAGAAGGAGCCGTGTAAGGTTCTGATGGTTCTCCTATCTCCTGAGATCTTGAGTGTCATGACTGTGAAGGGTGTGCTCTCGGGGCGGGAATTCAATGTCGATCTCCGAAAGGACGCGTCCCGGGAGAGGATTGGTCGAGCCATGAGTGAAATGGAAGTGCTGGCGTGGGCGAGCCAATAACTATTGCCGAAGCAAGTAGCTACCTGGGGCCCTGCTGCGACCCGAAGCCTGCTGTGCAAGCTATGCAGACCCGATTTGGACGGGATCTGGATTCGATGGAGCTTTCGTGCAGTGAAGAGCAGTGGTTTTGTCTACCACCAGAGACTCTTTTCGTTGGAATTGGGACCAACGTATTCACACTCGTTGGAGTTCATCGGATGCGGTCTGACGATGACTATTTCTGCTTGCGGTGCATTTATACGAACGTGCAGTTCGACGTAAAGCTGGGTCGCTACACCAAGGCAATTGGCGAAGACGGACCCTGGCGTGTTCTTCGAAACGAAATGGAAATCATTGCCTGGGGTGCGAAATGAGTCAGGGTAAGCCGTTTGACCCCAAGTCTCTTTTCAAAGAGGGAGATATTCGTCTCATCACCATGTTAGGTAACAAGGGAGAGTATCCGGGGCAGCTAGAACGCAAGAAGTTCGACTCCTTCGGCGAGAACTACTACTGGTACGTGAAGGATCTCACCTCCGGATTCAAGATGGGACCTGTCTCTTTGGCTCAGATTTCAAATCGCATATTGACTGAGATGGAGGTTTTAGCGTGGGCAGCGAAATAGTTCCATGTCCCTGCTGCGATGTTGATGTCTCAGGGGTAGAAGCCATTAAGGATGGTCAGGTCTCATGTCCGGAATGCGGAAGCTGGTTCCCGAAGCGTTGGGCAGAAAACCTCGCCGCTTTCGAAGCGGAAAGAAAGAGGCGCCAGTCCTCGTGCAAGGACTCAATCACATGACGCAGAGCGAAGGTCTCCCTTTGAGTCGACTCGATAGGATCTGCGGAGAGAACAAGCTGGTTCAGAAGATCGCCGGCCAGGTTCGGATGAACATCGAGAACCAGCGATTGGTCTATCTCCTGCGGTGCGTCTTCGAGGAGACGCAGGATGGGGCGATCGCCCTCTGGCACGTTCGCGATGTCCTCTCGGAGGAATGCTATCGCCTCAAGCATCGAAGCATTGGGGGCCATTACAACGAGATGGAGGTGCTGGCTTACGTCAGCAGTTGAAGAAGTCATAATGACTAAGATCACTAAACTCTTTTCAGAAACAGAGTTGATCCAACACCGCGATCATTGGCTAAAGATTGGTCTGGCTACAGGTCCAACCGATTGGGAAAAGGCTGAACAGGGGATCAAGCTCGCCTATGAAGCAGCAGGACTTCCTGCGCCTTCTCGAATCGTGAAATTGCGCTCTCCTTCGGAAGGTGCAATTGCTGCTTCCGGTTTGAATCAGGTCGAGAAGCAGGTTAAGGATCAGGACTGGGATCTGGTCTGGCGTCAGGTCGAGGATCAGATCGGGAATCAAGTCTGGCGTCAGGTCGAGTGTCAGGTCAGGAATCAGGTCTGGGATCAGGTCTGGCATCAGATCGGGGACCAGGTCTGGGATCAGGTTGAGGAAGATGTCTGGCATCAGATCGGGGATCATACCTGCTATGGATGCCATGATGCGCCTTGGCTGGCTCAGTTATCCATTTTCAAAATGCTCCAGGAGACCAAGAAGCTAGAGGGTCTCATTCTTCTAGCCGAATCCACCGGATGGTTCTGGCCTTACGAAGACCTCGTCATCATGACTGAACGC
>Ga0326597_10002516_pt1 | contig 27287 bp, 19 predicted proteins | sample RVTome_12_FD_203789 | JGI IMG/M metagenome (GOLD analysis project Ga0326597, IMG submission 203789) | Soil microbial communities from uranium-contaminated site in the Upper Colorado River Basin, Wyoming, United States - RVT100D185 | ecosystem: Environmental > Terrestrial > Soil > Contaminated >... | reverse complement strand
TCGAGGCCCACACCGGCGTGCGCGACTACTCGGCGCGGGGCGGCGTCTCGCCCGGCATCTGCCATCAGGTCGCGCGCGAGAAGCTGATCGACCCCGGCAGTTTCATCCAGGCCACCGACTCGCACACGTGCATGGGCGGCGCGAGCAACGCGCTCGCGTACGGCGTCGGCGCCACCGAGTACGCGGCCCTCATCCACTCCGGCTACACGCTGGTGCAGGTTCCCGAGTCGATCCGCTTCGAGCTCACGGGCGAGCTTGCGGTCAACTGCACGGCCAAGGACCTGATGCTCTTCATCCTGGCCACTTTCGCCGTGCGCGAGGACACGCTCGACCGCATCATGGAGTTCGGCGGGCCCGGGCTGGCGACGCTGTCGATGGACGAGCGCGCGACGCTGACCAACATGGCCACCGAATGCTCGGCCAGGACCGGCATCTGCGAGGGCGACGTCGTCAGCGCGGCCTGGCTGGCCGAGCGCAGGGAGCGCACGGCGGCCGAGGTCGCGACGGGCTTCGTCTACCCCGACGTCGGAGCCGAGTACGCCGGCGGCGTGCACGTGATCGACCTGTCGGGGATCCGACCGATGGTTGCGCTGCCCGGAGATCCGACCTACGGACGGCCGCTCGCGGAGCTCGAGCACGTCGCCATCGACATCGCCTACGGAGGCTCGTGCACGGCCGGGAAGAACGCCGACCTCGACTTCTACGCGTTGGTCCTGGGGGAGGCCGTGGCGGCCGGCCGCCGCGTAGCTCAGGGCGTGCGCATGTTCATCCAGTACGGCAGCGAGGACGTCAAGGCGTACTCCGACGGCCGCGGACATCACGAGGTCTTCGAGGCGGCCGGCGTCGAGGTGATCGATCCCGGCTGCGGCGCTTGCATCGGCTGCGGGCCGGGCGTATCCGAGAGCCGGGAGGATGTTACCGTGAGCGCGATCAACCGGAACTTCAGCGGGCGCAGCGGCCCCGGGAAGCTCTATCTCGCCTCGCCTCTCTCGGTCGCCGCCAGCGCCATCGAGGGGCGCATCACGCACTACGAGCCCGGCATGTTCCGCGTGCCCCCGGGCGACCTGATCGAATCTCCCCGTTTCCGCAACGCAGGGAATACCAATGGTTGAGTACGACATCGCGGTGATCGGCGGCGACGGAATCGGCCCGGAGGTCAAGGCCGAAGCGATGAAGGTCCTCGACGCCGCGGCCGAGGTCTACGGCTTCAAGGTCCGGCGCAGCGAGTACCCCTTCGGAAGCCAGCACTACATCGACACGAAGGAGATCTTCCCTGACACGGCCTTCGAGGAGGTCAAGCAGAAGCACGCGATCTTCCTCGGTGCCATCGGCGACCCGCGCCTGCCGGTCGGGCTGATCGAGTACGGCATCATCGGGCACATGCGCTTCGACCTCGACCTGTACGTCAACCTGCGTCCCATGCAGCTCTTCGACGAGCGCCTGTGCCCGCTCAAGGGCAAGACGCCGGCCGACGTCGACATGGTGTTCGTGCGAGAGAACACCGAGGACGCCTACTCCGGCATGCACGGCTTCATGCACAAGGGGCAGCCCCTGGAGGTCGCCACCCAGGCCATGGTCTACACGCGCACGGGCACCGAGCGCATCATCCGCTACGCCTTCGACCTGGCGCTGGAGCGCGGCAAGCGCAAGAAGGTCACGCTGATCGACAAGGCCAACGCCATCCGCGCCCAGGACATCTGGACGCGCGTCTTCGCGGAGGTCGCCGAGGACTACCCCGAGGTCAAGACCGAGCACGCCTACATCGACGCGGCCTGCATGTGGATGGTGAAGAACCCCGAGTGGTTCGACGTGGCCGTCACGCCGAACCTGTTCGGCGACATCATCACCGACCTCGGCGCGATGGTGCAGGGCGGGATGGGCGTGGCCGCTTCGGGCAACATCCACCCGGGCCGCGTGAGCCTGTTCGAGCCTATCCACGGCTCGGCGCCGAAGCACGCCGGCAAGAACGTGGCCTGCCCGGTGGCGGCCATCATGGCCGTCAGCATGATGCTCTCCTTCCTGGGCCAGAAGCAGGCCGCGGCGGCGATCGAGGACATCGTGCGCGAGCTCCTCTGCTCGTGCCGCCTGAAGGGCGTCGGCCCCGGCGACCATCCCACCAACGAAGTCGGCGACATGATCGTGGGCGAGCTGCGCGGAACGGCCTCGCGCGTGTGATCGCCGGGGGCCCTGGTCCGCTTCGCTCCGATCCGAGCTCGTCGCGGCGCGGCCCTACTCCATCGCGATGTGCACGAGCGCGTCGCCGCGGTGCGCGAGCGGGTTGGTGGTGTGTCCGATGACCAGGCCCTCGAAGGGGGAGCGCACGACGGTCAATCGGCCCCCGAGAGCGTCGGTCAGGAAGCCGATGCGCTGATCGGGCACGACCCCGGCTCCCAGCGCCACCTCCAGGTGCAGCATGCCGCTGCGCCGCGCGCGTATCCAGCGGCTGCCGCTCGCCTCGAAGGGCTCGGGCATGGCGCGCAGCCGGCCCTTCTTCCACATGCGCAGGAAGCACAGCGCGCGCAGCACGCCGCGCACGCCGGTGCGGGTCGCCTGCTGGTCGAAACGCAGCGCCTCGCCCGCTTCGTAGAGCAGGACGTGCACGCCGACGCGCGTCGCCGCCTCGCGCAGGGAGCCGTCCCGCAGGCGCGAGTGGATCACGGTCGGCGCGCCGAAGGCCAGCGCGAACTGGCGAGTGCGCTCGTCGTCCAGGTCGCCGCGGACCTGGGGCAGGTTGGTGCGATGCCGCGAGCCCGTGTGCAGATCGATGCCGTACTCGCAGCGCCGGACGATCTCGTGCATCAGGACGTGGGCCAAACGGGCGGCGAGCGACCCTCGCACCGAGCCTGGGAACGAGCGGTTGAGGTCCCGGCGGTCAGGCAGGTAGCGCTGCTGCTCGATGAAGCCGAAGACGTTGACGATCGGCACGGCGATGAGCGTGCCGGCCAGCCTGACCGGATCGACGATGCCCAGCACCTGGCGGATGATCTCCACGCCGTTGATCTCGTCGCCGTGGATCGCCGCCGTCAGCCACAAGCTCGGGCCCGGCCGCGCTCCGTGCACGACGCACACCGGCAGATCGAGCCGCGTCCCGGTCAGCAGTCGCGCGAGGGGGATCGAGAAGTCCGTCCGCGCGCCGGGTGCGGTGGTCACGCCCGCGATGGTGGCCCCTTCTCTCCTAGCCCTTCCCACGGTCCTTGGTCTTGCCCCTCGCCGCGCACTTCTCGATGAACTCGATGATCCTGCTCGCCACGTCGACGCCGGTCGCCTTCTCGATCCCCTCCAGGCCAGGAGAGGAGTTGACCTCCATCACCAGCGGCCCGTGGTTGGAGCGCAGGATGTCGACGCCGGCCACGTTGAGGCCCATGGTGCGGGCGGAGCGCACCGCGGTCGAGCGCTCCTCGGGGGTGAGCCTGATGCTCGCCGCGCTCCCCCCGCGGTGCAGGTTGGAACGGAACTCGTCCGGAGGTCCCTGGCGCGACATGGAGGCCACCACTCGATCGCCCACGACGAAGGCGCGGATGTCCATGCCCTTCGCCTCGCGGATGAACTCCTGCACCAGGAAGTTCGCCTCTAGCTGCCGGAAGGCCGAGATGACCGACTCGGCGGCCTTGTTCGTTTCGGCCAGGACGACGCCGATTCCCTGCGTGCCCTTGAGCAGCTTGATGATCAGCGGCGCGCCTCCGACGATCTCGATCACGCCGTCGACGTCCTTGGTCGAGTTGGCGAAGCTGGTCACCGGCATGCCGACGCCGGCGCGCGCCAGGAGCTGGAGGGAGCGCAGCTTGTCGCGCGAGCGCGAGATCGCCTGCGACTCGTTCGTCGGGAAGACGCCCATCATCTCGAACTGCCGCACGACCGCCGTCCCGTAGAACGTGTGCGACGCCCCGATGCGCGGGATCACCGCGTCGAAGTCGAGCGTCTCGCCCTGGTAGATCACGGTCGGCCGGTGGGAGGCGATGTTCATGTAGCAGCGCAGGTAGTCGATCACCCGCACCTCGTGCCCTCTCCCGTGGGCCGCCTCCTTCAGGCGGCCGGTGGAGTAGAGCGACGGTTTCCGGGACAGGATTCCGATTCTCATGGGTGCCTGCGCTTGATCCTCGTTCGTCGGTGCCCCGCCGCGCGCGTATCGTGGTAGCTGCGGCCAGGATCGACCAGGAAGCGACCGCGGACCGCTTGACGGCCGAGCAGCATGCGGAAGCCCATCACGTCCCGGGGCGTCAAGGTCAGCTCGATGTGCCAGGTCCTGCCCAGCAGGCCGAGCGAGGTGCGGATGACCGGGCGCTCCTCGGCCCTGCCGCCCGAGTTGCGCACCTTGCGCATCTCCAGCAATTCCGCCTCGGCCTCGATCGACGTCCTGGACTGGCGCTGAACGGGGTGCACCGTGAAGCGCACCATGTCCACACCGCGGCGCCGGAAGAGGCGGATGTCGTGGGCGTGGAGGGACGACGAGCGCGCTCCGGTGTCGACCTTGACCTTGATGCGCTCGATCCCCAGCTCCGGCAGCGAGACCCACTCCCGCCAGCCGATCATGAGCGGGCGCGCGGCCTTGGCTTTCGCCGCCGCCTTCGTCTCCCCGTCCTCCATCCGCATCGGAGCATACTGGACGGCGGCCGCAGCGCGTTCAAGGAGCCGAGGGGATCCCGACTCCGTGATGGACGCGCCACACGAGCGGTCCCCGCGGGTCGAGCCCGCGGGGACCGCTCGTGCGAGTCGCCGCTCGCGGATCGGCCGCCTACTGCCCGCCCTTCGAGTCCTTCACGCCGCCGGCCGACTTCACGGGCGACAGCTTAGCGAAGAACTTCTCGGGGTCGGCCTTGAAGGGCTTCACGCAGCCCTTGCAGCAGAAGCGCACGAGGCGCGTGCCGTAGAGCATGTCGATCGGCTCGCCCATCGCGCCGAGCGTCTCGCCGCTGACCGGACAGGTCTTCAGCGGGTAGGTCTTGGTGAGCTGGCCGATCAGGGCCGCCTCGACCTTCGCCTCCGTCTCGGCCGCGTCGCGCTGGTGGGCCTTCAGGCAGCCCTTGCAGCACAGCTTGACATAGCGGCCGCCCCACACGGCGTCGATCGGCTCGCCGATCTCCCCGCCGTACGGCTCGCCGCTGATGGGGCAGCTCGTCAGCGGCCAACTGTCCTTCTGGGCCGCGATCGCCGCGGCGTCGAGCTTGGCGATGATCGCGTCCTTCTCGGCGGCGACCTTCTTGATGCAGCTCTTGCAGCACAGCCGCACGAGCCGGCCGTCGACCACCATGTCGACGGCGTCGCCCATCGCGCCGAGCTTCTCGCCGCTGATCGGACATGAGTCGAGCGGGTAGAGGGGAAGCTGCTTCTGGACGATCGCCTCGTCGCTGTTGCCCACCGTGGCGGCGGGGGAGAGCTTCTCCTTGTCCTGGATGCCTGCGTAGGCCAGGCCGGCGATCAGCACGCAGGCCATCGTGACGTTGCGGAACATGTGAGTCCTCTTGACTTGGGATTGGAGCACCGTGTCGTGCTCGTTCGGGCGGCAGTCCCGAGGGAAGCGCAGAGCGTACCAGCACGGGCCCTGGCCGCGGAAGGGGGCGGATACGCGCCGGCCGCCCGCTGGCGACCGCCGATGGCGGAAAAAGTGCGTCGGGCGGGCAAGTCTCAGGATTTCCGCGTCCTCAAAGGGCCCCTCCGGGCGAAGGGGCCCGCCGCGCTCAGCGGGTCGCGTACTTGACGCTGCACCCGTAGACCGGCGCCGTGGCCGTGCGCGGGGTGCGGCCGGCGACGAGGTCGGCCAGCGCCTCCTCCATGTAGCTCAGGATCGGCCCGCCGCCCGCCACCTTCCCGAAGGGGGCGTTGTCGAGCCCGCCGGCGTACACGAGCACGCCGCGGGCGTCGATCACGAACAGGTGCGGCGTGCGCTGCGCGCCGTAGCGCCGGCCGGCGGCGCCGTCGGCGTCGACCAGGATCGGGTAGGGGATCGCGTTCTGCTCAGCGTAGGCGCGGTTCCCTTCCAGGTCCGAGCCCAGCTTGCCGAACGCGGCCGAGTTGATCGCCAGCCACGCGACGCCGCGCTGGCCGACCTCCGCGCCGAGGGTTCTCAAGGGGCCCTGCTCGTGCGCCCAGCGCGCGAACGGGCACTCGGGGCTGAACCACTCCAGCACCACCGGCCGGCCGCGCAGGTCGGACAGCCGCACGAGCTCGCCGTCCAGATCGGGGAGCTCGAAGTCGGGTGCCGGACGGCCGATCTGGGCCGGCTGATCGGGCGGCCGCGCGCCGCCGGCCTCCTCACTCGGCTCGTCGCTCCTGGAGAGGGCCGCGCCGGCGGAGGCCCCGCCGCTCGCGCAAGCAGCGAGCAGCACGCCCGCCAGGGGCGCGAGCGGGCGCAGGCCGCAGAGGGTCCTTCCCATGACGCGACCAGGATAGCGCCCGGTCAACCGCGCGCGGACCAGATCTCGTCGCACAGCCCAGCCACGGCTCGCAGACGAGCACATCGCGTCCCACGTCGTCCTCCAAGGGCGCGAGCGTAGCGGATACAATCTCGGCATGGACCGCCGGAGCGGCCCATCCCCCGCCGCTGCAACGGACGGCCCGCCGGCCGGCGCTGAGCGGCACGAGCACCGGAGGAGATCCTGGCCGGCCGCAAGCGATACAGCGTCATGCGCGACCCCGTGCACGGGGACGTGTACCTGACGCACGAGGAGCTGTCGATCCTCGACACGCCGCAGATGCAGCGCCTGCGAGGCGTGAAACAGCTCGGCGCCGCCAATCTGGTCTACCCGGGCGCGGTCCACACGCGCTTCGAGCACTCGATCGGGAGCCTGTACGTCGCGCAGCAGATCGTCGACGCGGTCAACCTGTCGTTCGCGCTCGACCCGGCCGGCTGCATCGGCGTGAGCGAGGAGGAGGCGCGCGTCGTGCGCATGGCCGCGCTCGTGCACGACGTCACGCACATTCCCTTCGGGCACGACCTGGAGGACCAGGACGGCATCTTCTGGCGCCACGACTGCGCCTACCGCTTCCAGCGCGTGCTCGCGCCGGGGACCGAGGTCGGCGCCCTGCTGCGCGACCTCGGCCTGGCCGACGACGTGCTGGCGATCCTGGCTCCGGACGCCCAGGCCGAGCGCGCGATCCCGCCCTACTGGCGCCAGGTCGTCTCAGGCACGGTGGCGGCCGACATCCTGGACTACCTGACGCGCGACGCGTACTTCACCGGCCTGCGCCTGCAGGTCGATCCGCGCGTGACGAGCTACTTCAAGGTGCACCGCGCGAGCGGCAACCTGTTCATCGACCTGACCAAGCACGAGCTCCTGCGCGAGGACATCCTGAGCGAGATCGTGCGCATGCTCGAAGCGCGCTACTACTTCTCGGAGCGCGTGTACTACCACCACGCCAAGGTCGCCGCGGGGGCCATGGTCGCGCGCGCGGTAGAGCTGGTGCTGGAGGCCGGCGGCCTCGAGGAGGAGGACTTCTACGACCAGACCGACGCCTCGGTGCTCGACTTGCTCGAGCGCGCGGCGCCCGCCGCCGATCGGCGCGTGCACGAGCTGGTGCGCGACTTCCGGCGCCGCCGGCTCCCCAAGCGCGCCTGCGTGTTCCCGCGCTACGAGAACGAGACCGTGCAGGAGGGCCTGGTGCAGCGCTACTTCGCCAAGGGCGGGGCCGCGAACCGGCGCGAGCTGGAGCAGCGCGTGGCCGACCTGGCGCGTTTCGCTGCCGGGCGCGACGTGCGCGTGATCGTCTACTGTCCCGCGCAGCACATGCAGCTCAAGGAGGCCCGCACGCACGTGCGCTGGCCCGGAATCGCGGGCGTGCACCCGCTGGCCGACTTCGCCGCGCGCGTGCCGCGCCTGTCCGACCTGGAGCGCTCCTACCGCGACCTGTGGAAGCTCTACGTCTTCGCCGACACGCGCGACGAAGCCGTGCTGGCCAAGGTGCGCGCCATCGCCCAGTCCGAGCTCTGCGAGGCCACGAACGCCTACGCGACCGGCTGAGCGGCTTCCGCATCTGCGCCGGCCCGCGGGTCAGTGCGGCACGATCCACACGTTGCGGTAGCGCACCGGCTGGCCGTGGTCCTGCAGCAGGAGCGGGCCGCGCGCGACCTCGTCCGCGGACAGGGCGGCGGTGGTCGGGCCGTCGACCTCGACGTCGGCGTGGATGCGCATGCCGTTGTGCCAGACCGTCATGCGCGCGCTCTCGCTCTTCGCGCCCGCGTCGTCGAAGCGCGGCGCGCGGAAGAAGATGTCGTAGCTCTGCCAGGTGCCGGGCGGGCGGCAGGCGTCGACGTCGGGGATCTTCTTGCCGTAGATCGCGCCGCAGTCGCCCAATCCCGGCTCGACGCCGAACGAGTCGAGCACCTGCACCTCGTAGCGGCCCTGCAGATACACCCCGCTGTTGCCGCGCCCCTGCCCCTGCGCCTCCGGCGGCGAGTCCGGCGGCATGAACTCGACGTGCAGCAGGCAGTCGCCGAACTCCGCACGGGTCAGCGCGTCGCCCGTCCCCGGGGCGACCTCGACCGCTCCGCCTTCGAGCGGCGTCCAGCCGCAGTCGCCGCCATCGCGTCCGCGCCAGGCCGACAGGTCGCCGCCGGGCGTCAGCGCCAGCGCCGCTTCCGGCGGCGGCGGCGACCAGTACGGGCCCGCGACCGCCCAGCGCATGCCCGCCAGCAGGTGGCGCGTGAAGCGCGCGTCGTCCCACACCTCCTCGCGGTGCCCCAGCGAGGTGTAGAACACGCGCCCGCGGCCCCAGTCGCGACACCAGGAGACCGCGTAGTCGCCGTCGGCGCGCCGGCCGAGCCCGATCTCGACCGAATCCGGGTCGAGGCCGAGCAGCACGTGCAGCGGGTGGCGCGCGAAGTTCCGGAACTGGTAGATCTCGTCCGTGATCGTGAAGCCCTGGCCGAGGTGCTCCGTAGACGGATGGCCGCGGTCCTCGACGCGCACGCGCACCTCCTCGTGCCAGGGATGGCCGTCGAAGGCCCCGCCGATCAGCGTCTGGTACGGCTCGTACTCGTACAACGTGTCGGTCGCGCAGTGCACGCCGGCGAAAGCCCCGCCGCGGCGGATCCAGTCCATCAACGCGGCGCGATTCGCGGCCGAGATCGGAAGCTCGCCCGTCGTGTAGAACGCCACGGCGTCGTAGCGCGCCAGGTTCTCGGGCGTGATCGCGGCGCAATCCTGCGTGGCGGTGATCTCGAATCCGTCGCCGGCCGCCTCGATCAGCCGCTCTTCGGCGTAGGCGGGCACGTCGGGCTCCGGACGCTTCACGACGGAGTGCACGAAGCCGGCCGAGTGCGTCAGGAACAGCACGCGCAGCGGCCCCTGGCGGGCCGGCTCGACCCGGGCCTGGTCGTGCTGCCGGCCGCCGGGGACGTTGATCAACGTGTAGTACGCCTTGTCGTGCAGCAGCGGCTTCCCGTCCCGCGCCGAGCGCAGACCGTGGGCCGACAGCTCGTGCACGTAGCCTGCGCGCAGCGGGTCGACCGCCAGCTCGATCGTGCGCGGCCCGGAGAGTCTCGGCGCGAGCGCCAGCGCCAGCGTGTCGTCCTCGGGCGCGCCGTAGTCCGGGTGGTATTCGTACGTGTAGCTCGTCATGGCGTACGCGCCCGGATCCTGCGCCGTGGCCGGATCGACGTCCTGCGTGAGCTCGAGCTCGAAGCCGTGCTCGAGGGCGCGCATCGTGCGGATCTCGAACGGCGCGCGGCCCGAGTAGGCGACGCGCTGCAGGCCCTCGGTCTTGCGCCCGACCGAGCCCCAGCCGCGGTCGGTCATGCCGACCAGGAGCGACCCGTCCGGCGCGAAGCACAGGCGGTTGACGCCGCTGTCGAGCTGCTCGAGGAAGGGGAAGCAGACGCCCTGGTAGTGCCCTTCGACCACTTCGAGGTCGACGCGCATGATCGAGGCGTAGAACTGGTCGCCGACGAAGAACTGCTGTGCGAAGGGCCCGAACGCGCCGCCGGTCTCGTCCAGCACGATGTCGGCCGCCGACTGACCCATCTTGCGGTACGGGAACCAGACCGAGGCCGGCTGGCGCGGCGGGCGATCGTCCGGACCCGCCAGGTCGTCGCGCCAGCGCAGGCTCGCCACGTGGCCGTGCCAGGAGCCCGGCGCCAGGTGCGAGAGGCGGTTCGTCGCGACGTAGTCGCCCTGGTTGTCGACGTAGAACATCTCCCCGTCGCGCCACATGCCGATCCCGTTCGGGGAGCGCAATCCGCTACAGACGGGGATCAGCTCGCCCACCGGCGTGATCTTGACGGCCCACCCGCGCCAGGGGACGGTCGACTTGCCGGTCGGGCCGCAGAAGCCGACGTTGAGCGTCACCCAGGCGTTGCCCGCGCGGTCGAACTTCGGCCCGAAGGCGAACTCGTGGTAGTCGCCGCTGAGGCCCCAGTCGTCGCACACGGTCTCGAACTCGTCCGCGCTCCCGTCGCCGTCGACGTCGCGCATGCGCGTCAGCTCGCCGCGCTGCACGGCGTACACGGCCTCGCCGTCGAGGTCCTGGCGCACGGCCGCGCCGAGCGGCTCGTGCAGGCCCTCGGCGAAGTGCACCAGCCGCGCGTCCGTCGGCGGCTCCTGGTACGCGTTCTCGACCAGGAACACGTCGCCGCGCCGCGTCGTGACGACCGGGCGCCCGTCCGCCAGCACCGCCAGTCCTCCGACCTCGAGCACGACGTCGTCGGGCACCGGGTAGGTGTACACGCGCCAGTACTCGCGCTCCGGAGTGCGCGGGAAGTCGCGCTCGAGCAGGTTCTGGAGCTCTGCGTCGAGGCGCGCATCCAGCCGCGCGCGCGTATTGATCTGGAACTCCCAGGCGCCGTGGCCCTCGCACACCTTGGCCAGCACGTGGTTGACGCCCTGCTCGAGCTCAAGCCGCGCTAGGTCCGCGTGCGGGTCGAGGCTGCGCGGCACGTCCACGTCGATCAAGAGGCGACCGTTGAGCCAGAAGCGCAGGCCGTCGTCGCTGCCCATCGAGAGCTCGACGCTGCGCGCGCGGTCCGAGCTGACGGTCGTGTACAGGTAGCAGCAGGCCAGGTCGTCGAGCTCCGGTCGGTCGTGGACGTGCAGGTCCACGCGCCGGTTGGCGACCTCGCCCAGCTCGCGCCAGCGCGCCTCGACGTCGAGCTTGCCCGCGTACACGGCCGCGAGGTCAGGACCCGGCCCGCCGGCCGCCATCTTCGAAAGCTCGGCCTCCGGCTCGAGCACCGTCGCCAGGTCGCCCTGGCCGTGGCCGGCGTAGGGGAAGGGCGAGAGCAGGTGCCAGGTGCCCCAGTCGCCCTCCTCCGGCACCAGCAGGTCGAGCATGCGCGCGAGAGTCGCCGCGCGCGTCTCGAGCTTCGCGTAGGGGTGCCCGCCGATCTCCTCTTCGGTCGGGAATGCCAGCAGGAGAGCGCAGAAAAGCAGCACAGCGTTCACAGCTTCACCTCCAGCGTGAACGAGGTGACCTCGTGGAAGCGGGTGTTGAAGAACGTCACGGTGCCCGACCCCTCCGTGCAGCGGTCGAAGGGGGCCGCGTCGCCTTCCGGAGCGACGCGCGTGGACTGGCCCAGCCGCGCGTGGACGCGCAGGTAGGCGGGCAGGCCGTGCAGCTCGAAGCGGCGCAGGACGCTGTCGCTCGCGAGACGCGGGGTCACGCGCTCCATGGCCTCGAACCCCGCCACGCGGTAGCGGAAGGACGGAACGCCTTCCGCGTCGAGCGAGTATCCCAGGAACTCGTAGCCGGCCTCCGCACCGGTCGCGCTCGGCCACTCCTGCGGCGGCTCGCCGATCACGAAGGGCGGCCCGTCGGGCGCGCTCCACACGGCCGGCCCGCGGCCGTCGGACACGTTGCCTCCGCGGCCGGACCACGCGCCCGTCGCGTCCAGGAAATCGCCCTTCCAGATCTCCACCAGGCGCACCGCGCCCGCGTCGAACGAGTAGTGCACGCCCACGGGGAAGCCGACCGCGATGCCGCGCGTGCCGGCGCCGCGCAGGAAGGTGCGCAGGATGCGCGGGCGCTCGCCGACCTCGACGCGCAGATCGGCCTCCGACGCGAGGCCGTCGGGCGGCGGCATGAACTCGCCCAGGCCGAAGTAGGCCCACATCGCCGCGGCCTGGCGCCCTGCGTCCCCGTCGTACACGTCGAAGGTGCTGCGTCCCCCGGCCGCGAAGGCCGGCATGCGCGTGCCGGGCACGTAGCGCTGCGGGTCCTGGATGAAGGCGCGCCACCATTCGTGGCGCAGGCGCCGCGCGAAGGCGGTCATGTCCGTCCCGACCGTCCCGGCCGGGGGGTAGTCCTGGAACACGTGGCACGAGACGCAGGTCCCCGTCTCCCGGCCCATCAGCTCGCGTCCGGCCAGGACCATCTCGTCGGAGACCCGCGGCTCCTCGACGTCGGCGTGCGGCACGACGCCGTCGAGGCGCGCGAGCGCCTCCGCCAGTGCGCCGACCTGCTCCTGGCCGAAGCGGGGCATGCGCGTCGACATGTACGGGCGCGCCGTCCCCGTGCCCGCGAGCACCTCGCGCAGCCACGACGCGTGCAGCTTGAAGCCGACGCCGGAGAGGTCGGGCGGGATGCGCCCCTCGTCGCCCAGGTCGACCGTGTCGTCCTGTGCCGTGAAGTAGATGCGCAGGTCCGCGGCCGGGCCGCCGGCGCCGTCGCGCGCGTGGCAGCTCGCGCAGGAGAGCACCTCGTACGCGCGCAGGGCCGCGTCGAGCGGCGCGGGAGCACCGGCGGCCGCGCGCGCCGTCGCGATGCCGGCCTCGATCGCCTCGCGCTCGTCGGGAGCGAGGTCGTAACGCGGCGTGGCCGAGTCGAGCCGATCGAGGCAGCCGCGCGAGGGAGCGAGCGCGTCGAGCGCCGGACCGGGCTGCGCCGGCTGCGCTCCCTCCAGCGCGTGGCAGGCCGCGCAGCGCCTGCGCGCGAACACCTCTGCGCCGCGCGCGGCCTTGCTCTCGTCGGGGGCGGACGGCTCGTGCTCGCCGCCCCAACGCTCGACCAGATAGTCCGCCAGCAGTCGCGCCTCGGGCGCGGTCAGGAGGAGTGACGGCATGCGCCCCTGCGGGTGGTCGCGCGCGGGGTCGCGCAGGAGCTCCGCCAGCGCGCCGGCGCTCCACTTGTCCGCCAGGTCGCCGAAGGGGGCCGACACGGCGACGGACGGGGGCTCGCCCGGGAGGAGCTCGTCGTGGCGCACCGCGGCCGGCGAGGCCAGCGCCCCGTGACAGGCGACGCAGCCGATCGAGTGGTAGAGGTCGCGGCCGGCGCGCAGCCGCGCCGGGCTCGCGGCGGCCTGCTCCCCGCCCTCCGCCGTCTCGTCGTCCGGAGCCGGTGCGACCGAGAGCAGGTAGTGCACCAGCTCCAGGACCTCCTCGCGCTCGGCCGGCGTGTCCTGGAACAGCGCGGGCATGTCGGAGCCGGGCCGCAGCGCGCGCGGCTCGGCCAGCCAGCGCGCCAGCCAGGCCGCCGACGCGCGCGCGCCGATGCGATCGAGGTTCGGTCCGCGCCGCAGCCCGACCGCGGCGGCGGCGCGCGCTGCGGGCGCGTGGCAGTTGCTGCAACCCTTGCGCTCGAGCAGCGCCCGCCCGCGGCGCTCCAACAGGCCCTGCTGGGCCCAGTCCGCGCCCGTGCCGGCGGCGCGCACGAAGCGCGAGGAGATCGGCTCCAGCCGGAACCCGACCCCGTCGCCGGACTCCATCTCCCACAGCGCGCGCAGGGTCGCGGCGCCGCGCTCGTCGCGCTGGAACGAGAGCACGGCCTCGACCGGCTCCACGTCCAGGTCGATCCAGTCCGTCGTGGCCACCGGTTCCATGCCGGAGGCACAGAAGGCGCGCCGGCGCCCGTCGCGCGTCGTCAGGCTGATCTGAGCGCGCCCGCCGCGCACCTCGAGGCCGAAGCGGTAGCGGCCGCGGACGGGGACCCGCACCTCGCCCGTGAAGAGCGCCGCGCAGGCGCCGGGCGCCAGGAGCGGATGGAGCACCTCGCCCTCCTCCAGCACGAAGGCCGCCGCGCCGGCGTGCGCGTGCGCCACCGCCGCGCCCTGCGAGTACAGCGCGCCCCAGCCGTCGGGCGGCCCGGCCGGCGGATCCTCGGCCTGGAGGCGGGCGGCGACGAGCGCGAGGGCGCACAGCAGCGACGAGAGCGGGGCGGTGGCCGTCATCGCCGAAGATGGTACGGGCCCGTCCGCGAATGAGTGCTCCGTTTCGCCGGCCCTCGCCGCCCCTGGCTGCGTTGCTCCTCCTCGGCGTATCCCCCGGATACGCGCTCGTCGTCGCGCCTTGCCAGGGACGACGATTGCTCGCCGAAACTGAGCACTCATTCCCGGACGGACCCCAATCCGTCGTGGCGGAGGGATTCAGGAATCCACCCGCTAGCAGCCTGTCGGAGTATTCGCTACTGCGGCTTCGCGGGGCGCGCCGCGGCGTCGTCGCGCTTGTCGGTCCGTGCTCGACGGCCAGAAAGGCCGCCTCCGCCGTTCCTCCGGCGCGCTCCTAGCCGCACCGCACCCCGCTTTGCCTCGCTACGCGACTACTCCGACAGGCTGCTAGATTCCTCCACCGCTCCGGTCCCGGCCGCGGGCACAATCGGCGCGTGATGGACGACGAGGAGGAACCGCTCGACCCGCTGCTCGTGGCCGGGGACGAGTTGCTCGAGCGCTGGCGCATCGACGAGGCGCGCGCGACCTACGAGCGCGCGGCGCGCGCGCAGCGCTCGGCCGACGTGCTCGACCGCCTGGCGTTCTGCGCCGAGCTGCGTGGCGAACAGGGCGCGGCCCGCCGGCTGTACGCCGAGGCCCGCGCGCTCGAGCCCGAAGCCTTCCCGCGCGTCCCGCGCCTGAGCGAGGCCGAGTTCGAGCGGGAGGTTCGAGCGGCCATCGAGCGCCTGCCGGCGGCGATCCTGCCCGCCCTCGACGAGACCGAGGTCGTGGTCGCGCCCCTGCCGACGCGCGCGCTCGTGATCCCCGGCCGCGAGGAGGAGACCCCGCCGGACCTGCTCGGCCTGTTCGTCGGCGCTTCGCGCCTGGAGCGCGCCGAGGGCGACCGGCTCGAGCCCACGCCGATCGTGTACCTCTTCCAGCGCAACATCGAGCGCGCCTGCGCCGACGTCGACGAGCTGCGCGAGGAGATCGTCGTCACGCTCTACCACGAGCTCGGCCACCTGCTCGGCTTCGACGAGGACGGCGTGGCCGACCTCGGGTTGGAGTAGGGATACGGTGTCTGACACCGTATCGGCTACGGCCGCACCGTGAACTGCAGCGCGTCGCTCAGGCCGGTCCCGCTCGCCGCCTGCGGGTCGCGCGACCAGTGCTGGGCAAAGACCGTCGTGCCCGGCGTCAGGCCCGGGTCGATCCCGCTCTGGATCCAGGCGTTGAAGTCGAGGTGGTACTCGCCCGAGCAGTCGCCGCCCGGCGGCGGGTTGCCGCCGGAGGTCTGGACCGGCGTGCGCGTGATCGGAGGCTGGACGCACAGCGTGCCGCCCTGGAAGGGCGTCAGCGCCGGCGCGTAGCCGTAGAACAGGATGCCGAACTGCTGGGACAGCACGTCGCGCGCGCCGACGTCGAACGGGTCGGGCGCGGTCGCGCTCGGGATGCCGCTCCAGGTGACGGCCGGCACGCAGCCGAGGGAGTTGGGCTTGGCCGTGCAGTAGGCGAAGGGGTCGTCCCCGCCGACGACGAAGAAGACCGGGTTGGTGTAGGCGACCTTGGAAGCACCCTCGCTGCAAGCGCGGTACCACGAGGTCGCCCCGGTCGCGAGCACGTCGGCGCACTCGAAGACGCCGGCCCCCGAGAGCGGCGGGCTCTGGCACAGCACGCTCTCGGCGCCGTCGCCGGCGCGGCCGCGGAAGATCGTGATCGTGCCCGTGTCGGCCCCGAAGTCGTAGTGCACGCGCACGGTGAGCGGCGCCGGCGGCGCGTTCGCGGGGAGCTGATGGATCGTGCCCATGAACAGGTCCTGGCCGCCGATCCAAACCTCGATCAGCGCTACGTGGCCTTCGGAAAGGTACACGCGCCCAGCCTGGATCGCGCCCGTGAGGCTCGCGCGCGTAAAGGGCTGGTCGATCAGCACGACGTGGTTGGCGCCGAAGGCGAAGGCCTCGTCGTGCGTGTCGCTGCCCGAGTAGCAGTACAGGATGCGCCCGGCCAGCAGCCAGTCGACCCACATGCCGACGTGACCGCCCTGTCCCGACTGCGAGGCCCCGTTCCAGACCTCGATCCCGTGCAGGCCGCCGCCCTCGATGCCGGCCAGCGCCTGCACGCTGTTCCACCCGAACGAGCTCGCCGCCGGGTGGTTGGCGATCGGGTAGCCGCCCATGCCGCGGATCAGGTCGACGTTGTCGGTGAACGGCTCGAGCACGTCCGAGCCGATGCCGTTGCAGAAGCCCAGGAAGCCGTCCTCGCCGCCGTAGACCCGCTGCGTGATGTCGTGCGCGCCCATGTGGTTGGCGTGGGTGCCGAAGAAACACAACAGGTCGCCCCCGTCCGAGCCCTGCTGCGGCCCGACCTCGTCGCTCGATAGCTCGGTGTCGGGCACGCACACGAAGGTGGCGTCGGTCAGCGCGGCGCACTCGTCGACGATGGCTTGGTACTCGGCGTCGCTGTTGATGCAGTAGCTGTGGTCGCTGGCCGTGAACCAGTCGAGCCCCAGCGCCTCGTACTGCGTGCGCAGCTGGGCGTAGGTGAAGCTGCCCGAGGTCTGCAGCGTCTCGGCCGCGCAGTCGGTCGACGGCGCGCAGGCGTTGAGGGCCTCGCCGTGACAACTGTGGACGTGCAGGTCGCCGGCGTGCACGCTCACGCTCGAGCCGGCGCCGAGGGTCGTGGGCGCCGCGAGCGACGGGCCGAGGTACGTGACGATCTCGGCGACGCGCGCCGTCGCCGCCGGTCCGCCGGGCGGCGCGTAGTCGACCTCGACCGTCAGGGCTGCGCGCGCGCCGGGGGCCTCGTCGGCGAAGAAGAGCTGGTCGAGCGGGGCCGGGAAGTCGATCTGCGCGAAAGGCCGCGGCGCGCCCGCCGCCAGCTCGGCGCGGTAGGCGTCCAGGCGCGCGGCGATCTCGCGCCGGCGCTCGATCACCTCGTGGCCCTCGAGCTCCGGATCTCCGGGCGCTGCGAAGAAGCGCCGCGCCCGGTGCAGCTCGGTCGCCTCGACCGGCAGCCGCTCGATCAGCGCGTTGATCGCGCCGTAACGCGGGTCGCCGTGCAGCTCGATGTCGAGCTCCTGCTCGTGCAGAACGTCCGCGCCGGAGAGCACGCGCAGCGCGCGCAACCGCAACGTCCGGCCGGGCGACGGGTCGTAGACCAGGACCTGCGCCGCGACCCGGCCCGGCACGCGCACCTCGTCCAGCACGAAGGGCACCAGCACGAGGCCCTGCTCGCCCGCGCCCGCCGGCGGCGCGGCGAGGCGCGCCTGGACCAGGTAGGAGATCGCCACGATCGCGGCGGGGCCGGCGAGCGCGCGCAGGATCCGGTTCGTGCTCATGGCTGCCTCCGCTGCGCGCTCACGGGCAGAAGAAGACCTCGATCGCGTCGGACAGGTTGAAGCCCGAGCCGCCGCCCGGCGGGTCGCGGTACCAGGCCTGGAAGTCGACGGTCTGGCCGGCCTCGATCCCGCCGCCCGGAGGAAGGCTGCCGTGGTCGAGCTGGAAGTGGAACTCGCCCGCGGGGCCGGAGTTCATGATCGGCAGGCGGAACACGCCTCCGCCCACGCAGCGGAAGCCCTCGCCGAAGGGAATCTGGATCCGGTCGGGACCGTAGTAGTAGATCCCGTACTGGCCGGGCGGCAGCCCGACGCAGTGCAGGATCAGGTTGTTGCTGGTGATGCTCGACGAGCCCGTGGTCGAGATGTGGGCGCCCGGGCCGACCGAGTTGGGCGACGTCTGGCAGTAGTTCACGCGCGGCGGACAGGTGAAGGCGGCGTGCAGCGTCCCCTCGAGGTGGAAGTCGCCGCCGATGCCGCTGCTCGGGTCGTCGAAGTGGAAGTCGCTCGTCTGGTCGGAGTGCAGCGTGATCAGCGCCCCGACCTTGTCCAGGTTGCCTGGGTTCGTCGCCGGCGGCCCCTGCGTCCCGGTCAGGTCGGTCACGGTCGGCGCGCCCGTGATCGGCGTCACCGTCAGCATGCCCGACAGGATCGTCACGGACCAGTCGGTCGTGAAGTTCCCGTTGTTGGCGACGGTGAAGGGCGGCGTGCTGAAGCTGAACGACAGGTTCGTGACGTCGATCAGCGCGAGCGGCGGCAGCCACGGGATCGGGTTGGGGATCCGCCCGTGCAGGTCGGGGATCACGAGCGCGTTCGAGCTGAAGACCTGCCCGCCGCCGATCGGGCTGCCGCCGGCGTCGAGGTCGAGCAGGATGGTCCCGAAGAGCTCGAAGTCCGTGTCCGGGTTGCCCTCGATGGGCCCGATCGTGGTGGTTCCCGACCAGTTCCAGTCCGACTGGGCCTGGTCGATCGTGAAGTCGAAGCTCTGCGCCGCGGCGGGGACGGCGAGGATCGCGAGGGCCGGGAGCAAGGTGGGAAAGGACGACGTGCGCATGTGGGGACTCCATGGAACGTGGGCCGCGCGGCGGGCCGACGCGCTCGCCGCGCACCGAGGCTAGCAGTCGCGCCATGCCCTGGGGAGGGGGTAGAGTCCGGCGCGATGGCTCCCCGCCCTTGCGCGCTCCCTGCGCTCCCGTCGTGCCCATCGTTTCCGTCGCTCCTGTCGGCCCCGTCGATCGCCTTGGTCCTGAGCGCCTGCAGCGCGACGGGCCCGCCGCTGGCGCGCGAGCTCGTCGACGAGCCGTGGCGCGCGACGCGGCGCGGGAGCTGGGGGCCGGTGCTCGAGCTCGGCCTGCACACCGGATACGAGGTCGACTCGAGGGTCGAGGTGGTCGACGCCAACTTCGGCCAGCCGGCCTTCCTGCACGGCGAGCTCGAGGGGCTGTTCGGGGCCGGGCTCGGACTCGAGTACTTCGTGCTCGACGACGTCTCGCTGACCGCCGGGGCCGAGCTGCGCGGATTCGAGCCGCACCTCGACGACGACCTGTTCCAGTTCGACCGGATCTCCCAGCTCGAGTACTCCCTCGGGCTGCGCTACCTGCTGCCGTTGCGCCTGCTGCGCAGCGGGCGGCTGCGCCCCTACGTGCAGACGAAGCTCGCCTACGTCCCGCAGGTCGAGGTCGACATGACGGCCGTGCTCGAGCTGCCGGACCCGCTCGAGGACGTCGTGCTGGTCTCGCCCTACCGCGGCAGCTCCTACACCACCCTCGCCGCCGGAGCAGGACTGACGTACCAGTTGCGCGACGACCTGATCGCGCGCCTGGGCTTCTTCTACGAATGGGCGCAGAGCCGCTCGGCGGACCGCGTCCCCAGCGTGCGCCAGAACTCGAGCGGCAACGACTTCATCGACGACACCCTCGACCTGCTCGAGTTCGACGTCGAGCTCGAGCCCGAGGGCTGGATCGCCTTCCTCGGGTTCACGTACTTCCTCTAGCCGCACGGCCCCTTCGTCTCGGCGCGCTCCAGCGCGGGTCGCAGGTACGCGCGCCAGGTGGCGGCGCCCAGGAGCGCGCCGGTCGCGGGGTCGACGAGGAAGTGCTGACGCGTGGTCAGGGTGCTGAGGGCGAGCGCGCTCCAGGCCGTCCACAGGAGCGCCAACGCGACCGCCCGCGCCCGGCCCGCCGGCAGCCACGCGCGGCGCCCTGCGACTCCGCCCGACCAGCGCTGCACGCACAGCACGATCAGGAGCGTCTGCGACACGTGCAGGCTGGGCCAGGCGTTCCAGGGCTCGTCGATCGCGTAGAGCCAGCGGAACAGCGCCCGCACCCAGCCCGTCTCGGCCGAGAGCAGCGCGCGCATCTCCTCGCGCAGGTGGATCTCCGCCGGCAGGAGCAGGAAGACGGCGAACGAGATCCAGGCCACGATCGCCAGCGCCTGCGCCGCCAGCACGAGTTGCGCGCGGCCGCGGTCGCCGCGCGGCGCCGCCAGCAGCGGCAGCGGGAAGTAGGCGTACATCGTCACGTAGACCGCGATCGTCCACGGCAGCGCCGGGATTGCCGCGTCGAGCGGGAGCGCCGGGTCCCAGGTGGTGACGCCGCGCCACCCCGAGACGTGCACGACCACCAGGTAGCCGCCGCCGTTCACGAGCGCGATCGCGAGCAGGCCTCCGAGATGCAGGAACGTGCCGGCCAGCAGCTCGCGCCGGCGCCACAGCGGCAGCCACGCGCGCCAGATGCTGGGGGATCGACGGCCTTGCAAGGGACCCGCGCAGGCGGCGGAGTGTACTCAGGCGCCGGGGGCCGGGGTCAGCGGTCGAGGAAACGCCCCAGGCGTTCCAGGCCGCGCTCGATCTCTCCGCGCGAGGCGGCGTAGCTCAGGCGCACGAAGCCCTCCAGGCCGAAGGCCGTGCCCGGGACCAGGGCCAGGCCCTCGGACTCGAGCAGGTCGGCGCAGAAGCCGTCGCTGCCGCGCCCGTCGAGCCAGGGCTCGACGTTCGGGAAGGCGTAGAAGGCCCCCCCCGGCCTCGGCGTCGCCAGCCCGAGCGCGCGCAGGCCCGCGACGACCAGGTCGCGCCGGCGCTCGAACTCGGCCGCCATCTCGGCCACCTCCGGCGGCTCGGAGCGCAGCGCGACCTCCAGGGCCTCCTGGCCGATCGCGTTGGGCGAGCCGGCGAGCTGGCTGTGCAGCCGCCCGACGGCGTCGGCCACGTCGGCCGGCGCGGCGAGGTAGCCCATGCGGTAGCCGGTCATCGCGAAGGCCTTGCTCGCTCCGTCCACCAGCACCGTGCGCGCGCGCGCCTCGTCGCCGCACTGCACCGGACTGCTGAACGTCGTCCCGTCGAACACCAGCCGGCTGTAGATCTCGTCCGAGAGGATCCACAGGTCGCGCTCGACCGCCAAGGCCGCCACGGCTCGCGTCTCGTCGGGCGCCAGCACGTAGCCGCTGGGGTTGCAGGGCGAGTTGAGCATCAGCCCGCGCGTCCTCGGCGTGATCGCCGCGCGCAGCGCATCGAGGTCGGGGCCGTGGTCCTGGCGCGGCCGTACCGCCACCGGCGTGCCGCCCGCGAAGCGCACCTGCTCGACGTAGCTCACCCAGGCCGGCAGCAGGAGCAGCACCTCGTCGCCCGGCTCCAGCAGCGACAGCAGCGCGCCGGACAGCGCGTGCTTGGCGCTGTGGCAGACCGTGATCTGCTCGAGCTCGAACGGCACCCCGCGCGTGCGCGCGAGGTGCGCGGCCACCGTCCGCCGCAGGCTCTTCGTGCCCGGAGCGGGCGTGTAGCGCACGCGGCCGCCGTCGATCGTGCCGTGGGCGGCGGCGCGCACCGCGGCCGGCGAGTCGAAGTCGGGCTCGCCGACCGACAGGTTGATGACGTCGCGTCCCCGTTCGGCGAGCTCCTTGGCGCGCGCGTCCAGGGCCAGGGTGGTCGAGAGCGGCAGGGCCGAGACGCGCTGGTTGGGTCGCATGGCCCGGCAGATTCTCGACAGCGCGCGGAGCCGGTCAAGCCTCGCGGCCGGACCATCGTCCCGACGCGGGAAGAATGCTCGCCCGCCGTCGTCCTCCCGGCCCCGGATCGGCCGCCCGCCGATTGCCAGAGCGAGCACTGCCCGGCACCCTGTCCGGCCGGAACCGACGAGCCGATGAAACGCAAACGCCTCCTCAAGTACCTGGCCACGATCGGCGGACTCGTCTTCTTCGCCGGGTACTTCGCCTTCTCGACCTTCCTGTTCAGCCCCTTCGAGGGCGGGTTGGGGGTGGACATCGCCGGCGTCGTGCCGCGCGAGGTCGACTTCTTCGTCGCCCGCGCCGACCTGGGCGAGGTCTTCGACGGCTTCCCGCGCCTCGCCATCCAGGACGAGCTCGAGCAGCAGGAAGCCTGGAAGGTGTGGACGGGCTCCGGGGAGTGCACGGAGCTGTCCGCGCGGCTGCGAATCGACGAGACCCTGCGCGACCTGGAGGAGATCGCCGGCCGGATCCCGCTCGGCTTCGACCCCCTGACCGTCTTCGGCGGCCGCGATCTGGTGCTGGCCGGCAACTTCAACGGTCCCGACATCGCCGACGCGGACTGGGCCGTGTACGCGACGGTGAACTGGATGGGCAAGCTCGCCATCGAGCTCCTGCGCTACCCGGGCCTGATCGGCATCGAGGCGCAGGGCATCGCGGTCCAGGTGGAGGAGAACTACGTCGTGTTGCGCGGCGCACAGCTCCCGCGCGACCTGTACGTGTCGCGCGTCAAGAACGTCGGCCTGCTGACGACCAGCGTCCAGTTCGTGGAGAAGGCCCACACGATGGCCTCCAAGCAGTTCGAGGACTCGATGCTGCTGCGGGCCGAGTACAGCGACTACATCCGCACCGTCGAGCGTTCGAACAAGCGCGACGAGCTCGAGGCCTTCCTGCAGATGCGCCGCATGCTGGAGAACCTGCGCCTCTCGGGCGCCTGGCCCGACGCGAAGAGCCAGCAGTTCCTGCCGGCCTTCCTGGGCAAGTTCTTCCAGGCCAACACGCTGAACCTGATGGTCGGCACGATCGGGACGGACCAGGGGCTGCGCGTGGACCTGCACGGCCAGCTCTCCTCCGAGCTGATGACGCCGCTGCAGGACCGCAACTTCCGCCGCAAGGGCGCGGATCGCGACGAGATCCTGCGCAGCGCGGCGAACCTCGCGCCGCAGGACTGCAGCCTGTTCATCTACCTGCGCGGCAACACCGGCGACCTGCTCGAGCAGGTCCTGGCGTCGCTCGATCCGGCGCTGGTCGGTCTGCTCGAGGATGCGATGCAGGCGACCGGGCGCTACCGCGACCTGAAGCAGCTCGTCGACGAGCTCGAGCTGGCGCTGATGGACCGGATGGTGCTGGTCCTGCGGCCCAACGACTACCCCGAGGATCCCGACGGGCCGCCGCACGACGACACGCCGGTGCCGGCCGTCGCGCTCATCACCTGGATCCAGGAGGGCAAGGCCAACATCATCGAGGACCTGCGCGACCTCATCGGCCAGCAAGGGGCCAAGTTCGGTCTGGCCGGCCGCAAGGCCGGCGAATCGGGCTACTACCGCAACTACGTCGGCGGCTACGAGATCCGCGAGTACTGGTCGCCGTTCGTGCCGGGCACGGGCGTGGTCGCGACCGTCAACGCCGACGAGCGCTGCATCGTCGCGAACTCGTTCCGCATGCTCGACCACATCCTCAAGACCAGCACCCAAGGGGCGCCGTCACACCCGCGGCTCTCCGAGCGCTTCGATTTCCGGGAGCTCTTGGTGACCTCGCTGCCGGCGGCCAACGTGGTCGTGTGGGTGAATCCCGAGAGCGCGGCGCCCACCCTGCGCAGGCAGATCCGCAGGTGGGCGCGCGACTCGATCGTGATCGACTGGAAGCTGGAGCGCGCGCGCTGCGAGCAGCAGGTCATCAACGAGCTCTTCCCCGGCCAGGGCAAGGTGCGCGGGCGCCTGACCGAGCAGGAGCAGGAGCGGGTCGACAGCCGCGTCGACCCGATGCTGGCCGAGCTCGAGGAGCGCATCCAGCGCGAGCAGGTGCCGGCGGTGATGGCGCAGTACGAGCGCCGGATCACCTACGCCGAGGCCGTGCGCGCGGCGCTCCTGATGCTCTCGCTCGACTCGAAGCGCATGGACCTGTCGCTGCGGGTCGTCGTGCCGCTGGCGCCCAAGCGCTGACGCTCGTCGCGGCGGCGAGGAGAGGTGGTGCCCGGAACTGGAATCGAACCAGCACGGGAGATTAATCCCACAAGATCCTTAGTCTTGCGCGTCTGCCAATTCCGCCACCCGGGCACCATGGACGCAGCTTCCTGTCCTTCCGGCAGACGGGCGCGGAAGTGTAGGCGGGTGGACGGGCCGGGGCAAGGCCGGCGGCCCGACCCGCGCGACGCCCCCGCGTCCCCCGTCGAGTCCGAGCCCGCCCCCCTGCACGAGCGCGCTCGCATCGTCGCGCCCGACGTCCTGTCCGCCGCGCGCTCCGCGGCTCCCCTCCGGTCGACGTCCGCTGGAAGAGACCCGGCCGGCGGGCTGCGGCGCCCGGTCGGGGCTGGCGCGGGCGGACGTCGACTGGAGGACGCGAAAGCGGTAGCTTCTTCGCCCCCCAACTCCACCTGCCCCCGACAGATCCATGTCCAGCCTCACCTCGGCGCCCTCCGGAAACGCGCTGATCGGACAGTCCGGTGGTCCGACCTGCGTCATCAACCAGAGCCTGGTCGGCCTGATCGAAGCCTGCCTCGCCGCCAAGGAAGTGACGGGGGTCTACGGCGCCGTGCACGGCATCGAGGGCGTCCTGAAGGAGAACCTGATCGACCTCGGACGCGAGTCGCGGGAGAACCTGGAGGCGGTCGCCGCCACTCCTTGCGCGGCGCTGCGCTCGGTGCGCAAGAAGCCGACGCGCGCGGAGTGCGAAGCGGTCCTGAAGGTCTTCCAGCGCCACGACGTGCGCTACTTCTTCTACATCGGCGGCAACGACTCGGCCGAGACGGCGCACATCCTGAACGAGATCGCCGTGGCCGAGGGACACGACGTGCGCCTGTTCCACGTCCCCAAGACGATCGACAACGACCTGTGCGTGACCGACCACTGCCCGGGCTACGGCTCGGCGGCGCGCTTCGTCGGCTCGGCCTTCATGGGCGACAACCAGGACAACCGCAGCCTGCCCGGCATCAAGATCGACGTCGTGATGGGGCGCCACGCGGGCTGGCTGACGGCCGCCAGCCTGCTCGCGCGCGAGCACGAGGACGACGGCCCGCACCTGATCTACGTGCCCGAGCGCGACTTCTCGCTGGAGGCGTTCCTGGGCGACGTCGAGGGCGCGTACTCGCGGCACGGGCGCTGCCTGGTCGCGCTGTCCGAGGGCATCCACGGCCCGGACGGCGATCCGATCGTGAAGAGCGAGGAGCGCGATTCGCACGGGAACGTGCAGCTCTCGGGCTCCGGGGCGCTGGGCGACTTCCTGGCGGCCGAGATCAGGGCCAATCTCGGCTCGAAGCTGCGCGTGCGCGCCGACACCTTCGGCTACCTGCAGCGCTCCTTCGCCGGCTACGCCTCGGAGGTCGACGCGCGCGAGGCGCGCGAGGTCGGGCGCACGGCCGTGCGCGTGGCGACCGCCGGCGAGGTGCCGCACGGCTCGATCGTGATCCGCCGCGAGGACGCGGTGGAGTACCGCGCGCGCTTCGAGGTGACCGGGCTCCAGAACGTCGCCAAGGGCACTCGGCCCCTGGACGAGCGCTACGTCCCTGCCTCGAACGACGTCGACGCCTCCTTCCTCGACTACGTCCGCCCGCTGGTGGGCCAGATGCCCCGCGCCGCGCGCCTCGGCGACCATCCCGTCGGCTCCGTCACCCGCCAGGTGCAGCGTGGAGCCCAGTGAGCCCCCGAGAGCGCCCGGCGCCGTCGACGGCCCCGCGCCGTCCTCGCCCTACCGCAACCTGTGGGTGCCGCTGATCGTCGTGCCGGCGCTGATCGTGGTCGTGCTGGTGCTGATCTTCCTGCTGTTCGGTGCGATCGCCGGCGAGCAGTCGACGGTCTCGGACAACCTGCGCGACGTCGTCTCCGGCGGCGCCAACGAGCGCGGGCAGGCACTCTTCGCCCTGGCGCGCAAGTTCGTCGAGAACGGAGAGGCGCGGCGCGCGGGGCGCCCGGAGCCGTGGCCGATCGATCGATCCGGGATCGCGACCGAGTTGCGCGCGGCCTGGGAGCGCGTCCCCAAGGAGGACTACGCCATCCGCACGGTGCTGGCCTCCCTGCTGGCCCAGCTCGCAGACCCCCAGGGGGTCCCGTACCTGGTGTCGATGCTGGAGATATCGGACGCCGACGATCCGGACGTCGCGGTCCGCTTCGCGGTGCTCGCCAACCTCGTGCAGACCGACAGCGAGGCGATGGCGGACGAGCGGGTGGCGGCCGCCTTCGAGCGCCTCGCCACCCACCAGGATCATGACCTGCGCTCCTTCGCGATCGTGGCCCTGCGCAAGCTCCCGCCCGAGCGCGCGCGCCCGGGGCTGGTGAGGGCGCTTTCGGACCGCTACCTCCAGATGCGCCTCAACGCCGCCGTGGGGCTGGCGGAGAACGGCGACGCGGCCGGACGCGAGGTCCTGATCGACTGCCTGGAGCCCGGGGTCTACGCCGCCGAGCGGCGCGAGCGGCCCGAGCGCTGGACCCGCGGCGCGGAGATCAGCACCGCGCGCCAGCAGGCCCTGAAGGCTCTCGGCCGGCTGGCCGTTCCGGCCGATCGCGAGCTCGCCCTGCGCCTCGCGGAACAGGGCGAGGACCCGAACCTGAAGGGCGTGGCGCTGGAAGTCCTGCGCTCGTGGGGTTCGGGGAAGTGAGCCGGCGCGAGCCCGAAAACGGGCCCGCGGGGCTTGTCAAGGCCGCACGGCTCGTCCATTCTTCCTGCCCTCGACGGGGGGGCCGAGCGCCCACCGCCCACGATCCCAGCCCGTGTGCGCCCCGTTCCGGGGAGGGTCAACGGCGCGTCGCGCGGGTTGCGCGCGCCCCGGTCCTGGCGCGCGGCGCGCGACCCCGGACGGTGCCCGCGGCCCCGCACTCCCCCCGTTGGAGGTGGCCTTGAGCGAGGAAACGACACGAGCGAAGAGCTCCGCCAGCGCGCCCCAGACCAAGGCCGAGAAGGACGCGGCCCGGGCGGCGCGCGAAGCGGAGCTCGCCAGCCGGCCGGCGATGATCCGCGCCCCGCTGCGCGGCGAGATCCCGCGGCGCGGCTTCCTGTCCGTGCTCGGGCTCGGATGGGCCGTGTTCACGGCCGCTTCCGTCGGGCTCGTGGGCGCCATGGTGCGCTTCATGTTCCCCAACGTGCTGTACGAGCCGCCGCAGGAGTTCAAGGCCGGCTTCCCCGACGGCTTCGCCGTGGACTCGGTCGACGAGCGCTTCAAGGCATCCTACAGCACCTGGATCGTGCGCGAGTCGACCGGCTTCTACGCCCTGTCGACGACCTGCACGCACCTCGGCTGCACGCCGAACTGGCTGCCGGCGGACCAGAAGTTCAAGTGCCCCTGCCATGGCTCGGGCTTCGTCAGGAGCGGCGTCAACATCGAGGGCCCGGCGCCCCGGCCGCTCGAGCGCTACCGCATCACCCTGGCCGAGGACGGGCAGATCCTCGTGGACAAGAACACCAAGTACCAGGAAGAGAAGGGGCAGTGGAGCATGGACGGCGCCTACCTCTTCTACACCTGATCGCGACCCACCCTGCCCTCCGTCCACCTCCCCCCGGCAACGCGTCTCCCGCCGTGCCCGCCCCGACCCAGGCGCCCCCAGCACCTCGATGAAGAGGCTCCTCGACCCGATCCGCAGGACCCAGATCTGGAAGTCCGTCTTCCGGCACGGCTACCCGGACACGCCCCGCAACCGGACGCTGGCGGTCCTCTCGAACTTCTTCCTGCACCTGCAC
>Ga0326597_10002515_pt1 | contig 27298 bp, 30 predicted proteins | sample RVTome_12_FD_203789 | JGI IMG/M metagenome (GOLD analysis project Ga0326597, IMG submission 203789) | Soil microbial communities from uranium-contaminated site in the Upper Colorado River Basin, Wyoming, United States - RVT100D185 | ecosystem: Environmental > Terrestrial > Soil > Contaminated >... | reverse complement strand
AGACCGGCTCGTAGCCCAGACGTCGGAGTTCGACGACACCTCGCTCGAACTCGGCGCGGTCACACCCGCTGGCGGGCGACACGATACCAATCCGATCACCCGAACGGAGCGCACGGGGCTTGATCACAGGCGAACCAGGGTGCGAACAGCAGACCGACGAAGGAACACCATGCTCTACAGGTAGTGGGCCATCTCGCTTGCGATTCGTTGATGCTGCTCGCAGCCCAACACGGCATCAAGCGATGCCTGGCTTCGACCTCGCTGTGCGGGTGCCCCACCGCTCGGCGCCGCGAGAAACCGTTCCTTGGCCGCGCGCTGTCGTTTCAACGCATCCTCCACTCGCGCGTACGGGATACGGCCGTCTTCGACGGCGTGTATCAGGGCCTCTATCACGCCCACCTGGAGGTCGATATCCGCGCTCCGACGCTCGGGATGCGCCCTAAGACCGGGTGTGTTACGGCACACGAGCACGCCGTCGCATCCGGCCGCAATGGCCTCGACTGCTGACTCGGCTGGCGTGTAGTTGCGGGCGAGGGCCTCCATCTCCAGATCGTCGGTGAGGATGACACCGTTGTAGTCCAACTCCTCACGCAAGAGGCCACGCACGATCGCCGGCGACAGTGTCGCCGGCTTCTCCTCGTCCAGAGAGGGCACAAGGACGTGCGCCGTCATGATGAACGCCACGTTTGCGCGAATCGCCTCGCGAAACGGCAGGCACTCGACGCGTCGAATCCGATCGGGTGGATGCTCAACCACGGGCAGTTCTTCGTGAGAATCAGTTGCGGTATCGCCGTGGCCGGGAAAGTGCTTCCCGCAGGCCGCAACGCCCTGACCCTGGAGGCCGTTGATGATCGCCACGCCGAGGGTCCCAGCCATCATGGCGTCCTCTGCCAGTGCTCGATCGCCAATCACCGGGTTCAAGGGATTCGTATGGACGTCGAGGACCGGGGCGTAATTGAGAGTGATGCCCACGGCGCGAAGCTCGGCAGCCAGGGCACTCGCAAAGCGTGCCGCCAGGGCGGGGTCGCCACTTCGCCCGAGCGTGACCATTGGCGGCCACTCCGTAAACGGTGCGCGAAGGCGGGCCACGCGTCCACCTTCTTGATCGACGCTGACCCACAAGGGCGTCTCTATCGCGAGCGTCTGCAGATCTTCGGACAGTTCGGCCACCTGGGCAGGCGCTTCGATATTGCGTGCGAATAGAATCACGCCTCCGAGTTGAAACTCACGTGCTAGCGATCGAAATTCGCCAGGGACAGTCTTGCCAGGGAGACTTCCAATGAGGAGCTGGCCGATCTCGCGGCGGATACCTGCTGGCACATGGTCATTATAAGAGTCGAATCGAGGTTCTATAATGCCGTGTGCTCATCAAGACGTCCGCCCCGACACGAATCGATCTCGCGGGCGGGACCCTGGACATTTGGCCCCTTTACCTGTTTCACCCAGGCGCGCAGACGGTCAACGCAGCCATCAGCCTGCGAGCACGGGCGACGGTTGAGACCCGTCACGACTCGCGCATCGTCATTCGATCGGAGGACACGGGGGTCACGGTGGAAGCCAACGACTGGACGGAGCTGCGTGGACGCCGGGAACTGCGCCTCCTGTCATTGCTGGCCCACTTCTTCGAAGCGCGTGGCCTGACGCTCACCACCTCCTGCGACTCACCCGCCGGCGCGGGCATCGCCGGCTCCTCTGCGCTGAATGTCGCCGTGTGCGCGGCGCTCGCTGAGTGGAATCGCTCACACTACGAGCCAGAGGCACTCCTGCAGATCGCCATGAACATTGAAGCACAGGCAATCAACGTTCCGACCGGCCTCCAAGACTACCGACCGGCGCTCTCTGGGGGCATCGCCGCGCTAGAGCTCGACGTGGATGGTGTCCGCCGCATCGCGCTGCACGTCGACCCCGTGGAGCTCGAACGTCGGCTCGTGCTGTGCTACACGGGCGAGCCTCGCAACTCCGGCACCAACAACTGGGAGATCTTCAAGCGGCACATTGACGGCGACCGCCACGTATTCGACTGTTTCGAGCGGATTCGAGATACGGCGGCCTCGATGCGTCACGCGCTCAGTCGCGCCGACTGGGATGGCGTCAGCCAGTCAATGGCTGACGACTGGGAGCACCGCAAGCAGCTGGCCCCCGGTGTCTCGACGCCGATGATCGATGGCCTCATCGAGCGGGCACGGGACGCGGGTGCGACCGCAGCCAAGATCTGCGGAGCCGGCGGCGGTGGATGTCTGGTCTGCTTCGCTCCCCCAGATCGCCGTTCGGCAGTCCAGTCGGCTCTACAGTCTGACGGCGCACGACTGCTCGAGTTCACCATCGAACGCAGCGGCGTCACCCGCGGATAGGATTTCGAGAGGCCGTGGCGAATAAACCCGGATTCGTCTCGCTCACGTCGCTCTCTCAGGGGCCGCCCGACCCAGCGGCAGCGCTCGCCGAGATTCGGCGTATCTACTTCAAGACCTCCAAGCGCACCATCGAGCACGACATCGTGCACGCCATAGAACTCTTGAAGTGCCTGCCGTCGGAGGAGGAACGCGAGAAGGCGACGGTGTACATGGAGGGATTGGCCGACATGCGTCGAGAGTGGGCGCGGAAATCTTCCCGCTAGCGCTTGGTCGCCATCCTGCGCCGCGCGGCTACACGGATCGCGTCGGGCACGTTGCGGTCGGAGATGAGCAGCTTCACGTCTTGCTCCTGCAACCGCGACAGTAAATTCAACGCCAGCGCCTGCGGCGTCTTGGGATTCCTGGTCAGCGCCGATACGATCCGGTAACTCTTCATCCAGGCGCGTGTCTTACCGATGAAGCGAAGCACTTCGTCGGATACGTTGGTCATCCTGGCAAACGCCTCGACCTCGGCCTCCGAAATCTTCGGACTGCTCAGCACCGCCAGGGCCACAATCTTGTTGGGGTCGCGAATGAGAATCGCACGCTCCTCCCGCGTCCCCTTCATCGCCCGGGTGAGCCGCTGCGCCGGATTCAACACGGCGAGCCGCTCCAGAGTCCCTCCCTGAACCGGCTTCACGTCGCCGGCGACAGCCTCCTGCCCCTCTCCCTCGTCGTCCGGCGGTTCCGAAGCCTCATTCGCGTCGGTCATCGGCCCAGCCGCCAGAGTGGCGGTGGCAGCGGCTGCAACGTCCGGATCCGGATCGGCAGTCAGCAGCTCGAGGACACCACGCTGCTCGTCTGCTCGGAGACCAAGCGTGCCTTGCGCCGCCGCCAGGCGGGTATCCCGGTCCATCTGACCGTTCTTCAGCATGTCGAGAAACGGGGTTGGGTAGACGGTCTCCATCGATCTAGCACTCCTACCGTCTCGGCCACTGCTGGACCTCGGGCCCGAGCGCGTTCGGCCGGCGGGTGTCGAATGCGGACGTGGCCTCCTCGACTATCACCGGCAGCCTCTCGACTGCCGTGGCCGCGAAGAGTTCGATGGCCGCGAACCCTGCGCAACCGGTCGAGGCGACGTCGCGCAGGCGCCGTGGCATCATGCCGCCAACACCAAGCACCGGCAGCGTCACAGCCGCGCACGCCGCTGCGAGCGCGGTGAGTCCGGCCGGCCTCACCGTTGGCTTCGACGTCGTCTCGAAGACCGCGCCCAACATGAGGAAGTCCAGTCCGCCCTCTGACGCAACCCGCGCGCCCTCCTCCGGCGAGTGAACGGAGCGGCCAATGACGAACCCCGCGGGCGCCACCGTCCTCACGCGCCGCGCCGCGATGGAAGCCTCTTTCAGATGCACGCCGTGCGCACCCACCGCCAGCGCGACGTCCACCCGATCGTTGATGAGAATCCGCGCATCCGTCCCCCGAGCAGCCGCCACGGCTCGCCCAGCAAGGCGAACCAGCGCGCGGCCCTCCATGTGGGACTGTCGGATCTGAATCAAATGCACACCGGCTCTGGCAGCTGCCGTGATCCGATCGATCAGGACAGCCTCTTCCTGGTCGCTCTGAACACCCTTCGTTATCATGCAGATGACCGGACGCATGAGTGGCGCGACTAGTCTTTGGCGAGGCGAGATGAGGTCAATGAGGCCGGTCGCTCCGACACGCGCGCGAACATGACCGAAACGAGCTCTGCGAATCCCGCCACCACGTTGATCACCCCGAGTCCAGACACCGCACCGCGGAAGAAGTTATTGGTGATGGCGGCGTGCAGCGACGGCACGAGCTGGGCAAAGTAGTTGCGGTCCCAGAAAGCGGACCACGGAAGGAATATCAACACCACACCCACCTCGAAGAACAAGACCACGAGCACGAGGCGCCTCACGATCGGCCTCCTCGAACGTCGCCTCTCTCGCCGGCAAGGAGCGCTTCAAGACTCAAGCGACGCGACCGTTTCACACAGCGACGAAGGCCTGAACGACTTCCGGTGCAGCGAGGAGTACCCGTGCTGCGCAACAGCCGCGAGATGACGAGCAGTGGCATAACCCTTGTGCTGATCGTAGCCGTACCGAGGGTCCTCCGCATGGTACGCGACCATGTCACGGTCGCGTGTCACTTTGGCCACTATCGACGCCGCCGCGATGGCGCTGCAGAGCCGGTCTCCGTGCGCCACGCCACGCTGGGCGATTGGGATATCGGGAATCCGAAACCCATCGACAAGCACGAAATCCGGCAGCGGTACCAGGGCCAGCACCGCCCGGCGCATGGCCTGTAATGAGGCCTGGTGAACATTGATGTCGTCGACCTCGTCCGCGGCGGCCGACGCCACCGCCCAGGCGATGGATCGTCGTGTGATGGTCTCGTAGAGGCGCTCACGCTCGCCAGGTCCGACGAGCTTTGAATCCCGAACGCCCGGAATGGGCCGATCAGGATGGAGAACAACCGCGGCCGCCACAACTGGGCCAGCGAGGCAACCTCGTCCGACCTCGTCGCACCCTGCCACGCGATAGAACCCCCAGCGCCGCATGGCGTTCTCGAGGGCTCTGGTCGCGCGCGCGCGAGCCATGACTATCGAACGACCCGCTTCGTTTCCTTCATCCTGGCCGCCTTGCCCTTCAGGCCGCGGAGGAAGTACAACTTCGCGCGCCGCACCCGCGCGGAGCGCACCACGTCGACCTTGGCGATCGTAGGCGAGTGCAGGGGGAAAATGCGTTCTACGCCCTGACCGAACGACACCTTGCGCACGGTGAACGAGGCACGAGCGCCGCCCCGGTGCAGGCCAATCACGATGCCCTCGAAAATCTGGATACGTTCCTTGTCGCCCTCCCGCACCTTGACGTGGACGCGGATCGTATCGCCGGACTTCATGTCTGGTCGCGTCGTGAGCTGAGACTTCTCTACCATCTCGATCGCGTTCATGCTTCCCTCTCCTGTTCCTTCCGAACTTCGTCCAGCAGCGCCCGCTGTTCGTCGTCGAGAACCGCGGTGTCCAGCAGTTCCGGTCGACGGTCGAGCGTCCGTCGGAGCGCCATTTTTCGCCGCCATCGCCGAACATCCTCATGATGACCCGACAACAGCACATCGGGCACCCTGTGCCCAGAGACCTCAGCTGGACGCGTGTAGTGCGGATGATCGAGCAGCCCACACGAGAACGAATCCTCTTCCACTGACCGGCGATCTCCCACGACGCCAGGCACCAGCCGGCTCACCGCGTCAACGACCACCAGCGCGGCCAACTCCCCACCGCTGAGCACGTAGTCGCCCACCGATAGCTCCTCGGCCGTCACCAGGGCGAAAATCCGCTCGTCGATGCCCTCGTATCGCCCGCAGAGAAGCGCCACGTGCCGCAAGCCGCTCAGCCGGACCGCCTCCGCCTGAGTAAACGGTTTTCCCTGCGGAGACAGCACGACCACCGTATCTGGTTCGCCCCGCCGCTCCCGAATCGCCTGGACCGCCCGCACCAGCGGCTCGGCCTGCATCACCATCCCCGGCCCGCCGCCGTACGGCACGTCGTCCACGCTACGGTGTCGATCCGTGCTGTAGTCCCGCAGGTCGTGAACCTGGACGTCCAGCAGTCCCCGCTCGGCGCCCCGGCCGACCACCCCTTCGGCGAGGCCCGCCCCGACCGTCGAGGGAAATATCGTCACGATGTCAAATTTCAACGCCTGCTTCGTTTCGGCTCGTTCAACTCCAATAGCCCGTCGGGCGGATCGACACGAATATGCTTGGCATCCGTATCGACATGGCAACAAATGCTGGGAACCAGCGGAATCAGCACCTCTCCGCGTACGCCCTGCACCACCAGCCGACTCCCGCCTGCGCTGATGTCAACCCGGCCAACGATCCCGACCTCTTCCCCACCGACCGTCTCCACCGCACAACCAACCAGCTGGTGTGCGTAGTACTGGCCCGGCCCCAGTGGCTGTAGGTCGGCAGCCGGCACCCGTAACTCCTGACCCGTCAGCCGCGCCGCGGCGTCGATGCCTTCGACACCCTCGAAGGCCACGACCGGCCGCCCATTCTCCACCCGGGCAGCCACAACGGTCAGCATCTGGGGACCACCAGCCGTTGGCGTCCACATGGTCGCGCCGACACGAAATCGCTCTGCCACGAAATCGGTCTCCGGGTGCACGATCACACCGCCGCGCAACCCATGCGTCCGGCCGACACGACCAACAAGCACCATGTCGTCCCAGTTCACGATGCCTTCCTGTCGTCAGCGGGCGTCGGCCCGCACGCCGTCAGTCCTTGATATCCAATTGGGCGCGCGTGCCGTGCTTCTCGGCAGTCACCGCAACCAGCGTCCGCAGGGCCGCCGCCGTGCGACCCTGCCGTCCGATAATCTTTCCCATATCGTCAGGTGCCGTCCTGAGCTCGAGCAGGTTCATCCCACGTCGCTCGGTTTCGGTCACCGTGACCGATTCCGGATGATCGACGAGCGCACGAGCCACGACTTCCAGCACCGCCCGCAGTGGGCTCGTCCCCCCACCAGAGTCGGCTGCAGACATTATTGCGCCGCGGGCACGTCGGCGCTGGCCGACAAGTCGCGCGTGAGGTGCCGGCGCAGCAGCGTCCGGACCGAATCAGATAACTTCGCACCATGGCCGACCCAGTGCTCGATGCGCTCCTTGTTGAGATTCACCTGAGCCGGTTTCGACCGCGGGTTGTATGTGCCAAGGTTCTCCACGACGTCGCCGAGCAGACCCGACCGCGCTTCGGCGAGTACCACGCGATAGAAGGGCTTCTTCTTGGACCCTACCCGCGTCATTCGAATCGATAGCATCTGTCCTCCGTTGATGATCGTCTCTAGTCCTTGGTCGCTCGTCCGTGGCCTCTCATCGTTGGTCTAGGGCAATCCGGACCGGCAGACCAGAGACCAAAGACTAGAGACGAGAAACTCGACAACGTCATCGTGTCTTGATGAGACCCCACGGGCCACCCTTCTTCCGCCGTCTTCCCGATCCGGCCATGGCCCCAGGGGGCATGGCTGGCTGCCGCATCCCCTTGCCGGTGAGACCAGGGCGAGCGCCTTGCCCAATCATCTGGAGCACGCGTCGCATCTCCGTGAACTGTTTCAGGAGACGATTTACGTCCTCGACCGAGGTCCCGCTGCCACTCGCAATCCGCTTGCGCCGACTGCCGTTCAACACCGTGTGATTACGCCGTTCACCCGGGGTCATCGAGCCGATGATCGCCTCGATCCGCCCCATCTGCTTCTCGTCTGGCTTGTTCTCGGCCAGCTGCTGCACGTTACCCAGGCCAGGAATCATACCTAGAACGCTGTCGAGCGGCCCCATTCGCCGAATCGTCCTGAGCTGCTTGCGAAAATCGTCGAGCGTGAACTCGTTCTTCCGCAGTTTCGCCTCGAGCTGCTCAGCTTCATCCCGATCGATGACCTGTTCGGCCTTCTCGATGAGCGAGAGCACATCGCCCATGCCGAGGAGCCGCGAGACAATACGATCAGGATGAAACAGCTCCAGGTCTTCCAGCTGTTCGCCGCTCCCGACAAATGCGATCGGCACGCCGACGACCGACACCACCGACAGCGCCGCGCCGCCCCTCGCATCACCATCGAGCTTGGTGAGTACCACCCCGGTGACACCGATTCGCCGGTTGAATTCACCGGCGCTCTTGACCGCGTCGTTGCCGGTCATCGCGTCAGCCACATACAGCAGGTCCGTTGGCTGTACCGCGTCCTTGATCGCCTGCAGTTCCCCCATCAAGTCATCGTCGATATGGAGACGACCCGCTGTGTCGACGATCACCGTGTCAAACCCGGTGGCCTTGGCCTCCGCGAGGGCGCCCTTGGCGCGCGCGACCGGATCCATGCTCTCGGGGGCGTGCACGCGAATGCCCGCCTTCTTGCCCAGCACCGAGAGCTGCTCAATCGCGGCCGGGCGACGTACGTCGGTCGACACCATGAGCGGATGCCGTCCCTCCCGAATCAGCCATCGTCCGAGCTTCCCTGAGGTCGTGGTCTTGCCCGACCCCTGTAGCCCGAGCAGGAGGACCACACGTGGTGTCGGTGCGTCCTTTCGCAGGCCGCCCTCGGCGTCACCCAAGAGCGCCAGCAGTTCATCGCGAACAATCTTGGTGACCTGCTGCGCGGGTGTGAGACTGCGAAGGACCGCCTGGTCCATCGCGTGATCCCGTACCCGATCGACGAACGCAGTGACGACTTTGAAGTTGACGTCTGCCTCAAGCAGCGCCAGTCGAATCTCTCGCAGCGTCGCCTCGACACGGTCCGGCGTCAGGCGGACTTCCCCTCGCAACGACTGCAAGGCGCCCTGAATGCGAGTGCTGAACGATTCGAACATGACAGACTTGGCCCTGTGGCGCTAACTCTTACTAAAGCAAACCCTTATCTTAAGCGAGCGACCGAGTTCAAGCAAGGACAACGCCATGTCCGCCCGAGCGGGAATCCCGACCGGTTTCACCCACTCGGAGCGGTTGTGGTCACCACGCGTCGAGGTGCCCGGAGGACCTGTGGCGAGGAGGCTCTCAACCGCGCGGCCCGGCGAGACAGAGCTACACCGAAGACAGCCGGTGCCCGAGCTTGTCCTTCTTGGTCTTCAGATAGCGACGCGTCGTATCAGACGCGGGAATCTCGAGCGCCACGGCGTCCGAAATCGACAAACCGTAGCCCTGGAGCCCGACGAACTTCCGAGGGTTGTTGGTCAGCAGCCGCATCGTCTTGATGCCTAGATCGTGCAGGATCTGGGCGCCGATGCCGTAATCGCGCTGGTCCGCCTTGAAGCCCAGCTGCTCGTTGGCCTCGACGGTATCGAGCCCTTGATCTTGCAGCTCATACGCACGGATCTTGTTCGCCAACCCGATGCCCCGGCCCTCCTGGTTCAAGTACAGGAGTACTCCGCGCCCCTCCAGCGCAATACGCGCCAATGCTGTGTCGAGCTGCGCACCGCAATCGCAGCGTCCGGAATGAAAGACATCGCCGGTCAGGCACTTCGAGTGCACCCGGACCAGTACGTCCTGGCCATCACCGATCTCGCCACAAACGAGCGCAACGTGGGTCTCGCTGTCGAGTTGGTTCTCGTAGGCCCAGATCCGGAAGGGGCCATGCGCGGTCGGCAAGTCCGCCGACGCCACTCGTCTCACAAGCCTCTCCGTCCGCATACGGTATCTGATGAGATCTGCAATCGTCACCATGAGCAGGCCGTGCTTCTTGCTGAACTTCGCCAGCTCTGGCACACGCGCCATGGTACCGTCGGCGTTCATGACCTCGCAAATGACACCCGCCGGATAGAACCCGGCAATCCGAGCCAGGTCGACAGCCGCCTCAGTCTGGCCTGCGCGCACCATCACGCCGCCGTCCCGAGCCCGCAATGGAAACATATGACCCGGGCGCGCCAGATCCGAGGGCTTCGTGCTCGGGTTGATCGCCGCGAGCACGGTCGCGGCGCGGTCGGACGCAGAAATACCCGTGCTCACCACGTGCCTGGCTTCGATCGAAACGCAGAACGCCGTCTTGAATGGTGTGGTGTTCTGATTGACCATGAGCGGCAGTTCGAGTTCATCCAGTCGATCGGCGGTCATCGGCATGCAGATGAGCCCACGACCATAGGTGGCCATGAAGTTGATGACCTCCGGTGTGACTCGTTCGGCGGCAATCGTAAGGTCACCCTCGTTTTCCCGATCCTCATCATCGACCACCACCACCATCTTGCCAGCGCGAATCGCTTCAACGGCCTCCTCGATCGTCGCAAAGGGGCTACTTCGCGACGCTATGCGAATCTTCGGACACTTGGTGGTCATGATGCTGCCAGCGCGACCTGCGCTGCTCTCGCGACATATTTTCCGATCATGTCGCATTCCAGATTGACCCGGTCGCCCGGGAGGAGTCCGTGGACGTTCGTGTGACGCCACGTAAACGGAACGATCATCACGTCGAACTCGTAGTCTCGCAACGCCGCAACAGTCAGGCTCATCCCGTCCACGGCCACCGAACCCTTCGGGATGCAATAGGGCGCCAGCGTCCTGTCGAACGACACGGTCACCCAGTGCGACTCCCCCTCCGCCCAGACAGACTTCACCACGCCAGTACCATCCACGTGCCCCTGCACGAAATGCCCTCCGAACCGTGCGTCCGCCCTCATGGCCCGCTCGAGGTTCACCAATTGCCGCGGCCGCATCGACCCGAGGGTCGTCATCCGTGCTGTTTCAGGCCCAACATCTGCAAGCAGATGACCCGACTCGACTCGTGAGACGGTGAGGCAGACACCGTTGACGGCCACGCTGTCGCCCGGCCGTGTCTCGGCCGCCATCGCGGCGCTGATGCGAACCCGCACGACAGTCGCCTCCGACTGTACCTCTTCAATGCGACCAACGGTCTCAATCAGGCCGGTGAACATACCCTTCAATCAATACATCCGGGCCAAGGGACTGGATCCTTTGCTCAAACAGCGACGCAGGAGCGAATGACCGATCCGGGAGCAGGACAGGACCGCGACCACCGAAGGTCATCGGCGCCACGTAGAGCTGCACATAATCGACGATCGCGGCGTCCCAGGCCGCCTGGTGCAACGCAGCGCCCCCTTCCAGCAGGAGGCTCTGCACGCCGAGATGCCCAACAGCGCGCACGGCGTCCCCGATCTCCGAGCCCGCAATGGCCAGTACTGAAGCCCCTGCAGCCTCCAGCAACCCGGCTCTCCGCTGGTCGTGACGGACCGCCTCAATCGTCGTGACTATTATCACCGGTCCTGCCGACAGCGTCGAGAACAGCCGCGCCTCCGGCGCCGCACGCAGGCGCCGGTCGAACACCACACGCGTGAGCGGGCGCTCGCGGTAGACCAGGCGCGCTGTCAGGAGCGGATCATCGGCCAGAAGTGTTCCGGAGCCAATCGCAATCGCGTCAACCTGAGCCCGCTGGTGGTGCGCATGGCGCTCCGCATTGGTCGAGGTTATGCGAGTCGGCCGGCCTGGAGCGGCCGAGAGCCGGCCGTCAAGACTGGTCGCCGCCTTGAGAATCACGAACGGCCGGCCCTCCCGGATCGTGGTGACGAACGGCTGATTCAAACGTGCCGCTTCTCGACTTCCCAGGCCGACGTCGACCGCAATCCCGTGCTCCCGAAGCCTCGCGAACCCGCGCCCATTCACGAGATGGTACGGGTCTTCCATCGCCGCCACGACCCGGGCGATACCGGCCTCAATGATCCGTTCCGTGCAGGGGCCGGTGCGCCCACTGTGCACGCATGGCTCGAGCGTGCAGTACAGCGTCGCCCCTCGTGCACGTTTGCCGGCAGCTCTCAACGCCACCACCTCGGCGTGCGCGTCCCCCGCCCGCTGATGGCTCCCGTCGCCCACTACGATGCCGTCAGCAGCCACCACGCAGGCCCCGACCGCGGGGTTGGGCGCGGTACGCCCGAGGCCACGCCGTGCGTGCGCCAGGGCGCGCCGCATCCAACGAGCGTCGTCTACCACGACTCCTGGAAGAGTGTGTCGACGTACTCCGATGCGGAGAACGGAAGGAGGTCATCGATGCCTTCACCAACCCCGACATAACGAATTGGCAGCTTCAGGTCATGCGCGATGGCCACAGCGATACCCCCCTTTGCCGTTCCGTCGAGCTTCGTCAACACGACGCCGGTGACGCCGGCCACGCCGGTGAACTCGCGCGCCTGTGCGAGGCCGTTTTGCCCGACGGTGGCGTCGACGACGAGGAGGACCTCGTGCGGCGCGCCGTGAGCCGCTCGCGCCGCGACGCGCCGGATCTTGTCGAGCTCGCTCATGAGATTCGCCCGCGTGTGGAGCCGGCCGGCTGTGTCGATCACAATCGGATCCCGACCCCGGGCTTTGCCAGCCTGAATGGCGTCGAAGACCACAGACGCTGGGTCCGACCCCTCCTTCGCCCGCACGAGATCGACATTCGCGCGCTCGGCCCACACCGCCAGCTGTTCGACAGCGGCTGCCCGAAAAGTGTCTGCGGCGCAGACGAGCGGATCCTTGCCAGCCAATTTCAAGGCGTTGGCGAGCTTGCCGACAGTGGTTGTCTTTCCCGTGCCGTTCACGCCAACGACCAGCATGACCTGTGGGCGATCACCCGACACCACAGGCTGCTCAACGGCATCAAAGATCGAGATGATCTCGGACTTGACCAGCGCACGCAGGCTCTGACCGGGCCGGGCACTCCCGCCAACGGCTGACACGATCCGTTCGGTCGCCGCCACACCAACGTCCGCCGACAGCAACAACTCCTCCAGCGCGTCGACCGTGTCCGGGTCAATGTCGGCCGCGGTGCGCTCCCGCCCATCGGCCCGCCTGGCGATCTGGTCGAAGCGTCCGACAATCTGCTCTTTGGTTCGGCTCAGGCCTTCGCGAAGTCGATCAAGGAATCCCAATACTCACACCCCGAGGTCGGCGCAGCGGGCCGCCAACGTGACGAATCCATTATTCCGCCTCTGCGCGCTGGGGCCGCAGCATCAGCTCGTAAAGCGCCGCCCGGGCATCCTTGCGGCCCGCCAACAGGTCGGCCACTTGGGACGTGATGGGCAACTCGACATCGTATCGTCGTCCAAGCGCCAGCGCCGCGTCTGTCGTGCGTACTCCTTCAGCTACCATCTTCATGCCGGCGAGCACCTCCTCGACAGAGCGACCACGCGCCAGTTCGATACCGACGTGGCGATTGCGGCTCAGCGCGCCGGTACACGTAAGTACGAGGTCACCAAGGCCGCTGAGTCCCGCGAGTGTTTCTCTCTGCGCACCAGCGGCGCACGCCAGCCGCGTAATCTCCGCCAGCCCACGCGTGATCAGTCCAGCTTGTGCGTTGTGTCCGAGCGACAGCCCCTCAGCCACGCCCGCCGCGATCGCAATGACGTTCTTGAGCGCCCCGCCGATTTCAACACCCACGACGTCGCCAGTACCGTACAGCCTGAAGTAGCTGGCACACAGATCGGCCTGTACTCGCTCCACGACCGTGGCATCCCGTGACGCCACCGAGGCCGCGGTAGGCAACTGCCGGGCGAGCTCGGCGGCGAAGCTCGGACCTGAGAGCACGGCAATGGGCGCCTCAGCTCCCAGTTCCTGCTCGGCGACCTCCGACATGCGCAGGAGTGTGTCTTGCTCGAGTCCCTTCGTCGCGCTGACCAGAATTGAATCAGGCCGGCGCAGTCGCGCCGCGCGCCCGAGGATACTGCGCGTTCCATGGGACGGAAGTGCCGCGACGATCAACCCAGCATCGCCAACCGCCTCGGCGAGGTCCGCCGTCACGCGAAGACCGGACGGAAATAGCACGTCCGCAAGATAGACGGCGTTCGCACGCCTCTTTCGCATGTCGTCTACCAGCGCGGCATCCCGCGCCCACAGACACGTATCGTGCCCCACGCGCGCCACATGCACCGCAAGGGCAGTGCCCCATCCGCCAGCTCCGAGTATCGCGACGTGACGAATACGCGCCTCCTAGGATTCTCGTTCCGCGATCCGACGCTCGGTGCCGGCACACAAGCGGACGACATTGGCACGGTGACGACTCACAACGATAACGGCCGCCGCCGCCGCGCCTACCCTGACAGCCACGGGTGCGTCGAGAGCCATGACGACCACGGCGAGCGTCATGGCAGCGGCGAGCGATCCCACTGACACGTAGTGGGTCGACAGGACGCCCACGACGAACACGCCACCGGCAATCGCGACCGCGACCGGTTCAAACACCAGGAACACACCCGCGGTGGTTGCCACGCCCTTGCCGCCACGAAAGCCGAGCCAGACAGGATAGACGTGGCCGATCACAGCAGCCAACCCAGCCGCGACCGACGCCCCTACGTCGTTGGTGAACCACAACGCCACCCAGACGGCGGTGGCCCCTTTCGCACCGTCGAAGATCATCGCGAGCACCGCGCTCGTCACCCCGCTGGTCCGTAGGACATTGGTCGCGCCCACGTTGCCACTGCCTTTGAGACGCAGGTCAACGCCGCGTCGCCTCCCCAGCAGAAAGGCGAACGGGAGGGACCCTGCCAGGTATCCCCACACAACGACACTGATCGCTTCCATGACTGTCACGCCCACAGCCTCGTCCGGGCACACGCCTGGCCAACCCGGTGGCACGGCGCCGTGAGGGAGTGTAGTCCCCTCCGCTACTCGCTCGGTTGCGACACGAGCATTCGCCTGACCATGTCCAGGGTCGCCTGGGTCGCCTGGAACTTCACCTGATCCCTCTCGCCTGCGAACCGAAAGGTCTTCGTTCGCGCCTCCCCGAAGGCCACCACCGCGACGACCACAGTCCCAACCGGCTTCTCCTCGGACCCACCGCCGGGACCCGCAATGCCGGTTACGCCGACTCCCACCTCCACACCGGCACCGGCTCGGATGCCCTCGGCCATCGCCAACGCGACCGGCTCACAGACGGCGCCGTGGGCCGCAATCAGACGCTCCGATACGCCCATCAGTGACACCTTGGCTTCGTTCGCGTACGCGACCACGGCCCGTTCTACGTAACGCGAGCTTCCGGATACGTCGGTCAACCGGGAGGCAAGCAGGCCACCGGTACATGACTCGGCGACCGCGATACGAAGTCCGCGCTCGAGCAACAGGTCACCAACGACCTGCTCCAGTGAGCGGCCGTCGATGCTGTAGGCATCCAGGCCCAGCACCTCAGCCACCTCGTGGGCGGCCGTATCGACAGCCGCCTGCGCCTGCACTCGAGACGCAGCCCGCGCTGACAGGTGCAACTCGATATGCCCGAGCGACGCAAGAATCGTAGCCGAGATCGGCGTCGTCTGCTGCGCCCATCCCGCGTAGAGCGGCTGCATCGTCTCCTCGGTTCGGGACTCGGTGCGACCCGTAATCCGGATCACGCACCGGATGAGTGAAAGCCTCGGCGCCTCGGGTGCAAGCAACTGTTCCACGCTCCATGCCAGCATCGCCCTCATCTCGCGAGGCGGTCCGGGCAGCAGCAGCACGAAGCGTCCTGCGTCTTCGAACCACAGCCCAGGGGCCGTACCATGCGCGTTGTCGATGACTCGAGCACCCGATGGCACCATGGCTTGACGGCGGTTGATGGACGGCATCTGCATGCCGCTGCTCGAGAAACGCGCCTCGATCTTGGCCGCGACCCGCTCATCCTCGACAAGCACCCTGCCCAGCACCTCAGATACCGTCTCCCGCGTCACATCATCGTCAGTCGGCCCGAGCCCACCGCAACACACCAGGAGATCAACCCGGCTGAGCGCCGCACGCACGGCGGCCGCGAGTTCCAACCGGTCATCGCCGACGACACTCTTGTACAGCACCTCGATGCCAAAGCGCTCCAGCTGCTCAGTAATGAGCAGCGAGTTCGTTTCGGTGCGACTGGGTGTCAAGAGCTCGCTACCGACGGCCACGATCGCCGCACGGCCGATCACGAAAACCACCCCGGCGCGATCGCCACCAACCCGCGAATGACCAGGTTTCCGTACAGGGCTACCATGCCGTCATCAGCCATAATGCCGAGCCCACCGTGTAACGTCTCGAGACGCCGCGCGGGCCAGGGCTTGACGATGTCAAGAATTCGAAAGACCAGGAAGCCGGCCACCGCGCCGGTGACACTCACCGGCACGAGAGCCAGGGTGACCAACATCCCGAACACCTCGTCCACGACCACGTGTCCGGGATCGACGCCTCGGAAATAGCGCTCGGCAACCGAGCCACTCCACACACCGACCCCACCGATCATCACAATGAGAGCGATCTCCCCAACGGCTGAACCGCTGCTCCGCACCGCCCAGAAGAGCGCCAAGCCACACGCCGAGCCAAAGGTACCGGGAGCGATGGGTACATACCCGACATAGCCGCATGTTGCGATGAGGAGGGCGAGACGATCCATGGAGCCGTGGAGCTCAGGCGGGAGGCAGAGCGACAACGCGGGTGCGCGCCAGTCGATCGTGGAGCGCGCGATGTTCAGGCCCGAACAGTGCCGGCAGATATCCCAGGCCCAGCGAGACCGCCGACAGTGTACTTGCCAGCGAACGGGTGAGCGAGTCGGCCATGTCAAGAGGCCTGTTCTCCGCCGTCACCACGCGGATGCGCATTGCCATCTTGCCTATCGTCTGCCCACCAATCGCCGTGAACACCGAGAAGTACGAGAGCTTGAGCAGGATCAGAAACGCTGCGAGCGGAGCCAATGGCAGCAGGCTCCAGCCTGACATCGGCAGCTCCGCCATCCGCACCGTAAAGTAGATAACCGTCACGTCAATCGCGGCCAGTAACAGGTGATCGATCGCGACCGCCGCGGCCCGAGAGGCCGCTCCGCTCACCTCGGGGGGTCTGGCCTGAGCCTCGAGCCTGGCGGTCGTTCGAAGGCGCACGTCCGCCACGAGCCCAGCCATCGTCGCCGAATCCGACGGACTCTGCTCAGCGAACTGCAGCGCCGGCTCCTCCTCCAGCGGACGCGTTCGTTTGGGCACGGCACGGAGGCGTGGCGATTCTGGGGTCCGTCGTACGGCAAGCGGTGGTCGGGGGGCGGCGGCGAGCTTGATGAGCGGTTCGTCGCTATCGTCGGGACCGGGTGAGAACAGCGGAAGCTTCTCCTCTGGAGGGAAGCCAGACCTGACGGGCGAACGCGTCGAGCGTGTCCCGCGCACGTCCTCGACTGCGCCACCTCTGCCCTGTGAACCCTCGGCAGCGTCATCGACGGGACGGAGGAGAAGATCCGCGTCGAATTCCGGGGCCTTCGACGGGGCCGAAATCAGCGAAAAGTCGTACCCACAATTCTTGCAACGGTCGCCGGTCTCAAAGCCCAGGTAGCCACACTTCGGGCACTTCATGGCCGACCTCCGGCGACAACGGGAAACGGCTCGGAAATCCCTGCGGCGGTGAAGAGATCGCCCTGAATATCGGCCCGTAGCTCGTCCACTTCCTCGCCACTGCCGCTGGCCAGTCGAAAGTCGTCCAGGGTGCGCAAGGCATCGCGCAGCCTCCCATCGGCACGAAGCGATCTTGCCCGCTGCAGTGCCACCTCCGAGGGCCGGACGACCAGCAACGGCTCCGGCGCTGCAGGCCGAGCCACCGGTATCGGATCGACTGCCTGCGACTGTGACAACCACGAACCGAGCGGCAGCCCACTGACCAGCATGGCGGCAGCAACCAGCACCGCAGATAGCGCGGCCGTGCCCCACCCGCCGCCGGGGGCTGCGGCCGGCACCCGGAGGCTCCTACCCGACCCGTCCTCTGGAACCTGGCGACTCCTGGCGTCGGCGCCTGGACTCACGGGTGTGATTCGGTCGAGCCGTCCCAAGAAGACGTGCGCCCCTTCACTTCCCTGCTCCAACGCTCGGGTCAGGAGATCGCGGGCCTTTTGGACGTCGCCGGCGTTGTACGCGGCCACACCGTCGTGGAGATACTCTTCAGACTTTCGGTGCCGTTCCGCCAGGGCACCGCGCGCGCGTTCGATGTAGGCCCGGGCTCGGTCGTGGTGACGCTCCAGGAAGACCACGCGAGTCCATACGTTGATCGCGCGGTCGTACTGACCCGCAAAGTAGTGATCCAGGCCTGTAAGCAGAAGCTGCTCGATACGCGCCTCCCGATCGGCGTCGTCGGGCGGATCCGAGGCACGAACCGGTCTAGTCGACGGCGAATCAGACATGTGTGGCGAGAATGTCGAAGCTCGATTATCTGGCAAAACTCCACACGGGTCAACGAATTACAGGTGCTTCCACGCGTGCGCTGGCTCACCTGGCGGTATGTGGACGCAGCCTCGCGCCCATGACCCACCCATGTCGACGGGTGGACGGTCTGGCAGGTGAGTCTATCGGCTACCCACGTGAACCGCACGCCCGGGACACGACCCGCACTGTGTGCAGCACGAACCGAGGGTCGACACCAGCCCTGCCCGTTCGGCTTCCCACTTGAACAGAGTTACTATCCCCACGCCCCATGGCTCCTCCCCCTTCCCTATCGCCGCGCTCGGCGATGCTTCGGCCGACAGCGGCCAACGCGGTCCTCGCTGAGATTCGACAGGCGCGCGCCACAGGCATGTCCGTCGTATCGCTAATGCGAGGCGAACCGGACTTCCCGACTCCGCGGCACATCAAGGACGCCGCCGTACAAGCCCTGCACGCGGGTCGCACGGCCTACCCGGACAACCGGGGCGAGCCTGGACTTCGCGAGTCGGTCGCACTGAAACTCAAGCGCGACAACGCGTTATCGTACGACGCCGCGACCGACATTCTCGTCACGACCGGGGCGACGCTCGGCATCCACGTGGCGCTTCAAGCGCTCGTCTCGGACGGCGACGGAGTGCTGCTCCCCGATCCGGTGCACGACGCCTATCACTCGGCTATCAGGCTTGCCGGCGGCGTCGTGCAGCCGGTCCGCGCCTCCATCGCAAATGACCGGTTCGTCGTGACCCCTGATGCCCTCGAAGCGGCGGCCACCTCATCCTCTCGAGTGCTGATCTTGAATTCACCGTGGAATCCGACAGGCACCGTGTTCACGCACGCCGAGCTTACCGAAATTGGCGAGTTCGCCCAATGTCGAAATGTCTGGGTCATTTGTGACGAGATCTACGAGACCATGGTCTACGACGGTCGCAGGCATCACTCGCTGGCTTCGCTGTCGCCCGACATGCGATCGCGAACCGTAGTCGTGAACGCCTTGTCCAAGACATACGCCATGACGGGCTGGCGGGTCGGCTACTGTGCCGCACCGGCCACGCTGATCTCGGCGATGTTGCTCATCCTCCAGCAATCGAGCAGGGGGCCGGCCACGTTCGTCCAGGACGCCGCGGTCGCGGCACTCACCGGCCCCCAGGACGAGGTCGAGCACATGCGCCGGGTGTACGCGGAGCGGCGAGGCCAAGTACTCTCCGCGCTAGCAGACCTTCCGTATGCACGGGTTCTGACGCCAGAGGGCGGATTCTTCGTCATGGTTGACGTACGCTCCGCGAACGTGCCTTCGAATCAGCTTCGTCAACGTCTCCTTCGAGACCACGGTGTCGCCGTCATGCATGGATCCGCGTACGGGCCCGGCGGTGAAGGAACGATCCGCGTCTCCTTCGCGAGCGGCGGTCAGACGCTCGTCGACGGCTTGGGGCGCCTCCGAAAAGGACTTTCGGGTCTATGACTACGACCGCGGAGGAATCGCTCGGGGCGTCTTGGCGGTCCAACCTCACCAGGATCGACAGAGAGGCACTCCTGGCGGCGCTCGAGCAGCAGATCGAGGGCGAAGTGCGCCTCGACCGCGTGTCGCGCGCGCTGTACTCGACCGACGCCAGCGTCTACCACATTGAGCCGTTCGGCGTGATAGTCCCGCGCTCACGTGACGATCTGATTCGCCTGGTTCGCATTTGCGCCCAGCACCAGTGTCCGTTGACGATGCGCGGTGGCGGCACGTCTCAGGCCGGACAAGCCATCGGAGCCGGTCTCGTCGCCGACACGTCGAAGTACCTCCACCGTATCCTCGACCTCAACGTGGCCGAACGCTGGGTCCGCGTCGAGCCTGGCATCGTCCTCGACGAGCTGAATCTGGAGCTGCGTCCACATGGGCTCCGCTTCGCACCGGATATCTCGACCGCTAGCCGCGCGACGATCGGCGGAATGCTGGCGAACAACTCAAGCGGTGCGCGATCCGTGCTCTACGGCAAGACAATCGATCACGTGCTCGGCCTGGAGGTGGCGCTCTCGGACGGGTCGGTGGTGCACTTCGGTCCGCTCTTGCCGCGCGATCTCGAGGCCGCGAGCCAGGGCTCCAGTCTGGTCGCCAGGTGCTACCAGGTCATCCGTAGCCTCGCGTCCGAACACGCAGCCGAGATCGGGCGCCGGTTTCCCAACGTGCTTCGACGGGTTGGCGGCTACAACCTCGATGAATTCGCCCAACCCGATCGGCCGTTCAACATGGCGAAGCTCATCGTTGGTTCCGAAGGCACCCTGGGCGTGGTGCTGAGTGCACGCCTGAATCTCGTGCCGTTGCCGCGCGCGAAGGCGGTACTGGCCATTCAGTTTTCCGATCTCCTCGAGTCGCTCGTCGCAACGCCTGTGATCCTACGGCACGGTCCATCGGCCGTCGAGGTCATGGACAAGTTCATCCTCGATCACACTCGTCACAACCCCGCGCTCGACGCGCTCCGTCGCGGGATCATCGACGGGGATCCGGCATCGCTTCTCTGCGTCGAGTTCTACGCCGACCGAGACGAGGATCTCCCGCCGCGCCTGGACGCCCTCGAACGTGAGCTGCATGAACGAGGCCTCGGCGACCGTTATCACCCTGTGCTGGACCTCCAGGGCCAAGCGCGTGTGTGGCGCCTCCGGGAGGCCGCGCTCGGGTTGTCGATGGCCATGAAATCGGATGCCAAGGCACTCTCGTTCGTCGAGGATACGGCGGTTGAGCCGGCGAAGCTTCCCGACTACATCGCACGGCTCATCGCGATTGTAAACCGCCACGGCACGTCGGCAGGTGTGTACGCCCACGCATCAGTCGGATGTCTGCACGTACGTCCGGTCGTCAACCTGAAGACAGAGGCCGGCGTCCAGATGTTTGAAGGGATCGCGAACGACGTTGCCGATCTCGTGCTCGAGTTTGGTGGGGCCTTGTCTGGCGAGCACGGCGACGGGCTGGTGCGGAGCCCCTTCATGCGCAAGATGTACGGGCCCGTGCTCTACGACGCCTTCTGCACCATCAAGCGTACCTTCGACCCCGACGGCATTCTGAACCCTGGCAAAATCGTCGACGCCGAGCCGCTCACGGCGAATCTGCGCTTTGGCGCCGGGTACAGGACGCCGAGTCCGCCGACCTACTTCGACTACACGGAGTACGGGGGCCTCGGTGGCGCCGTGGACATGTGCAGCGGCCTTGGTGCCTGCCGCAAGAAGCTTGACGGCACGATGTGTCCTTCGTACATGGCCACGCGAGAAGAACAACATTCGACTCGTGGCCGCGCGAATGTCCTCCGGCTCGCCATGGCTGGCGGCATCGGCGAAGCCGGCCTCGGCGACAAGGGCGTGCTGGACACGCTCGACCTCTGCCTCGAATGTCGGGCGTGCAAGGCCGAGTGCCCAGTCGGCGTCGACATGGCCAGATTCAAGAGCGAGTTCCTGGCCGACTACTGGTCGCGCCACGGTACCGCACTCCATGCGCGCCTATTGGGCAACGTCCGCACGGTCGCCGCCCTGGGCAGCCGCCTCGCGCCAGTGTCGAACTGGCTGGCTCGTGCGCTCGGGCCCGTCAACGAACATCTGTTTGGCATCGATCGGCGGCGCACGCTGCCCAGCTTTCAGAAGCGCCCGCTGTCACAGCGGGCTCCAGCCGTGGGCCCCGACTGCCAGGCGGCGCTCTTCAATGACACGTTCACCAACTACTTCGAGCCCCAGGTCGGGCTCGCGGCCCTCGAGGTGCTTCGCGTGGCTGGCGTCAGCACGGGAGTGGCCCCCAACGGCTGTTGTGGCCGAGCGCAGATCTCCAAGGGACTCCTGCGTGACGCCACCAGACTTGCGACTCGCAACACCGAGATACTGTACCCCCACGCGGCGGCAGGACACGCCATCGTCTTCCTCGAACCAAGCTGCCTCTCCGCGGTCCGCGAAGACGCGCCGGCGCTCCTTCGAGGTGGCGCGCGGCGTCGGGCGGACATGGTGGCGAACGCGGCCGTTCTCTTCGAGGAGTTCGTCGACTCCCTCGCCCCACGCCTCGACCTGATGGCAGGCCCACAATCGATCCTCCTCCACGGTCACTGTCACCAGACCTCGATGGACCTGGTGTCGTCCTCACGCTCGCTGCTCTCGAGGATCCCTGGAGCCGTGGTCGTCGACCTCAGCGCGGGTTGCTGCGGGATGGCAGGGTCGTGGGGCTATGCGCGCGAGCACTACGATCTCTCGCGAGCCATCGGTGAACGAAAGCTCTTTCCCGCCGTCCGGGCACGGCTCCCCGGCACGGTCATCGCGGCGGCTGGCACCTCGTGCCGCCATCAACTTTGGGACTTCACTGGCGTCGAGGCGGTCCATCCGGCCGTACTGCTCCAGTCCCTTCTGAAAAAGGCCGGCACGGTATGAACTTGGCGTGGCTCTCCCTTAGCGCACTGGTCGCCGCCATCGGTATCAGCTGCTTCACTCGGCTCAATGTCGGGGTCGTGGCCGTGGCATTCGCCTGGATCGTCGGGGTCTATTTCGGTGCCATGCGGCTTGACGAGGTGCTCGGCGGATTCCCCATCCAACTCTTTCTGACGCTGGTCGGCGTGACGCTGCTGTTCACCCAGGCCCAGCTCAACGGCACCCTGGACAAGATCGCGCAGCGATCGGTTCGCCTGTGCTACGGGAATACCGGCCTGATTCCGGTGTCCTTCTTTCTGCTGGGCGCCGGGATCGCCTCCCTCGGGCCAGGTAACGTGGCCACCGCCGCGATGCTGGCACCGATGGCGATGGCGGTGGCCAACCGCGCTCGAATCCCAGCCTTCCTCATGGCGATCATGGTGGGCAATGGCGCGCAAGCGGGCGGGCTCTCGCCATTCGCGCCCACCGGAATCATCGTCAACGGTCTGATGGACAGGATTGCGCTCGGCGGATATGAGTGGCGCACGTACTGGACCAATCTGGCTGCCCACGCGGCGGTCGCATTCGTCGGCTATCTCGTACTCGGTGGCTGGAAGCTGTTCCGTTCCGAATACTCCAGCACTGCCGACGCCGTGCCCGACTCCTCCGCGTTCGATACCAGGAACTGGATCACGATTGGGATTCTCGCCAGCATGATGGCGGCAGTGCTGTTCCTGAAGGCGAACATCGGCATGGCGGCCTTCGTCGGAGCGACAGTCCTGGCGATCGTTCGAGTGGCCGATCACGAGCAGGCGATTCGCCGGATGCCGTGGGCTCCCATCCTCATGGTGAGCGGGGTGACCGTGCTGATTGCGATCCTCGAAAAGACCGGCGGGCTCGATCTGTTCACTGCGGCGCTGGCCCGAACGGCGACACAGGAGACTGCTACCGGTGCGGTCGCATTCGTTACGGCGGTGATCTCCGTCTACAGCAGCACGTCTGGCGTCGTCCTTCCCGCCTTCCTGCCGACGATTCCAGGACTCGTCGCCCGGCTTGGCGGGGGTGACCCACTGGGTATCGCCACATCGATGAATGTCGGGGCCCACCTCGTCGACATGTCACCGCTGTCGACCACGGGCGCCATGTGCCTGGCAGGCATCACCGACCCTGCGGAGGTCCGCCCGACCTACAACAAGCTCCTCGCGTGGGGGTTGTCGATGAGCGTCGTCGGCTCGCTGCTGTGCTGGACCTTCTTCTGACCGTGCCGGCCAGGCACGGGCGGCAGGCCAGGCGCTTCGTAAGCGATTCGCGAGGACTGTCCTTGTGGGCGCCGTACAGAGATCCGTGGAGTCCAGCGACCACCCCCAAGGACAGCGGTCGATGCCAAGTGTATCATGCAGCCCCCTTACACTTGGCAATCCGCGAACGCGAGCTTCCCGTCGGCCTGGACGGCGGCTACCTCTGGCGACTCAACACCTATTGGCGCTTCCTCGAGCGGGACGGCGGAACCTACATGGAGTGCGAGTCTCTTACGCTCACACGTGGCATCCCGTTCGGGATTGGTTGGATCATTCGACCCTTCGTGACCAGCATCCCTCGCGAATCGCTTGAGTTCACTCTCAACTCCACGCGAAAGACGCTCGCTCGAGCGGGGACACGCTGACGTCCTGACGTTCGCCTGGCACGACCGCAAGAAGGACCTTCGGCCGAGCAATGAGACCCTCTGCGCCTCGGCATGGAACTCCCTGCGATTGAGCGTACCCTCAATCCCGGGATACACAGCGCACGTCGCGCCGAACACACGTCTCGAGCGAACAGTTCGTTCGGCCGCGCAGAAGGCCCCTGTCCCATGTTCACGTCCGTCCTTCCGCTGCTGTTCGTCGTCGGTTCAATTGCCGCCCTTGGCATCACCGGCAACCTGTTCTCCTCGTCACCATTCGCCCTTGCCATTCAACTTGCGGCGGTGGGACTGGCTATCTGGGCACGACGCTCATTCCGACAGGGTACATTTGGTGTGACCGCCGCCACCGCCGCCTGCGTCTCCCCGCTAGAGCGCCTCCCAGGAGCTTATGAAGTCACGGAACGCCGAGGCTCGGTGGCCTATCGGTGATCGACGTCTTGCGCACGTCAGGCACGAACTAGTTGGTGGGCGCCTGGGATGAGCCATCGAACAACAAGGAGCAGGCATGAATCCAAACAAGGCACTTTGGGAAAAGGGCGACTTCACGCGCATCGCACAGAGCATGCGCGAAAGCGGTGACTCCCTCGTCGAGACGTTCGGAATCAGCAAAGGGCTGAGAGTCCTGGATCTTGGGTGCGGTGACGGCACAACGGCGCTGCCGGCGGCCAAGCGCGGCGCGGACGTGTTGGGCGTTGATATCGCGAGAAACCTGGTCGAGGCCGGGAACAGGCGAGCACAGGCGGAGGGTCTGGCCAATTGCCGGTTTCGGGAAGGCGACGCGACCGATCTGCGCGAGTTGGCGGACGATTCCTTTGACCTGGTCGTCTCCGTGTTCGGTGCAATGTTCGCGCCCAAGCCGTTTGCCGTGGCCAAGGAGATGGTGCGGGTCGCCCGCACCGGAGGTCGGATCATCATGGGAAACTGGATTCCTAACGATCCGACGCTCGTGGCCCAGATCTTGAGGATCTGCGCCGCCTACACGCCGCCGCCGCCGGAAGGCTTCGTAAGCCCAATGACCTGGGGCATCGAGCACCATGTGATCGAGCGTTTCGAGGGCGCGGGTGTGCCGGCCACGCAGGTCTCCTTTGTCAGGGAAACATTTACGTTCAGCCTGGCCAGTTCGCCATCCGAGTACCTGGCGTTGTTTCGGACCTACTACGGACCGACGATGAACGCGTTCGACGCAGCAGAGAGGAATGGCCGATGGGCCGATCTACAAGAGGAGCTGGAAGAGCTGTTCAACAGTCAGAACAGGAGCGGGAACCACACGACATCCATTCCAGCTACGTTCTTGCGCGTGACAGTCGCTCTCTAGCGGCTCTGGCGCAACGGCACTGTCACGTTGACGTTGGATCGACAGGTCGTGGATCAACGGCCGACACGTCACACGCTGTAAACATCTGGTGCCCCGAGCACCTTTCGGTGTTCGGCATACCCGCGCGCGGTAATCGGCCATACATCCGCCACGTGATCGCCGTCGATCACGTAGAAGACGTCGTGCAGATTGATGGTTGGGTCCGTGTGCGAGGGGCGCAAGAACACCCGGTCGCCGATCCGCAGGTCGCATCCCGGCTGACACGCGATCGTCGCGTGCTCGTCGTTGAGTGACACGACGGAGGCACCGCCGATGTTGTCTCTCACGTGGGGTAGGCCGTGGTCCTTGGCGACGGACTTGTGTCCGCAATCGGCCACGACCCGTGTGGTGTCTGGTCGGCTGATCACCGTGCCCAAGACCCAGAACGCCTGCTCGAACGGAATATCGAGCCTTCCGTACTCTGCATCCATCAGCACGTACGATCCCGCTTGTATCTCGGTGATCCCGGGAATCCGGCCACTGATGTCAAATGTACCCGTACCCCCGGCCGACACCACCTCGCAGGGGAGACCGTTCATCCGAAGCATGTGGGCGCTCTCCACCAGACGGTCCATCGCGACCCGGGCGCGAGCTTCCCGTTCTGAGCGCTCTGGCAGGCCGACGACATGGCCCTCATATCCCATGAGCCCGCGCAGGGCGACCCCGCCAGCCGACATCACCAAGCGCGCGAGCGCCAGTGCCTCATCACCGGGCAGGACCCCGCATCGCATCTGCCCCACATTGAGGTCCACCAGCACGCCCACGGTGACCCCCGCGCACGTCGCCGCCCGGCCAATCGCGTCCAGGCCAGCCGCCGAGTCGACCGCCACGGTCATCCGCACCCGCTGAGCGAGCGCTGCGACGCGCTCACACTTGCCCGGCCCCACCACTTCGTTGGCGATGAGGATATCGTCACACAACCGGGACACTGATTCCGCCTCCGACACGGTTGCGCACGTGAGCCCAACACACGAGCCCGCCGACAGCTGCCTCCGCGCGATCTCCGGCGTCTTGTGCGCCTTGACGTGCGGGCGCAATCGACTTGGTCCGTCTCTGAACGCATCAGCCATGCGACGGATGTTGCGGTCCAGGGCGGCTATGTCAAGCACGAGCGCAGGGGTAGGAAGGTCGACGACCCGCCGCGGAACATGACTAGCCGACATCCTCGTCCTCGCCACGCCGCGAGGGGGCGATGCCGAAACCGCGAAGCTTGCGGTAGAGATTACTCCGTTCAACGCCGAGCATTTCGGCGGTTCTCGACATGTTGCCCTGCTGCGACTCCAGCGCCCGGACGATATACTCGCGTTCGAATCGATCGCGTGCCTCATGCAGTGAGGTGGCGATGGCGGGCTTCTGGGCGGACGTGGCCTCGGCACCGACGGCTGGACCCTGGTCGAGGAACGACAGGTCCCGCGACGAAATGCGGTCGCCGGATACCAGGATCATGAGACGCTCGACAACGTTGCGGAGTTCACGAACGTTGCCAGGCCATCCATACTGGCGGAGGGCGGCGACCGCGTCGGCCTCGAACGCCTTGGGCCGCCGTCCGTACTCGCGGGCGAGCATCGCCATGAAGTGATCGGCCAGGAGCGCGATGTCTTCCTGCCGCTCTCGGAGGGGCGGCACGAACATCGGCACGACGTTCAATCTGAAGAACAGGTCCTCCCGAAACCGTCCGGCTCGGATTTCGGAAGGCAGGTCCTTGTTAGTTGCCGCCAGCACACGAGCGTCGACGCGAATGCGCGAAGAGCCACCCACTGCCTCCATCACCTGCTCCTGCAGGACCCGAAGCACCTTGGCCTGCGTCTTCACGCTCATGTCGCCAATTTCATCGAGAAAGATCGTGCCCCCATGGGCCATCTCGAACTTCCCGCGCCGATCGGCGACCGCACCGGTGAACGCCCCACGGACATGCCCGAATAGCTCGCTCTCG
>Ga0326597_10002514_pt1 | contig 27299 bp, 23 predicted proteins | sample RVTome_12_FD_203789 | JGI IMG/M metagenome (GOLD analysis project Ga0326597, IMG submission 203789) | Soil microbial communities from uranium-contaminated site in the Upper Colorado River Basin, Wyoming, United States - RVT100D185 | ecosystem: Environmental > Terrestrial > Soil > Contaminated >... | reverse complement strand
CCTTACAGCGCAGGCTCAGCGCGTTGCACAGCCGACCGGCCGGTCTCGATGCTGCGCCAGAGCGCTGGATCTACGGCTGCGGCACGTTGCGCTGCCCGTAGCGTGTCCTGCCCCAGGGCTTGTACACGCCTAGCGTCGTGGTCGTGAGCAACACCAGCAGCCCGGCACCGGCGGCGACCACGAGTTGCATCTGCAGATCGCCGAGATGGCCACCGGCACCACTGGCGCGGAGATGGGCTCTGGCACTGGACAGTGTCTCAGCCGCTACGCCTGACACGCGGCTCGAAAGGTCAAAGGTGGCAATTCTTCAGCGGAGTTTGGGTTTTTCCAACGGAACCCTTGGAAGAATGGTCATTCGCCGACGGGCTCGAAAAATGCAGACCGACGGCATACTTTTCCGAAGAGAGTCGTTCGCAGTAGATGACCTGCGCCCGTGACTGGAATTCCTGCAAAACAGCTTGGAACACCACATAGTCTCCCGGATTCCAGGAGTGGCGAGTCTGGACGCGTGCTCCCTGTGAACTAACGTTCTCCGTGACAGTTAACTCGTAGAGTGGAGGTTGGCTCTGTGCAGTCAACTGCACTCTCATTGCATTCGGAATCCGCTTTTCATTCCGCCCCCCTCTGCTTCTGGTCAGCGTGTTCACGGATTTGGCCCTTCCAGACTTCGGTGTGTGTAAGGCCGAGAGGTTGGTCGGCGAAAGCACCCAGACTTGTTTCAGCTTCAGAGTTCTTGCCGCTCTGAGCTCTCCGCTCGCCTCGGTTTGTGGCCGTTACCAGATGGGGTCGCACAGACACTTTGATAGGTTCGCTTCTGGTAGTACATGTCTCGATCCGCATGAATCATGTGATTTTCAATGGAAGAGGAGTAGCAGTTGAAGGGTGAGAATCCAAAGCTCAGGGAAAGAGGGTCTCGGCCTCTCCTTTGCCTTTCGTTATGTGCGCGGAGCGTTTTTTGCAATCTAGCAGTGATGTTCTGTTCGCTGTTGCCGGGGGCATCCTGAGCCAAGATCACAAACTCGTCTCCTCCCAACCGGGCAATGATGTCGGAGTCGCGAAACGTCTTACGAAGCACGGAAGCGGTTTCCTTCAACACCCGGTCGCCCTCGCAATGCCCGTACGCGTCGTTGATGCGCTTCAGCCCGTCCACATCAGCGAAGACCAGGAGGGTGTGCCGATTGGTCCGCTGGATGTGCTTCAATTGCTGTCTCGCCAACACAAGAAAACCGCGGCGGTTATACAGTCCAGTGAGTTCGTCTATAAGGGCCAATTTGCGCATGGCGGCAGCTTCTTCCTTCTGTTGCATGGCATAGCGGATGGCCCAGACCAACAGGTGGGTGAGCCGTTGGATGCTGAGCCCTTTTGCGGTGATCCCCTTGTTTGCGTATCCGTTGTTTGCGTATTCGCCCTCTTGTTGAGAACGCTCCTGGAGTGCTTTTAGCTGAGCTTGCAGTCTGGCATGTGCTGAACGCTCATTGATCTCCATGAGTCCTTGATGCATTGAATCGTCCAACCTTTCCACTGCCTCGCCGGATCGTCAGCCGCGTCCTCTACCCTACAGCGAGTAGCAATGTTTCCGAGTCCGGGGGGGATTAACAACAGCGAAACTTCGGAGGACGCGCCACATCATTCGCCCCCATCCTAGGAGTTCTAGGCAGACACCGCAAGCCAGTGATTCCTGCAATTTAGGGTGAAGGACTTCCCTGATACCGCGATACAGGGAAAGGGTTGCCCTTCCGGGCTTCCCCTCATTTCAGAATGCACGGTAGACCCGCTTGAAACGCCTGCGTCATGAACCTAAGCTTAGGCCTTCTCAATGTCGCGGCCCGTGTTACAGGGCAGTTGAGGGCCGGGGGATTGATGGCGAGAGCAGGAGGAGCAAGGTTTGGCACCTGAAAGGGCGGTAGCGTGCATCCGATGTCGGAACTGAGTGTAGCGGGAAGAAGCATGTATCCGGAGAGCGGAACAGATCAGTGGTTTGCTCTGCGCGTGAAATCTCGCCACGAGAGAGTGGTTTCCAGGGCTTTGCTACACAAAGGATATGACTCGTTCCTGCCGACGTATAGATGGAAAAACGGACGATTGGGGCGTCGGAAGGAAGTCGAACTACCGCTGTTTCCTGGATATGTCTTCTGCCGCTTCCAGGTGCTTCGCCGCTTGCCTATTCTGATGACCCCAGGCATCGTTCACGTAGTTGGCATTGCTAGGGCACCAGTTCCCGTTGACGACGTCGAAATTACCTCCCTTCAAAAAGCGATGCAGGAGAAGCTGGCAGCAGAACCGAGTGATTTCCTTCAGGTTGGGCAGAGGGTGCGGATTGTCGAGGGCGCTCTTTCGGGCGTCGAGGGGATTCTGCTGGATTTCAAGAATTCACTCCAATTGGTCCTTTCCATAACCCTCTTGTACCGTTCCGTGCGTGTGCAAATTGACCGCGACTGCGTGGAGACGTGCGTGCCCGTGGTTCATGCGGCATCCCACAGGGCGAACGGGGCAGTCTTGCCATTGTGGACAAATTCAGAGCCCTCCTCTTACGAGTATATCCAAAGGAGTCACAATGAGAACACGGCGTAGGGAAAGAGCGGAGCGGCGTCAGCCTAGCTCATTGAGGATCGTGGAAGAAACGCGAGGATCCGATGATCCAGAATCCGCGGACCACTTGGCTAGTCTTGCAGTGGTATCCCACAAAAAGGGCCGGTTTGCCGAAGCCGAGGATCTCTATCGGAAAGCGCTGCTGATCCGGGACAAATCGTTTGGCTGCGAGCATCCGAAGGTGGCTTCCAGCCTGAATAACCTGGCGCTGCTGTATCGAGATCAGGGAAGAACATCAGAAGCAAAGAACCTCTTGGAACGCTCCCTGGCTATTGTAGAGAAGGCCTTCGGACCGGAGCATCCCAAGACTGGCTTGCGGCTGAGTAATCTGGCCAATCTGCTCTACGTCGAAGGGGAATATTACCAGGCAGAGCAGTACTATCAGCGACTGCTGACAATGATGCGGAAGAGGCGCATGAACGCTAGCGCAAAGCGGAGAACGCTGTTGAACCTCCTGGCCTCCGTCCAGGACGATTGGTGGAGACCCGGAAGGCTAATAACGCAGTTTCGCAGCTTTATGTTGTGAGTTCAGTCGTGCCTCAGTCCCCTAAGAAACAGATGGAAAGGCGCCACCCGACCAACGATTTGAACACTTGATGTTTGTTTGGAACAGCCAAAATCGCTCTGGGCATAAGGGAGAGTAATATGCGAATTGCAACTGAGACTGCGACGGAATCCATTGAGAACGTGTATTGTCAGCGCTGCCATCTAGCGACTCCCCTCTGGAGGGCGCGATGTGTCCATTGCCAAGCTCTGCTGCTTATCGGGTCGAAAGATGAAGTGGTGAATGGGGATGCCCTCCAGCCGCTTTCCGCATTTAATTCATCACGAAACAGGTGACCCTATGCGTCTGACAACAAAGACTGACCCTATGCGTTTGACAACAAAGACGTTGATCCAAGGATTGGGATGGATTGTGGTGATTCTGGCTGCTGCCTATTTTGCACTTCGGTGAGAAGTCGTAAGCAGCTTTGCAAGACCCTTTGGCATCAGCCTACAAAAAGCAGCGTTGATTGGTGATGAATGGGGATTTTAGCCCGCTGGTTTCTAAATGCAGCTTATTGCGAAACAGGTGATCCTATGAATCTAACAACAAAGACGTTGATCCGCGGATTGGGATGGATTGTGGTGCTTCTGGCTGTTGCTGGTGCTCCGGCGGCGCAGGGACCCACGGCGCAGTCTCTCACGGCGCAGTCTTCGGGCGGGGACGAATACGTCCTCGGCCCGGAAGATCAGATCAAGCTCTGGGCGCTGGGAATGGAGGAAATCTCGGACAAACCTTTGCAGATTGATCCGGGCGGTTTCCTGGACCTGCCGCTGCTGGGGCGAATCAAAGCCGCAGGCTTGACGGTCGAACAACTGCGGTCAGAACTGCTGGAACGGCTCTCAGTCGATGTCCGCGAGCCGAGCGTTTCTATAGATATCGTGGAGTTCGGGAGCCAGCCCGTGTCAATAATAGGGGCCGTAGCGCAACCCGGAGTTCATCAGTTGCGTGGGAGAAGGACCCTGGCCGAAGTACTTTCAGTGGCTGGTGGCCTGCGTGCCGATGCGGGTCCGATAATTAAGATCTCGCGTCGAATGGAGTGGGGAAAAATTCCGCTCCCGACTGCGGCGGTGGATGCCAAGGGCGAGTTCAGCGTGGCGGAAATCGGATTGAAGGATTTCCTTGCGGTCAACAACCCTGCCGAAAACATACTGATACGACCACACGATGTCATCGCGGTTCCCAGCGCGGAAATGATCTACGTCATCGGCGCCGTCGGCAAGCCTGGCGGATTTGCGCTGAACGAACACGACAGCATGTCGGTGCTCCAAGCGCTCTCGCTGGCGGGAGGTCTGGGAGATATGCACGCGGCCGGGAACTCCAAGATCCTACGTCTTGCACCGGAGAGCAGTGAGCGCAAGGAGATCCAGGTTGATTTGAAGAAAGTGCTGACGGGTAAGGAAAAAGACGTGGCGCTACAGCCCAACGACATTCTTTTCGTGCCTGATAGTACTTCCAAACGCGTGCAGGCCCGCGTAGTGGAGGCGACTGTCCAGACCCTCAGCGGATTGATCATGTGGCGCGGGTTTTGACACCCAATTCAGGTAACCGGGAGGATAGCCAAATGGAAAATTCGTTTCTACCGGCAAATAGAATCCCGGAAGGGCTCCCAGCAAGGCCTAGTTCGCCGATGCCCCAGACGGGAGAGAGTATCCCCCTGTCGGCTGATGCCCTTGACGCGAATGTCGGTAGCATCACTGACTACATCCGAACGCTCTTCGACTACAAGAGGACCATCGCTACCATCGCGCTCGTCAGCACTCTGGCGGCGATCCTGCTGAGTTTGATTCAACCCCGGATTTATCGTGCGGAAGCATCGCTGGAGATCCTCACGCCGAACGAAGACTTCCTCAATCTGAAGGACATCCGTTCCAACGCCACGCCTCCGATGTACTCGATCTCGGCTGAAGATTCCTATATGAAGACACAACTAGAGATTCTGCAGCAGGACTGGCTGATCGAGCGAGCGATAAAGCAATTGAAACTGGCGCACCTCCCAGGTTCCGTTCTGAAACCGGTGAAGCAAGGCGTCGGGCTGCCGAAAATCGCAACACCTTTGGTCGAGGAGCTAGCGGTCGACTCCGTCAAGAAGAATCTGAAAATAGAACCGTCCCACAGGAGCCGGATCGTGCGCATTGTTTACGAATCCAGCGACCCGAATCTTTCTGCGGAACTGGCTAACACGCTGGCGCAAACATTCATCGAATATGGTCAGGAGGCCCGCTTACATTCCATTCAGGAAACCCGAGCGTTGCTGCAGCCCCAGTTGCAGGAGCTGAAACGCAAGCTGGAAGAGTCGGAGGCCGAACTCCAGGCCTTCTCCGACACTTCCGGGCTACTACTGCTCACGTCAGGTCAGGAAAGCGTGGCTGAGAATAAGCTCCGCCTCCTGCAGCAGGAACTGTCGAAGGCAGAGGCGGAACGCATCGCGCGCGAGTCGCAATACAAAGGTGTCTCTGCTGGCCAGCGTGGAGCGGTGGTTAATGTGGTTAATAACGATGTCGTACGGCAATATCAAGTTGCTCTGACCGACCTGCGAAGGCAACTCGCAGACCTCGAAACTCTGCTCAAGCCCGAAAGCTATAAGGTGGTGCGTTTGAAAGCACAGATTAGCGAACTCCAGAGCGCCCTGGAAAAGGAGGTTGAGCAGGCACGTGGAAGCCTTAAGGAGGATTACGAGGCAGCACGCCGGCGGGAAGCGGCCCTTGATCGAGCCTTCAAAGCGCAGTCGGAGCTCGTGTCGGAGATCTCGTCGAAGATGGTCCGCTACAACGTTCTGAAAAACGAGATCGAGACAACCCAGAAGTTCTATGACTCAACGATGCAGAAGGTAAATGAAGCAGGGATGGCCTCTGCCATCCAGCCTACTGATATTCGCCTACTCGGCCCGGCTCAGCCTCCACTGGGTCCGCAGAAACCGAATTTGCCTCTGAACATGGCTTTGGGAATGGCAGTGGGTTTATTCCTGGGGGTGAGTTACGTGACTGCGAAGGAACATGGCATGCGGCGCTTCCGCATGCCGGGCGACGCGGCGGTTTGTTTAAGGGTGCCTGAGCTTGGAGCTATCCCGTCGGCCAATCCTCTCCCTTCGGGCCCGCGAAAGCTCCTGGGACGACCTGGCGGCGGGCCCAGAGTAGAGCGAATCACTTGGGAACAAAAGAATTCCGACCTTTCGGAGTGTTTCCGTGGAGCGCTCGTCTCGCTTCTTTCAACTGCGCGGACCGGCCATTCCCCTCGCGCGATCCTGGTGACCAGCCCTCTACCTCAGGAAGGAAAGACGACTGTCGTCAGCAACCTCGGCATCACGCTCAGCCAGGTCCAAAAACAGGTTGTATTGATCGATGGCGACCTTCGCCGCCCTCGGTTGCACGATATTTTCTGCCTCGCAAATCACCGGGGCATAAGCAATTTTCTCCGCGACAAGACATCGCTCGACGAGCTGTATCTGGAGGAACTGGTGCGCCCCACGGCCGTGTCCGGCCTCTACGTGCTGCCCAGTGGTCCGACTCGAGACGACATAGCGCGGTTGCTGTATTCCGAGCGGTTGGACGAGTTGATGCGACGCCTGCTCCGTGAGTTCGACTACGTACTGATCGACGCTCCGCCCTGCCTCCAGTTCGCCGATGCTCGGATACTCGCCCGGCACGTGGACGGAGTGCTTCTGGTGCTTCGCGCCAGTTGCACGTACGACAAGTCTGCGCTGGCTGCCGCTCAATGCTTTTTGGCGGACGGCATTCCGGTGCTCGGCACGATCCTGAACGACTGGAATCCGCGCAGTAGCCCTGCATACGGATACGGCAAATATGCAATGCACTACGATGATGGGAACAGTAGAACCTGAACGAGGAGAGATGAATCTTGCCATGGGGAGAGCGCAGTGGCGGCGATCACTGGATTGACCAGAGACGCCCGCACCCTGTTCCTGCCGCGGTACTCGGTGCGAGCGCAACTGGCGCAAAATACGTTTTGGGCCCTTGTGGGATCGGGGTTTTCGCAGGCCGCGTCGCTCCTGGCTGCGCTCCTGCTCGGCCACATGCTGGGCCTTGCGCGGTTCGGGCAGCTTGCTCTGATCCAGGCGACAGTGCTGTTGCTCGGAAATCTAGGGGAAGCCGGACTCACTCTCACGACGACCAAGTTTACCGGCCAGTGGAGAACCTCCAATCCCGCGCGAGCCGGCCGACTGATGGGATGGTCCCTGCGGGTGACTGCGATCTCGGCACTGCTTATGGCGCTGTTATTAGTAACAGTCGAGCCGTACATCGGGCGGTTGGGTTCGACGTCTCTCTCGATGGAATTCCTGGCCGGATGTGGGTTGCTGATATTCGACATGCTGGGCCGGGTTCAATTCGGGGCTTTGGCGGGCCTGGAAGCCTTCGGAGACACTGCCCGAATCTATTTGTGGAGAGGGCTGCTCATGCTGCCTTGCGTCTGGCTGGGAGCCCGTTATGGGGATTTGCTGGGTGCGATCCTTGCAATGGCCGCGGTCAGCTTCGCCACGTTCGCCATCGGGCATCGGGTTCTCAGGAGACAGTGTAATTTGCACTCCATTTCGATCGGATACGGCCCCTCCTTCGAGCCCGGAGTCTTGACTACGTCCGTCTCCCTATGGGTCAGCACATTGCTCCTGACCGGATCGACCTGGGTAGTGACCGTACTCCTCTCTCGTCAGGGCGCGGGGTTCGCGGAACTAGGCCTCTTCAACGCTGCAGAGAGATGGAAGATCGCGCTGCTGTTCTTGCCCAACGTATTGTTTCAAGTGGTCCTCCCCATGTTGTCCCGCAGTCACGGCGCAGGCGATCACCGGGCTTGCCGACGGATTGTTTCGACTGCCCTTGTTTCCACAGCCGCGGTTACAGGAGCGGCTGGGTTACTGGTGTTCTCACTGTCCCCGGTCTTGATGTCGTGGTATGGCAAGGGCTTCGAGGCAGGAGCGAGTGTGCTCTCACTAGCCGCTCTCGGTGCAGTAGTCAGCGCGATCTACACCGTCGGAAGCGGCGCCCTTTGGGCATTGGGCAAGCCGACCCAAATGCTAACCATCGATTTGCTCAAGACGTCTTTGCTGCTTGGATTCTGCCTGATGGGTTTCGCTAGCAGCGCCTGGAGCCTGATGCTGGCGTATCTCTTGAGCTTCTCGGCAGGATGCGTAATCGTGATGTTCTCCGTCCACAAGCAACTTCGGACTGATTAGGGTCATGCAGATACCTGGTGTGAGCGAAGTGTTTCCGCCGCGCCCGCAGCCTTCGAGCGGCGTGGGTTTTCTCGCGGCGGTTGGACTCGCGGCTTCCTGGGTCGCCGCCGTAGCGCTCGCCGAAAGTGCGGGTCCGGACTTTGTCATAAACTTCGAAGTCCGGCCGCCCCTCTTCCATCCGGCGCACGGACTGGCGCTCCTTTCAGTCACAGCGGCGGGAATGTTGGCCGCATTGAGGGGGCGGTTCAGGCTTCTTACTATCGAGGGGCGGATTGCGTTGGTTGTCTCAGTTGCGGGCGCGGCGGTATGGGCTGCCTCCTCTTACACTCTAGAAGAACTGCTTTCGCCGGTGATTTTCGGGGCGACGGGTCCCTTCGTGTGGTTCACGTTAGTGTTCGTGTTGGTCGGTACCGAGCACCGGGTATGGGTCGTGATTGACCCTGTGATTCGACTGCTTGCCTATGCGACTTCAGGTCTGGCGCTGTGGACGCTAGTCCATTCCGCGAGTTCCACCTATGTGGCGGGTTTCACGAAACACACCCAGTACAGCATCCTCCTGATGTGGCTGGGCGGTTGGACCCTCTTGAGCGCAACACGGCTGCGGGGGTGGCGGCTGGTCGCACGCGCCACCCCCTTCGTGGTGTTGATCCTAACGGCCATCTACAGTCAGGCGCGGTCCTGGACGATCCTGGCGTTGTTGCTCGGAGCAACTTTCGTGTTCCTCAGAGCCCGCGAGCAAGGCTCTACTCTTGGCGGTGCGCGTACCGTTGTGATGATCTGCGTTCTTGCCGTCGTCGCCGGAGCTATCGCTTCCCGCACCATCCTCAGCGGCACCATTGAGGGTTTTGCCAATCGATTTGACGACGACACCCGCAGCATGCAATACCTCGATTTCTTCTCGGTGGTTCCGGTGTCCGACCTGCTCCTCGGCAGAGGGCCGAAGGGCACCTGGTACTGGTATGGCGTCGGTGACTATCAGTATTTCGACAACGGCCTTCTTTGGATGTTGTTCGTGGGGGGTGTTCCCACTCTGCTTTCTTATGTGGCGATCGTGGTGTGGCCTGCCATCCGCGCATTTAGGAAGAATCTCCGGGGGCAAGACGCTGCTGCCGTTTGTCTGGTGCTGTTCTGGGGAGTTGCTCTGACGGGATTCAGCACGTACACGCTGCCCTCTGTTGCTATCAGCAGCTATCTGGTATCACTCTGGGCCGGCCGCTGCTACTTGATTCTGGCCGAGAGCGATCTTCGGACGGAGCGAATCCGGCGCGGCCATCTACTGCGCTCCTGGCCGCCATATCGGCGACCGGAAGCTGCCAACGCCGGAAGGTGACCTAATGATGAACCGCTCGTACAGCTCGCAAACTGAATGCCCCACCGAGAAGCAGCGACCTGGAGCCGGTCAGCTTACGGCACGGTCTGAGGTGCTCTGTGTCTGCGGCGGGTTCGGATTCCCGCGGGGCGCGGGCAGCACTGCCCGGATCGTCATGGTCGGCAAGGCGCTCCAAATGGCTGGGACCGGCTTTCGTGTGCTCCACTGCGGCCCCAGCCCGTTGGCGGTCAACACGCAGAGGTCCGGTGTGTTCGAAGGCATTCCCTTCGAATACACGACAACCGTCAGACGTCCGAAGAACGCCGTGGCTCGGTCGCTGGTGTACCTGTGGGCTCTTCTGGGCCTTACCATACGGCTCGTCCGACTCCGGCCAGCCTATCATCATACGGCGGTCTGGCTGTACATTTTGGACGGTCCGACGAATTTGTACGTCGCATGGCTCTGTCGGTTACTCGGGCTGGCACTGGTTCAAGAGCTTTGCGAGTGGTGGCCCGGCGAGCCGAGTTGCTCAGCCTTCACAAAATGGCTTTATAGGAAGAGACTGTTTAGAAACGCGACAGGGGTTGTGGTGATCTCAAAACTGATCGAAGAACGAGCCAGAAAGGCTGCCGCTGCGACCAATCCCAGTTTGCGGGTTTACCGGCTTCCGTCTATCGTTGACCCCCAGAAATTCAACGCAGTGTCCAAGCTCACTGACCGCTCCGCTCAGATGGCCCCGACCTTCCTCTGGTGTGGCACCGAGGACTGGCAAATGGATGTGCTCTTCCTCATTCGCGCCACCGCACAGGTACAGCGCCAGGGGCATCGCTCCAAGCTGATCATTGTGGGGAGCTGCTCCGAGCGCTACCGCACAATGATCTTAAACTACGCCGAACAAGAGGGCCTTTCACAGGGGGAAGTCGTTCTCACGGGTTACGTAGACGACCGCAAGTTGGAAACGCTCTACCGGTCTGCGACTGCTTTGCTGCTGCCGCTGCGAGACGATGACAGGTCACGAACGAGGATGCCAAACAAAATCGGCGAATACCTGGCTTCCGGGGCTCCCGTTATAACGTGCAGGGTTGGCGATCTCACGGACTTCCTGAAGAGCGGAGTCAACGCGTACCTGGCGGAACCTGGCGACGAGCGCGATTTTGCAGAGCAGATGCTGATGGTTCTGCGGGACCCGGCCACGGCCGAACGAATCGGCTCGGCCGGGCAACAGGCCTGCGCCACCCACCTGGATTATCGTGTCCACGCAAGCGGCTTGGCCCGGTTCTTTGGGGAATGCATCGCCTGCTGCGTTCAAGGCTTCGGCTCCCAAATTGTGATGGCCATTGAACGGCTTGGCGGGACAACCGAGATTATCTGATGAAGTGCGTCGCGGCGAATTGTGACAACCACTGTGTTCGGACCCAATGAGAACGGCCCTCGTGGACCGCGATTGCGATACAAGCGTTGTCATCGAGCGAGGCACCATTGCACGGACGCTCTCTAGTAGTACATGGAGGTAGTCGAATCGTGGGACTGAAGCGATCCCGCCGGGTTCTCCGGTACAGTCAGGTGTGGGAATGCCCCGCGTGCGGACTGTCAGGCGCTGTCGTTGACCATCTGGACCGTGGTGTCTACCGCTTCGGTCCATTCGACATTCCGTATCCGGAAGGGGGCCGCGTTCCGGTCAATCGCTGCGCCAATTGCGGCCTCATTTACAAAGGACTCGTTCCAGACCCGGCTGACCTGCAGAGTCTGTTCGCTGATGTTGCCTCTGAAGTCTGGACGTCGCATGACTACGATTACCATTCTGAGCGAGAGTTCGTGATGCGGTTCATTGGAAACAAATCCTCTATTGACGTGCTCGACATCGGCAGCGGCGAGGGTGGCCTGCTTGCCGCATTCGACGGGATCCCCGGACGGCGGTCAGCGTTGGATGTTGTGCGAAACGATCGGTGCGCTCAGCGCGTGTCTGGCGAGTACATCCTCCAGTATCTGGAAGACCCTCTCCGCTGGTCGGGCCAGACCTATGATGTGGTGCTGGCGTTCGACGTCATGGAGCATCTCTATCGTGCCGGAATCGCACTTTTCAATCTGGCGTTACTGACGCGGCCGGGCGGCTTTCTTTTGATCCAGACAGGAAACGCAAGCTACGTCCGGCCCCCTTCCAGGTTGCGTGACTGGTGGTATCTCAACCTCTTCGAGCACCACATGGCCTGGACACCCGAGGCTCTGGCGTGTGCGGCGGAACCCTGGGGCTTGCGTCTCGAATATGCGCAGGTTGGCCCTCACAAGGACTCGAATCACATGCCGGCGTGGAAGCGGGTCGGCGCTGGGGCGCTCCGCGCCCTGAGACACGTGCCTGGCGCGGACCGCGTTTCGCTTGCCCTGACTTCCTACGACCCCAAGCTCGTCGGTGAGCCGGGAGCCGATGACCATTTTACGGCGGTCCTGCGGTGCGACGAGAAATCGGATGGCTGCGATCAGTTGGTGAAGTTCAAACGTGCTGAGCTTGCAAGCCATTTCTCGGCCAGTGATTCCTGCAATTTAAGGTGAAGGACTTCCCTGATACTGCGGTACAGGGAAAGGGTTTCCCTTCCGGGCTTCCCCTCACTTCAGAATGCACGCTAGACCCGCTTGAAACGCCTGCGTCATGAATCTAAGCTTAAGCCGTCTGAATGTCGCGGTCCTTGTTGCAGTTCAGTTGAGGGCCGCGGGATTGATCGTGAGAGCAGGAGGAGCAGGGTTCGGCACCTGAAAGGGCGGTAGCTTGCATCCGATGTCGGAATGAGGCTCTTGTAACCCTGATCTGCACCTTTTTCGCTAGGCCCAATGCCGGTGGGACCGGAGGGCAGCCTACCCAACACTTCTAGTCGGCAGCCGTGATGACAGCGAACCAGCACCAGCGCCGGAGAACCCTTCGCAACAAGAGACTCGCCAAAGGCATTGAGGACATTTCGGTCATGGGGGGAAGAGCAATGGGGCGGAGGGGACTGTCGCTGGCTAGAAACCTATTCTGTGGCCTGCTGGCTGTCTTTCTGATCGTAACCGGTCAAGTGCGCCGGGCGACAAGGAAAGCGCTCAGTGGAGATGTCATTACCGCAATCTACTTTCACAAACCGAATAGAAGGCTGTTCACCCGGTGCATCTCGTGGCTGATCCGGCACGGCTACACTTTCATCTCGAGCGACGAACTGATCGAGATCCTGCACCATAAGAGACCGTTTCCCCGGGGCGCTGTATGGCTCTCCCTAGACGATGGCTACCGGGAGTGGCTAGTAGATTTGCTCCCGGTCATCCGCCAGTACAAAGTGCCGATAACCCTGTTCCTTCCATCGGGGATTGTGGCTGGCGAAGGCTTGTTTCCGTGGCTGCACGATTCCAGTTACTCCAGGGAAAACACAGAGGTCATGCGCCCCGACCCGAACACGAAACCGGCGCGTGAGTGTATTACCGTCGAGGAATTGAAGCGGATTGCTGCATACGAGGAGATCCGGATTGGGGGACACAGCGTAAGTCACGCCCTTACGGTCAATTGTAAGGATGAAAAGCTCCAGGTGGAGATTGGCAAATGCAAGCAATCCCTTGAACTCTGGACGGGCGAGACCGTGAGCTGTTTTTCGTATCCCGAGGGCCGCTATGACGGTCGCGAAAGACAGCCACTCCATGAGTTCGGCTATGCATTCGCAGTAACCACCGAGCCGGCGTTTATCAGCCGGGACACGGACCCGCTGCTCGTACCAAGATTCTGTGTTCCTGATGATGTCACCCTTTCCGAGGCAATCTGTAACATGGTGGGAATCTGGCGCCCCGTTCTTGACCCCATTAAAGCGCTTCTGCATTTCAAGAAAGTCTTCATAGAGCTGCGAAACAATACCGCCGCCAGCATGAGTGAGCAGATTTAGTTATTTCACATGAGCGCCGTGATGCAAGCAGCCTCAACACGAAAGAATTCATCCATGTGGTGTGAACTCGTTACTGATTTCTCACGACTCGAAGAATTGTCGCCGGCGTGGCAACGATGGACTCGTGAGAATCCACACGCCAGCATTTTCCAACAATGGGGATGGGCCCGCGCGTTCTGGAAAGCTTACGGTAACAGCGTATCGCTGTGCTCTCTCGCGCTGCATCAGAACGAGAGAACTGTGGGTATCTTACCCTTGGTGCAGAGAGGCCAGACGATTGAGTTCCTGGGATCTCCGGAATCCGACTACAACGACCTCCTCTGTGAGGACGGCTATGCAGCGCCGGTGCTCGAAGGCGCCTTGGAGTTCATGCTGGGGCTTCAGCGGCCGTTTCGGTGGAAGTACGCAGTTCTGGAGAAGGTTCCAGAACATTCCCGGATTGTCCGCAGTATTCCGGCGATGTCGCCGGAAATCCGGCGACACCTGCAACTTGTCTTCCGATGTCCCTCTCCAACGATCGTGATTGGCCAGGACAGGGCGGAGGCGTTGAGCGCGCTGATCAACAAAGAACAGCTCAAGCGATACCACAAGAAGCTGCAAAAACTGGGTTCCCTCGCGTTTAGACATTTCGAGACACGAAAGGAAGCCCTGGAGCATCTTGACCGCTTCTTCCACCAGCACATTACCCGCTGGGCGATGAATGGGGTGCGCAGCCAGTTCCTGCAAACGGAAGCCCGCACTTTCTACGAGGCGTTGATCGACGAATTCGATCTTAACAAACAACTACGGTTCGGAGCGCTCGAACTCGATTCGCGGCCAATCGCCTATCACTTCGGCTTCCAGGCCAATGGAACGCTGACTTGGTACAAGCCGGCATTCGACGTGAATTACTGGGAGTATTGTCCCGGAGATGCGCTACTCCGTAGCCTCCTCACGTATGTGCGGGACGCAGCACTGGGTGAATTCGACTTTACCCTTGGCGACGAGCCATTCAAGTACCGCTTTGCAAATCACGTCCGGAAGAATCATATCCTTTACGTGGAGCGGCAACCGGCACACATCGGGAGTCAGTGTCGCGCAGTGGTGCGAAATGCCCAGCACATCATAAGGCAAAAGCCGGAATGGAAGGCTGGCCTCAAAAGCAGGATCCGGTCGCTGCATGACTTCGTAGTCCACGTTCGGCGTATGACCCGCGGCGAAACTCTCTTGAAGCACTGCCAGAACGGACTCCGTACGGCATACCGGTGGATGTGGTCGCGCGATGAAGTGCTCTTCTACGCGAGTCTCGGAAGAACCAGCATAGCGGCGCCGGAAGTGCAGATCGTTCCGGCAACTCTCGACGACGTCGCCTCCCTTTCCGTAGAATTCGGGTATTTCCTAAGTGCAGCGAAGCTGCAAGAGTACCGGCGGCTCCTGAAACAAGGAGATCGTCCCTTCATCGCACGCGGGCAACGAGGCGAGGCATTTGTACTCTGGTTGGGGTGGCGCAGCGAAATTGCAGTTCGTGAGGTAGGAAGCGATTGCAGCTTGCCTCTTGCGGAGCCAGCTCTGGTCATTGGTGAGTGTTGGATGGCACCGCACCCTGCGGTGAGGCACGTATCGTCCGACGTTCTGCTGGCTCTGGCTGGGCACTTAGCCGGAAGCCAGTTTTGGACTTACGATGTGCGCGGTCGTGGATCTTTTGGCCACGCAATCGAAAGTGCAGGGATGGAACTCAGGCACCGTTTCGCTCGCCGCGCTTGTCTACGCTGGCTCCATCGCACTTGGGTGGAGTTGCCCACGGAAGTGAATGGTCCCAAAAAGAAGGAAACCGTCGAGGTGGTGGCCAGTGCTAGTTCATGAGTGTTCTGACACACAGTTGACCGCTCAGACACATCGGGGCGATGTTCAACTCGTGGAACAGCTTGCCGGGGAGTGGCGCGAGTTGTGCAAAGAAGGTCCCCGCGACGAACCCTTTTTCCGCCCGGAATGGATTGCCGCCTATCTCCGGGCATTTGAGCCCCGGACTCCGGTTCTACTGGCGACCGCGCACAGTGGCGAGCGGCTTCGAGCTGTGTTGCCGCTCATCGAAAAGGACACTTTCTTCTGCGGGATTCCCGCCAGGATTCTGCGCGGCGCGGGCAATGAGCACTCTGGTCGCTTTGATCTATTACGCTCCGCCGGTGAGGACGGCGATCATGCTGTGCGGTTGATATGGGATGCGCTTAAAGGTCGCACCGATTGGGATTTGATTGAGCTGCCGTACGTTCCTGAAGGTGGTGCCGCCGAACAACTGCTCCGGTTGGCGAGCGACGACGGCTTTCTCACTGGCCAATACGAATCATACCGGAGTCCTTATATTTCCTTGGTCGGTAGCGACCGTGCCGATCTCATTCCCAGGCGTTCAGATTTCCGGCACAACCTCCGGAGAAGACTTCGGAGAGCGCAGGAGAAGTGGAACGTGCACCTTCGGCGCATTGACAGACCAGACCCAGTTGCACTGAATCGCTTTTATGAGCTGGAGGCCAGCGGCTGGAAAGGGAAGGAGAAGACGGCTATCACTTGCTCCGCATCGCCGCGGCGGTTTTATGACGAGATCGCGAGCGTCGGCTCACGGTTCGGATACTTTTCTTTGTACCTGCTAAACTTCGACGATACCCTGGTTGCCGGCCACTTTGGATTGTCATATCAAGGACATTACTATTCAGCCAAAGTAGCCTACGACGAAACTTACGGATTCTACGGTCCAGGGCATTTGATCATAGAGGCTATTTTGCGCGACATTTTGGCGCAAGGCTTCAGCGAGTTCGACTTCCTCGGGCCCTGGATGGATTGGAAGGAAAGCTGGGCCCGCGAGGGACGCACTCATTCTTTCTGTTATGTCTTTCGCCCGGGGCTCTTGGGCCACGCGCTCTATACGGCGAAATTGAAACTCCTGACAACGTTGCGCCGGATCGTCCGCGGTGCGCGAAAAGCCAGAGCCACGTCCTAGCATTTGTACTCCAGTCAGCGAAGTTCCTTCCTTCCACGAGAGACTATCTTCGATCACAAGAAAGTGCTGCCACTCACAATGACATTAGCGGACCAGGCAACTGTTTTGATTCCTTCGTTTCCCGGCTTGCGTCTGTGGGAGGCGCTGCCTTGGAGACGACGTGAAGTTCTTCCGTTTCCGTTCAATAGCACCTCTCTGCGCTATTACTACCTGGCAAGGAACGGTATCTACGCGCTTGCGCAGCACTGGAATCTTCGCAATCAGGAGGTCCTGTTTCCAGCGTATTTTCACGGAGTCGAAGTGGAGGCACTTATCGCAGCCGGCGTGAAGCTGCGATTCTATCCCGTTGACGCCAATATGCGCGTAAATGTTGAGGATATCGTCTCACTCCTGTCCTCAAGCACTCGGGCGGTTTATTTGATCCATTATGTGGGATTCCCTGGACCCGTGGATGAGTTGAGTACGATCTGCCGGGACCGAGGACTGCATCTGATTGAGGACTGCGCGTTGGCTTTGCTCTCGCGGCTCGGAAACAGACCCTTGGGTTCTTTCGGTGATGCGGCCGTGTTTTGTCTTTACAAGACTTTGCCGATCCCGAATGGTGGAGCGCTCTGGGTGCGTGATTCGGATGCTGCGCCTTGGCCTGAAACCACTCCCCCATCACTGATGTCCACCGTAGCTTACACGGCCATGGCCGTGTGGCGGCACCTCAAATTCAATGGCGGTTTTGTACACGGCTTGCTGCAGAGTACGAGAGCCTCGGTCCGGTCGATGTCGAACACGCTCGGGATTGCGCCTGTTTCCACGAACGACTTTGATTTGACAAAGGTTGACCTAGCCATGAGCCGATTGTGTCATTGGGTGTTGGCCAACCAGGATTATGGAACCATCGTGGAACGTCGTCGCCGCAACTACGCCCATTTACTCAGCCGGCTACGGGAAGTTTCTTCGCCCATCTTTGACGAGCTTCCTCCTGGAGTCTGCCCGCTTTTCTACCCCCTCCGAACCAAGAATAAGGCTGCTGTTTTGCAGCGCCTCTTGGAGCGTGGTGTCGAGGCGGTTAATCTCTGGTCCCGGACACCCCGCGTCGTTCCGGAAGGGGCATTTCCAGAGGTGGAATCGCTGCGGCGAACGATTCTTGAGCTTCCTTGTCACCAGGATCTCGATCTTGAGGCGATGGACTGGATCGCTGACCAGGTGCGGGAGTTGCGAGCGATTTTGTGAAGTCCTGTGTCCCACGGAGGAAACTATGCACGCCGTAGAAATGCTTGAGAATTTAACACCGACCCGCGATCGAAACACCGTTCGGATCGCCGGTGTTGATTTTGATGCAATTGACGCCGAGTCCGTCCTGGAGAGCATCTGCTCGTGGAGAGACGCCGGGCAGCGGGGATACATATCGCTGGTCAACCCCCATTCCGTAATGCTATGCGAAAGGGATCAGGAAATGCAGGCGGCCGTCCAGGGGTCCACGCTTATCCTTCCGGATGGTATCGGAATCAGTTTGGGCGCAGCACTGTTGTCCTGCGACCAATGCGGCCGGCTGTCAGGTCCGGAACTCATGCTCCATATATGCGACCAGGGGCGTCACTATGGATTGACCCACTACTTTTATGGTGGTGAAGAGGGGGTAGCAGAGAAGCTCGCTGAAAACCTCAGCCGCCGCTACTTTGGACTCAAAGTTGTAGGCTGTTACTCCCCACCGTTTCGAGCAATGAGCGACGAAGAAGACGCCGCCGAGGTGGCCAGAATCAATGCAAAGAGGCCTGCCATCCTCTGGGTGGGCCTCGGAGCACCCAAGCAGGAGAAGTGGATGGCCAGCCATGCAGGGAGAATTGCGGCTACTACCATGATCGGCGTAGGCGCAGCGTTCGATTTCCACTCGGGAAACAGGCCCTGGTGCCCGGCGCCGCTTCGCAGCGCCGGACTCGAGTGGGCCTATCGGCTGGCTTGCGAACCTCGGCGTCTTTGGCGTCGGAACATCGACAGCTTCCTGTTTCTCGGCCTGGTGGCCAGTCAGTTTCTGGCAACGCTTGGCCGGCAAAGGACGAACCAGAGGAAACTACCGGGCATCAGGATGCCGCTGCCAGCTGCTCGTGCGAAGAGCAATCGCTTGACCGTCATGAAAGTGCGTCGCTCAACAGGATCCGCCATAATGAATTCGCGGTGAGACCAAATTGATTAGAGCTGCTTCCGGCGGCATCCTCCCGCAGACACTAATGTCTCTAGTCGTTGCTCTATAACCTTCTCAGGACATTGTTTTCCATCTCCGAAATCACAGTAGCTCTTCAATCGCTTTAAGAAAACGACTTTGATAGTCGTCAATCCTCGAGCATCAACACGGTAAACAAGAATGCCATATCCAAGAGTGTTCTTCATGGAAGGCTGCGACTTTGAGAGCTTCCCCGCGGGAGGCCAGTTGAGCGTGGCTCGTTCGTTGATCAAGTTTTTCGGAGATTCCCTGGCATTAGTAGGCATGAGCAGCAGAGACGAACCGGTGGGTCAGTGGTTCAGGAAGGAAATCCAGGGGACTTCCTACTGGTTTTTCCCGGTGTGTCGCAGAAACGTGTCCGCTAAAAAACCCTTCATCCCGGCGCGGCTGACATTTTATCTGGGCTTACAACGCTACCGACGAAGAATCCTGTCCCTGGGATGCAGGTACGCGCTGACTCAGGCGCCGGAAGTTCTCCTGCCCGTTTCGCGCTGGGGCCTGGAGAGCTTGTGCTACATGTTTCCGGGCGTGGAGAACCCCTTGAGGATATCGAGATACCGGCTTGCCAGAAAGCTGTGTCCGCTATTCGACAGATTGCTTTTCTCAGCTCTCGATCGCGTCAGCGTCATTCTTGCGTGTGCGGATGAAAATGCCATCGGAAGGTTCGTCGCGAGTAGCAAGGGTCGCATCGCCCGGGAAAGAATCGTTCAAGTTCCAACTTGTGTGGACCTTGCGGAATTCCGCCCAGTCTCTATCCAAGAGTCGCGCGCACGGCTCGGCATCCCCTGCAACTCCTCCGTATTTGTGACCAGCGGAAGAATTGGCCGGTTCAAAGGATGGGAGCTCCTGTTGGACGCCTTCGCCGTGTTTCAGCGGAAATTCCCCGACAGTTTGCTGATATTTGTCGGTGACGGAGAGGACCGGCCGCTGGTAGAGGCCGCTATAGCCGCACGCGAGCTGGGCTCTCGTGTGAAGATCACCGGGTTCGAGAGACCGAGTGAAGTTTCGTGCTACCTCAACGCGGCCGACGTGGTCCTGTTCGGGTCGTTAGCAGAAGGATGGTCTGTAGCGATGCTAGAGGCTCTTGCGTGCGGCAAACCAATCGTGTCCACCCCCGTCAGCGGGGTCAACGAGATGATCATCCCGCGAAAAAATGGTTTTGTCGTCCAGACGCGAGACCCTGCGGAGTACGCCAATGCGATGGAAAGCGCCCTAACCCTGAGAGACGTGGAAGGGTTTTCAACCGCAATTGCAGATCGCTTTAGCCTGACAAGACTGGGAGAACGACTTGGCCGGCTTTGGTCCCCGCTGGACGTGGGCTCGGTGCAGGCCGATCCAATGGACATGTCAGTCAGTGATTCGCTTCCTGAGTCCAAAGCAGTACCAACGATCGCAACGGCGCCGGAGTTCGCAAAACAACCATGAGTGCTTCCTCAGTAATACTTCCAATTGCCTGGGCACTGGGATTGTGTCTGCTGCTGACCCCGCTGTTGCGGGATCTCGCGGTGCGGTTGGGTTGGGTGGATCGGCCTGATTTTGGTCGCAAGATCCATCAGGTGCCGGTACCGCGCATTGGCGGGATTCCCGTCGTGATCGCCTGTGCGGCGTGCTATGGGACGTTCTTGGCAATGGATTCGCCGAATACGCCGGCTTTCGATCAATCTCTTTCCCTTGCTTGGATACTGTTGCCCGCTTCTCTCCTTATCTTTGTGACAGGCGTGGTGGATGATCTGATCGGTCTTAAACCGATACAGAAGCTTGGGGGACAGGTCCTGGCGGCGGCCCTTGCTTGTCTCGGTGGCCTCCACTTTCAGATTTTTGACGGGTACAAGGGGGGAGATGTCTGGGGAGTGGCGCTCACGCTTGTCTGGCTGGTCGCCTGCACGAATGCATTCAACCTGATTGATGGTGTCGACGGAGTCGCGGCGGGCCTTGGCTTTATCGCAACCCTGACAACGCTTCTCGTTGCGTTGCTGTGCGGCAATGTGGGGCTTGGCGTGCTCGCAGCTATTATGGCGGGTTCGCTACTCGGGTTCTTGCGCTTCAACTTCAACCCAGCGTCAATCTTTCTCGGTGATTCCGGCAGCCTATGGACCGGTTTCATGCTGGGTTGCTTCGGTGTTGTTTGGTCCCAGAGCTCGGCCACGCTGCTTGGTACGATTGCCCCGGTCGTAGCGCTCTCGATTCCCTTAGCTGATACGTCGCTCGCCATCACTCGGCGCTTCGTTGCGGGAAAACCGATTTTCATCGCCGACCGTGAACACATCCACCACCGCCTGCTCCAGCGAGGCTTCACCGCTCGCCGCGTGGCCCTCTCACTCTACGGGGCGAGCGGTCTCGCCTCCTGCCTTGCGCTGCTTCTAAGTGTGACCTCTGACGTCACCGCGGGAAGCATCCTGATCGTGCTGTTCTGTGCCGCCGCCTGGATGGCAATACGGAGGCTGGGCTACCAAGAATTCAGTGTCCTTGCGGGCTTGCTGCGGAACGTCCGATCACACGTCCAGCCTCGGCTCTTGTTGAATGCTTACGAGCGACGATTGCGGGAGGCGGACAACCCAGAAGAGTGCTGGCATGTAGTTTGCCAGGCCTGTGGCGAGTTCGGATTTACGAACGTCACGCTGCGGCTGGGCGGCTGCCATTTTCATGAACAAACAACCATGAATGGAAACCGCTCCTGGAAGCTGCACCTTCCGCTTTCCGAGTCAGATTACATCAGCTTAACGCGCCCCTGTGAGCCACGGGCAACGGCAGACACCGTCGTCCAATTGGCAGACTTGCTACACCGTACCTTGTTGCAGAAAGCCGCCACCTTCCGTGTAGTGGTGGAGAACAGCCAAGAAAGCATCATCGCTCAGAATGGCAAGTCCCACGGTCGCAGACAACTGATACTGGAACCAGAAATTCAACACCGGTGGGTAAGGGAGGGAAAGCATGCATAGAGGGTTGTATCGCCTGCTTCCCTTGAACAACTTTCCGGTGCTGACAGGTCGCCGGAAATGGCTAGTGCCAGGCATCTTTTCCCTCGTGCTGCTCAGCCTGTTTTCCTCGCTGATCCCCTCTGTGGCGACGAAAGGGAACGTGTCCGGAGGCAAAGCCATGGTTTCGCAGTGGAGTCTCGGCTACTGGACGCCGCGAGGCAACCCCGCACTTCCTCCAACCAAGATCGATTGGGAAGCGGTTACTCATGTCGTGCACGCCTGGGCGTTGGTACGGCCCGACGGGACGCTCGACCTGACTGCCCAGCGGGTCTCCTCCGATGGCCCGGCTCTGATCTCCGCCGGTCATGCCCGGGGAGTGAAGGTCTTGCTGGGCATCGGACAACCCTATTGGCTGGGACAGACCACCAACCTGCAGTCGGCGGTGAAGTTAGGCAAATCCATACTGGTGAACAACATCCTGGATGTCGTCAACAGCTACGGCTTCGATGGGGTGGATCTGGACTGGGAGCCGTTTAACGCCACCATCAACGGCCCAGCCATGCAGGCGTTTGCCGCCGAGTTGCGTTCGCGCTTAGGGGCAACCAAGACACTGTCGGCGGCCGCAATCGTCTCCGACTACACCTTCTGGGGATCGGTGCAAAATTACTTTGACCGGATCGGCGTGATGACCTACGACCTGACGGGGAGCTGGACTCGCTATTCATGGCACAATGCCGCCCTTTACAGTCCTGACGAGAGAGTCTGGTCGGTGGACCTGGCGGTGCGACGGTTCACTGCGGCCGGGGTACCGGCCGGGAAGCTCTCGATTGGGATCCCGTTTTTCGGGTATGTATGCACCGGAAGCGTTACGGCTCCACAGCAACCTTGGGGAGCGACTTCCTGCTCCCAAATGTCCTACCAGAACTTGGCGGCATCCTACGCTCTGGCAAGCGCGATGTGGGATGATTTTGCCAAAGTGCCTTATTTGAGCATTGATAGCCCTGGATCAACAAATGACAAGTTCATTACATTCGACAACGAGCGATCCATTGCCGAGAAGGTAAACTATGCGAAGAGCAAGGGGCTGGGCGGCTGGATCATCTGGGAACTGTCCGGCGACTACTTCCCTTCGCAGAACCCGAACTAACCGGCCGCATCAGCCGCATTAGAGGCCATCGGTCGCATCCTCCCTAGGACATCCACCCCGCCGATAGTAAGGATCAACCAGGCGGGGGGACAAAACGATCCGGCCACCTAGACTCCGAACCACCCTCCGTCAGCAGTAGCAAGAAAGAATCACACTCCCTACACTAAGGAATACAAAATGAGACAAAAGACTGCGGTCATTACTGGTATCACCGGCCAGGATGGGTCATTTCTTGCAGAGTTTCTGCTAGCCAAAGACTACATTGTTCACGGAATCGTCAGGCGCGCATCGACGTTTAACACGGGCCGGCTCGAGTCCGTCTACTCCGACCCGCACGAGAGCGGCACGCGCATGTTTCTGCACTACGGCGACGTCACGGACGGGAGCGGCATGCACCGTCTATTCGAGGAGATCCGCCCAGACGAAATCTACAATCTGGCGGCGCAATCCCATGTCCGTGTCTCTTTCGACCAACCCGAGTACACAGCCGACACTGTCGCGCTGGGCACGCTCCGCATTCTGGAAGCGCTTCGTTCTATGGCCGCCGCCGGCCACTCAATCCGCTTCTATCAGGCCGGATCTTCGGAAATGTATGGGGCCGCGCCTCCGCCCCAGAGCGAGTCTACAACTTTTTGCCCCCGCAGCCCGTACGCGGTTTCCAAAGTGGCTGCACACTGGTTCGCTGCCAACTACCGGGAGGCTTACGGGCTCTTCATCTGCAACGGCATTCTTTTCAACCACGAATCGGAGCGGCGCGGCGAAACATTCGTCACTCGCAAGATTACCCGCGGCCTCACACGGATCAAGCTCGGACTTCAGGAGAAGCTGTATCTCGGCAATCTCGACGCGCGTCGCGACTGGGGTTATGCCGGCGACTACGTCGAAGCCATGTGGCTCATGCTACAGCAGGAGGAGCCTTCCGACTACGCGATTGCCACGGGCGAGTCTCATGCAGTGAGTGAATTTCTGGACGCCGCTGCCGAGGAGTTGAACATGGACTGGCGCCCGTACGTCAAAATTGACCCCCGCTACTTACGTCCGACGGATGTGGATTGTCTCCTCGGAGACTCCTCCAAAGCCCGCCACGTACTCGGTTGGGAGCCTCGCCTCACGTTTCGGGAACTGGTTCACACCATGGTGTGCCATGACCTCAAGCTTGCAGAGCAAGAGCGTCTCTTGATTGATAACGGGCACGCCGTAACCACGTCGGAGTACCTCCATGCGTAGAGACTCCATTATCTTCGTCGCCGGACACCGTGGCTTGGTTGGCTCGGCAATTGCGCGGATACTGCGGAAACAGGGATATGAGCATCTTGTGCTCCGCTCTTCCACCGAACTGGATCTTCGCGACCAGAGCGCGGTTGACCGTTTCTTTGCTGAGGAGCGTCCGGAGTACGTCTTCCTTGCCGCCGCAAGAGTCGGCGGGATCCTTGCCAATTCGACCTTTCCGGCCGACTTCATTTACGATAACCTCGCCATCGAACTCCATGTCATTCACGCTGCCTTTCGGCATGGCGTGAAGAAGCTCCAGTTCCTCGGCTCCTCCTGCGTCTATCCGAAGTTCGCACTACAGCCGATTCAGGAAGAGGCACTGCTCACCAGTCCTCTCGAGTCAACAAATGAATGGTACGCGGTGGCCAAGATCGCCGGCATCAAGCTCGTTCAGGCGTATCGCCGCCAGCATGGGTTCAAAGGCATCTGTTTAATGCCCACGAACCTCTACGGACCCGGAGACAATTTCGATCTGCAAACTTCTCACGTCCTGCCCGCCTTGTTACGGAAGTTTCACGAGGCCAAGCTTCGGGGCGACCGGCAGGTTGTCGTATGGGGCTCCGGCACGCCGCGGCGAGAATTTCTGCACGTGGACGATCTCGCCTCTGCCGCGGTTCACCTGATGCTCCACTGGGATGAGGAGACCATCATCAACGTCGGGACGGGCAATGACATCATGATTGCCGATCTGGCGCGCCTCGTGGGGGAGGTCGTGGGATTTGACGGAGACATTGTTTTCGATTCCTCCAAACCTGATGGCACTCCCCGCAAGCTTCTCGATGTTTCACGCCTCTTCGGCACGGGCTGGCGACCCTCGATTTCGCTTGCCGATGGCATCCGGGATACCTATTGCTGGTACACGGAAAACCTGAGCTGTGTCTTCGACTTGAGCAAGAGCCCCGCGGATCGTAGTAGGCCTGTTCGCACCGCCGTTGCGTGAGACTGATCGTGAAGGCACTACTACAGTCCGAGCTGTTGTGCACCAGCGTCAGAGCATTGTGTACGGCCAACCATATTCGCCAGCGCATTACTGACGAATGAGTCGACAGCCTGCTTCAGTGCCACAACAATTGGCATCCGTCCTTCGGGTTAAAAAACATGCGGAAGGAAGCGATTCACGTCTTACTGATCGAAGACAATCTCGCTGAGGCGAAGCTGATCGGCCAAATGCTGGGCGAGGGAGAAGAGCCTTGCTTCGATGTGCAACAGGTCGGAAACCTGGAAAGCGGTCTGGAGCATCTGAAATCGCGGAATGTCGATGTCCTGCTCCTGGCCCTCGGGCTGCCGGAGAGCACTGCGATTGAAACGCTGTCCAGGGCAAGTTCGGCGGCGCCGGATGTGCCGATCATTGTATTGACTCGCCGGGATGACCCCTGGATGACCCAGGAAATCATGAGGGTTGGCGTGAGGAATCATTTGGTGAAATCCAGAATCAACCCGGCGGAGCTGATCAAAGCGATCTTGCGCGAAACCGCGAGGAAGCGTCAGCTCTCGGGTGGTCCCGCCGGCTATGCCGCGTGGACTCGGAATCACCTCTTAGGCCCTCTGACCAAGAAAACCATGCGCGTGCTGATCGTCGAGAATAACGTAAACGACTTGGCATTTCTCCGGTTAATGCTTGCCTCGATAAAGACAGTGCGCTTTGAAATTGCCCACGCGTCGAGCCTTTCTTCTGCACTTGAGGCCCTGCTCAACGGACCCGACGTCGTGCTCCTGGACTTGAACCTTCCGGACAGCCGGGATTTGAAAACGTTACGGGTCGTGCGTGCACATGAGCCACTCATCCCGATTATCATCCTGGCCGGAATGGAGGATCGGAAGAAGGCAGTGGAGGCGCTGGCCAACGGAGCACAGGATTATATTATCAAAGGACAAGTAGATGGCCATCTGCTCGAGAACATCATTTTGCGCCAACTAGGAGTCGCGGACTCAGAACAGACACCACGATAACAAGGCGAGGCAATGGCCCCGCTCCAACTTATACGGAGGAGTGACATGAATCTAAGAATCCAAATCTCTCGGGAATTTCTTGCGGTCTGCCGATCCAAACACGATCTGAAGAAACTTGCCGAAGCCATTCGCAAAATCCCGAAGAAGTCTGAGTTTACCGACCGAGATTGCGATTCCATGGACGTTGGCAGTTTGTCCGCGAAGATTCACAGTAAGCGGGAGGGCGTGGCCCAAGCGCCCTAGCGCACCGCGATCGTAGCCACATTGCTAGAACGCTCTCCAAACTGTATTTGAATCGGAAGTGCGGTGCCTGCTATTCCCCGCGGTATGCGGGCATTAATTTGATATAGACTCACGTAGCCAGGCGCCAGGCCAGAGTAGAGCACCTCCGCCGGGACGCCGCCGATCAGCACGGTCGGTTTTTGAACCGTCTCGTTCAGCGGGTTAACACCTGCGGCTTCACCTGACAGGATCTCTGGGTTTGTCGATCCCAACCCGGTGCAGTAAATCGATACGATAGATCCTTGCTCCGCCGGATTTTGCGCTGAATTGGGAGTGTAGTCGACATGTAGGATTGCCCCTTGGCCCGCGCCCTGCTGGTTCGTCGTAAAGATACCCGGAGCGGCCGGAGCTACTCCAACCGAGGCCGGCAGTCCAGCAAACCCCTCCGACACCACCACAACCTCTGCTGTGGGTCCGGTCACATTGGGCGGCATCTGGAAATTGATCTGGGCTGGCGATACATAAAACAGCGCAGCAGGAGTGCCATTTACCAGCACCTGTGTATCTCTTAATGCTGTTGGCAAAGACAATCTGTGAGTAGGGGTGCCTGTGGAAGAGATTTGGATCGAAGAAACCCATTCTGCGCCCGCAGTCGTCGCCGCCAAATTTTCACCGAATAGAGAAGCAATCGAACCGGGACTCACAATTGCATCCGTTGAGAAGCTCGCTCCATTTACTATGCCCCGCGGCAACACTACGGGGACATCAATCGGTGTGGGTGGCACAGGAGGTGGTGTGTTGGGTGGCGCCGTGGGTGGCGTGATGGGTGGCGTATTGGGTGGCGCGGTGGGTGGCGTAGGACTGTAGGTAACGGTATTGTCGGTACTGGTGGAGGCGGTGTTGAGATTGCCCGCGGCATCGTTTGCTCGGCCCGCCGCAATCGTCGCGATCACCGTCCCACTGCCTGTCATCCCGCTCACCGCCACGTTGTAGGTGGTCCCGCTGCCGGTAACAGTAGCGGTCTTGATTCCCGGAGCGGTCCCCGCCACCGTCACATCTCCGGTCGCAAAGCCCGTCACCT
>Ga0326597_10002513_pt1 | contig 27307 bp, 21 predicted proteins | sample RVTome_12_FD_203789 | JGI IMG/M metagenome (GOLD analysis project Ga0326597, IMG submission 203789) | Soil microbial communities from uranium-contaminated site in the Upper Colorado River Basin, Wyoming, United States - RVT100D185 | ecosystem: Environmental > Terrestrial > Soil > Contaminated >... | reverse complement strand
GCTCCGCCTGGGGACCTTCCCCTGACCCCCCCGTGAGCTCCGAGGAGCCCGTTCCAGCGCGCTAGAAGGCCCGCAACCGCTAGCCCCCGTGCGCCTTCCGCCGTGGTTTACCACTTCACAAACTCCCTGACCGTGATTCCGGGCACGCCATTTCGCCGAGCACCCCGCCCAGGTGCACGGTACAGGCCCTTCGAGCCCGCCGAGGATCCCTATCGCACCGCCGCTCGAGCCCCAGATACAATCCACTACCAGATTCCTATTCGCCTGGTGTGATCCTCGGCGACCTCGTCTTCGTCTCCGGGCAGGGAGCCGTCGACCCGACTACGGGAAAGCTCGCCGGCGACGATGTCGAGTCTCAGACGGAGCAGGTGTTCAAGAACATCGAAGCCATCCTGAAAGCCGCGGGCTCGGGGCTCGACAAGATCGTGCGGTGCGGCGTGTTCCTCGCCGACATCAAGGACTTCCCGAAGATGAACGCCGTTTACGAGAGGATGATGGCGGGAAATCGCCCTGTGCGCACGACCGTCCAGGCCGCCGCCCTCCCCATGGAGGGTCTGAAGGTCGAGATCGACGCGATCGCGTACCGCTGACCCTGGACGACTCCCTCTTATTGACATCGCGGTGACATCACCCTAACATCACGACATGGTTCGCACTCAGCTCTACTTGACGAAGAGACAGCACGAGGCGCTCCGCCGGGCTGCGGCGCGGGCAGGGTTGAGCATGACGGAGCTCGTTCGTCGTCTCATCGACCGTCAATTCGTCAGGTCTAGGACGCGGGAGCGGTCCAAGGAAGCTGTGATGTCCTTCATAGGGCTCGGCGAGAGCGGGCGGGCCGATGTTTCCGAGCGGCACGATGAAGCCCTGAGGGAAACCTTCCGTGCCGCGGGTCTTCGTTGATACCGGCGCGTTCTACGCGATGGCCGATCGGTCGGATGCCCATCACGCTGAGGCTTCGCAGACGTTTCGCGAGCGGCTTGCCAACGACGAATTGGTGACCAGCGATCATGTGCTGGTGGAGACCTGGTTCCTCATCTCCTCGCACCTCCACCGCGTCGCGGCTATGCAGTTCTGGCAGGCGATGCAGACGGGCATCGTCACCCTTCTCGGTGTTACCGCACATGATCTCTGGCGGGGACGCGCGATCGCAGTCGACTGGCCCGATCAGGATTTCAGCATCGTCGATTGCACGAGCTTCGCCCTCATCGAGCGGCTGAACATCGAGCAGGCTTTCGCGTTCGACGGTCACTTTCGCACGATCCGATTCGGCGCGGCCAAGAAGCGGGCGTTGAGAATCCTCCCAGTCTGAGCGGGGTCCGCTGGTCGCGGCCAAGGGTTCACGCACTTTTTCGAGGCGGAGAGTCGGCGGGAATCCTACACCGATCATGGACGTTCGAGCCGGCCCATCAAGCCCCAGCCGCCGAAGACGTCCGTGACCGCGAGCACGAGCTCGTTCTCGCCCGGCCGCAGCGGGAGGAACACCGTCGCCTGTTCGAAACCCATCACGCCCTCGCGCCTCGGCCGGTCGAAGCTGTAGCTGTCGTCCGCCGAGAAGAGAGGCGCTCCGTTCAGAAAAACCGTGACCTCGTCGCTGTAGCCGAGATGCAAGGGCGGTCTCTCATCGCTTGCTGCGGTGAGGGTGAGCTTTGCGAGGACCGTCGCTCGTTCTCCACGCTTCGGGCGGGCGACGTGGCGCAGCAGGACCAGGAGACCCGAAGGGTCGGTCGAGACATTCTCCCAGCCCGAAACGGGCGGGAGCGTCGTCACGGCGCCGTCGGGAGTGACGAAGGGCTCGGAGACGAGCCACTCCGTCACCACCCCGGGGAGAGGAGCGGGGTCAGGGCCCCTCACGGGGAAATCGAAATCGATGGCGTTCGGCCGCACCACGACGTTCGCGAAGCTCGTGACGGGTTCCTTCCTGCCGTCGGGTACGAAGCTCCGGAGTGCCACGTAGCCGGAAGCGGGCGAACGCGCGAGGCGAGGGACGAGAAGCTGCGGCGTCTTCGCGTCGCCCACGAAAACCGCCAGGCGATCGCCCTGGAGCACGATCTTGAGGTGCGTCCATTCGTTTCGCGGTAGGTCCACGCCCGCCGTCGCTCCCTCACCGTGGTAGAGCTGCCAGTTGCTCTCCCCTTTGTAGACGGGGTTGTACTGGAGGGCGTCGCCGAGGCCCGTCTTGTGAGGGCGAAAGTAGATCTCTTCGAACTCCCGGTCGGACTCCAAGCGGAACTGCACGTAGAAGAACGACCGGCTCCCCGTCGTGGCGAAGTCGAGCTCGATGGTTCCGTCCTGGAGACGGACGTCCCGCCTGTAGGCGAAGCCGGTTCCGAGCCGGAGGGCTTCCTTGCCCATGTACGGCGCCGTGGTGACGCCGTCCCCTTTGAGCTCCCATCCCTGATTGAAATCCAGGAGCTGCGCCTCGGCCATCGCGGCGGAAAGCAGAAGGACGAAAGCGGGAAGTAGCTTCGACATCGGTTCCCTCCTGGACCGGAATCTTCCGCTTCCGTGAGGCTCGGGGAGGGGGAATGTTGCGGGGAAAGGGAAAAACGTTCTGGAAGGAGAGAAATCCAATGCCGGCGGTGCGCACCGCCGGTCTCTTGGCTCACGACCCTCGTGAGTAAAGTGGACTACATTCCATTTTACTCATGAGTAAAATGGACTATAATCCAATTCGTGCGCATCCCGCGTTATCTCGAGAATCCGGTCCGCAAGGCTCTCCAGGCGAAGATGGTGTTTGTTGGCGGCCCTCGGCAGGTCGGAAAGACGACGTTCGCGTTGGGTTTTCTCGGCAAGGACGCGGATGAGAAGCACCCGGCCTATTTCAGCTGGGATCATCCGAGCGTTCCTCCGAGACTCAGGAAAGCGGAGCTCCCTGGAGACGAACCCCTCCTTGTGCTCGACGAGATCCACAAATACGCGCGATGGAGGAACCTGCTCAAGGGTATTTACGATACCGAGAAGGGAAGCCGAAAGATCCTCGTGACGGGATCGGCGCGCCTCGATTACTATCGGAAAGGTGGCGACTCTCTCGTCGGCCGCTACCGATACTTCCGCCTCCATCCCTTCTCGCTTCGCGAACTGAAGCGGTCACCCTCCCGCTCCGATCTGGAAGCCCTGCTGAAGTTCGGAGGGTTTCCTGAACCGGCCATCACCCAGAACGAAGCGGAGCACCGCATCTGGCAGAGGGACCGCATTTCGCGAGTCGTCCGAGAGGACCTCCGGGATCTGGAGCGGATTCGTGAAATCAGCCTCATCGAGCACATGGTGGACATGTTGCCCTCGAGAGTTGGTTCGCCTCTTTCGGTCAAGAGTCTGAGCGAAGACCTGCAGATCGACCCCAAGACAGCGGAGCGCTGGCTCTCGATCTTGGAGAACATGTACGTCTCGTTCCGAATCCCACCCTATGGGGCTCCCCGCGTCCGCGCGGTCAAGAAGGAGAGGAAGCTCTACCTTTGGGACTGGTCCGCTGTTCCGGACCGAGGCCCACGTTTCGAGAATCTCGTTGCCTCGCAGCTCCTGAAATACTGCCACCGGGTCGAGGACACGGAAGGCTATTCCATGGACCTTCGATTCCTGAGGGATACGGACAAGCGTGAGGTGGACTTCGTCGTGCTGCAGGACAGAAAACCTCTCTTCGCCGTCGAGTGCAAATCGGGAGAGAAGGCCATCGGCGCGGCGATTCGATATTTCGAGGAAAGGACGCGGATTCCGCGTTTCTATCAGGTGCACCTTGGCGAGCGGTTTTTTTCGTCGGGCAGGGTCACGGTTCTGCCATTTATCCGGTTCTGTGAGGAGCTCGACCTGCCCTAGTGGTCTCCACTCTTACTTCCGTTCTTCCCGAAGCCGCTCCTCGAGCCCCTCGCGGTGGCGGCGGCTCAGCGGGAGAGTCGTTCCGTCCCGAAGGACGACGCGGCATCCGCCTCGGTCGTCGAGCCGCAGCTCGCTCACGCGATCGAGGGCCACGATCCTCGAGCGGTGGATCCGGGAGAACCGCGAGGGGTCGAGCCGGGCCTCGATAGACTGGAGCGATTCGCGAACGAGATGCTCGCGTCCTCCCTCGTGGATGACGGCATAGACTCCGGCCGCTTCGATCCATTCGACGTCGCGAACGTCGAGAAAGCGGATGCTTCCGGCGTTTCGGACCACGAGACGGGAGGGGTGTCGCTTGTCCTCGACGAGCGAGAGCACTCTCTCTCCGAGAGCCTCGCGCGCGCGCGCCCGAACCCTTTCGCGCGCCCCCGCGAGCGCTGCCTCGAACCTCTCGTCGCTGAAAGGCTTCAACAAGTAGTCGAGGGCCCGCACCTCGAACGCGCGAAGGGCGTAGGCGTCGTAGGCGGTGACGAAGACGGTCGTCGGGCGCCTTTCGGGGGCGATGCGTTCGAGGAGGCCGAAGCCGTCGAGGCCGGGCATCTGGATGTCGAGGAACAGGAGGTCGGGCGTCTTCTGCAGGATCGCCTCGAGCGCTTCCTCTCCCTTCTCGAACGCTCCCGCGATCTGGATGTCGGCTTCTTTCTCGAGAAGCTCGACAATTCTCCTGCGAGCCGGCGGCTCGTCGTCGACGACGAACGTGCGGATCTTATTCATGGGTTCGGAAAGGGATCTTTACCGTGACCGTCACCCCGATCCCGGCGCTGTTCGCGATCTCGATCCCGGCTCCGTCTCCATAGAGAGCGCGGAGCCGCTCCCTTACGTTCCTGAGGCAATGCCCGCTTCCGTTCCCGTCCCACGAAGGCGGGAGCCCCACGCCATCGTCCTTCACGGTGAGATGAAGCGACCCGTCGCGCCGCTCCGCGCGAAGGAGGATGCTTCCGGTGCCCGCGTTCCCGACGATGCCGTGCTCGACGGCGTTCTCGACCAAAGGCTGCAGGAGGAATCCGGGAACCGCGGCCCCGAGGGTATCGGACGCGACCTCGCGCTCGAAATTCAGTTTTCCCGCGAATCGAACCTGCTGGATCGCCAGGTAGTCGTCGACGGTCGCGAGCTCTTCGGCGAGAGGGACCTCGTTCCGGTGCGCGCTCTCGAGAGAGTGGCGCAGCAGGTCCCCGAGGTGCGCGGTCATGCGGCGCGCCGCTTTGGGGTCCTTCTCCACGAAGGCGGAGATCGCGTTCAGGGTGTTGAAGAGAAAGTGAGGGCGGATCTGCGCCTTCAAGGTCTCGAGGCGGGCTTCCGCGAGTCGCGCCTCGAGCTCGTAGGCCCGAATCTCCCGCTCTCTTGCTTCCTGGTGAAGGTCGTACGCGATGGCCGCGCCGGCGAGGACCGAATAGATCAGGAGGTTCCAGTGATACTGAAGAGCGAGGCCTTCGAGGTTCCACTCTGCCGGAAAATTCCCGAGAAGGTCGTCGAGCGCCGTTCGAAGCACGACGTAGACGCTCACGAAACCGAAGGCGAGAGGAACGTGGCGGAGGATGCGTCCATGAAGATCGTGGCTCCTCGTCTTGGCCCAGCGGTCGGCCCGAAAGAGAAACGGGCTCAAGAAGCCCCAGAGGTACCACTGCGGGAAGCTCCGTCGCAGGGAGGTCTCGAGCGCTTCCCATCCACCCCCTCGGCCGAGGTATCCCTGCGTCGAGAAGAACAGGGCAACGGCGGTCCAGAAGAGGAACCCGAGAACCGCTTTGCGCGCGCTCATTTCAGGGCCAGGAGTCCTTCGTAGACCTCGCCCTCGTCTCCGATGTCGAGGGGCACGGAGCGCGGAGAGAATCCGACCGCGGCGAGAAGCGAAAGCCACGTCGCCCGCGGAAAGACTCCAACCTCGTGCGTCTCCTGGATGCACCGAACGGAGCCGTCCTCGTCGCGAAGAAGGTAGGCGAAGTCCGAACGGAACGTCGTGTCGGCGGGATCCGGATCCCAGGTCCACTCGAGGTATCGAAGGGATCGCGGTCCGGCATCGTGCCCCCCGTGGCTCGTGCCATCCCGATAGGTCTCGCGGATGCAGTCGGGAACGAAGAGGGCGCCGCCGCCGGGGCGGGTGTGGACGAACGCGGTCTCCATGGCCTGTCTCAGGTCGTCTTCCGTTCGAAGGTACATCACCGCGTCGTGGACGAAGACCGCGTCGAAGAGGCGCCCGAGACGCACGGAGCGCATGTCTCCCTGGACGTGCTCGCACTCCGGGTTCAACCGCCGGCTCACGTCGAGCATGGGCTCGGAGAGGTCCACGAGGGTCATCTGGAAGCGCGATTTCAGTTGCGAGGCGTTGTTCCCTCCTCCGCTTCCGAGCTCCAGGAGCGTCTGCGGGGGAGGCGAGAGAGTCTCGAAGACACTTCGGTACACCGACGCTTCGTGGGCGTACTCGGCGGGCGCCGTAAGGATGGGAAACCACGGGGCGAGATCGCCGTAGAGCCGAAGGCCCGTCATGGAAGCGCCTTCAGAGTCAAAGGGTCGCGAAGAGGAAGGTGCGTGACCCCGCCGGGAAAAAGCTCGCTCACGCGAGCGCGGCCATCCGCATCTCCCGGAGCGATCTCCTCCCACTTCCCGACGACGAGAAAGACGATCGCCTCGGGCTTCAGATACTTCCTTGCCACGTCGAGGACGTCGTCCGGCGCCACCGCCCGGACCTGGTCGCGCCATCTCTTCCAGTAGTCGTGGGAGCGGCCGATGAAGGCGTCGCCGGCGTAGGTGCCGGCGATCTGTCCCGCCGACTCGAATCTTCTGGGGAAGGTCTCGATGAGAGATGCCTTGGCGGTCGCCATCTCCTCCTCGCTCGGTGGCTCGCTCCGGATGCGCGCGATCTCTTCGAGGGCGATCTTCGTCGCGAGCGCGACGGTTGCGTTCTTCGACTGGAACGAGACGGTGAAGCTCCCCGGTCCGAGGGAGTCGAAGGAGAGGGAGGACGAAGCGTCGTAGGCGAGGCCCTCGTCCGAGCGGATCCTCTGGGTGATTCGCGACGTGAATCCGCTTCCGCCCAGGATGTGGTCCATGATCTGGAGCGCGGCGCGCTCGGGGTTCTCCCAGTCGGTCCATCGGGGAACGCGGTGGCCGAGGACGACGGTGCCCTGCGGGATGTCCTTCTCGACGTGGTAGGCGCCCGGGCGGGGCACGTGGGCCGGCTGCGGCGGCGGCCACTCGGTTGCGGCGCCCTCTCCCGGCCAGTCCGTGAGGTGCGACTCGAGCACTTTCAGGATCGCGGCGGGATCGACGTCGCCCGAGACGCTCACCACCATGTTCTCGCGCCGCCAGAACTTCTCGTGGAACGAGGCGAGGTCATCGCGGGAGATGGCGTCCAGGTGGGCCTTCGTCATGCGGCGGCTTCGATAGAAATCCTCGCCCTCGAGAAGCCAGTCCCACTCTCGGCCGAGAATGTCTCCGGGCTCGTCGTTTCTCTGCCGCATCGCTTCGAGGAGGTTCTCCTTCTCGATCGCGATCCGCGCTTCGTCGAATCGAGGGCGGCGGAGCATCTCGAAGAACAGATCCATCGCCTGGTCGAGAACGGGAGTGATGCAGTCGAGATTTGCTCCCGAGCGCGAGTCGCCTCCGAAGGTCGAGATGCGGGCCGCGAGGAACTCGACCTCCTCGTCGAAGGCGGACGGGTCGAGGCTCTCGGTGCCCCCGGAGCGAAGGAGGCTCCCCGCGAGCCCGGCGAGCCCGACCTTGTCCACCGGATCGAGATAGCTTCCCTGCCGGAGCTGGATGCGGAGGCTCACGAGAGGAAACGTGGAATCGGGGACGACGTAGACGGTGACTCGGTTCGGAAGCTCGTAGCGGTAGCGAGCGGCGTCGGGGACCTCGAAGTGGAATGGGTCGAACCGCAGCTCCTCGGGCCGCGCTGGAATCGCCGGGGCCTGCGCAAGAAGGACGGAAACGAGCCAGACGGTGCTCACCGCTCGCCTCCTTCTCGATAGTAGAGGCCGACCACGCGCTCCTCGGGATCGAGATAGCGCTCGGCCGCCCGCTTGACGTCAGCGGCCTCGACGGCGAGCGTCGTCTCCGCCCACTCGTTGAGGTACTGAAAGTCACCGAGGCCGTCGTAGAGAAGGAGCTGGACGAGGAGGAAGAACCCACCGGCGAGTCTCTGATAGGCGCTCGCGGTGATCTGGTTCTTTACCTTCTGGAGCTCCCGTTCGGGAATGGGCTCGTCGACGATCCGGCGAACCTCGTCGAGAAGAGCGCGCTCCAGATCCTCCGGGCTCGCGCTACCTTTCGCTTCGGCCTGGAGCGAGAAGGCGCCGGCGTACTTTCTCGAGTCCTGAGATGCCGCGGCGTCCGCGGCGAGGCCGCGCTCGAGGACCAGGGACTTGTAGAGCCGTCCGCTTCGTCCGTTGAGAAGCCCGGCCAGGACTTCCAGAGCGTACGAATCGCGATGCCGGAAGGGGACCGAGTGGTACCGGACTTCGACCTGCGGCTGACAGTCGCACTCCGCGACCATGCGCTTTTCCGCCCGCGCGTCCATCTCGAGGGTGACGACGTCGGGGGCGGGCGCGCGCGCGGGAAGCCGGCCGAAGTACTTCTCGGCGAGAGCGCGGGCCTCCTCGAGATCGAAGTTCCCGACGAGAGCGGCGGTCAGGTTTCCGGGAGCGTAATAGGTTTCGAAGTACTCCCGGGCCTGGGCGAGGCTGTAGGAGCGGAGGTCCGAAGGCCAGCCCACGACGGGCCAATGATAAGGATGCGACTGCCAGAACATGGCGGCGAAGACTTCCTCGAACTCGCCCGTGGGCGTCGACTCGGTGCGAAGCCGCCTCTCCTCGTGCACCACGTCCCTCTCCGCATAGAACTCGCGGAATACCGGGCTCAGAAGGCGGTCCGACTCCATCCAGAACCAGAGCTCGATCTTGTTCGCGGGCACGGTGACGAAGTAGACGGTGACGTCCTCGCTGGTGAACGCGTTCATCCCCGAGGCCCCCGCGGCGGTGTAGATCCGGTCGAACTCGTCCTTCACCATGAGCGCGCGCTGCTCCTCGACGAGGGTGTCGAACTTCTTCTCGAGCTCGAGAAGCCTCTCCGGCTTCGCCTCGTCGGCGAACGGATCCTCGATCTCGCCGAGCCGGTAACGCTCCCGCTGCTCGCGGTAGATCGCGCGGATTTCCTCTTGGAGCTTCTCCTGCTCTTCGACGATCTGGAGGTCGCGCTCGATATTCCGGGTGCCGAGGGTGCGGCTGCCCTTGAACATCATGTGCTCGAAGAAGTGGCTCATGCCCGTGATGCCCGGCCTCTCGTTCGCCGAGCCCACCCGCGCGACCCAGCCCGCGGAGACCGTCGAAAGCTCCGGCCGGACCACGGCGAGGAACTTCATGCCGTTCGAAAGCTCGAAGGTCTGGACGGGGACTTTCGCGACTTCGCTCGAACGAGCGGCGTGTGCGATCGCGACGGAGAGCGCGAGTGCGAGTGTGACTCTTCCCATGCCGCGATTCTACTTCAGGGGATTTGTGCTAGGCTCGTCCGCTCGAACGAGGAGGAGATTATGCACCCGCTTCTTCTTCTGCTCCTGATGGCGGCCCCGGCCGATTCCCGCGGCCCCTTCGACGGCTTGAAGTTTCGCGAGATCGGTCCCGCGAGCCCCGCGGGCCGCATCGACGACTTCGCGGTCCTCGAGTCGAGGCCAGAGACGTTCTACGTCGCGACCGCGACGGGGGGACTCTGGAAGACCACGAATAACGGCACGACGTTCGAGGTCCTCTTCGACGACGAGGCCACGTCTTCCATTGGCGACGTCGCCATCGCTCCCGAGGACCCGAACCTGGTGTGGGTCGGGACAGGGGAGAACAACAACCGGCAGAGCTCCTCATGGGGAGACGGAGTCTACAAGTCGACGGACGGCGGTACGACGTGGCGCAACATGGGCCTCGGAGCTTCGCGCCACATCGCCCGGATCATCATCGACCCGACGGACCTCGATGTCGTCTACGTCGCCGCGCTCGGAAGCCTCTGGGGGGCAGGGGCGAACGTGGGGTCTACAAGACGGCGGACGGCGGCCTCACCTGGAACCGCGTTCTCCACGTGGATGACGACACGGGGGCGACCGAGCTCGTCATGGATCCGCGAAATCCGAAGGTACTCTACGCCGCGACGTACCAGAGGAGGCGCGCCACCTGGGGGTTCAACGGCGGTGGTCCCGGAAGCGCGATCCATAAGACGACGGACGGCGGAAAAACCTGGACCCGACTGACGAAGGGAATCCCCGAAGGCCCCAAGGGACGCGTCGGGCTCGACGTCTACCGGAAGAATCCCGACGTCGTCTACGCGCGCATCGAGCATCCGGACGAGGGCGGCATCTACCGGTCGGACGACGGCGGACAGAACTGGTCGAAGCGCTCCTCCGTGAACCCGCGGCCGATGTACTTCAGCCAGATCCGGATCGACCCGGGGGACGACCAGCGTATCTACGTCCTCGGGGTCCAGCTCCACGTCTCGGACGACGGCGGAAAGACGTTCCGCGAAGACGGAGCTGAGAAGATCCACGTCGACTTCCACGCGATGTGGATCGATCCCGCGAACCCGAGGCACTTGCTCCTCGGAGGCGACGGCGGCGTCGGCATCTCCTACGACCGGAGCGAAACCTACGACTGGCTCAACAACATGAACCTCGGGCAGTTCTACCACGTGAGCTACGACATGGGCTCGCCCTACGTCGTCTGCGGGGGGCTCCAGGACAACAACACGTGGTGCGGCCCGAGCGCGGTCCGGAGCCGGGGCGGGATCGCGAACGACGACTGGTTCATCATCGGAGGCGGCGACGGCTTCGTCGCCCTCGTCGATCCCAAGGACCCGCGGGTGATGTACTCCGAGTCCCAGAACGGGCGCATGAACCGCGTCGACCGCGTGACGAACGAACGGCAGTCGATCCGGCCGGAGCCGGCCGCAGGGGAGCCGAAGCTCCGCTGGAACTGGGACACGCCGATGATGCTCTCTCCCCACGATCCGGCGACGGTCTTCGTCGCCGCCAACAAGCTCTACCGCTCGCGCGACCGCGGCAGCGTCTGGGAAGCGATCAGTCCCGACCTCACCACGAACGCGGATCGCGAAGAGCTCGCCCTCATGGGCGTGTACGGGAAGGACACGAAGATCGCGAAGAACGACGGCATCGCGGAGTATCCGACTCTCGTCGCGTTCGCGGAGTCGGAGCTCGAGGCGGGCCTCTACTGGGCGGGCTCGGAGGACGGGCTCGTGCACGTGTCGTCGGACGCAGGCGTGAACTGGACCGAGGTCTCGAAGAACATGCCCGGGCTTCCCCGGGGCACGTACGTCTCGCGGCTCGTCCCCTCGCGATTCGCGGCGAGCCGCGCGTATGCGACCTTCGACGGACACCGCCTCGACGATTTCCGGGCGTACGCCTACGCGAGCGAGGATCGGGGAAGGAGCTGGGTCTCCCTCTCCTCGAGCCTTCCCGCGGGCGAGGTGGCGCGTACGATTACGGAAGATCTCGTCAACGCCGACGTGCTCTACCTCGGGACGGAGCGCGGCATCTTCGTCTCCCTTGATCGCGGCCGGGCGTGGCACCGGGTGAAGGCCAACCTTCCTACGGTTCCGATCTATGAAATCACGCTCCATCCGCGGGAGAACGACATGCTTCTCGCGACCCACGGTAGGAGCATCTGGATCCTCGACGACCTCTCGCCGTTCCAGGAGCACGCGATGGCGCCCACGGCGGCGGCGCACCTTTTTCCGATTCCTTCGGCGGTCCAGAGGAACCCGGCGGGCGATCGCATGCGCGACTTCGAGGGCAACCGCCGTTTCTTGGGCGAGAACCCGGAGTTGGGCGCGGTCCTTACATACCGCCTGCCGTCCGACGCCAAAGAAGTCGCGATTCAGATCAAGGACCAGGCGGGTACTCTGGTGCGTGAGATCCAGGGCGACGCGATGAAGGACAAGAACACGGCGGGGATGCAACAGGTGGCGTGGGACCTGCGCCTTCCGCCGCTTCCGAAGGTGAAGGGCCAGGACGAGGGGGGCCGTTTCGGCCCCGGCGATCGGGGCCCGTTCGTACTTCCGGGAAGCTACCGCGCGACGCTCCTCGTCGACGGAGCGGAAGCATCGAGCGCCGCTCTCGACGTGCGAGGGGATCCCGAGATCGCCATCAGCGACGCCGACCGCGCAGTCTATCTCGAGACCGCCGGGAAAGTGTACGAGCTGAACCGGAAGGCGATCGAAGCGGCGAACACGCTCGCCGACGTCGACGAGCAGCTCACCGCGGCGAAGAACGCGGTCGAGAAGAAGGAGCTGCCGGAAGCGGCGTCCGCGGGGATGAAAGACGCGGAAGAGCGGGTCAAGGATCTACGACGGCGCCTCGGTGTCGGCCGCCGCGAGCCAGGACCGCCGCCAGAGGACGACGTGAGGGGCGAGATCACGCGGCTCCGAGGAAGCCTCCTGGGCGCGACGGCCCTTCCTACGGAAGCGCAGAACAGAACTTTCACGAAGCTCGAGGGCGACCTCGCCAAAACGGTTACGGACCTGAACGAGGCGATCGGGAAAGCCTCGGAGGTTTTGCGGGCGTTGGGGGAGGGCGGGTTCTATCCGGCGCTCCCGAAGCCCGTGTCGCGCTGAGAAGCTGAACGGAAGCCTGGACACACGACCCGTTTCTTTCTAAGGGGAGCCCGACGGCGTGACCGGGTGACTTTTCCCATGCGAACGGGGGAAATCTTCCATCTTCCAAAGTGAAGTGAGCGTTCTCACATACCCGGATTCTCCTTAGTCGCGGCGGTTTATGGGCGGCGAGTTGCTCGATTCCATGGCATGTCGTTTGCACTTCTCGAAATCGAACCGCCTCAGCCGTAGTAGGAAGCCTCTCATGGCGAATCTCCACTTCAGTCGGATTCCGGCATTCGTGTCGGTCGCTTTGGCCACTGTCGCTCCCGCGGTCTTGGCCCAGCCGGCGACGCCGATCGACCTGACCGCCACCGTGTTGAACGCCAACAACGTCGTTTTGTACTGGCATGACAAGAGCACGATCGAGTACGGATTCCAGATCTGGCGCAAGGAAGGGGGCGGCGAGTGGCAGCTCATCAAGAAAACGGCAGCTAACAACCAGCGGTTCAACAACAACGCTTTCGTCGACAGCGGCGTCGACACGAACGCAAGAACCTACACCTACAAGGTCCGGGCGTATACCTCCCTGCTTTCGGGTTTTTCCAACGAAGCGATAGCTGTGGGCGTGGGAGCAGCCTCCGGATTCGACTATCCGGTCGGAGATGTCGACGGGCTCGGTGGGTATACGAGCTATACGGACGGCAAATGGTGCGCCAGCGGCTGGTATGTGTTTCGCGATGTCGCCGACCCCCTCTATCTGGTCCACACCGGTGAAGACTGGAACGGCCGTTGCTTTGGCGACACCGATCGCAACCAGCCTGTGTACGCCGCTGCCGAAGGCAAAGTCGTCTATGCAGGCTACGTTCCTTCGAGCTGGGGCAACGTGGTGCTCATTGCCCACAAGCTCCCGGGCGGCGAGATTGTTTACAGCCAGTACGCCCACCTCGAGTCCACTCCTCTGGTGCGGGCCGGGGACAGCGTCTCCCGGCGACAAGAGATTGGCGCCATCGGGAAGGGCGCCGGCAAAATTTACCCTGCGCATCTTCACTTCGAGGTCCGCAAGCACGCGGTTCCGGTGGGCCACTGGCCCAAAGATTCGAATCTCATCGCGGCTCGGTATTTCAATCCCACATTGCGAGACAACAACCGATCGAACATCGGGGGCTTCGCCAACACGTCTTTCATCGACCAGAACCGCAACCTCTGGAGCGCCCCCAATCCGATCCTCCGCATCGACGGTGGTCTTTGGAGCTCGAAGGCACAGGGTCAAACTTTCAACTTCTCCGGCTCGGGGTATACCCCCGGAGGTGCGGTTCGCCGCTTTTACAGGAATGGTGCTGGAAACCTGGTCGAGCTCACGCCCACGCTTTTCGCGGACGGAAGCGGCAACATCGGCTGGCCCTTCCCGCCTTCGTGCTCGACGCCCGTCGATACCTATACGCTTTACGCCGTCGACGGCAGCAGCGGGCGCGTGAGCGACGAGGTGACCGAAGTCGTCACCGCCGGGGCCGGCTGCGTCACGCGGTACGAGGCCGAGAATGCGACGCTCACCGCACCCGCGAAGTTCAACAACGACCATCTCGACTATTCCGGAAGCGGCTTCGTCGACGGTTACGGGTGGTTCAACGGAAGTCCGTCAATCGGCGCGGCCACGACCTTCTCCGTTTGGGTTCCGACGAGCGGCAACTATCTCGTAGAGCTCCGGTACGCGAACGCGATGGGAAGCGCGAAGACACTCAGCCTGTACGCGAACAACGGGTTCGTGCGGCAGACGTTGCTCGTGAACTTGGCGAATTGGGATATATGGTCGAGCCAGGCAGAAACGGTGTATCTCTGGGCCGGCTGGAACACGATCTCCTATCGCTACGATTGGAACGACACCGGGAACGTGAACCTGGACTACATCCAGGTCTCGCTGCCGTGAGTCCCGACTAAGAGCGGTTTCGGGTTGACTCCGTCTTCACATGGGTGACGAAGTTCTCTCGTCGATCAGTCTCTGTCGAATTTCCACCATGGGATCGAGGTATCGCTCATACCACGCGTCCACATCGAATTTATCCGGTGGTGCGTACGAAAAGCCGTGTTCCGAGTCGCCGAATGTGAAACTCGGCCACCGATCCCCGTCCTGTATCTCCAGGTGAAGGTGGGGATGTCCGTGGGCGCTCCCCGTGTCTCCCATGACGCCCAGAGCGCGCTCGACGCTCGTGATGTCTTCCCCGATGGAAAACTCTGGCCTCGATGCAAGGTGGCCGTAGATCGAGAAGAGGCGGCCGTACTCGTCGCCCGGCGGTAGGTGATGCTCGATGACCAGGAACCAGCCGAGACCCTTCCGTGGGCGCGGGTCCGGAGCGTCCTTCCCACAATCCGGTCCCACACCTCCGTTCCAGCCGACGCACACCACTCTCCCCGGAGCGATGGGGAAAACCCGTGTTTCACCGTCGCCCGGGCCGAGGTCGACTCCCAGGTGAACCCCTTTTTCGGTCACGCCTGAGAATTTCAAAAAAACCTGCGGCTCAGAAAGAGGAAAGCGGAACCCGGTGTTCTCGCCCTTTGCGACGTCTCGCGTCGACGACATGGCGTACATGAACGCCAGCCCCAGCGCGGCGGCGATCGCTCCAAGCCCGAGAATGCGACCCGCCAAGCGAAGCCCCCAAAGAGCGACTCTTGCGCCCAGAAACAGAACGAGACCAAGAAACAGGATCGTAAGTAGGGACGAGAGCGTCACTGGACCACCGAGAACGACTCTACCCATTGGCTGCCCCTGGGGTAGTCTCGATTGGCGTTGCATCCGATCGCGAGAACCTGACCGCAGATCCTACTGAAAGCGAGCTGCTCGCCCTTCCACGCCTCGAAACCGTAGCTTATGGCGCCCCGCTCGTTGATGACCTCGAAAGCGAGCGTATTCGTTCCGCGCTCGAGAGAGTGGGTGACTTCCACCTGTCCGCTGTCCTCCCCGAGTCCGACCTGAACGACCACCCGACCATTCAGATACACGCGGCATCCGTCGTCACAGTTGTACGCCCGGACGGAGAGCCTGGCGTGGTTCTCTGCCCCCGTCTCCCCGCCGCGGCCACTGAGAACATCTTGCGAGCGGGTGATGCTTCGCTTCAGGTCTCGTACTTTCTGACTGGCCGGATCCAGCTCGAGAGCTCGATCGCACTCGGCGATGGCGGCTTGATGACCTTCGGCCGCCCACTTGAGCCTGGCAAGTCTCAGATGCTCCTCCACCGCCTCGTCCCTCAGAGCCAGGACGCGCTGGCGCAGGACCCGGGCTTCCATGCGACGCGGGTCTCGCTTCAGCGCCTCCTCACAATCGAGTAACGCTCCTCGAAGATCTCCCGAGGCCATTTTCGCGCGCGCGGCCGCCAACGCCGGTCCGACCGGATCGCTTTCGTTCTGCTTCACCGACGACGTGGTCATGGACGGAGACGGCATGATCGAAGACGTTGTCGTGGACGGAGAAGTTACGACAGCAGGTCTCGCTGCGGCTGGACGCGGGGGGAGCGGTGGATCCGCGCGCGGCGGGGCGTACGCGGTGGTGGGGATTGCATCGAGCGCGAGAGCATGACTACCCAATCGCGAAGCGAGCACCACCACCACAAGAACGACCCAGACCGCGTGGCGGTGCCGCTCCATCCCGTAGATTCGGGAGCGCTTCACGAACCCAGCCGCAGCGCCGACGAGGAAGCCGATGAGAGCCCATGCCAGGACCGGGTGCAGGGCGCGATGGAAGCGAAAGGCCAGGTCCAGGTTCTGGAAGAGCCAGATACCGATCCAGGAGAGGAGGGCGACGACGAAGCCCAGAAGCGCGATCGCCAGAACGATGGCCACGAGCACGAGGAGGAGGCGAACTAGCAGATCCATTACGGCCGATTCCGATAGTAAAGTTTCAGCGCCGCCCATATGGCCGTTGGGACCAGGAGGAGACCTGCGAGAAACTCGAGCTCGCTGAAGGCGGTCGAAAGCCTGCCGCTTGCGGTGACGGTCGCGACGAACGCCTCCTCCGTCGGGGTGCCGTCGATCCAGTCCGCGTTGCCGAAGAATGCGACGACGCCTCGGACAAGGGCCATGAGCGCAGCGCCAACGACCCCATAGGACAACATCGTTCTCAGTGTGTGTTCGACGGGAAACGACACACGGTAACGGACCGGCACGGACACCGGCTCCAAGAGGCCGGGGCCGTCGATCTCGATGTTATCCAAATACGTGTGAGAAGCGTGGCATCCAGAGCCTTCGCGCGCATCCAAGACGACTTCGATGACACCGCAGCGACCTTCGACCTTGGGATTCCCAAGGCTCAAGCCGGGGCTACCCCTCAGGTGTTTTGCTACACCGAAGGCGAACCCAGGCCCTAGTACTTGGAATGTCATTGAATAGCTTGCAGCTTTGCCATACATGACCGACCAGGTGCCTGACGCCCGTGTCCTCTGGGGCCGAACGTCAAGCCGCACTTTTCGAATCCCGGGGTTCAGAATTCGCAAGAAGACCTCGAGGCCCTGCCTAGGGTTCGAGTATTGGTTGGCGATGGCCTGCCAATCTCGAACCCGACGTTCGAAACCTCTCGTCCGCAACCAGGAAACGATGGAGCCTCGAGCGTGCTGGGTCAAAGCGGCGCGGTAGCACGGCGGCACCAGGGAAGGATCATCGTGCCCTGCCATCGAAGGAGATAGCGTCCTCCAGTCTGCGGGGTTTCCATAGATCTGCATGGCGAGATCTTCGGGATTTTTCGCCTCGAGTCCCGGTAACAGACGATATGGATATTGTGGATTGAGGAGGTAGAGCATCTCTTCCACGGCGACAAGTGCCCCGCCGTGCCGCCGCGCAATCCTTTCCACCTGGTTTGCCAGCTCCGGACGAGGTTCTTGCTTCCGACGCAGCCAGGCGGCAATCCGACCCGAGCCGAGCTCGGCATGCACCGTCTTCCAATGGGCGGGGTACTCCCAAAAGCCGCGATTCGGATCCGGGCCCATGAGCAGCTGCACGAGCTCTGAAACACTCGTAACGGCCGTCTCCCCGAGGTGGAAAGGGCGGTGGGGATCGAGGATCAGGATGATTTCGTAAAGCGCCAGCTCTGGATTCGCCGAAAGAGACTCGCGGACCTCGTCGATTGCACGGCCGAGATTCGTGTCGAGCCGGTCCACCCACGCGCTGATCGCGCCCCGCTTCAAGTCCCGGATTGCCAGCTCCGGGTAGCGAGTCAGCAGGCCAGCTAGCTCGCGCACGTCGTGAGCCGACTCCTCGCCTATCCGGTAAGGGTCCCTGGATCTGGCAGCGGGACCGACGTCCTTACGGACGGCGACGGACTCGCCTCTCAGCCAGCGTTCAACCTCGTCGGCTCCCCAACGAAACCTGTAGTCCCGGATGAGCAGGCCCTCCAGCAGGGTCCGCATCCGTTCTGGAAGAGAAAGGGGGATTTCGAGACGCTTGCCGTCCAGATGAAAGCCGGCGATCTGATTGTATCCCCACCCTTCCAGTGGGTGAGGAAATCCCAGAAGCTCGATAAGGGTACCGCCGAGGGCGTAGTAGTCCGCCGGCTTGGTGATTCGATGACCAAGCTGGAGTGGACTTCCGGCGTCGTCATCGTTCACCGCCCACGAGAGAAAGAGCTCCGGCGCTGCGTATTTCCACGTCGCCGCCTGCGAGGACTGAGTGACATGAGACGTCTGATCCGTTCCTACTTCAAAGGAGATATCAAAATCGGCGAGGACGACGTCCTGTTCAGGACTTTCTTTACGAAAGAAAAGATTGCCAGGCTTCACGTCTCGATGGGCAACGCCCAGCTGCTCGTGAAGGTATCTGAGGGCGTTGACCATCCGGGAAAGCACATCTCTTTCGACCCGCTCCGGAGGCATCGCGACCCCTTCCAACGAGCCGCCGCGGCAGTACTCGAGGATTTCGTAGACCAGCCCATCGCGCTCCTGCACCGCCAGCACCTGAAGGATGTCCGGGTGTCGAACCTCTCGAAGCTTTTCCAGGAGCTGTCGATTGGCCTTACGCAGTGGAGCGTTCAGCTTGATGACGACTTCCGATCCGTCCCGTTTCCTGCAGAGGTAGACGCCCGCGTGATCGCTTTCGTGCCGGCAGGAACGACCGTCCCGGCGCCGCATGACTTCGAGAACCTCGTAGTCATCGAGGATGGTGTCGCCTGGCTTGACTTCGAGGCACGCCGGCGGCGCGGTGGATTCCCCTTCGACCGCGGCCCGGCGAGTTCCAGGCGCTACCTGTCGTGTCTCGCGACTCGCCGGCCGGGTGGGATCCGTCATCTGATGCACACCAACCCGTCAGAGGGTCATCAATCCATTCGAACTCGGAACGGCGCGTAGGTGAGGCTGACAATGGAGCCGTGCTGGAGGGGCGCGTCCATTCTCTCCGTGCATCGGCGACCATCTACGGTGGTGAACGTGGTTCCGGTAGAGCCCGGGAGATGCTCTACATGCCAGTTGGAGTTCTTCATGAAAAAGCGCGCGTGCTTTCTCTGTATCTGATCACTCTTTGGAACAGCGCTTGGATCCACGTCACCTTCCCGTCCGACGATCTCTCCGTCGCGCACGGTGAGCCGCACTTCGGGTAGCTCGAGGCTTTCCAGAATCAGGAATTCTCCCTGGCGAGCCCGCGGGAACTCGGCGGCGTGCGAAAGCTCGTCCGCCGGGCCGACCCGAACTGGCTCGACATCGCTGATATCCTCGCCATCCTTCTCACATTCGCTGGACGTCGGAGGATTCTGGTGCTCGCATTTGGGGCACCGCCTCTTCCATTCCGCACTCATCGAACCTTCCGAACCTGGAGCATGGGCCTTATCCGACGGCCTCGTTCTGGAATGCCGATGATCCTCACGCGGAACGAGTCCAGCGGCTGGAGATGGAGGACCCGAGGGGTCGGAAAAAGACGTTCTGCCTCTCCCGCGTATCGTCGCGAGCGCTCGGTGAGGAGGTGAACGCGCTGGTTGTCTGACCCCCGCCATTGTTTCGTGTTCGCGGTGGAGAGCTCGAATCGTCCGTCGATGAGAACGTCGACGAGCCGAAGGAGCTCCCGTCCCGCCGGGGGTCCGGCGAGAATCTCTTCCAGCTCATAGCCGGTATACACGAGTACCTCAACCGGCCGGACGACGCGCAGCCGCCGGATCACTTCGGCCAGCGTCGAGGCTTGTTGGAAAGGTTCCCCCCCGCTGATGGTGAGACCATCGGCCTCGGTCAAGAGGCGGAGAATCTGCCTCGTCGCTTCCTGCACCGGAACGGGATGCCTCTGGCGAAAGATCTCCGGCGACATGCAGCCCGGACAATCCAGGCTGCATCCCTCCACCCACATGGCCACGCGACGGCCGGGCCCCAGATTCTCGACGGGAAAAGCGAAACCGGCGAGGTACAGCGCTTCCGTGTTCACGACGCTTCAATCTGCACTTCCACCTCGAAGGGAACGGAAGCGCTGGAAGAGCTCTCCAAAACGCGAGTCACGGTGATCGAGGATCCCTTCTGGATTTGCTCTCTCCGCTGGAAGAGAACGCGCGAAAGAGGGTTCAGAAGAGCCGTCTGGACCAGATTGCCAACCCCGCGACCACCTTGCTCGACGTTCCCGCGGCAACGAGAGAGAAGGAACTCACGGACCGCGGGACTGACAGCGAGCTTCACCTCGCGCCGCTCCTCGACCTGCCGCTTAACGTTGTCGAGCATCTTGTCCAGGATTTGATCCATCACGTGAGGCTGGATGAAGCCGAACACCACGATGTTGTTGCCGAAGCGGTTCAAGAGCTCAGGACGTTCGAGCTGCACCTTGAAGAATCTTTCGATGGCTTTCAGGACTCTTTCGCGGACCTGCGCGTAGTCGTAACCGTCGGAAGTGGGGTCCATGACCGGAACCCGACGGCCCGTTCCCGGGTCGTACTCGTATACCCCTTGATTGCTCGTGAAAACGATGATGCATTCGGAGAAGTAGACGGTCTCCCCGCGGCCGTCGGTCAGTCGTCCGTCCTCGAGTATCTGAAGAAATTTGTCGAAGATGGCGCGGTGCGCTTTGTCGATCTCGTCGAACAGGAGAATGCGGAAGGGGTCTTTCTTCAGCTTGTCTGTCAGCTGTCCTCCCTCTTCGTAGCCGACGTACCCGGGTGGAGCGCCCAGCAGGCGTTGATCGGAGTGATCGTGCCCGTATTCGCTCATGTCGAAACGGGTGAGCGCATCCTCGGTCCCGAAGATATGCTCCGCCAGGGCCTTCGCTAGCTCGGTTTTACCCACCCCCGTCGGCCCGGCGAAGAACAGGACGCCGCGCGGTTTCGAAGGCGAGGAGTGTTCGGCACCGGAAAGACCAAGGGACGCTCGGATGAGCACGTCGAGAGTTGCCTGGATGGCATAGTCCTGTCCCTTGACGCGAGCCTTCAAGAAGTCCTCGGCCGTCGCGAGCTTGTTCTCGATACCATCCCATTTGCTCTCCCGGGTGCCGTACTTGAACTCCTCCACTAACTCCTTGACGCGAATGCGAGCCTTCTCGCCGCCAAGCTCGACCAAGGGGAGGCCCTCATTGCGGGAAAGATTGCGGAGACCGATGAGGTCGCGATTGGTCATGCCTTCGGTGAAGTCCACGAAGGCATCCGTCGTACGCTGAAGCAGCTGGGCATCCTTCTTCGCCGAAGCCAGGAGGATCTCGCCGCCATCGAACTGACGCGAATACGTCCCGAAATGCCGTCTTCGATCGGTGGAACTGGGTTTCTCGATCTCGATACACCTGGCGAAGGGATTATTCAAATAGAGCCACGTGGGAATATCGGTGATCTTCTCGCAGATGAGGATCAAGTTGTTGTAGAGGAGAGAGACCTTGTCTTCGCCCTCGCCCTTGCGGATGCGCTGGCTCTCCCGCGAGGCCTTCAGCATCTTGACGAAGTTCGCGCGCTCTTCGGCGTTCAGGTGGTCCCGGGAGGAGGCGAGCTGAGACGCATGGTCGACGACGATCGAGACCAGTCGAGACGGGTTCGCGAGAACGCGCCGAAAACGATCCAGGTGGTCGCACAGACCCAGGGGCTGGCTTCCTTCGCCGTGCACCCTCGAATCGGTGGTGGTCGAGGCCTTTCTCTGCTGTTGCGCGGCCTCCTCGAACAGGCTGGCCATCCGTTGCTCCGACTGGTGCCAGTCGGCGAACCGAAGGCCGTCGACGAAGTCGTAAGCGGCGACGACATCGTAGGACGGCTGCTGCAGTGTCGTCAGCGCGTGGAAGAGAGCTTCCCGAAGGCTACCTACTTTCCACGCTTCCTTGCCGCTCGGATCCGAGGGGTAGGGGAGCATGTCGTGGATATTGCCGTAGAGAAGAAAGAGCGTACGCAGCTGGAGCTGTCGCAGAAGCTCGCGTATCCAGCGCGGGTAGTCGTCCACGGCCCGCGTCATGTCCGCCTACCTCAGCGCCTCTCCCGATGGCGTTGGGCCGACCTCAGGGAGGCGTGCTCTTCGTCGGCATCGGCGAGGGGATGATCGGATTCCACGAGCGGCCACTCCGCCGGCTCGATATGGCGTCGCACGTGCTCCTCGACGGGCACTCCTTCCGCCTTGAGTGTTTCCTGGAACGAGAGCGTCAAGGCGCAAATCCGTTCCTCCACTGTCCTCGCCAGATTCGCGTCCAGCGGTGGCGGCGGCGAGCCGGGACGAGTCATCCGAACCATCTCCGCGCGCAGCTTGCAATCGTGGGAAAGGGTAAGGCGAGCCCCGATTCCCCTCGCAATCGGGATCAACCAGCGCTCGCGACCGGTGTTTTCAGGAGCGCTGGACAACAAGGTGACTTGGTAGCCCATTCTCTCGAGCGCAGCCCGAGCCTGTTGTGCCATCGCGGCACCCGCAGCGGCGCGGGCGCGCGATCGGGCGAGCTCGGTTTCGAGCAATCCGACACGCCGCTTGAATCCGCCGAGATCCGGAAGCTCGGGGAACGAGACATCGGCCTCTATGGTTGCCAACTCGTTCTGGAGCTCCGCTGCCTGACGGAAAAGCTCCCTGTTCTCCGCATCCTGTGCTATCCGCGAAAGCGCGGCGCGAGAATGGGCCAGGTCGCACTCGAACTCCCGGCCCTTGTCCGTCCACTGCTTGAGCTTTCTCAAGTAATCTTTCCGAGCTCTCACTGCCCGGTCCTCGAGACCTTCGATGGCCTGGGTCCACATTCGAGGCTCGCGGCGCGAATGAGACTCGGCCTCACTCAACGCCTTGCGGATCGACTGAGCGGTCATGACGAGCTCAGGCCGTTGGAAGAGCGGGTCCTCATCCAACTGCTTGCGCAGGAGAGCAACCCTATCCGGCAACGGGCTCTCTGGCTTTTGTGCCTCCTCGTTTTCGACCTCCTTCATCAAACGCCGAAGGCTTGCCTCAGGCTCCTCCTGGAGGGTTCCGAGTCTCTCCCGGTAGTCCTCGATTGTCCTCAGAAGCTTCGCCCGCGCGGCGGAGGACGCGGAAACCTGGACGCGCTGCTCGATCTGCCACAGTTGCGCCTGAAGCGACTCGCGGCGCAAGTCCTCCTCCGCCATCCAGACCCTGTCCAGACCCTTGAGATTCATCTCCGCTCTTTCGAGATCAGTTCGTCGTCGCTGGTAATCGCGGAGGAAGCTCTGACGCTCGGCATCGAGCTTTTCGCGTTCGGCGTCCTTCGCCCTTTGCATCTCGTCTCGAAGCGATTCGACCGCTCTCTGGACCGCCTGCGCTACCAGGCCAAACCCAACCAGCCCGGCCCCCACGACTGCAAACGCAGCGGCGGTCACGTCTCCAACCGATAGCCCGACATTCGGGATCTCGATGACGACTTCGCTACTCATGATGCTGCGCCTCCAGCGGCGCGCGATCGTTCGGAGCGAGAAGCCTTCCGGGCCAGACGGAGCGAGATCGCGCGCCAGCGTGAACCACCAGAGGCGGCCACGCATGCGAAGTGCCGATGATTATCTGTTTCGATTACCGTAACATCGAGGGAAGGCTCTGTCAATACGACACGCCGCGGCTCTCCCAGGCGGTAACCGTCTTCAAAAGTCGCTTGACAGATCGCCCATCGATGCTATTCTGCTAGTAGCTTCACACTGAAAATTCATCTCGAGGATGTAGCTGCAGTCGAGGCTGCGCCCACGCCTCACTGTCGCTCCGCCCGACGGCGAGTTTTCCTACGCTTCAACTCGAGAACAGGGTGTGTCTCGTCCAAGTACTTTCGCGGCGGCAGGGCTGAGACCGATGGCCATCGATCGATGAGGACGCTACCAGGGAGCTCGGAGCGTCGAGCTGGGAGGGACTCGGAATCTCGTCGAAGGTGATGGCGCTCCGATCACACACGGCCGCAGCTGTCGACGACAGCAGTCGCGACACCGGTGACCGTCGCCTGGCCGTCGTTGACTCCGGGCCTTGTACGGGACGAGACACACGTAAGGCGGAGGGCTCGCACTCGGATTCCGACGACAGCTAATTTAGCTCAAGAAAGATTGATGTGTCGGGAGTCTCTACTTGCGGCCGCTACCCTTGCAATGCGGGCAGGGGTTGCCGTCGCGGCCCTTTCCGGTACCGGCGCATTGGTCGCAGATGATTTTGTCCTTCTGCTCGAACGGATTTCTCTCCATGGGATTCTCCTGAGATAGGCTGTTTCGAACTGGGGATTTTTCGAGTGTGCCATGAGTCGCGGTCATTTTCAAACTGTTTTTCGCCGGCGACACGATGGCGTCGAAAGTATTAAGCGACGACAAATGCTCTCGGTTTCTTGCGCGCGAACGCCCTTGACAAGGTCATTGTTGTCTGTTACGGTTGATTAAGTTCCAGTCCGAGTATCCGCTCACGTATCGCCCCGAAATCATTCCCGATCCTTAATCGCGCTTAACGCACCGCGGCGTCCGCATCATAAGCGTGGACAACGCGGAACGTGCTCGGACTTGTGTAGGACTGGGAGCATGCCCAGCCGTCAAACCACTACCGGCATGTGTCGAGCTCGTGAGCTCTCCGTTGGACGACCTGCTGAAAGCGACCACAACGACACCGCCTGCGGACGTAACCAAAGGAGCCAAACATGAGTAAGTTTAGTGTTACGCGGGATTGGAGGTACATCAACTGGCGAGATACCCTTCAGCTCAACCTGATTCGATCACTCGGGGTAGCACTCGTCTACATGGCGCTGATGCTCTACGACCCGGAAAACATGACCTACGGTCAGATTATGGCCGTGCCGCTCGTTTACCCAATCTTCTATTTCATGTTTGTCCTCCCCATGGGTCTCGCGTTCAGCGTGCTTACACGGATGGGCGTACCCTGGGTCGGCTTGTTCTCCCTCTCCCTGAGCATAATCTTCGTCTTGCCAGGCGATCCGGTTGTATGGCTCTTCGACCGAGCAACGAAAAACCGCTATCTCCCCATCAAGGACTTCCGATTGGTAAATTTCTCACTCATCTTGTTCGTCATCGACGAAACTCGCAAATCAGCCGAGGAAGGGCGAAGCCGCATGGTCGCGGAAGCCGGCCGACAGACCCAAGGAAGCGGATACAAAGCGGTGCCGCCTTCCGGCAAGTGGGCGTCCAAAGCCTCCGGATTGAAGGGCCAAGTCGACCATCTCAAATCCGCGGCTCGTGCCTCCGGGTTAGAAGGCCGTTTGAACGAGCTCAAAACTCCGTTCATGGAGATGCTCGTTGACCGTCTGACTAGTCCTTTCAGAGTCGCCGCCGTCGCACTGGCTGGGTTGGTGGCAATCGTCGCCGTCGTCATGCTCTTGCAGAGTATGCCGAACTGGGGTCGGCCAACGGTATCCGCCCCTCCCGTGGTGACGGCGAGTGGAGGGAATGAGCCCTCCAGTAAAGTGGCCGGCGCCGGAGCCGGGGTTCCCGACGCTGCGTGGTACGAGTCCGTCGCGGCGAGTTGTGGGGTCGAAGCCTCGCCGGGGTTCTCTCCCGGTTCTACCGTCGCACAGTGGGCGAGTCAGCCGCGGCCGGTGCGCCAAACCGCGGACGGTTCCTTTTGCGACGAAACAGAATTTCGTGAGGATTTCCTTGCTAGCAACGCCAGCACGCGGTGTGCCCTTCTTCAGATCTGGCAGCGCAACGGAATCTTCGGGCCGTGCTTTAGTCGCGCCGAGATGAGTTACGAATCGGACGATCCGCTCTTTACCGGGGAAGCCCCGGCGCTCGACGGGAACTGCCTCAGCAACTGGAACGAACAGCAATGGCAAGAGCTTTCTCCGGCGCTTCGTACCAATCTTCTGGAACTTGCACAGCAGCGCGGAATTTCACCAACGTGCCCTGCAAGGACCGCGGACGTTCCTTCTCCGCAGTATTCTCCAGAGCCAATAGAGCAGCCACCGCCGGTCGCCGACGGTCCAGCGCCAAGACAATCGCAGGCTGTTGCCCAGGCGCCGGCGACGAACCCTAACCGACAAGTGGTAGCGGCCCATCTGAAAGCGGCGGAGCTCAACTGGAAATTGGGTGAGCTTCAGAAAGCAATGGAGGACTGTGACGAGGCCCTTAAGCTTGATCCCAAGAACTCCGAGGCGCTGGAGATGAAGCAAAAAATCGAACGTTCGAAGAAATTACTCGGCATTCAATAACCGGACATCGGAAACAGGGGAAGGTGAAAACGGAGGCAAGATGATGAAGAGAACAGTAGCGCCGTCGGCGAGAAAGAAGATCCTCAACGTTTGCATCCTGCTTGTCGCTTGTGCCGTCGCGTCGCTCGCGCGGGCGCAGGGCCGCGCGAGCGCGGAGCAAGGATCCCTTACGCTGAGCCAACTGATCGAGCTCGTACAGATTCCCGCTCCGGACACGCTCGTCGCACGTCAGATTGCCGAACGGGGGATCGATTTCGAGGTTGACGATCTCCTCCTTCAGGAATTTCAAAACATGGGCGCTGGGCCCCGGACAATGGACAGCCTGAGAAAGTCCCTCCTGGAAAAGCAAGGAGCCGAATCGGTGGCCGAGTGGATGGAGCGAGCTGAGCAACAGTGGCAGAACGGGGACTTTTCCACCGCGATGCAGTACGCACAGCAAGTCCTGGCGGTGGATCCCGCAAACCAAAGAGCCAGGAAGATCGCCGGAGTCTATTCCTTGAAGGCTCACGATTGGGACCGAGCGGCATCCTACGCGCAACACGTGATCTCGTCCGGAGAGTCGCTCGAGGTGGACGTTCAGCACCGCCACGATATGTTCGTCAGTGTCAGCCTTTGCAAGGGGAAGCTCGCCCTATCGAAGGGCGAAATGTCCTTCCGTTCGCTGAACAACAAAGACCACAACTTCACGCTTCCACTCAGCGAAATGGAGGAGTTCAACATCAATCAAGACAAAGCTGCGGTGCACACCCGGATCACCAAGCTGGAAAAAGGGAAACCGAAGAAGCAGAATTTCGACTTCATGTCTCCCGACGCGACTTATCAGAAAAGCGGGGACACCCTGTACCTCGAGTGCCCTCGCTGCGACAGTTTTCTCAACTTCCTGCACTCTCTCCTTGAGAGCGCGGTCGCGGGAACCCAGGCGCAGTAGTTCGTCGACGGCGGCTCGCTACATGTGCCGCAAGCTTCCTTGCACTGGACGACGACCGAGGCTCTTAGTCTGCAGGGAAACCGATGCGAGCGGACGAGTCGTCTCGCGTTCCCGATTTCCAGGCTTTACCGACCGTCGAACAGCAAACCCCGCGGCTGATTCCAGAAGGAAGGGGAGACTTTGGTGGATCTCCCCGACAGCACAGTGGAGATTCGAGGCTATGGTCCGAAGATTTTCCAGAAGCTTTGTACGAACTGACCGGTAATCTGATAAGCCATTGTGAAAACGAACTTCGCGGCAAGTCGCCGCGTAAGGAAGAAGGAGGACATATGCCTTCCGTGAAATGCGCGTATTGCAACAAAGAGGCGGCAAGCGAGAAGACATACCGATGTGGAAAATGCGAGCGGT
>Ga0326597_10002512_pt1 | contig 27315 bp, 23 predicted proteins | sample RVTome_12_FD_203789 | JGI IMG/M metagenome (GOLD analysis project Ga0326597, IMG submission 203789) | Soil microbial communities from uranium-contaminated site in the Upper Colorado River Basin, Wyoming, United States - RVT100D185 | ecosystem: Environmental > Terrestrial > Soil > Contaminated >... | reverse complement strand
CGCGTTTGCCGCGCCGGAAAAGCGCCACATCTATATTCAAAGGCTGCTCGACACCTGCACGACCACCGCAGGCTATAAGCTCGCCGACATCATGGCCGGCAAATACGGGCCTCCGGGCGGCTGCCTGCTGAATTTCCGCACCTATCCGCGCATTCCCTTTTACGAGCAGGTGCACGACGGCGAGCCGTTTCACACCGACACGGGACGCATGCACGCCTATGCCGACGTGCCGGAAGCGATCGAGTACGGCGAAAACTTCATCGTCCACCGTGAAGGGCCGGAGGCGACGCCTTACCTGCCCAACGTTATTGTCAGCTCGAATCCGCTGGTGCGCCCCGAGGACTACGGCATTCCCGCCAACGCCGAGCACTGGGACGAGCGCACGATCCGCAACATCAAGATGCCGTGGAGCAAGGTCAAACAGACCAAGAATTTCCTGTGGGAAAAGGGCTTCCAGTTCTACTGCTTGACGCCCAAGACGCGCCACCGGGTACACAGCGGCTGGTCCAACGTCGACTGGCATATGCTCTACGATTCCAACTTCGGCGATCCCTATCGTCTCGACAAGCGCGCGCCCTGCGTCGGCGAGCATCAGTTGCACATGAATCCGCAGGCGGCGCGCGACTTGGGCGTCAACGACGGCGATTATGTCTATGTCGATGCCAACCCGGCGGACCGGCCATACCTGGGCGCAAAGCCGGACGATCCTTTCTACCGCGTGTCGCGCTGTATGCTGCGGGTCAAATACAACCACGCTTATCCATACAATATCATCATGATGAAGCACGCGCCGTTCATCGCCACGGAGAAAAGCGTGAAAGCGCACGAGACCCGGCCCGATGGCCGCGCGCTCTCGGAGAACACCGGCTACCAGGCCAACCTGCGCTACGGTTCGCAGCAGTCGGTGACGCGCAATTGGCATATGCCGATGCACCAGACCGACACTCTGTTTCACAAGGCCAAGGCTTCCATGACTTTCATCTTTGGCGGCGAAGCGGACAACCACGCGATCAATACGGTCCCGAAGGAAACCCTCGTCCGGGTCACCAAGGCTGAGGATGGCGGCATGGGCGGCAAGGGAATCTGGAAACCGGCAACCACGGGCTTCACGCCGGATAACGAAAGCGATTTGATGAAGCGCTACTTAGCCGGGGATTTGACGAAAGTAAAATCATGACATGATGAAGTTCCAATCGTTCCAAACGTTCAAGCCGTTCAACCCCCTCCTTACATCCTCCCCCGCGACGCGGGGGAGGAAAGAGGTGGGGGCTGGAACGATTGGAACGACTTGAACGATTGGAACCCGAGATGAGGGAGAAGAGAGATGCCTTTTAGAGATCCTGACCCCACCGATCCTAACATGCTCGTCGGCGTGCTATTACCGGCCGACGCCGAGGCGAGCCGTGACATGGCTTATGTGTTCGCCGAAGAATTCGCCCGCCTGGGTTACGACCGAGGTCAGCTCCTCGGCCTGTTCAGGACTCCCTTCTACGGCGGTGCACACGGCGCTTATCGACAGCTGGGTGAAACGGAGATTCTCTCGATCATCGACGAGTGCCTGAACGCCTGGGGAAGCATCCGAATAAGAGTTCAAGACGTTCCATCCCCCTCCTTAGTCCTCCCCCGCGTCGCGGGGGAGGAAACAGGTGGGGGCTTGAACGATTTGAACGACTGGAACGATTTGAACGCGCGACGAGAGGAGCGAAAAGATGGCTAAGGTCCACAACTGGCAAATCGGCCGGGAGATGAATTATCCCTACACGCAAGCCTTTCCGCGCCGGCAGTTCGCCTTCGTATTCAACATCAACCGCTGCATCGCCTGCCAGAGCTGCACCATGGCGTGCAAATCGACCTGGACTTTCAGCAAGGGCCAGGAGCATATGTGGTGGGCCAACGTCGAGACCAAGCCTTACGGCGGCTACCCACAGTTCTGGGACGCGAAAATTCTCAACTTGCTGGAAAACGCCAACCCTGGCAACCAACAATGGTCGGGAAAGCCGTCGACGGATAAGAAAAAACCCTACGGCCAGTTCGACGGCAAGACCATTTTCGAAGCGCAGAACATGCTGACCCCGGACAGCGCCCGCGTGCTCGGCTATCTGCCGACGGATGAAGAGTGGAACTTGCCAAATATTTACGAAGACAATCCGGTGGGCAAAAAAGGCGTGCGCAACGAGCTCGACAAAGAAGGAACCGAGTTGCCGGTGCACAAGACCTGGTTTTTCTATCTCGCGCGCATCTGCAACCATTGCAGCTACCCGGCCTGCCTCGCCGCCTGCCCGCGTAAGGCGATTTACAAAAGACCCGAAGACGGCATTGTCTTGATCGACCAGAACCAATGTCGTGGATATCGTAAATGCGTCGAGGCCTGCCCCTACAAAAAGAGCATGTATCGCGGCAACACGCGGGTTTCCGAGAAGTGCGTCGCCTGCTATCCGCGCGTCGAAGGCAAAGACCCGGAAAGCGGCGGGCAGCCGATGGAGACCCGCTGCATGGCCGCCTGCATCGGCCAGATCCGCATGCAGGGTTTGGTCAAGATGAACAACGACGGCACCTGGGCTGAGGACCGTTATAACCCGCTTTACTATATGGTCCACGTCGCCAAAGTGGCCTTACCGCTTTACCCTCAGTTCGGCACCGAGCCTAACGGCTACTACATTCCGCCCCGCTGGGTGCCGCGGGATTACTTACGACAGATGTTCGGCCCCGGCGTCGACGATGCCATCGAGCGCTACGCTTACCCGGATCGCGAATTGCTCGCGGTCTTGCAACTCTTCCGCCGCTCGAACCGGATCATCTTCCGCTACGAAATCAAGGAGGGACCGAAGGTTTACGAAGCGACGTTGCGCGGCCGCAAAGTGACCCTGTACAACGACACCGTAATCGCCTACGGCCAGAACGGCAAAGAGATATTCCGCACGCAGATCGAAGAACCCCTGCACGTGCGGCCGAATAAACATGCGAATTCCATATGAATGGAGCACGTTCAAGCCGCTCAAAACGTTCAACCGCTGCGCTCCGTTCAAATCGTTTCGGAGGTTGCGACTGCTTGAACCTCCGACTCTTCTCCTCCCCCGCACTCGCGGGGGAGGACTAAGGAGGGGGTTGAACGGCTTGAACTTATTGAACCATTTGAACGGGTTGAAGACGAGGTAGCCAATGGAGACAAAGGGAGCAAATCAAGAAGTTAGCGACATCGATCTCGCCCTCGCCCGCGCGACGCTTTACAGCGCGCTGGCGCTGGGGTTCCGCCCGCCGACAGAAGAAATCACGGCGCGTCTCGGCTCGAATGACGCAGCGGCGGCTCTGGCAAGGGCGGCGGCTCTCCTCGACCCCACTCGCGAATTCGGTCTCGCGGCGGTCTCTTCACTCCTCACTCCTCACTACTCACTCCTCGCTCTTGGCGAAGCAAATCACGCACTGTTCGGCCACACCGCAGGCGGCGCCGTCCCGCCCTACGAAACCGAGTATGGCAACGAAGCGTTATTTCAACAACCTCAAGAGCTGGGCGACTTGATGGGTTTTTACCAGGCCTTTGGACTGGCGGTAAAGTCCGGCGAGCACGAGCGGCCCGATCACATAAGCTGCGAGTGCGAATTTCTCTCTTTCCTCGCCATGAAAGAAGCCTATGCGCTGGAGCATAGCGATGGAGAGATGCTGGAGGAAACGCGCAAGGCGCAAAAATTATTTCTCAAAGACCATCTCGGCCGGTTCCTCCCCACGTTCGTGCAGAAACTCGGCGGCGAAAATGCTTCCGGTTTTTACGCCGCGCTTGCCGGGCTCGGCCTTCGCTTGGTTACCCAAGAGAGCGCCAGGCTCAAGGTGACGCTCGGCGGGGCCAACATGGTGCTGCGGCCCGCCGATGACGACCGTGTGCCGATGGCCTGCGGCAGCGGCACGGAATGCGCGGCCATGCCCGGCGGGTGTACGCCGGAGGGAGACGATTCCGTATGAACCCAACATTGGCCGTCCGCTACGATCCGCACTTGATCGAAGAAGCGGTCTTCCATGCCCGGCGCCACGGGCATGTGTTAAAAGGAGTCGATGCGCAGCGCAACCGAATTTATCAAGTGTCCGACCCGGACGACCGGGAAAGGCTGTTCCATGAGCTGCATTACTCGTGGTTCGTTCGGCTTGGCTTGAACCAAACCATCGACGAGGCTCTACAAGAGCAACCGATCATCGCTGCGCAAGTCGGCAGCTGTTTCATCGTTTGCGCTGCCGAATCCAGCGCACAAGGGGCCGAGCTTTTCGTCGCCCAAGAGGAACGACCGGAAAACCCAGGCCGCCGGACGCTGCGGGTTCTCCTTACGCCGGAATCGTTATTGAACTCGACCTCTCTTATGACCCTCTTGCGCCGCGAACTGTTTCACATCGCGGACATGCTCGACGCAGATTTCACCTATGAACCGGCACTGCCGAAAGCGGAGGGCGGCCCGACCTACGACACTCTAATCACCAACCGCTATCGAGTGTTATGGGACATAACAATCCATGGCCGAATGACGCGCCGAGGCTGGCTGCCGGAATCCGATCGCCCGGAGCAGCTCGCATATTTTCGCCATGCCTTTCCAATGCTGAAGGATAACGCGGAAGAATCGTTTAACCGATTCTTCGACACCGATCGACCGACCCACCCGGAGCTAGCCGCTTTTGCCTTTGATCCGAGAAACGCTGGGGGTAGCGCCGGTGATCCATGCGCCCCCGGCACCCACTGTCCGCTCTGTAAATTCCCGACCCATTCTTTCGAACCCCACCCGGACCAGCTCGGCGAAGACGTGCTTGCCGCGATCAAGGGCGACTTCGAAAACTGGATGCCGTCCATGGGACTTTGCGCGCAATGCGCCGATCTCTACCGGGCGAGCCGGCTTTCGCTGGCGGCGGCGAAACTCCTTCCTGGCTGGACCCCAAGCCCGACGCCGGAGCCGACCGATGGCCGCCATGCAAGCAACCGTTCCGCCGCGGGAGGAAAGTAGCCATGCGCAGCTTGGAAGAACTGTTGAATGAATCTTCTGCCAGCCACGGTCATCGCTGCGCGGGACAGGTACTCGGTGTGCGCCTGGCCATGGCCGGGTGCCGTGAGGTCGGCATCGACGAGCCGAAGGGATGCAAAAAACTTGTGGTGCTCGTGGAAATCGATCGCTGCGCGACCGATGCCATTCAGGTGGTCACCGGTTGTTCGCTGGGTAAGCGAACCTTGAAATTCCTCGACTACGGCAAGATGGCGGCGACCTTTGTCAACACCGAGACGCAACGTGCCGTCCGGGTTTTGGCGAAAGACAACGCCAGAGAGCTGGCCCGGCTCTTTGCCCCCGGTGCCGCTACCCCAGGTGAAGCGCAAAAGCAGGCCTATGCCGCGATGCCGGAAGAACTGCTATTTTCGACTCAGCCCGCCAGGATCAACATCGCGGAGGAAAACATGCCGGGCTTTCGCGGCGTCAGGGTGATCTGCGCATCGTGCGGCGAAGGGATTAATCTCCGTCGGGAGGTTCGCGTGGGCGAGCGCACTCTGTGCATACCTTGCGCGCAGGGAAGCTTGAGTTCCGGCGCAGCGAGCGGCGACCGTCCGAAAGTGATTCTCATCGTGGGCTACAAAAAAGTCGGGAAAACGACCTTGATAGAAAGACTTATTCCCGAGCTGTCCAGCCGCGGCTACAGGGTCGGCACCGTCAAGCATCACCACTCTGACTTCCCCGTGGAAGTCGACGCCCAAGGCACCGACTCCTCGCGCCATCGCCGGGCGGGAGCGAGCGGCGTCGCATTGGTTACTCCCACCGATGTCGCGCTGTTCCGTGACACACCGGGCGGTGCATCGTTAGAAGAGGTCGTGGCGGCCTTGCATGGAACCGATATCGTCCTCGCCGAGGGCTTTCATCAGGCGCCCGGTCTCAAGATCGAGGTTCTGTCCGCGCCAAACGCCCAACGCCGCTGTGCGGGGGACCCTCAACTGCTCGCCACGGTGGGGCCCGCAACCGGTGACGCAACGATTGCTAGCTTTGAACCCGACGCGGTCAAATCCCTGGCCGATTTCATCGAGCGGGAAGTCTTAGGGAAGCCCGGGTTACCCGGCGTTACGAAAGACTCTAAGTTCGAGATCCCGTCGGTTTCGCAGTTGCCGGTTGGTTAGCCTGAAAGTGACGACGAGTCAGACTCAAAAAGCTTGCTGACACCGTTTCTCTTTCAAGTATGGAGTTGATCAATAGCTTAAAAACATTACCCGGGAAAAACGAACGACTATACAACTCCATACTTGACCCTCTATGAAATGACATACTTGACCCTCTATGAAATGATCCTCTCTCTGCGCGCTCAGCGTCTCGGCGGTGAGATATCCGAATTCATTTTCACCGCAGAGGCCCTGCGGCAAAGCCGCAACCAAAGAATTTAGGAATCGGAGAATTAACCACAAAGTGCGCAAAGAACGCAAAAGAAGAAATCGAATTATCTCGCGCAAAGACGCCAAGGCGCAAAGGTCAGATAAGCGGAAGTGAATTCGTTCGAGGAGTATAATCTTTTTTTCGAACTTGGCGTCTTTGCGTCTTAGCGCGAGGAATATCCGAATCCGAGAATGTTCAATTCCCGGAAAGTTTGCGCAAGTTGCGCAAACTTTGAACTATATTAGTAGAGAGTTCACAGAGGGTTTGTTCAAGTTGCTATTTTGAGGTGATTTTCTCTGGGCCCTCTGCGCCTCGACGGTGCAAACTCCGATCCCTGCTTCACACAAAAGCCTGAAGAACCCAAAATAAGAACAGCTCGCACTGAAATTCCGAATCCGATAGCCGTACCCTCTTTCAAAAGCTGCTGGAGCTGCTGGGGAAAGCGCATAGCGGCGGTTCGCGAAATTAGGAAATCTTTGCTTATGGTTTCCAAAGGGTGAGAAAAGCGGCGTCGATTTTACGAGTAAGTAGGCGAAAAATCACTGGCACTTATATTGCGAAACCCCAAGGCAAATTGATTGGCATGGGTGGATCATGACGAATCTTGAGGACCTTGTTTCTCTCTATCGCGAGCCTCTTGAAAACACGCCGCTTGACATAGCGCGGGAGCGCAAGAAGAACCATCCCGACAGCAAATGGGTGGGTTGCTATCCGGTCTATACTCCCTTCGAGCTTATCCACGCCGGCGGCATGATTCCGGTCGGCGTCATCGGCGCCGGCAACCGGTTGGAAATCGCCCACGCGGATTCGCGCTTCCAGTCCTTCGTCTGTTCGATCGTCAAGAGCACTCTGGAGCTGGGACTCACGGGATTGCTCGATTTTCTCAACGGCATCGTTTTTCACTCGATTTGCGACCCGGCGCGCAATCTCGGCAGCGTTTTTAAACGCAACTTTCCGAACCTGATGGTCGAATACATCCACTTCCCGCAAAATATGACCTCGCCGCACACGGTGAATTACCTGGCCGCCGAATACCGCAGATTGAAGGCGGTCTACGAGGAAGTGGCCGGACGGGCCATTACCGACGACGACCTGCGCCGCAGTCTACAAATCTACAACGAACAACGTCGGCTGCTGCGCGAGCTGTACGCAATCCGCGCGGAAAAACCGCAGAATGTCTCGGCGGTGGAAAGTTATATCGTCACGCGGCTGGCAACTCTGATGCCGCCGGAAGAATATATCGGGATACTGAACGATGCGCTGACGACGGTGCGGCGCAGAAATGAAAAGCCCAAGGACCGAATCAAAGTCGTGCTCGAGGGCTCGTTTTGCGAACAACCGCCGATCGAGCTCATCGACGGTCTCGAGGCCGCGGGCTGTTACCTGATGGACGATGACTTCCTCACCGGTTGGCGTTTTTTTGTTGAAGACATCCCCGTAGAGGGGGACCCGGTTCATAATCTCGCGGAGGCCTATCTCCGTCGCAGCGTCTATTCCGGTGTAAAGCACGACACCCGGGAACGCAAATCAAAGCATCTGATCGACCGGATCAAGGAAACCGGCGCGGCGGCGGCGTTGATTCTCTCCGCCAAATTCTGCGAGCCGGCGCTCTTCGATTACGCGCTCTATCGAAGCGCGCTGGAAAAGGAAGGCATCCCGCATCTCTTTCTCGAGTTCGAAGAAAAAATGTGGATCTTCGACAAGGCAAGGACCGAGGTGGAAACCTTCGTTGAATCGATGCTCTTCGACTGAGATCGCGACTCGTGATCGTGCTCGTCGCTGGCGGCGAGGCGATGACGAGCACGAATTACGAACACGAGGTAAATATGGCAGAGGCGACTAAAACCGAGAAGACGAGCTACCAGGGCCAGATGCATCTCCTGCAAAAGGAGATCATGGGACGTTATTTCGACCAACTGACGCGGGCCGCGGAGCAAGGAGACAACAAAGCGGTCTATATGCTGATCAGCGGCAATCCGGTCGAACTCGTGCACGCCTTCGACATGGTTCCCGTCTACCCTGAAATCAACGCCTTGCAACTCGCGGTCAAAAAGGCGGCGCTGCCTTTTATCCTGAAGGCGGAAGAGATCGGCTACTCGATGGACAACTGCGCCTACGTCAAGGCGGACATGGGACTTTTCCTGGGAGACCGCAAGACTGCCTTCGCGACCATCCCCCTCCCCTCGTTGATTCTCTGCAACTACGTCGGCTGCAACGTTTACTTACAGTGGTTCGAGCACCTGGCCGAACATTGCGACGGCGAAATTTACAACCTGGACGTGCCTTTTTTGCGCGACCCCTCGGGCGTCCCTTCCAAAGAAGACGTGGAATACGTGGTGCGGCAGCTTGAGGAGGTCATCGAAATCTGTGAGCGCCTGACGGGAAAGAAGCTCGACTGGGCCAAACTCAAAAAAATTGTCGCGATTTCCGGCGAGACCGGCGAGCTCTGGTCGAAGATCAAAGCGCTGACCAAACATGTTCCGTCACCGTTCGACAACTATTTCGACTCGGTAACGATGATGGCGCCGCTCTACTGCTTGCGCGGCACCGAAGACGGGCTGAGGTTCTTCGAAACGGCTCTCAAAGAGATGGAAGAAAAGGTTCGCCTGGGAATGGGGCCGCTTCCCGAAGAACGCTACCGTTTTGTCATCGAAGGCCCGCCACCTTGGCCGTACTTGCGGACGTTCCGCGATATGTTCGCCAAATGGGGCGCCGTCGCCGTGGCCTCGACCTATTCCACGGTCGGCGGCATCTGGGAATTCGGCTTCAAGCATGATCCCAATCATCCGCTCGAATCCATTGCCCAGCATATGCTCCAGTGGAACGTGACTAACCGCAATTTCCTGCAGCGCTACGAACAGATCGCCCGCTACATCAAAGAATGGTCCGCCGACGCGCTGGTGATCCATTCGGTGAAAAGCTGCCGGCTCTTCTCCGCCGGCCAGGGCGATATGCGCGAGTATTTCACCAAAGAGCTCGGCGTGCCCACGCTGCTGATCGAATCCGACATCGAAGACCCGAGATACTTCTCCGAGGCGCAGCTCAAAAACCGGATCGACGCCTTCTTCGAATCCCTGGAACACAGAAAAATGGTGCGCGACAAGGCGGCGGCGGGAGGAAACGCATGATTTACGCTGCGGGCATCGACGTCGGCTCGACCCAGACCAAAGGCATCATCATCGACCAAGACCAGCGCATCATCGCGCGGGCGTTGGGCATGACCGGGGCCAATGTCACCCGCGCCGGAGCGAATTGCTTTAACGAGGCGTTAAAGCTTGCAAACGTGAAACGAGAAGACGTGCGCTACGTCGTCGGCACCGGTTACGGGCGCTACAAAGTGACTTTCGGCGATGCGCAGATCACCGAAATCAGTTGTCACGCCCGCGGCGCGTTTTATCTTTTCCCCAACACCAAAACCGTCATCGACATGGGTGGTCAGGACGCCAAGGGCATCAAAGTCGGCGAAGGCGGCGAAGTCAAAGACTTCGTCATGAACGACAAATGCGCGGCGGGCACCGGCCGGTTCCTCGGCAGCGCCGCCGAAGCGCTGATGCTCAGCCTGGATGACATCGGCGAGATTGCGCTCAAGGCGAAAAATCCGGTGCGCCTCACCACCGTCTGCACCGTGTTCGTCGAATCCGATATCATGTCCTACCTCGCGCAGAACAAAAAAGTCGAGGACATCCTCGGCGGCGTTCACAGTGCCATCGCCGCGCGGACGATCTCCCTGGTGCGGCGCGTCGGCATCGAGCCGGAGGTGACGTTTACAGGCGGCGTGTCGCGCAACATCGGCATGGTGCGCGCGCTGGAAGAAAAATTGGGATTGAAGCTCAACGTGAGCCCGGACTCGCATTACGTCGGCGCCTTAGGCGCGAGCATTTTCGCCCTGGAACGTGCCCTGGCGGGAGCCAGCAGCGGGACGCACGAAGCGACCGGGGCCGGCGCGGGGTCTTCCACCTAATGCCTGTTGCCTATTGCCTGTTCTAAGGAGGATTCATGGTTTTTGTCGCCGGAATCGACATGGGAGCGAAATCGACCAAGGCGGTCATCTTGGACGACCAGCGGCGGATTCGCGGGAGCAGCTTCATCAGGACTCGTCCCGACTTCGCCGCCATCGCCAGGGAAGTGCTTGATCTTGCCCTGCAGAATGCGGGAATCAAAGAAAGCGATCTTAGCTATATCGCCACCACCGGTTTCGGCCGCTACAATGTCCCCTTTCGCGATATTCAGATCACCGACATCACCTGCGTCGGGACAGGCGCGGTGTTTCTTTTTCCGAAGACGCGAACCGTGCTCGACATCGGCGCGCAAAGCACCCGGGCGCTGCGCGTCTCCGAAACCGGCAAGGTCAAAGAGTTCCGCACCAACGACAAATGCGCTGCTGGCGCCGGGGGCTTCATCGAGCGGGCGGCCAAATACTTGGAAATCGAGATCGAGGATGTGGGGCGGCTTTCTTTGGAAGCCACCAAGCCGCAGACCATTAGCAGCGTCTGCGCCGTCTTGGCCGAATCCGAAATCATCAACCATGTCTCCTCCGGCGAGGGGGTGGAAAACATTTTGCGCGGCGTTCACAACTCCCTCGGTTCGAGAGCGCTGGCCCTGATGAAGCGGGCGGGAATGGAAGACGAAGTCACCTTTGTCGGCGGCGTGGCGCGGCAAAAAGGCATGATCAAGGCGCTCGAAGAGACGGTCAAACGGAAGGTCAATGTCAGCGAGGAGCCGCATATGGTCGGCGCCCTGGGCGCGGCGCTGCTCGCCCTGCGCCGGCTCGAAAAGTTGCGCGGCGAGAAACAAAATCTTACGGCGGAAGCGAGGGTCGCATGATGGATCTCAAAGGAAAATCGGCGCTGATTTCCGGAGGCGGCGGTGGAATCGGCCGGGCGGTCGCGCTGGCGCTAGCCCGGGCTGGCGCAAAAACAGCGGTCGCCGATATCGCCAAAGACAACGCCGAAAAAGTTTGCGCGGAAGCCAAGGCGCTCGGAGTGGACGCCATGGTTTGTGCCGTCGATCTGACGAAAAGGGCCGAAGTCGATCGCATGGTCGGTGAGATTGTCGGGCGCTTCGGAGCAATCAACATTCTGGTCAACTGCCAGGGCTGGGACCGCCTGGAGCCTTTTGTCGAGAGCAGCGAAGAGACCTGGGAGAAGCTGCTGGCGATCAATTTCAAATCGGTCCTCTATACCGCCAAAGCCGTACTGCCGCATATGATCTCCAGCGGCAGCGGCGGCAAGGTCGTCAACATCGCCTCGGACGCGGGCAGAGTGGGTTCAAGCTGGGAAGCGGTTTATGCCGGATCAAAGGGCGCGGTGATCGCCTTCTCGAAAACCATCGCGCGGGAAGTGGCCCGCTACAAAATCAACGTAAACGTGGTCTGTCCGGGACTCACCGAAACGCCGCTGCTTCAGGCGGTGCGAAGCCAATCCGAGCAAACAGGGCGGATCATCGAAGCGGTGACCAAGGCGACGCCGTTTCGCCGCCCGGCGCAGCCGGAGGAGATCGCCGAAGCGGTCCTGTTTTTCGCTTCCCCCGCGGCCGACTTCATCACCGGGCAGACGCTCAGCGTGAGCGGCGGGCTGACAATGGTGTGAGAGCCAGAGACCGTGTTCGTAATCGTAGCTCGTGTTAGTCACTAGCACGGGAGACGAGCACGGGTAGCGAGAGGAGCAAGGGATACGAAACGATATCAACGCGATTGAATTCATGTAGGACTACATCGACAGAGATAAATTGTTATGAAAACAGAAGAACACATTTTGGAATCACCGAACAAGCACAAGGATTTTGTCGTTAGCGGATCTCTTGTTTCCATAAGAGACCGGCCAAACAAGCCCGCCGCCGCCCAGGCGGAAGCGACCCCGAGAGCCAAAGGCAGAGTCCTCACCGCCGGCGAGATCCTGACCATCGAGGAGGTCGCCGCGCAGACGATTGATGGCCTGGACATGGCGAATATTCTTAGCGCCATGGGCGATATCGGCCCGGAGGCGCGCCTGTATATCCATCGTCCCAACGGAAAACTCGCGCGTTACGAAGTTTTCGCGGATCCGCGCGTGTGCGTGGATATTCACCGGGGCGCCGTCATCGAGAATCTTAATGAGAAGCCCAAGGATGTCAGCGGCTGGCGCACCCACGAATTTTTTATCGACATCAAGGGCTGCCTGGGAGATGAGTGCGGCCGCTGCGCGATCGTCTGCCCTGAGAGCGCCATACACCTGAGTGGCAAGGGAAAAGGGAGTTTCCACGAGATCGATCCGTTGGCGTGCAAGGGCTGCTATATCTGTTGGGTCGAATGTGCGCGCACCGCCGCCGACTGCATCCTGGTGGACGGTAAGACATTCGACCCGGCGATGCGGGCGAAGCATTTTGGGGAATGAAAGGATTCAGTTCAAACCGTTCAAGACGTTCAAGCTGTTTAAGCCCCCACCTCCCTTCGACGTGGCTCAGGGCAGGCTTTCCTCCCCCGCGACGCGGGGGGGATTAAGGAGGGGGTTTGAACGATTGGAACTTTTTGAACGTTTTGAACTCTTAACGGAAAGACGGAGGTTGAGAATAAGTGGCTACAGTCTTATCAGGTAATACAGCAGCGGCATGGGGATTCAGGCTTTCGCGCGTTCAGTGTTATCCCTACTATCCCATCACGCCTTCCACCGGCTGTTCCCATCAGATTTCGCGATGGGTGAACGATGGAGCGATGGACGCGATGACGATCAACGCCGAGTCGGAACACAGCGCCGCAAGCCAAATCATCGCGGCGGGGAAGAGCGTCCGCGCCGGCACGGCGACCTCTTCCAAGGGTCTCCTCTATATGATCGAAGTGCTGGAGAACGCCGCCGGCGCCGGCGTCCCCGCCGGCATATTCATCGGCAACCGGGCCACCGGGGCACCGATCAACATCTGGGCCGACAATACCGATGCCTACGCCATGCGCGACAGCGGCGCGATCCAATTGTTCGCCTCCGACGCCCAGAGCGCCCTTGACAACGTCATCCAGGGCTATCGCATTGCCGAAGACATGAAAGTGCGGCTTCCCTTCTCGGTAAATCTCAGGGGCTTCACCGGCACCCACGCCTACGAGGGAGTGGAAATTCCGGATCAGAAAGCGGTGGACAGCCTGCTTCCTTCTTACGTGCCGCTCTATTCGTTGTTCGCGCCGGATAAGCCGGTCACTTACGGTGCAATGCTTTCGGCCTATCCTTACAGGCGGCACAAGCGCAATCAGATGGAGATACTGCGCCAGTCTGCCGCGGTGGCGCAGAAAGTCGGCAAAGAGTTTGGCAAGAACTTCGGCCGCGCCTACGGGCTCTTCGACTGGATCGGCGACCCCAAGGCCGATCTCGTCATCGCTCTGATGGGCGAATCGGCAAGTCCGGGCGAGGTTGTCGTGCGCCATCTCCAGGGCCGCGAAGGAATTCCCGGCGTCGCGCTGCTAAAAATCCGCCTGTTTTCTCCTTTTCCCGCGCGCGAGATCGCCGAGGCGCTGGCCAAGGCAAAGACCAAAACGGTGGTGGTTCTCGACGAAGGTCTGCAACATGGCGCTGTCTTTCCTCCGCTCGCGCAGCGCCTGACCACGGCTGTGCACCTCCATCTGGAAGGCAAGGGACCCAGGATCGCCAGCGTGATCGGCGGTCTCGGCGGCAGCGAGGTCAGGCAGGAGCACTTCCAGTTGATGTTCGCTCTCGCCGACAACATCGCCGCGGGCAAAGCGGTGCGCACCGAACCCTATTGGTTGGACATCGACGAAGATCCGATCTTCTGCGAGAACGAAGCGCAGGTAAGCCCCAAGCTGCTAAAAAAATGGGGCGAAGTCTGGCGCCGCCATGAGCGCAAGGAAAAATATTTCGCGCCGATCGCGGCGGACACCCATGAGATTCGGATTTATAGCCGCGCCGGCCAGGGCGCCATCACGTCGGCCGTCGGCTTCACCGGCGCGGGAATCTTGAGCGGCCATCAGCTCCTGACCGTGCCGGCATTCGGCTCCGAGCGGCGCGGCGCGATTATTACCACCGACACCCTGATCAATCTGAACAAGGACAAGAAGGTGCGTTCTTTCAACCGCGCGTGGAACGCTGTGGTCCTTTACGACGATACGATCCTCTATTCGCCGGAGCACCAGGTATTGGACGGTTTGAAAGAAGGCGGCGTGCTGCTGGTCAACACCGCCAATCTCACGACTAAAAAAATCCGCCAGATCCTCAACGCGAGCGAAAGCCGCGTCCGGGTTTTTACCGTGAACGCAAATGAGATCGCCCATAGGATCGGTCTGAAACATATCAACATGACGATGCTCGGCGCCTTCCATAAAGCCTACCAAGAGATCCCTTTCGATGTCGCGCAGACTTATTACGAAATGAACGTGCCGCGGCCCCGCGATGCGAGCATGGAGGCGATCCGCCAAGGCTTCGCCCAAACTACGGATCAAGTAAGCATCAAGCCCAAGAAAGAAAGCCGCTTGGTCACCACCCAGGAATTTCTCGATTGGCGACCCGACGATCACGCCATGGAGAACTGGCCTTCGGCTGTGGAAGAATACCAACACGGATGAGGAAAGCATGTACAAGATTCTCTTTAATCGCGATATCGGACTTAACCCGCACAGTTTTATGCTGCCTGAGCCCGTCCAGGACATCGCCGACTACGGCGCCATTCCGACGACCGGGTTGACCTCGGGACATCAGGGTTGCGCGGGCTGCGGCATGGTCAGCGGTACCAATCAGGTTTTGCGCGCGCTCAAGTTGACGGGAAAACACGTCGTGGCGAGCATCGGTACCGGCTGCAACGAAGTCATCACCACGCAAAACACTTCCTGCTGGGGAGATGCCTCCGTGGACCATAACAATTTTCCCAACACCGGCGCGACCTTGAGCGGCAACATCGCGGCGTTGAAGGCGCTGGAGAAGGCCGGACTGGCGTCGGCGGATGCCTTCGTCAATCTCGGCATGGCGGGAGATGGCGGCACCTACGACATCGGTCTGCAGGCCCTTTTGGCATGGATTGCCCGAGGAGAGAACGGCCTGTACGTCTGTCTCAACAATCAGGCGTATATGAACACCGGAGTTCAGGGATCCGGCGCTACCCCCTTTGGCACCAACACCAGCACGACCCCTTTTGGCAAGGTCGTCCACGGCAACCAGCGCACACCGCAATACCTGCCGGATCTCGCGCTCGCCGCCGGGGCGCGCTACGTGGCCACCGCCTGTCCCGTTCATCATCGGGATCTGATGATCAAAGTCCAGAAAGCGGCCGCCATCGAGGGGCCCTGCGTGATCGAGATTTTTTCCGTCTGCCCCGAGGGTTGGAAAAGCGAAACAGACGTTTTTCACGAGATCACCGAGCTCGCCCTTGAGACCCGCTCGTGGATTCTCTACGAGGCCGAACGCGACCACAAAAACAACACGGTGCTCTTCACTTTAAACTACGCGCCGAAGAAATATCTGCCCGTTTCGCAATATCTACAGATGCAGGAGCGTTTCTCCGGCATGAGGCAGCTTGCCGAAATGGTCGAGAAGACCCAGGAGATCATCGAGGCCCGATGGTCTTTCTGGAACCCCGTGCTAGCGGCCAATCAGACCAATGGGGAGGAAAGAATCCATGATGCATGACTTCACCCTGCGCGTCGCCGGCGAGTCGGGCGAAGGCGTCATCACAGTCGGTGAAACCGTCGCCCGGATCGCGGCGCGGGAGGGGCTCCAACTCGTGACCTTTCGCACCTTTCCCGCCGAGATCAAGGGCGGCGCCTGCATGATGCAATTGCGGCTGAGCGATCAGAAAATTTCTTACCACGGCGAGAAGGTCGATTGCCTGGTGGCGCTCAACCAGGTGGCTCTAGATGAGAACTTTCCGGACCTCAAAGAACAAGGGGTTTTGTTGTGCGAGGCGGATTGCGATGTAATCGAGGACGGGTTAACAGCCACCGTCTACAAAGTTCCCTTCGAGCGGATTGCGGTGCGGGAGATCGGTAGCCGCATCAGCAAGAACATCGTGGTGCTCGGCGTTTTAGCCGAGCTTTTGGGGATTCCCAAACCAAGAATCGAAGAATTTCTCGCCGAGAAGTTCGCCAAAAAGAGCGAGGCGATCCTGGATCACAACATGCAAGCGCTGGAAAAAGGCATTCGCTTCGCCCGCGAAAATTTCTCCAAGCGGGAGCGCTTTGGCTTTCCCCGGGGGAAACCGGAACGCCACCTGCTCATGACCGGCAACGAGGCGATCGCGCTGGGCTCGGCCGCGGCGGGAGTAAAATGTTTCTTCGGCTATCCAATCACACCGGCCTCGGAAATCATGGAGTGGCTGGCGGTCCATCTGCCCAAGTTAGGCGGCAAGGTGCTCCAGACCGAAGATGAAATCTCCGCGATTTGCGCCGTCGCCGGCGCCTCGTGGGCGGGCGAAAAGGCGATGACCGCCACCTCCGGGCCCGGCGTGTCGTTGATGTCTGAGGCCCTAGGGTTGCTTTCCATCGCGGAGATTCCGGCGGTCATCGTCGATTCGCAGCGCGGCGGACCCAGCACCGGATTGCCGACCAAGACCGAGCAATCCGACCTCATGCTCGCCATTCACGGCTCTCACGGCGACGCGCCCAGGGTTGTCATCGCTCCCACCTCGGTGTCGGAGTGCATCACCATGATGGGCGCGGCATTTTATTTCGCCGAGAAATACCAAATACCGGTGATCGTCCTGGTCGATCAGGCGCTCTCAGCCCGGGTGGAGACGGTTAAGCCCGGTATCGTCGAGCAGATTTCCCAATCGTCCCGCCTGCGCGCGCAGGCGCCGGCAGAGGGAAACTTTGCCCGCTATAAGTTGGCTAATTCTCCGGTTTCGCCAGCGGCGATACCGGGAACCGACGGCTGCGAACACATGGTCACAGGGATGGAACATGACGAGTTCGGCAACTTCGCCTGCGACGACGAGACCCACACCGCGATGACGGTGAAGCGGTTTCGCAAACTGGAAGAGATCGAAAACGACCCTCTGACTCAGAATCTTTGCGAGTCCATCGGTGAAGGCAAGGCCGACATCGGCGTGGTCACCTGGGGTTCCTCGGCCGGGCCGGTCGAAGAGGCCATCCAGGAATCGCGTCGGCTCGGCATTTCAGTGCGCGGGCTGGTGCCGAAGATTTTGAATCCGCTGCCCCACGCGCAAATGAAAAAGTTTTTCTCCGAGGTAAACCGGGTGATCGTTCCCGAACTGAACTTCACCGGCCAACTTGCTTCACAGATCCGGGCAACCTACTGCGTTCCGACCATCAGCTTGACCAAAATCAAAGGGGTGCCTTTGGAGCCCAGCGAGATCGTAGCAAAAATCATCGAGGCCGCCGACGGCCTCCAGCAAAGGAGCGTCCGGCGCTATGGAAGAGCAGGATAAATTTTGTGACTATCTGAGCGGCGTCAACCCGGTCTGGTGTCCCGGCTGCGGCTACTATGGGATCCTCGGAGCATTGGTGGAGGCGTTCGTCGACCTCAAACTACCGTCCAAAGAGCTGGCCCTGATATCGGGAATCGGCTGTGCCAGCCGCCTGCCTTACTTTGTAAAGTCTTACGGCTTTCACAGCATTCATGGCCGCGCTCTGCCGATCGCCCAAGGAGTCAAGATAGCCAATCCGAATCTCACCGTGGTCGCCGTGGGTGGAGACGGCGACGGCCTCGCTATCGGCGGCGGCCATTTCCCCCACGCCGCACGCAACAACGCCGATTTGACCTACATCCTTTTCAACAACGCGATCTATGGAATGACCAAAGGGCAATTCTCGCCGACCACGACTTTGCTCTCGTCCACGAAGACCTCTCCCTTCGGTCTGACCGGGGACGCGCTCAATCCTTCGGCGCTGGCCATCGTCTACGGCGCGAGTTTCGTGGCGCGCGGCTTTTCCGTCAGGAAGGAACAATTGAAGGATTTGATCATGCAGGGCATCCGCCACCCGGGGTTCGCCTTCATCGAGATCCTGAGCAGTTGTTCCTCTTTCAACACCACGGACATGAACGTCGCGCACCTCTTGAAGGCTATCGACACCGTACCTGCCGATCACGATCCCGAAGACCCGGTGGCAGCCCTGCGACTGGCCGGCAACGACTCGAAAATCCACCTCGGAGTGCTGCGCCGCAGCCCGCGGCCCAGCCTGGAGGACCGCTTTCAGGAGATTCAGGAAAGAGCGCGGCGCGGTAAATCGCAGGACATCGATAGCCTGGTCCGGCAATTCGCTTAGGCGCGCAAAGGAGGCATCGTTTTGTACCAATCTCTCAACTATCGGAAGGAAGGGCCGGTCTCCGTCATTCAGATCAACCGGCCGCAGAAGAAGAACTCGCTAAACACCGAATTACGACACGAGATGGAAGAGGTCATGAGAGAGATTGCCGCCGACGCTAAGCAGCGCGCGGTCGTCCTCACCGGCGGTGAGGAGATCTTTTGCGCCGGCGCGGACATCAGCGAGATCGAAGGAACCGCGAGCGCCGAGGCCGCCTATCAACACGCGCGGGAATTTCAGATTCTCTTCGAGCAGCTCGAAGCCCTGCCGCAACCGGTGATCGCCGCGGTTTCCGGCTACGCGCTAGGCGGAGGCTGCGAATTGGCTCTGGCCTGCGATTTTCGCATCGCCTCGGACACCGCGCGCTTCGGCCTGCCCGAGATCAAGATCGGTGCCTTCCCCGGCGGCGGCGGCACCCAGAGATTGCCGCGGCTCATCGGGACGGCGAAAGCCAAGGAGATGATTTTGATCGGCGAACCGATCACCGCGGAGCAAGCCCTCGCCGTCGGTTTGGTCATGAAAGTGACGACGAAGGCGAAGCTGATAGAAGAGGCCAATGCCTTTGCCATTAAGCTCGCTTCCCTACCCCGTATCGCGCTGCAAGCGTCCAAGATGTTGATCAATCGAAGCCAGGAAATGGATCTGGCCTCGGGACTTGAATTAGAAGCGAGAAGCTTCGGCGCCATCGCCCACACCCATGATCTGGCGGAGGGGACCAGGGCTTTCATGGAAAAGCGGAAACCCAACTTCACCGGCGATTGACCAGGGTAGGCGCCGATCCACGGTTCTGAAGGTGGCGACAATGACAACGGAGAGAAAAAAGCAAAGATGAGTTACACGAACTTCGTTTTTGAAAACGACGACGGCGTAGCGACCATCCGGCTCAACGATCCGGAGCGCCTTAACGCTTTGACCTTCCAAAGCTACGGCGATCTGGAGAAGATCATGGCGGAGTTGGCCCATGACGACTCGGTCAAAGTCATCGTGCTCACCGGCACGGGGAAAGGTTTCTGCTCCGGCGGCAGCGTCCACGACATCATCGGCCCGCTGCTCAAGATGAAAGGCGACGAGATTTATAATTTCACCCGCATGACCTGCAACGTGGTCAAGAACATGCGCAATTTAAAAAAACCGATCATCGCCGCCGTCAACGGCATTGCCGCTGGCGCCGGCGCGATGCTGATGCTGGCCTCGGATCTGCGCATCTTTTCCGACAAAGCGCGCGCTGCTTTTCTTTTCGTTAAGGTGGGTCTCTCCGGCGCTGATATGGGCGCGCTTTATTTGCTGCCGAGAATCGTCGGCTTAGGCAAAGCGACCGAGCTGGTTTACTTCGGTGATACCATCGACGCTCAGGAGGCCCATCGCATCGGCTTGGCCAACCGCGTCGTTCCCGGCGAGAAATTGATGGAGGAAGCCTACGCCTGGGCGCGCCAGCTCAAAAACGGGCCGCTCTATGGTCTGGGAGTGACGAAAGAACTTTTTGAGCTTGAAGCGAACGTCGATTTGGAGACCGCGCTGGAAATGGAAGCGATGGCGCAAGCGCGCTGCATGGAAACACCGGACTTTATCGAGGGGTACAATGCGTTCATAGAAAAACGCCCGCTAAAATTTAACCGCGGCTCAGACCGGACCATTGGAGGTTTGATATGAAAAAAGAAATCTACGTCAGAAGCCTGGAAAGACGGGACTTACCATCGATCGTCGCCATTGAGGAGCGCGTCACCGGCGTTGCCCGACCGCAATATTGGGAGCAGCGGATCGAGATCTCGGAAGCCATACGGCCCCACTGGACCTCTTTGGTCGCCGAGTTCGATAATCGTTTCGTCGGTTTTTTGTTCGGCCGGGCCGGCGAGCTCGAATTCGGCCTTCCCGGCACGATCGCCTGGGTCGAAACCATCGGAGTCGATCCGGCCTACCGCGGCCGCGGCATCGCCCGCGAGTTGATCGAGGAGTTCATCTCCTCCGCCGAAGACCATGGTATCAAAACGATCTTCACTTTGGTGAGCATTGGCCAGACCGACATGCAGAGCTTTTTCAACCGCCAAGGATTCGCCCAGGGCAAAATGCTCCACTACCAAAAGGAGCTGGCGAGTTAAACCGGAGCCGTCGGTCAAAGGGTTGCTCCGGGCCGGGAGGATCGCGTTGGACTTCGAATTGCCCGAAGAATTAACGGAGGTTCAAAAACTGGCGCGCGACTTCGCCGAGAAGGAGATCGCTCCGACCGCAGCGAAAGACGACCGAGAACATGTTTTCCGCAAAGACCTCGTCGCCAAAATGGGCGACCTCGGTTTTTTCGGTTGTCTGGTCCCCGAAGACGACGGCGGCAACGGACTTGGCTTTCTCGCCTACGCGTTGATTTCGGAGGAAATCGCCCGCATCCACAGCGCCATACGGGTCTATCTGAACATGCAGGCGGGGCCGGCGGTCACGATTGCGGAATTCGGCAGCGAGCATCAAAAAAAGAAATTTCTCCCGGCGCTTTTGAACGGGGAAACCGTTGGATGCTTCGCGATCACGGAGCCCGACACCGGCTCGGATGTCGCCTCCATGAAAACCACCGCGACCCGCGACGGCGACGGCTACTTGCTCAACGGCACCAAGATTTGGATCACCAACGCGACCGTCGCCGATGCGGGCATCATCTTCGCCTACACGGACCGATCGCAAAAACATCGGGGCATGTCCGCTTTTTACGTCGATTTGAACCAGCCGGGAATCTGCCGGCGTGAGCTTGACAAGCTCGGCACCCATGCCTCGCCGACCGGAGATATCGCCTTTGAGAATTTTCGCGTAGCGCGTGAGAGGCTTATCGGCCGAGAAGGCGACGGATTCAAGATCTGCATGCGCCACTTGAACCACACGCGCCTGGGCTGCGCCGCCGGCGCCGTCGGACTCGCCAGAGCGGCGCGCGACGCGGCGGTGAGTTACGCCAACCAGCGCGAGCAATTCGGCCAGAAAATCGGCCAATTTCAAATGAACCAGGACTTGATCGCGCAGATGGTCGTGCAGGAGGAGGCGGCCCGCCTGCTGGTCTACCGCGCCGCCCAGTTCGCCGACCGCGGTCACCCGTACAACTTGGAAGTCTCGATGGCGAAATTGGCTGGCGGCGAGGCGGCGGCTTTTTGCGCGGACGCCGCGCTCAAGATATTCGGGGCCTACGGCTACTCCACGGAGTTTCCCGTGGAAAGATACTATCGCGACGCCAAAGCTTATCAAATCGTCGAGGGGTCTGTGAATATTCAAAAGCTCATTATCGCGCAAGACGCGCTGGGCTACCGGAACGCCAACCGATGAACAATTCGCCCACCACAGGAGACCTATGTCACCAAGCGGCGCAAAATTAGACGGCGCTTCCAAGCGCCACGCGCGGCCGAGTGACGCGACGGAGCATCCGCGCCATCCCGCTTCACAGCCGCCGGCGGGCCGGCCTCAAAGCCTGCGCAAGCTGTCTTTGCAGACCGGGATTGTCTACGGCCCGGTGGAGTCCCGCCGGTTGGGACTTTCTTTGGGAATCAACCTTCTTCCGACCAGCTACAAACTCTGCTCTTTCAATTGCGTCTACTGCCAATACGGTTGGACGAAAAAAGGAACCCTGGCTCCCACTCAGGAATTGGCGGATATGCCCAGCCTTGATGCCATCGCTACCTCCATCGAAGCGGCTCTGGAGCGACTGTCCAGCGCGAGGAAAGCCGTCGAATCGATCACAATTTGCGGCAACGGCGAACCGACGCTTTATCCCGATCTGGGCGCGGCCATCGAGATCGCAAAGCAGGCGCGGGACCGATATCAACCGCAGGCCCGCCTGGCGATACTTTCCAACTCCTCAACCGTGGGAAGCAAAGCGATTCGCGACGCTCTGGAGTTGTTGGACTTGAAGATCATGAAATTCGACGCCGGCAGCGAAGAAATTTTCCGCCAGCTTAACCACCCCTGCGCGCCCATTTACATGGGCGATATCGTTGCCGGGTTAAAAGAGCTGAAAAACATCATTCTCCAATCCCTGTTCGTCCAAGGACGGGTCACCAACGCCGATCCCGATTCCGTCGGCCTTTGGGTAGAGAAAGTGCGCGAGATCCGGCCGCTGGGGGTCCAGGTATATACTTTGGAGCGCGAGCCAGCTGACGAGAGAATCGAGAAGGTGAGTCTTGCCACCCTTCAGTGGATTGTCGAAGAGGTACGCTGGCGGGCAGGAGTGCCCGTAGATGTATTTTGAACTACGGGCAGGCAGAGGCATTTAAATAGGATCAGAGTCATTCGCTTAAACATTTACTGTAACCGTGCTTTTTTGAAGACGGAGTCCGCAAAGTTTAGCAAGTTACAGAGGTCGATACTATACCGTTGCGACGCGTTGGGGGAATAAAGGATAGTGTAGCTTGACATTCCGCTAACGCCTCATTATCCTGGAAGATAGCGGTTTTGGCACCTGTGTATAGACGCGGTTCAAGCCTCATCTTCTAGGCAACTCAAATAGTATTAGCCGCTAAGTTGCATCCTCCTCCCCCTCATCCAAGCCTAGCGCCATGGGAGTGAGAGAGGTCAATTTCGCGCCTAATTCGATTTGATTGGTAATCACGCGGCCCAGCGTCGATTGATAGGCAATTGGCGCGGCGCCGCATTTGTCCTTTATTTAGGAGAGCGTTAATGCCATCACAAGCGAATAACGAACACGCCGGCCGCGAGCAGGTTCAAGAAAACGAGGTCGCCTTGGATCCCATGAGCGATCATGAGCCAGCCTTGGATAGTGATCTCGATTCCACCGCGGAATCCCAGGAGGATCAGGGCGCCGAGCGTGAGGAGACCGGCGCGAATCTTAATTCGATTCAGCAGTACCTGCACGATATCGGTTCGGTCCCCTTACTTTCCCGGGAACGCGAGATCGCGCTCGCCATGCAAATGGAGCGGGGCGAGCAAGACATTTTCGCGGCGCTCTTCTCAACGCCGTTGGCCTTACGCCATGTGCTTGAGCTGGGAACGGCGGTCGCTCGTGGCGAAGCGGATTTGCTCAAGATCATCGAGAAATCAGATGAGACCGACAATCATGGCGAAGGGCCGGTCGATGCGAAACCTTTTCTTGGATCGATCGCGAAACTGCGCCGGCTCGCCCAAAGCAAAGAGAAGGCTCTGCGGCAATTGGCCCGCTCGCGCTTGTCGCAGCGAAGACGCGCCACTCTGGTCCGCAAAGACGCTGCCCTCACGGAAAAAATCTCTGACGTCGTTTGTGATCTTAGGCTATCGCCGGCGGAGATCGCGGCCATGGTGCAGCAGCTCAAGCATTTGAATGAACGGCTCGAAGCCGTCGATCCGCCCGCCAAGAAACCGTCCAAGAGACGCAGCCCTGGAAAGTCGGACGAAGTTCGGCGCATCGAGGAGACTGCCGGTGTTCCCGCCCTGGAAATCAAGCGGCTGGCGCGCCTTATTCAAAACGCCGACGCTTCGGTGGGCGCCGCGAAGAAAGAGTTCACGGAGGCGAACCTGCGCCTGGTGGTAAGCATCGCAAAGAAATACTTGAATCGCGGCTTGGCTTTCTTGGATCTGGTTCAGGAAGGTAACCTCGGCTTGATGCGGGCCGTGGAAAAGTTCGACTATCGGCTCGGCTTCCGGTTTTCCACCTACGCGAGCTGGTGGATTCGCCAGGGGATTACTCGGGGCTTGATCGATACGGGACGCACCATTCGCATTCCGGTGCACCGAATCGAGCTGCGCAACAAAATCATCCAGCGGGTTAAATACTTGCAACGCAAGCTGAATCGAGATCCCCGGCCTGATGAAATCGCCAAAGACATGAGAATGCCCGTCAGCGAACTGCTGAAGTTGATCCAAGTCCAAAATGAGCCGGTCTCGCTGCAAACGCCGATTTGGGAAGACGGCGATGAGCTCGAAGACTTCGTGGAGGACCGTATCCGGCCTCAACCTGAAAAGGAGGCAATGGAGGGCGTGCTGCGTAAACAGGTGAGAAAAGCTCTGGCCGTTTTGACTCCGCGCCAGGAAACCGTGTTGCGCATGCGCTTCGGCATCGAAGAAAAACGCGACTATACCCTTGAAGAACTCGGCGAGAAGTTTTCCGTCACGCGCGAACGGATTCGCCAGATCGAACAGAAGTCGTTGCAAATCCTCCGCAATCCCAGCCGCCGCCGGCCGATGATGCCGTCCGCTTCCATGGAAGCCGGGGCCGCGTAGAAGCGCGATTCCGGGCGGTGAAATTACACGGGCGAAGTTTCAGCTTACGAAGCCGACGCAGCCGACAATCCCGAATCAGATCCTTCCCCGGGCCCTTAGCTCCTGCAATCGCCACGCGACCACTTCTTCGACCCGATCCGCCGGCAAGCCCATAGGCAAGGAGATCGGCTCGGCGCCGAGCCGTCGGAGCCGCTCACTCATTACGCTGAGTTCCGCGTACTGCTTCTTGTAGTCTTCGACCAAGGCCGAGCATTCCTTCAGCCTTTCGTCGATTCCGTTCAGGCAACCATCAAGGACCTTTTTTTCCTCTTCGAAGATCACTTCCAACTGCTGGCGAACTTCGGCGGTCTGCTGCTGAAAGGTTTCGATGACATGCGCCAAATTGATTTGCATTTGCAGAATAACATTCATCAACCGTCCGACGGCGTCAGCGTTCATAACCGTTTCTCCCGTTGCCTGCGATCACCACCAGCTGAGATTGTCCTATGGTTCATCCCTGACGGAGGGCTGGCCCCTACACAACTTTACCCTGCTTCGGACGGCAGAGATCGGCTGGTTGGTCACGTTTAATGGAAATGGCCGCCCCTCTATGTTGAGTAGTTAGCCGGTCACAAAATCGCCATTGAAGCTCGGTTTTCACTTAACATCGCGCCAGAAGTCTGTCAACGCGGTGCGCGGGAGGTGGAAGATTGACTGCATGGATGCGCTCAAATATGATCATGCCGCATAACACTTCCACATCGTTCCGCGAATCAACCGGAGAACGCCATGTCAAAATTGAAACTCACAGTCGCTTGCGACAAATACGATTACCTACAGCCGCTGCGCGACGGGCAGGTCAAAGCGGAAGGCCTTGACCTTAATCTCATCACGGTCGAAAGCGGTATTCGTCACGAGCGCATGTATCATTACGGCGAGTACGACGCCTGCGAGTTTTCCATGTCGTCGTATCTCGTCGCCCGCGGCCAGGACGTGGATTGGCTCCAGGCCATTCCCTTTTTCCCGCGCCGGATGTGGGGACACAAGTTTTGCTTCATCCGCGCCGGCTCCGGCGTAAAAAAACCCTCCGACTTGAAAGGTGGCCGCATAGGACTTCGAAGCTACGAAAACACGCTGGCGTTGGTCACAAAGGGCATGCTGATGAACAGCTACGACCTCGCCGTCAGCGACGTTACCTGGGTGATCGTCAACAAAGAGCATGTCGGCTTTAAACTGCCGCTGAGCATCAAGGTCGAATTCGTCGACGGCAAGCGCCGTCTCGAAGACCTGTTAGTGGAAGGAAAGGTCGACGCGGAGGTTGAACCGGACTTACCGCATGCATGGATTCGCGGCGAAGGAACCGTACAAAGGCTCTTTCCGGATTTCGAAAAGGCGGAGCGGGAATACTACCAACGCACGAAACTCTTTCCCATCATGCACCCCGTGGTCATCAAGAAAGATATCCTTGACCGCGACCCCTGGGTGGCCACCAGTTTGTTCGAGGCCTTCATGGCGTCGCGGCGAGCCTACAACGACTTCATGGAACAGCCGCACCGCTTGAGTTTCGCCTGGGCGCGCTCCTACCTCGAAGAGGAAAGAAAGTTTTTCGGCAAGGACCCTTTCTACCAGGGCTTCAAAGAAAACTATAACGACATAGAAAACCTGATCAAGTTCGCCGGCCAACAAGGCATGCTCGGACGGCCGCTGACGGTCGAAGAATTGTTCACGGAGAATACGAGAAACACCTGACAGAAGATCGAGGATGGAAGATAGAAGATCGCCATCCTCTATCCTCGATCTTCTATCCTCGACGATACGTGCATATACGCCCTTTTCAACGGCCTGTCGCACAGGAGGTTTTTATGGCTGATTATCGAATCATCGACGCGGACGGGCATGTGATGGAACTCGACCGCGAGCTGCGCGAGTTCATCGGCCCACCTTACAAAGATCTCGAATGGCATCAGAGCTATTCCTTCTGGCCCGGCCTGACCATGGATGGTTATCTGCGCTCGCTGCGGCAAAAAGGCGGCTGGGCCGGCGGCGGCGATGGGCCGAAGGCCAACCACTGGCTGGACTTTCTCGACAAAAACAGAATCGAACTGACGGTGCTCTACCCAACCCAAGGGCTAACCCACGCCGCGATTCAAGACAAAAATTGGGCGATCTGCATGGCGCGCGCCTATAACGACTGGCTCTATCACAAATTCATGGCGGTCAGCCCGCGCCTGGTTGGAGTCGCGCTACTGCCGGTCCAAGATATTTCCGAAGCCGTGAAAGAACTCCGGCGGGCAGTCAATGAGCTGGGCATGGTCGGTGCCGTGCTGCCGGCGGTGGCCCCGGCGGGCAGGCTTTACAGCGGACCCGAATTCTATCCGCTGTGGGAGGAAGCCCAAAAGCTCGACGTGCCGATTTCCACTCACGGCGGGCTCAGCATGCCCGCGCTGGGACTCGATCTGCTCGGCAATTTTACCATCGCCCACACCCTGGAACATCCTTTTGCTCAGATGCGTCATTTCGTCGCCATGATGTTCGAAGGCGTTTTCGAGCTAT
>Ga0326597_10002511_pt1 | contig 27322 bp, 24 predicted proteins | sample RVTome_12_FD_203789 | JGI IMG/M metagenome (GOLD analysis project Ga0326597, IMG submission 203789) | Soil microbial communities from uranium-contaminated site in the Upper Colorado River Basin, Wyoming, United States - RVT100D185 | ecosystem: Environmental > Terrestrial > Soil > Contaminated >... | reverse complement strand
GTAGTATGTTTACCCTGTCAGCAGGGGTTTTCGGCGGAAGAAGATAAGGGCGACCGAAGTCACCCGCGGCCAAAACGAGCGTTGCCAGGCGTCTGGCGGGCTCGGGAGATTTGTATTGGTCCATCAGCTCATAAATAGTCACGACATCTTTAAGCCTCGACTCCCGTTTTTTCCCAGTCTGCATCAGCACGCGCACAAAGCCCTTCTTACGCCAGGTGTGGAAGGGCTCGCGGGCGAAAAAGGCCGTGATCGTGCGCGCACTGCAGATAACCTCGCCTCTCTCGATCCCCAGGTCGACGTCCGAGCCGGACTGATATCCCGTGACGATATTGAATTTTGTCCCGATGACTTCATCCAATAGCTTGGGGACAAAGTAGGCCGTGGCGGTCGTACCACTCGCCCCGCACTTCGCAGCTTCGGAAGCCTTCACGATGTCTCCGATCGATTTGTAGGGAGCATCCGCACGCATTTAAAGAAGGTGATTCGAGGCCACGGGGCTGCCGATCCAGATAAATTTGCTCCAATCAAACTGTACCTCCGGACGGCCGATTAGCTGATCCAGGTAGAGGGAGGGGAAAAAAGCGCCGATGGTCAGTCCGTCGGGCTTGGCGACATTATAGACGTGATTCGCCGCGATGAGAGAGGCGGCCCCGGCCATGTTCTGCACGATCATATTGGGGCTGCCTGGGATGTACTTGGGCATGTGTTGGGCGAGAAGCCGGGCATAGAGGTCGAAGGCGTCTCCCGCCTTCGTTCCAACGACGATGCTCACGGTCTTGCCCTGGTAAAAGGGGGCTTGAGCTGCTCCCGTAGAAACCCAGAACAGAACGCAACAGAGAGCAGTAAAAAACTTTATCATAAAACTTTCCTTTCTACGTTACGCCTTGACTTTCCGAGCCCGCACCATGCTGAAACCATCCGGCAGGATCTTGCGTTCGAAGTCTGCAAAGCCGGCTTCTGTCAGCCATTCCCGGTGCTCGCGCTCCGTGTAAGCCTGGCCTTGATCGTAGATGTTTAGATAAACCAGATTGCGCATCACCGAGCCCGGGGGAGAGGTGCCCGAGTCGTCGACGATGTCGCCGCGAATGTAAATCGCTCCTCCGGGATTCACGACCTTGCCGACGTTTTGCAGAGCGCGGCGCGCCTGCTCGCGCGAGATTACCTGAATAAATGAGCTTAAGACAGCGGCGTCGAAGGCGCCGCTCGGACTCTCGTTGATAACGTCGATGCTTTGCACCTGAACCCGGCCGCTTGCGCCCGCCTCCTCGACGATCCGCCGGGTGATCGGTGCAACTGTCGGAAGCTCCGCCACGGTCGCTTGGATATGCGGACGCGTCTCGGTGACGGCGATGGCCAGGCCGCCGGAGCCGCCACCCACATCTAACAGGCTGCGGTGCGATGACAAATCATAGGTCGCCGTCAACTCCCGTCCTCGGCGCAGCGCTTGCGCATGATTGCTCCGGTAAAATGTTTCCAATTCCGCCGCGGATGCGCCGGCGAAGTCGAGCTTGGCCTGCGGCGCTCCCGTTCGGATCGATTCCGCGGTGCGCAGCCCGGCCTGCCAATTGTTCAAAAGCACTTCATGTTTTCCGCCGCGATAGGTGGGTAGGCCGCGAACCAAAAAACGATTCGCTTCGCTGGAGTTAGAGAAAAGGCCGTTTTCCACTTTCAACAGTCCCGCGGCCGCCAGCGCGTAGAGAAGCGACTTGAGCTTGTCCGCTTCGACGCCGAGTTTGGCGGCGAGCTGCTTGACCGACAGCGGGCCGTCTTTGAGCGGAGTAAAAAGGTCCAGCCGGATTCCCGCCAGCAACGCGAACGACGGCCAAACCGCCCATTCGAGTTCTTCGATGTTTGTTGGTTGAGGGTCTGAATCTGTCATTTTACCACCTTATTTACTAGAAGTTCGTTAACAAGTAGCCATCCGGTCGACCGACGAGCGGGTGATCTCTCGAAGTGTCATGGATTGTTTTTGTAGCGCAGAGTCCGGCGATGAGTATATCAAGATTACAGGAAACTGACTGTTCCTCAGTTTTGCTTCTTGCGCAGCTCTCGTTCCTTGAATCCTTTCTTCAACAAGTAACGCCGTATTCGGTTAAGAAACTCCTGGCTTCGACGACACTCGCTTCTGGCGTCTTGTTTGGAGAAAGCGGTTTCAACATCGTATTCGGCTGCGAGGCGATCATCGAGGCTCTCGATTTCGCGTCCGCATAGCAGCGTTCCCACGTCAAGGTCTCAGCGGCTCGAAGTGCCTCGCGAGCCCTGCTCCATTCCGCCACAACCATGTTCCGGTTCATACGACGCGCACCGCGTCTCGTTCCACCGCCTGACGAAAGGTTGACCCGCTTTTTCTCCGGCTTTCCCACTCTTCCTGGGTGTAGGCAAGGATAGATGGCAAAACATCCGAGGTCGCGGCCAGCAGGTAACCTATCCGCCGCAAGTTCCTTTTTAGACGCCCGCCATCGTTCTTGACGATCAACAGCACGTCCAGGTCGCTTTCGGCATGAGGCTGCCCACGCGCCTTTGACCCGTAGATGAGCATTTCGTGAACGACTCCGGGATGCTTCTTCTCAATAGCCTTACGATAATCGTCAAGCCATGCCTGCTCTTGTTGCGTCAGCTTGAGCATCTGTTAGTTCACCTCCCTTTCGATCACCTGCGACGGATCATCGCCGCCGGTGCCACCTCAATCATAATACCGTACTTACTCGTCTTCGCATAAGCCGCGGCTCAAAGGCAAGCCGCGCGCAATGCTTGACGCAGCCAAGGTTTTTAGCGACGCGTCTTCACTCACGACGACCGGACAGGCGCTGACGTTTTACGCAAAAGCGATTACAGTACGAACAAACTACAGCACAAGCGAGCAGGTTCATCGGCAATCGAATCGGCGAGCATGATTTTCGCTTTGATTTAGAGCTGAGGCAGAATAGTTAGGAAATATAAGCCAGGCTCGGGATCACGACCGCCGATCGCGCACCATTTTGAAGTTAGGCAATTAAGGCAAGTCAGGCACTGGCCCCGGCACTGGCCCCTGGCCCCTCGGTCAACCCTTGTGAAGCAAGAGAAAAGAAGAATGTCCCCTTTTTATTCCGACTTCCTTTTCTCGATTGTCTTTCGAATTGTTGAGTCGTAGTGGGCGCCCCCTGAACGACCCCTAACGTGATTGGTTGTTAGATGCTACAGTTTGTCGCGATCGAACCCGGATTGCCTTGAACCACGGATCGGGCTAGGATCGCCTACTTTGTCGATGTTGCCGGTTGCCGGTATGAAGACTTGTCCTTTGTGTGAAAAAAGCTACGCAGACGCTTTCAACGTCTGCGACGTGGATAGCGCGACCCTGGTGGCGTCACGGCAGGCGCAGGACTCCTTGGCGGATTCGGTGATAATAAAGGGTCGCTATCGCGTGCTCCATAAAGTGGGAGCGGGAGGAATGGGGACGATCTATTTGGCCGAGCACATCACCCTCCGTAGGAAAGTGGCCTTGAAGATCCTCGATCCGAGTTACGGAAACGACGTGGAGTTTGTAAATGCATTCGAGCGCGCCGCTCGCGTCGCCGCTAATGTGAGTCATCGGAACTTGGTCTCAGTCGTCGATTTTGACAATCTTGACGATGGCAGCCTGCTGCTCGTGATGGAGTACGTCGAGGGCAGGAAGCTCAGTGACGTGATACAGCAAGAAGGTCCACTTGACGTTCTCAAAGCGCTGCGCTTCGGCATTCAGATCGCGGAGGGCTTGGACGCAGTCCATCGGGAGGGCATCGTTCACGGCAAGGTGACGTCTCAGAACATCGTGATCTTGAGCGATGGGGAATCCCTCAAGCTCATGGACTTTGGGATCGCGCGGAGCCGGGGCGATACGGAAGTCATGGAACCTGAACCGGTTAAAGGCGTAGAGGTCGTTGAAAAAACCGATCTTTACGCGGTCGGCGTCGTCCTATACCAGATGCTCACCGGCGAAGTTCCACTTAACGCCACGGCAACGGGGGCTACACTCCCGGTAGCGCCTGGAACGATGAGGGAAGAAATCTCCTCTACCGTTGACTACATCGTAAGGCAATGTCTGCACAGAACGCCCGAAATCAGGCAGCTCACAATGCGCGATCTAGCAGAGACGTTAAAACTGGTCGTCTCTGCGATGGAGGAGGAGGAAAAAGGCGGGAAATGGACGGCAACTGCGCCGGCCGATACCGAAGTGAAAGAACCGCGTCGGATCGGTTGGAACATCGCCGGCGGAGTCGTTGCTATTGTCGCTGGCGCTGCGGCCTTTTTTCTGTTCGGGCCCGACTCGCCTCCGGAAAAACCTCGGGTCAAGGTAGACTCACCGTTGCCGTCCCTGCCGAGCTTTGGAAGGACAAGGGGCGAACGCGCGAACCGGACGGAGAAGGGCGCTGACTCAGCCCCGTTGGGAAAGCGCCAAAAACGGGAGAAATTAGCTCGAACCCGCGCCGAAGAGATCGAGCGCCAACAGGCCGTTCTTAAAGAAAAGGCGGCGCGGGAAACGGCCAAAAAAGCCCAGGAGGCCAAACTCGCCAAGGAAAAAGCGGCGAGAGAATTGGCGCCAAAGGCGGACACCGATCGAATCGCGCGGCAGAAAGAAGCATCGAAAGGCGCGGTGAAGGACGTCAAACAGAAAATCCCGATTGCCGAGCCGCCGGCGGAACTGAAAAGAGGTGCTCCATGACTGCGCAAAACCGCAATCTCGAAGAGTTGGACCGGCGGCTGGGTGAAAAACAGATTTCCGGCATCTGGCGTATTCCACCCGGCGCTCGGCCTGGCGATCCGAAAACAAAAGTTCAACCGTACCTTTGGAAGTGGGCCGACGTCTATGACGGCCTCCTCCAAGCGCGTGACCAGATCGACATCGAGCGCGGCACGGCGGAGCGCCGCACGCTGCGCCTGGTCAACCCGGGCACGCCAGAGAGCGAGATGACGAGCCACACGATGCTCTTTGCCTTTCAGCTCATCCAGCCGGGCGAAGTAGCGCCACCGCACCGCCATACCATGGCCGCCATCCGCTTCATACTGCAAGGCAAGGGAGGCTACACCAACGTCGGCGGCGAAAAGATGGTCATGGAAGATGGCGATTTGATTCTCACGCCGCAATGGGCGTGGCATGAGCACGCCCACGAGGGCGCCGAGCCGATGATCTGGATCGACGGCCTGGACGTGCCCTTCGTCCAGTCGTTGCAAGTTATTTCCTTCGAGCCCTATCCGGAAAAACGAATGGCGGTGCGGAACAATCCTTACGATTCCGGCGCCTATGGCATAGCTCGGCCGGTGACGACGGAAGAACAAAAACCTGCTGCCCCGCTTCACTACCGCTGGCGCGATATTTACCCCGCGCTCAAACGGCTGGCAGAAGGAGAACCGAATCCTTACGAAGGCTACGCGCTCGAGTACGTCAATCCATTAACCGGTGGCCCGTCGCTGCCGACCCTATCCTGCTGGCTTCAACTCTTGAAGCCCGGCCAGCGCACCCAGTCCCACCGCCACACGAGTACGGTTCTCTATCATGCCCATCGCGGCAGCGGCACGACGGTCATCGACGGCCGGCCGTTTCATTGGGAAAAAGGCGATACCTTCGTGGTGCCGCTCTGGCACTGGCATGAGCATGCTAACAGGTCGACGAGCGACGATGCAATTCTATTTTCCATGAACGATGCGCCGGTGCTCAGACCTTTCGGCCTCTATCGCGAGCAGGGAGCGGGGGAATCGCACCTGGGATTATGATTCTGCTGAAAAGCCCGTGGGAATGCTTCGACGGGCTCAGCATGAACGGAAAGTTCTTAACGTTATGAATCCCCTCCCCGTTCGCCCTGAGCACTGTCGAAGGGTGAGTGGGAGTTTTTCAGCAGAATCGGATTATGGCAATCGACCTTTTCCTGCGCGCTGCCGGTTTCGACTGACACTTTTCACTCCCCGCGCGCGCCGTCAGCTCGTTGCCGACGCCGTGAAAGAAAATGCGCGTCGATCATACCTTCCTCTCACTTGGGCTCCCAATGCTTCGGCTAGATAAACTGCCCCGCGGCTCGCTGCGGGGCACCGAATGGCAAATTATTACTACCTCTGTATCGGTCAAATGGGCTATATTTTACTTGGTCTTTTGCCATGCCAGCCGACCCCATCAGCGAACTTGAGACCCGTTGCAGAGAGCAGCCCGACGATCCGGCGGCACTGTTCGATCTCGCGAGCGCCTACGAGCACGCCGGGAACCTCGGCCGCGCCTTTCTGACTTACTCCAAGGCAATAGAAAAGAACTGGGGTGCAAAATCCTGGATCGATTTTCACCTGCGGTTTTATGCCGATGCGCTGGCGGCGCAGGAACGGGTCTACGGCGAGATCGAAAAGCGGGCGCAGGAAAATCCTCAGCCGGCATGGCGCGCATACTGGGCCATTGGCCTTGCTAAAGCAGGCCGATTGGAAACCGCGTTCACGGAATTGGCCCGCGCCGCAAGAGCAGTCGGCGCCGGTGGCGATCCGCCGCCCGAGTTCCTGCGCGAGGCTTACCGAGCGGTCGCCGCTGGTTTGCTCACCCGGGGACTCGAGGACCGCCATGAGTGGGTGCGCCGCCAAGCGGCCCAAGCCCTCGCCGATCTGGGCGAGAAAGCCGGGATCCCCATTCTTGTGATGGCCCTGAGAGAGACGAGTTGGGTCGCGCGCGAAAATGCGGCGATGGCCTTGGCGGAACTCGGCCACACCGCAGGACTTACCGCCCTGGTCGATGGCCTCAGAGATGCCGACGCTGAAGTCCGCAGAGACGCGGCCAAGGCTTTATTGAAATTGTCGGACAAGTCGGTTGTCTCGCACCTGCTGGCGGCCCTCGCCGACGATGCCCCCAAGGTCCGAGTCGAGGCAGTGGTGGCGTTAACTCGACTCGGCGACGTTGCTGCAACGCCTGGGTTGAGGAAAGCGCTCACGGACGAGAACTGGAACGTGCGCGTCTGCGCCGCCCAGGGCCTGACCCATTTGGGCGATGGATCCGGACGGGAATTTCTCGCCGCGGCGCTCAACGATCGCTCTTGGTTCGCTCGTCATCTGGCCGCGGAAGCGTTAGCCGGACTAAGCGACCGCTCAGGAATATCCGTTTTGACAGAATCTTTGAAAGAGTCGAACTGGACGGTGCGCTGGTCCGCGGTGCGCGCTTTGGCGCGACTGAGCGATCGATCCGCCGCGCCCGCGCTCCGGGCGGCACTCAAAGATGAGAACTGGGCCTTCCGCTGCTACGCGGCGCAGGCGCTGTTGAAGATAAAGGACCAAACTGGATTGCCGGCGCTGCGAGCGGCCCTGAAGGATGAACACTGGCCGGCGCGGCGATTTGCCGCCGTCGCGCTCGCGGAACTGGGGCATAAAGAGGGCTTGGACGCGTTAATCTTGGCGATAACCAATCAGCAGGTTTGGATCCGCAAAAATGCGGCGGAAGCGCTCTCTTGGTTAGTCGACCGATCGGTGCTTCCTACTTTGGTGGACGCCCTCAAGGACGAAAACTGGGAGGTGCGGCAACTTGCCGCCCGAGGGCTCGGATGGTTAAGAGATACGACGGCGGCGCAGCCGCTGATAAACGCTCTCGGCGATGAGCGGTGGGAGGTCCGCGGCCAATCGGCCGAGGCACTGGCGGAGTTGGGCGAGCATCGCGCCCTAGCGACGCTTCTCGCCGCGCTCGAAGACAACCATTGGTCCGTGCGCAATGCAGCGGCGCGAGCAATCATTTTCATTATCGATAGGATTTCGCCTACCGACTGATACAATCTCTCACTTTTTCTTCTGGACGTAAGGCGCGGACGTGTCCAGCGCAAACTCAACGTCTCCCTTCATGAGCGATTCGGGACAATAGACAAGGATGGTCGCCTCGCGTCCCTGAACTTTGACCTGGCGCAGAGCGCGCAACGGAATCGAGCCGTCCAGCTCCGCCGCTGTGTACTCGCTGATCAGCATAGGTACACCCAACTCCTTGGTGAGCGCTTCGAGCCGGGAGCCGAGGTTGACCGTGTCGCCGATCGCGGTCAAGTCGGATCGAATCTCCGAGCCGATATTTCCCACCACCGCATCGCCCGTGTTGATGCCGACACCGATTTTCAACGGCCTGCCGATGATTTCCGTCCACTTGGGAGCGAGCGACTCCACCAGCTCGATCATCTCGATACCGGTCTTGACGGCCCTTAGTGCGTCATCCCCGTGGGACTTCGGCCAGCCGAAATTCGCAAAGACCGCATCGCCGATGAATTTATCGATCGTGCCTCCATGTTTGAACACGATATGAGAAACCCGTCCGAGATAGTCGCTCAGCAGCGTGACCACTTGCTCGGGACCGATCTGTTCCGAGATGCTGGTAAAGCCGCGAATATCGGAGAACAACACCGTGATATGCGTGCGCTTGCCGCTCAGCCCTAAGCCCTCCCGATGCTTGAGAATCTCCTCGGCGACATCGGCCGACACGTACTTGTTCAACATCGCGCGCGTGCGCAGCCGCTCTTTTTGCTCGCGGACGTAATGGTCCAGAATGATACCGCTGTAGCTCAGGGCCGCGGCCAGCATCACCGGGACCAGCGGAATCCAGAGCTGATAGTGCGAAAACAGATAGAGCCCGGTAAACGCGTGCAGAACCACCAAAGCCACAACGGCCGCCGTGGCCCGCAGCGGCTTGAAATAAATCGAGACCCAAATCGTGACGGCCGAGAGTAACAAGAAAACCAGACCCTGATCCGGTCTGGAAATGGGCACGATCGGATCCTTCGCTGCCAGCGTCTCCACGAGATTCGCCTGAATCTCCACGCCAGGGGTGGGCGCGCTGGCGCTGAAGGGGGTCGGAAACAGATCGTGCAGGCTCGGCGAAAACGCGCCGACGAGCACGGTCTTGTCGCGGAAAACCGCCGGTTCAATCTCGTCACGCAAGATTCGATAATACGGCACCACGGGATAGCTGCGAGCCGGGCCGCGGAAGTTGATGAGATACGGCTCGGTCGGGACTGCGTTGTCCGGGGAATTTTGTTTGCCGCTCATCGCCTGGTAGACACGGTACGCAAAACCGGGGAATCTCCTGTCTTGAAAAGGTATGGCCAGTCTGCCGCCGCGAACGATGCCATCCCGGTCTGTTATTAGGTTGGCCGGGCCATAACCTATTGTATGCTCCCGAATCAGTGGGATCGGTAGGCTCAAACTCGACCTGGGACCGAAATCGCTGGGAACCTCCGTCTGCTCGGCGGCCAGAATGACGTTTCCCGTATCCCTGATCGCGTCAGCCAGAGCGCGGTCTTCGCGCGGGTCCGGTTTGGGCTCGGTGAAGAGGATGTCGAGCGCGATGACTTTCGCCCCGGCTTGCGTGAGCTTGCGGATCAATTCGGCATGCAGAGTCCTCGGCCACGGCCAGGGGAGGGTGAGTTCGTCGAAGGAGTCCTGGTCGATGCTGACGATCACGATGGGAAGCTGCGGCGCCATAGGCCCGCGCATCTGGAACCTTAGATCCAAACTCTTAAGCTCCGCGGTTTGCAGTAGCCCGCGTTGATCGATGACGTAAACCACCGTAGCCAGAACGGCTCCAATGATCAGCGGCCGAGTGAGCTTTGGGAGTTTCATGCGGCTGGGCCTAATGACTGGGGAGGGTAAAGAGCGACTACGTCGGTGTCAAGCCACGCACCAATGATGTAACGCAGCAATTAAATACTTCGCCCCAAGAGGCGGGGTTTTTGCGGTCACACCGCACCTACACTGCCCACCTGCCACCCCACCTAACTTGAACGAGTTCTTTTGATTCCAAGTTTTTCCATGCGCGAGCGCAACGTGCTCGGATTGATGCCGAGGATCTCCGCAGCGCCCTTTTTTCCGTGGATGACCCAGCCGGTCTCATGGAGAGCGCGCAGGATATGATTGCGCTCGACGTTCTCCAGCGTTTCCACCGGGGAAACTTGCGCCCCGTCGTCGGGCCGCATCATCGAATCATCCACCTTTACGATGGGACCGCTCGCGACCACCACCGCTCGCTCGACGACGTTCTGCAGCTCCCGAATGTTGCCCGGCCAGCTATAATTTGTGAGACCTGCCATCGCCTTTTGTGAAATACCGTGAATTTCCTTGCCGAGTTTTTTCCCGAATCGGCTCAGAAAGAAATTGACGAGCAGAGGGATATCGCCCTTGCGATCCCGGAGCGCCGGCACTTCAAGGGGAAAAACATTCAGACGGTAAAAGAGATCGGCCCGAAACATCCCGTTGCGGACGACTTCTTTGAGATCCCGATTCGTGGCCGCGATGACTCTCACGTCCACTTTGAGCGTCTGGCTGCTGCCGACCCGCTCGAACTCCCCTTCTTGCAGCACACGCAGGAGCTTGACTTGCGTGTCAGTCGGCAGCTCGGTCACTTCGTCTAGAAAGATCGTACCGCCGTTGGCCAGCTCGAAGCGGCCGATGCGCCGCTGGGTCGCGCCGGTGAATGCTCCCTTTTCGTGGCCGAACAGCTCGCTTTCCACTAAACCGGAAGGAATCGATCCGCAGTTAACCTTTACCAGTGGCCGGTCTTTGCGCCGGCTCCGATCATGCAGCGCTCTGGCAATGAGTTCCTTGCCCGTGCCGGTCTCCCCTTGAATGAGCACAGTCGCCTCGGTGGGCGCCACCTGCTCTATCTCGCGCAGCAACTCCCGCACCGGCGCGCTCTGGCCGATGATCTCTTCGAAGTTATGCTCCGTCTTGATCTCCTCTTGAAGGTAAAGCGCGTCGGCCTCGAATCTCGCTTTTAACGCCTCGGTTTGCTCATGGATCATCAAGTTGTCGACGGCGATGGCGATCTGTGTCGCCATATCCATCAAGAAATTAGCGTCCGATTGCGTATAACGCCCCTGAGTCAGGCTAGCGACCGTGAGAGCGCCGATACTGTGCCCGCGGATGACAAGAGGCAGAGCGCACAACGAACGAAAGCCGTTTTTGAACGCGCGAGATTCCGACGAGAATTGCCGCTCCGCTTCCAGATCCTGGCGCAATAGCGGCCGTTGCTCCTTGAACACCCAGCCGACGTGACTATCGCCGAGATCATGGACGTTGCCGACTGGAGAATAATCCGTTCTCAACGTGCCTTCGTAAGCGACCAAGCGCACGGAGTTTGTGGCCGCGTCGTATAAAGAGAGAGCGATGCGATCGTACGGGACCACCGGCGCCAAAGCGTCGCAGATAGCGCGAAAGACTTTGTCGCGGGTCAGCTTGGTGACGATCGCGTTATTGATCTCGAGGATCGTTCGCTGGCGCGCCGCGCTGTCCGCAACGGTCCGGTTGAGAGCGGCGATCTCTTCGTAGGACTTCATGTTCTCGATCGCGATCGCGATCTGGTTGGCCACCTGTTCAAGAAACTCCCGGCGCAAGTGTCCGTAGGCGCCATTAGCGGCCGCCATAAAGAACAACGCGCCGTGAACACGATCGCTACTGATGAGTGGCAACGCGCACAGGGACTCCATGCCTTGGCCGGTCATCACGTCAAACGTAACCGGAAAGCGCTCGCGAAATTCGTCTCGTGAGGTAGCGACAAACCAGACACGGTTCTGCATCACCCAGTCGCACGCGGTGCCGGCGGCCGGCAACACCGTCGGCTCAGTCTGCTCCCCATCCGTCAGCGTTCTGGACAGTATATGCCCCTGCAGTTTGTCGCCCTCGATCGGAAATTCGATGCCGAAGCGCTCGGTCGGCACCAAGGTTTTCAGGCAGCCGGCAATGGCGCCGAACACCTTGTCGCGATGCAGATGGCGTCCGATGGCGCGACTGATGTCGAGCAAGACCGCAAGCTCCGAGTTTAGACGGCGGACATCGGTATGGGCGTGCTTGCGCTCCAGCTCCGCGCCTGCCCGGGTCGCAAAGATGCGGAGAATCGCCAATTCATTTTCGCCAAACCGTCTGGGCTTGGTATCCATCGCGACCAAGTGGCCGACAACTTCTCCGGTTGAGTTGGTCACCGGTAAACCGACGTAACTTTCCACTCCCAGCGTTGCCAGATCCTTGTCGTTAGGAAACAGCGATTGCATTCGCTCCGGATAGCGGCAGCTTTCGCCTTGGATAACGCCCTCGCAGGGAGTTCCTTCGAGCGGATATTCAACATTGTCGGCAAAAGACTCTCCGGCCCACAACGCCAGGGTCCGGACCTGGTTCTTGGAGTTATCCGCGCACTCAGCGACGAAGCAGTAACGGACCTGAAGTGCATGGGCTAAATGTCGAACCAAGGAACGAAAGAACTCGTCTCCAGTGCTCCCTGCCGTCCCTTCGGTGATATGCCGCAGTGTTTCTTCCATTCGCCTGCGCTCGGTAATGTCACGGATGATGACGCTTGCTTTGGTCGCGCCGGACGGGTCTTGGTAGAAAGCGCTGGAAACTTCGCCGAGAAAAATTGACCCGTCTCTCCGTAAAAGTGTGAGCTCGCCTCTGACGCGCCCCGTCCGCGTGCGTTCCTCCAGGAAAGCCGGCAGGCGCTGGTCCCGGGGGGCGACCAGTCCCGCTCTGCCGACTTGGCGAATCTCTTCTTCCGTTCGCCCAAACAACTTGCAAGCCGCGGGATTGGCCGCTTCAATCGATCCTTCCGGGGTGGAAAGCAACACCGCGTCGATACTGCTCTCAAACAGGGAACGAAACTGTTCTTCGCTTCTCTTAAGCGCATCCAGATTTCGTTTGCGGTCCGCGATATCGCCGGCCATGGCTTCAATGCGCTCTAGAAAGAGCTCCGCCGGAACGTAATTCGGGTTGTTCCTGAGCGGGCCGGAGCCGAACATCAGATAAGGATGGGTTTCCATGCCGCCGTGACGAACGACGTGACCCGACAAAGAGATCGTGTCGTACATGCATACGACCACGCAGGGAAACCGTCGTGCAGCATCGGTGACCTTCGCCTCAAAGGCCAGCAGATCGTGATCCTCCGGCCAGTTTTTCTTGCCCCAGCCGATGTTGCCCAAGAGTCGAATTAACGGCGCGCCTCTATTAAGCGCTGCACTGAAGGCTGCGCCAATAGTTTGCAGGATCTTCTCACCGGAGGGAACTCCGCCCAAAACCGCGATCCGGCCTTCTGCTTGGAAAGCTTTGACATCAAGCCCCCTTTCCTCAAGCACGCCGCAGACAGCCTTGTTGGCATCGTCATGACCAAAGACGACGCAGTAGTCGCTCCCCCGTAAGCCGGTCTCCAGGAAGCGAATCGCTTCGACAAATTCTTCCTGTGTCTCCCAGAAATAGGCCACGTGAGCGGACTGATGAGCGCGTTGCCCCCGGATACCGAGTTCAATCTCAGCCATGCCAGTAAGATTAGCCCCGAGCAATTTGTCGTCGTTGTTCGCCATAACGCATATTCAGGCACATGAGGATGACGGCCTAAAGCTCCGCAGTTTAAATACTCCGTGTCGCGATATTTCGCAACCGCTGTGAAATATCGCGGCCACAGGACACAAGACAACCCGTTAGTAATGTAATTATCCTCCTAATTCCAAAGAGTTAGTTATGTGGCACGGCGAGTGCTCTATTGCTTTGCTAAATTGATTGGAGCATCGACCCCATGCTTAGGATCACGGAGAAATCGGAAAACGGGGAAATTCTCAGAGTCAGGCTGGATGGGACGATCAACACCGACTCTTACTCCGATTTAGAGAAAGTGTTCGCGCGCCACAATGGCGCCGACGGCCGAACGATCATTCTCGATATGGCCGGAGTTGATTTCATGAACGATGAGGCCGCGCGCAACTTGATAAGGGTGCGCAGCGAGCGGCTGAGAATCATCAATTGCTCGCCCTTCATCGTCATGCTCTTGGAAACTCTCGATAGAAAGCTGGTAAGCCCTAGAAGCGGAATGCAGAGATCGTATCTGGACCGTGATAGATGAGGAGAGACCTATGTTAGCTTACAGAAACGAAACGGAACACAGCTACTCCAGTGAAAAACTCTATGGAACGTCTGTCGCGCCAGTATCGCGCCGTACTTCATCGACCGCGATCCCGTTTAGGCGGCGTCGAGAGACAGGGCGGGATGAGACGCTTCTCATCGAACGGCTCAAGGCTGGCGATCAAGAAGCCTTTGAGACAATCTTCAACCTTTACTCACCAAAGCTTTACGGCGTCGCAAAAAGAATTCTCGGCGAAGTTGCAGACACTGAGGAAGTCATTCAAGATGTGTTCTGGACGGTGTACCGCAAGGCGAAATCGTTTCGAGGAAATTCGCGGCTATCCACTTGGCTCCACCGCCTTACGATCAACGCCGCGCTGGGCAAGATTCGTCGGGAGAAAAAGCACAGCAAAGAGGTCGAATACGAAGAGTATCTGCCTAAGTTCCAGGACGACGGCCACCACCTGGTGCGGCCGGTGGTTGATTGGTCCGATACTCTCGACGAAAAGTATGCCAAACAGGAGATGCAAGGCCTACTGGCGCAAGCGCTGGATCAGTTGAAGCCCGATGACAAGAGCGTCGTCGTGCTGAGCGATCTGGAAGGCATGTCGGACAAAGAAATCGCGGCAACGATAGGACTCACAGTGTCAGCGGTCAAGACCCGGTTGCACCGCGCCCGGTTATTTCTACGAGGACAATTGGCGGTGCATATGGGATACTCCGCGGCGTAAAGGAAGATCGGCGCATGGCGAAACGGACTGCGGCAACCAAAAAACTAACGAACAAGACCTGTCGGCAGATTTCGGAACTGGTTTTCGATTACCTGAACGAAAATTTAATACCGGCCACCAAGCGGGATTTCGAGCAACATTTGAGCATCTGCCCGGACTGCGTGAGCTTTCTCAACACCTATAAAAAGACCGTGGCGGTGACCAGCTCGGTCAACGTTGAACAATTGCCGCCGAATGTCCGGGAAAATATTCTCGCTTTCTTACGCAAACGAATTCGGCGGATCGGCGCCATCCTGTGCTTCGTCGCGACCTTTTTGGGCGCCTGACACGCCCGCCGCCCCGCGAGCGCGAGCCGCAACCATTTTCCCTTTCCATCTGTCTAACCCGTGTAGTCTCCGCCGCTCAATCCATTTTGGAGTCGGCGCGTAGTATAGGATAAAACGCTCATCAGGAGGGAGATTTGTCATGAACGCTTGGGAATCGATTTTCCGGCAAAGTCGGGTTAATAACGGTTATCACGATGAAAGCAAGCTGCCTCAATTAAAATGGGATTGGCCCAGGGGGACTTGGCTTCAAGAGCGCTTGGATCAGACCTGGGAGCAGCATCCAGCCATGGGCGTCAAAGCCGGCAGAGGTTTTAGCCGGAGCGACGAAATGCCCAGAGTGTAACTTTACGACTCAATTCCACTATTCTCGTCCTGGCGAGAGTCGTGAATGAGGCATGTCGCTGTCGCAACTTATTGCAGGCGGCGGTGAAACTTTCTTTTGCGACAATGCATCTAACCATTGACCATCAAAGACCTTCAGGGGGGCGAAACCATGAGGCGCAAACAAAATGGTAACGAAGCGATGAGCCGAGAAAAGAACGGTCCGATCCGGACGACTTTCATGGAACTGATTGAGGAGCTTACTAACCTGACCAGAGATGACGCTTTGGTGCTCGCGGTGGTAAGGAGCATTTTTGGGACTTACCGAGTTCGCCTGGCACACACCATGGCTCCGGTTCGCCTGGTGAGCAGGCAAGGGTCAATTACGCGAAACAAAAACCAGCGAGGGCAAAGACTCCCGACCTTGGCCTAGATGGCGAGCATTTCACTATCTTACACCGGGAGGATTACAACCATTGACTGCCACCGGCACACCACGTAAACACCGCGCTCCTCTTCGGTCTCCCTGTCTCGGGAAGCCTCCCCGTTCGCGGCGCGAAACCAAACGAGTGAAAGGCGCCGTCCCGCTTACGACATGCGCAACCGAGGTGGCGCTGATCGGGGACTACCTCGCGTCCAGGCTCAGTTCGCGGATGCTCAACGCTTTTGAAAAACATCTGAAGGACTGCCCTGACTGTGCGTCGTTCCTACGAACCTATAAAAAAACCATTGAAGTAACTCGTTCCTTCCTTCAGATGGAGTCCGCGAAACGCAGGCCGCCTCACCTCACCTATCGGCCGCTGGATAGCGCCAATTCCAACTGTTGAAATTTTCCCGCACCCTTTTCAAATCTCCAATCATCCAATAGGCTGACTTGAATTCCGCTTCAATAAAGATCCATCCGAACGACCACAGGAGGCTTCTTATGAAAGCCGTCGCCGTAACACCGGGTAAAAAATCAGTCGGAATTATCGATCAGCCGGAGCCGCGGATCTCTTCGCCCACCGACGTCAAGTTGCGTATGATCGAGGCAGGAGTCTGTGGCACCGACAAGGAAATCTGTGCATTCGAATACGGCACGCCCCCTAACGGCTCGGAACAGCTCGTCATCGGCCACGAGTCGCTCGGTGAAGTGGTCGAGGTCGGCTCCACGGTCACGCGCGTGAAGGTTGGAGACTTTGTCGTCCCCATGGTCCGGCGCCCCTGCCCCCACGACTACTGCATCGCATGCCGATCAAGCCGTCAGGACTTCTGTTTCACCGGTGATTTTACCGAGCGGGGCATAAAAGAGCAGCATGGTTTCATGGCGCAGTTTGTCGTCGATGATGAAAAATACATGAATCTCGTGCCCAGGGAATTGCGCGACGTCGCCGTTCTCGTCGAGCCGCTCACCATCGCCGAAAAAGGGCTGGCACAGGTATGGCAGGTTCAGCAACGTCTGCCCTGGAGTTGCGCAGCAACGACGGGAAAAGCCGCGTCCCATTGTCACCGCGCGCTCGTTCTCGGCGCCGGGCCGGTGGGTCTACTGGGCGCCATGGCGTTGGTCAACTACGACTTCGATACCTACGTTTACTCTCGCGAGCCAGCTCCTAATCCGAAATCCATTTTGGTTGAATCCATAGGCGCCCATTATATTTCGTCCGAAGAACTAACTCCCGAAATGCTCCCGCAACAGATCGGCAACATCGACCTCGTCTACGAAGCGACCGGGGCCTCGAGTCTTTCGTTTGAGATGATGAAATATCTCGGCACCAACGGCATCTTCATCTTCACGGGCGTCCCCGGCAGAAAAGGACCGATTGAAGTCGATACCGATCTCATGATGCGCAACCTGGTGCTCAAAAACCAGGTCGTATTCGGCACCGTCAACGCCGGCCGCGACGCCTTTGAAAATTCCATCCGCGACGTTGGGACTTTTACCAAACGCTGGCCCGAAGCCGTCCGCTCGCTGATCACGGGTCGGTTCCCGATGGAAGCCCACCGCGACCTCCTGCTCGGGCGCAGTCCTGGCATAAAAAACGTGATCACCCTGAACTAATGCTATTTGCAAGCCGGTACGTTTCCACGCGGTTGGCTCGACTCCGATTCTCTCCCCCTTCGACGGGGGAGAGTTAGAGTGGGGGTGATTCGGCCCGCGCCAACGACAAGCTTTTCACCCCCATCCGTTCCTTCCCTCATCAAAGGGGAAAGGTAGGGCTTCGGTCCCGACGCTCACCACGCGCTTGGTTTCTCGGCGACCAGCTTAGACCCGCATCCTTCATCCTCGCTCCCGCATCCAATACGATGTGACCGCTGCCTTGAAGAGCCATTGGCCTGAATATTTAATGGAAGCTGCCGGCCTCGGCCTCTTCATGATCTCGGCGTTCGGCTTCGGGACCCTGCTCGAACATCCCGCTTCGCCGGTTCACCAGGCGCTGCCGAATTCATTGTTGCGCAGATTCTTCATGGGCCTTGCGATGGGAATCACGGCGGTCAGCATCATTTATTCACCCTGGGGCAAGCAGTCGGGCGCGCATATCAATCCATCGACCACATTGACCTTCTTTCGCCTCGGCAAAGTCGCCAAGTGGGATGCGATCTTTTACATCGCCGCGCAATTCATCGGCGGCCTAATTGGCGCGATGCTGGCGTCGATCGCTCTCGCCAAGTGGGCCGCGCATCCTGCCGTCAATTACGTCGTCACGGCACCGGGCAATGGCGGCGCGGGCAGCGCATTCCTCGCCGAGATCGCCATCACGTTCCTCTTGATGACGGTCATCTTGATCGTCTCGAACAATGCCCGCCTGCACAAGCTCACCGGCCTATGCGCCGGCGCACTGGTAGCGACCTACATTACCTTGGAAGCACCGATCTCCGGCATGAGCATGAATCCCGCAAGGACCTTCGCCTCGGCCGTTCCGGCGCAACATTGGGCCGCCTTATGGATTTATTTCACCGCCCCACTGATCGGCATGCTGGCCGCCGCGGAGCTGTATGTCCGGACACGAGGCGCTCACAGCGTCATGTGCGCCAAGCTGCATCACAAAAATACCAAACGCTGCATCTTCTGCGGCAAGCCGGCGGGGGAACAAAACCAGGCGATCTGATGTCAAACCTATAAACAGAACCGGCTCGGCGGCCAAAATCCCGTGAACGCCGAATCTCGCTCCGTGAAAACGCGAATCTCGCATTAAAGAAGGCCGCAGCTTCGCGCCGTGTCGAATGATCGCGCATCGTTTCAGCCTGCCCGCGCATCAAAGACTTAATGGCGCCGACACACGGCGTTAACGGGAAACACTTAATCTAAAATCCGCAACCATGAACACTAACGCGCTACAAACGAATTTCGACAACTCGGAGAACGAATGGGCCGTCATTTTGGCCGGAGGAGATGGCACTCGATTGAGACCTCTTACGCGCAGGATCACGGGCGATGAGCGCCCAAAACAATTCTGCCCGGTTCTAGGCCGGGCGACTCTCCTTGAAGAGACTCGCGGCCGCGCCGCTTTGGAGTTGGCGCCGGAACGTACGTTATACGTAGTCAACCGCGTCCATCAACCCTACTACGCGCCGATTCTCACCGGAGAGCCTGCGAAGAATTTTGTGATTCAACCGAGTAATCGCGGCACCGCGCCGGCGATTCTCTACACTCTTCTGCGCATCGTCGCAGTTGATACACACGCCGTTGTCGCGTTTTTCCCCTCGGATCACTATATTTCCGATAACAATAGGTTCATGGCCCATATCCGGACGGCGCTCGATGCCGCGCGCAGACGCCCCGAGTCGGTGATTTTACTTGGCCTGGACCCGGAGAGCCCCGAAGTCGAATACGGCTGGATCGAGCCGGCGAAAGTCATTCCCGGCGAAACGCGCGTCCGGGGCGTGCGGCGCTTTTGGGAAAAACCGGATCGACGTCTCGCCCAAGTGCTTCAGCTGCGCGGCTGCTTGTGGAATAGCTTTGTGATGGTGGCCTCCGCGCGAGCGCTTCTGGAAATCATCGAGAGCGCGATCCCGGAGCTTTATCGCTCACTCGCTAGCGTCACCCGGCTCTTCGGCACGCGCGGTGAGGCAAAAGAGATCGACCGGATCTACGCGCGGATCGAAGAAACGAATTTTTCGCATCAAGTGCTGGCGCTTCGCCCCGAGCGCCTCGCGGTCGTCAAAGTGACCGGCGTGCGCTGGAATGATCTCGGCGAACCGAAGCGCGTCATGGCCTCTTTGACCATGGCCGGCGTCCGCCCCCATTGGGCGGAGACTGTCGTACCTCAGTTCGCATAACCGATTTCTGCTTTCCGCATACTGCTGACTCTTTCTCTACTTAACCTCTATCGAAATCTCCGTAGTTGGGTTTCTAACGGGAAATTTACCCTTCTCCCATCTCGGCACTCTCAGAATTACTGTCAAATTATTTGAAAAACCGTAGGGCTCCTTAGTTGTACTGTGTCACCTTAGAGGGAGTTTAGACGCCTTAATGTTTTGTCCGTCAGAGGGGGAAAACCATTTTTATAACACAGTACAATTAGGTACCCCCACCAAATTCTTATCCATTTTGCCGTTACTATTTTCATCATGAAATGCCGCAATACCGTAATCTTCGTAGGGAACATCGTTGATCGTCCACGTCACCGTTTGACCGTCCACCTTAATCGTAGACGAGTAAACGGGATGTTCGCCCAGCCACGTCTCGGACGAATTGAATACAGCGATTCTCACCTGCCCTTTCTCAGAGCGAAGCCCAGTGACCTTTAAAATGAAAGTACCCAGTCCACCCGACTGCGCCCGCGTTGGTGGGGAAAAACTCACAACGACAGAAAATAAAACCACGCACACAAGTGAAACTTTAATTCCGAGGAGTCTAGATGGCATGATCATCTTACTTTCAGAGCAAAAGAGTTAAGGCAAGAAAGTCGAGACGTAGAAGTCGGACCCCGAAACTTGTACCAAGATCCAAGATCTGCCCCCCCCTAACGGCGTTCAGACCGTGGCGAGGCAGAAATCAGAGCTTGGAGTTTTTAGTTTTCGCCTTAAGGCGAGCGGCTTCGGTGGAAAGAGAGAACTTCTCTCCGTACATTGACTCGTATTCGATCAAGAGATCGGCCCGTTCAAATGTTTTTTTCACTGCATCAGGCGTTGGTTGATTGTCGCTTACAAATTTCACCCTAACTAACTCACGATTCTCGTTCTTCGCCATCACATATCCGTCCGTAACATAGGATTGGTAGGACTCGTACGTATAGTTTGGAAACAGAATTTTTAGCCCGGACTCTATTAACTGCGTTCCTACTCCTGGAACCTTGTTGCCGTCAATCTTTACCTCAAACTGACGAATTATCGCAGGTCCTATCCCGTTATTGATCAACTCAATTCTGTATACGCCTTCCTCGGGTTTACTTTCTGTCCAAGTTGTAAGATGTGGCTTTACCGAAATTCTATTGTGCCGCCTTGCAACTATTCCTTGCCAAACTGAAGTGAAAAAGGCCAAGAAAACTATGATCACACTAGCGACCGCAGTCACTAGCTCTGCGTTTTCTCCTATATATTTGATGACGGTCTCCATTATTGGAACTTCTATGCTCGAATGAGCAACCGGTATACTTGTCTGACCGGCTACTCCAGATGGCTTGGACAAAGGAATTAAAGCAAATAAGCAGAAACAGACATTGATGAAACCAAAACAGAAATTCTTCGGCGCACCGGCTGAACCTAACCTTAACGTTGCAGCATCCGGCTCGATCATTACACGTTTTTCTCCGTCACAAGATCTGAAGGGTTCCGGAACTTGGTTCTGGTTCTGCGCATAAAAAGCTAACGGCCACCATTCTATAACGGAAATCCATAAGTGATAGAAGCCGAAAGGAACTAGTCCCGGCAAAATAGCACGTGGAATCAGTAGAAAAGTATTCCAGCAAGTCCACTTATCTGGTAGGAGAGTCAGACCACGAAGCCAATGAAAGACTAAGACGAAAACAATCCACGGCAGTAGGTCAAGCATAATGACGGCCGTCAAGAATCGCCGCGTTGGCTGCCAAAAGTCCCGGCGGAAGCAGAGTGCAAAGTGAAAGGGCTTCCACCGCGGGAGAACATTTGAGACGATTCGCCAGGAGATGGCAAAGAACAAAGTGAAAATAACCTGAGTTTCGTTCACAATCTTCCTACGAGTCGGATCGAAACGAGAAGTCAGACCTCAAAGGCCCGGTACTACGTGGATGACTGAGGTAAGAACGCAAGGGTCCGTGAAGAATTGCAAACTCATCAAACTGCCACTTCAAAATCGGACAGATCCCTTGCGTAATCTAAACAGGCGGTGATTTGCTCGCTCCGTAGGTCAGGGACCTCGGCGATGACCTGCTCCGGGCTGTTGCCCGCTGCAAGATAACCAAGAATGAGACTGACGGGTATCCTTGTGCCCTTGATCCGCGGTTTGCCGCGAAGAATATTCGGCGTGCATTCAATATGGTCTTGCCATGCGATCTTCATGTTTATCCTCGATTTTGGGCCGTTTGCACTGACGTACGGTGGTCATGCCGGTTTGATTCTATTTTTATTCCCCAGTGTTGGCAATACACGCTCGGAGCCAGCCTTGCCTGCTGGTTTTTTGGCATTCCGCCGCACCAGCGCACTGTATCGCCGCATCCTTTCTCCCATCGCTGACATCTAAAAAGCCAGATCGTCCCAATCACTCGGGCCGGGGGGTGGCCGGGATGGAAAGCAAGCCGTACGTAAATCAAGAACATTATATGGGAGGATTTTTCCATGAGAAAGCGCAATATCATTATCGCCGTGGCGATCATCATCGTCGGAGGGATCTGGTACGCGTTTCGGCCGGAGTTGTTGTTCGTAAAAATCAGCAAGCTTTCTTACGACAGCAATCCCGCCGCCGGCGTGCGGGCTGAAACCGAAGGGCTGGTCAAGATCGTGTATGAAGAAGGAACGGAGAGGATTTTGGGCGCCCACGTGATCGGCGCCCATGCCGAGGATATCGTGCAGATCGCCGCCGTGGCCATCAAGGGCGGCCTGAAAAAATCCGAGGTCGGCGCGATGCACTACGTTTTTCCGACCATCGGCGGCGCGATCTTCGATACGATGGCGAGCTAGTGTAGTGTCCCTAACGCTTCTTCACATAAGATGCTCCAACAGGGGCGGGCCTTGCGCCCGTGGTCAATGAGTCGGTGGCTTGAGGGCCGCCACCCCGACCCCTTCGGGTGGGATATTTCACGGCTGGGCCTGGCGAAACCTTCACGTTCCTGTGCCCACGGGCTCCAGTCCCACCCCCGTTGGAGCCTGAATGCGGACCGCCTCGATGGTCAGGAAATTTCTGGGACACTACACTAGAGCGTGCTCGCCACGCACTTTACGCAGTGGGGTTACGTCAAGCTGCGCATCCGCTTTTACGGTTGCCGTGAAGCGGTTTTGTTACTCGTCGTAGACTTCCACTCGAATCGCCTGGCCTCGTCCTGACTCGGGACATGCACTGACCGCAACCAGGCAATCCATTTCCGCGCGGAAATCGACATGCGCCTCGTCTTTGGGACGGATCATCGTGTCGTACATAATGCCGGTGTCGGGATCGATACGCATGCATTGAAAGATATTGAACGGGCTCGGAATATCGTCCGGTGAAATTGTCCACGGTTTCACAGCGTTGCTTAAATTTTCCCAGCAGCCGTGATCGGGGATGTCCTGCGGCGCTTTGGGATTGAAGTCGACGCCTTCTGCGAACACGCGCTTCGCGGTTCCCTGCGCCACCATCTCGAACCGCTTGCGGCTGCACATCCCCTTCTGCAAGTCATGGCGGCCTTCTTTGAAGGTGTCCGCGACAATCGTCAACATCGGATCGTTCCGCTTCGAATACAAAACATCCCCAGTGCTGATAAATATCTTAACTTGATTCGTCTTGGTGCGCGCCTGATCGAACCGCTCGGTCAAATCGTGCAGGTTGAAGGCCACGAAATCGACGATGCTCTGGCCCGCGATGCGCAGCCTTTGCCCTTTTCTCACCTCGAACGCCGCCCCGGAATTCTTCGGCACGACCTCGCTTCTTAAAATGGCCATCTAAGCCTCCCCATTACAACACAACAGGCTCCGATACAGTAGACGCGTTCACTGTACGCTCATTCGAGTCTCTCGTCTAAACTTTTTTTGCTTGCTAAGCTACGAAATCGAGTTACAATGCCTCGTAGTCTATGGGAATACAAGCTTCGATCCACTACTGACGCTTAAAACACAGTAACCACAGGAACGTGTTTGCATGGACGGCTTTCTAATTGATTATCTTAAGTCTGGACAGGCTTGGATATTAGTCGGGTCTGGACCGTCTGTTGAGATGGGATACCCGTCCTGGAACGAGCTTGCTTCGGTTGCTCTCGAAACCGCTAAGTCGGAGAAAGGAGCTAACTCTTTCGCATCACTCGAAGCCGCAATTAGACGTAAGGACTTCCCTTTCGTTTTTGATGAGTGCAGAAAAATAGTAGGAGGACCGCGTTTACTGCAAGCTCTCCAAGAGAAGCTTGTTCCGACGCATCAATCACAAATTTATAAGCTTATAACACGTTGGCCCGTCCAAGTTTATCTCACAACAAACTATGACGACGAAATCCAGCGTCATCTGGCGGAGTTGAACGAGGCCTCTGTTATCTATTCTAACTCCGAGGACCACATGGGTCACCTCTTACCGGATCTTAGGGGAGCCATCTTTAAGCTCCACGGAGATCTTAGATCGGAGACAGGACTGATTCTAACGACGAGTCAATACCGTGAGATAGCGGAAGGTGACGAGTGGAAGTACTGGCGTACAAAGATGACATCTGTTTTTCAAATGAATCGCGTTGTCGTAATCGGTCATTCCTTGTCAGACAGAAACATACAGCATGTACTAGCAACCGCGAAGCAAGGGGCAGGGGTCTTTCAACCCATCTGCTGGCTAGCTCCAGATGTTTCGACCTCACAGGCGACAGAATATCTTGAAAAATATCGCATTCGAGTAATTTCATACGACAATCGAGACGGAGAGCATAGAAGTCTTGTTCATTTGATCGAGACCATAAGCGACTTTGTGCCGCCTCGTCAGGCAATACATGTACAAGAACAGATTGCTAGGTCCTATCAATCACCGCTGGGGAATAATGCGGGCGCTCCTGGCTTCTTTGTGTTTAACAAACTTGCGGTCCAGGGCGACCATGAGCAAAAGAGAACTGATGTCGTATTAGCAATAATCCAATCAGCGATTCCGCATTTAAAATCAATAGAGCCTTTCACAATAAACAAAGCACTAGAAGTCGCAGGGTGGCCAAAGGATTCGCCGTTAGGGGCGCCATTTGCCGAACAAGTCTGTAAGCGTGCGGTTGAGCAGGGCTTACTTGCTTCTTCAGGAGATGAATTCAAAGTAGGAGATCAAGCTCAAACTTTAGCTGCCACAAACGAACAACGGTTCGAGCATCTGAGGGAGCGGTTTAAAACCTCACTTCAACTGCGTATAAGAAAACACTATCCCGCTTTGGATGGCGAAGAGTCGCAAAGAGTTGCGTCAGACATTGAAGCATCTCTGACGGGCTATTTTAAAGAGGGGGGATTAACGCTGGCAACCACTCTCTTCTCAAACCGACAACGCCGTAGTCAGGCGGTTCCCAGCTCAATGCTAAAATACATTAACGAAGCTTCGGCCCAGTACGATGACTCACTGCGGCGACAAGCCTTTTCAACTGCTTCAATCGAAGCATTTGTCAGCGCCGAGTCAGCTGAACGGGAGTACCTTGGAAGAATATCGCAGGGCTTTTTTGCCTTTCATTCTTTGGGCGTATTCGGTGAAGTCGCTATTGAAAGGATCAAAGAGGCGAAAAAGACTGTATGGTTGATCGACTCAAGCGCCCAGATTCCGACATTGGCTTTGGCGGCATCTACCAACGCAGTATTTGCCGATTGCTTCTCACGATTGAAAGCCGGTGGCGTTCGGCTATTCACGACCGAAAAGCTTTTTGACGAAACACGGGAACATTTGCGGTTTGCAAGTGAAGTCATAAGACGACACGGCCCCGGTTCTTCCGCCGTAGTGGCCGCCGCGAGGGGAGAAACGCCCTACCGCAAATCGAACCAATTTCTCGAGGGATTTATTAGATGGCAATCTGCGGGTAATCCTTGTGATTGGGAAAGCTATAATTTTCATGCGTTCGGATCACGAAATCCAAGGGAAACCGATATAAAACAGGCGCTCTCACAAGTTGGCATCGAGGTAATCGACTTTCAAGACTGGCCGGGGTTTACTCAACAAGATAGAGGCGCATGTGAAGAATACTTCGAAAGGATAGTTGAGAAAATCAAATATCTTCGAGGGGAACACAAAGAATTTGAAACTGCGGATTTCGACCAGCCAGACTACTATAAAAAAGCTCAACCTGAAGCCGAGGCTTTACTCATAGTTAGAAGAGAGCGCGAGGGAACGTACCAGATACTCTCTCCGATCGGAGAGGCATCTCCTTCTTGGTTCATTAGCCAAACCTCGATCCTCAATGTAATCGAGGAAGGGCCGCGTATCACCTGGCAACCAGAAGCTTTCTTAAAGTTTTCAACAACCCTTTCCACTGCTTCCGATCCCCAATCGGCTAACCGAGCGTTTGAGACTCTTCTCTGGGGACTGGCACAATCAGGTCTAAGTTTACTTGATGAAAAGACTATAGAAGATGTATTTGGCGGCACCATAGAGCAGGCAACAATCAATATTGTGGAGCAACGGCAGGTTTACAACAAAACCATCGGACAAAAATACGGAGAATCGCCAGAAGCAGTCCTTAAGCGGGTCTCGCCATCGTACAAACCCTTAGCGGCACTCCAATTAGCTAATGAGATGTCTCAAAGGCTTGTCCAAGAGATACAACAAGCAGAGAGCTTGGCAATCAAGGAGAGAAAGCGAGCCGAACAAGCCGAGAAAATGTTGCGGGATCTGGATAGATTTCGCAAGAGAATGGAAGCCAAGCGACAACGACATCGCCGAAAGAAAAAGAAGTAAAGACTCGAATAGCGGTATCACGAGGAGGACTAAGAACACCAAACAATTCCCTTTCATTGGTAGAGTCGCGCAGTGAGGTCGTAGAGACTGACGGCAACGAAATTGGAAGAGAAGACTGACGGTGAATGAAGACTTGGTGTCACGGTTGAGAGACGTCGTGACCTGCCCCAAAATGGGATACGGGCGCTAGCCTACTTCCCCATTTAGCCCCTTGAGGCCTCGGGGCGCGGGCTGGCAAGGGTCATCGAGGGCAAATTTGAGTGCTCGGCAGCTGAAACTCAAAAGGGCCTGCCTGCACGTTGGAGTTCGAGATCGCTGCTTCTCGATAGCGGGTTCAGCGGGCCATCGTTGCAGTCGGTCAGCGCCGGAAGTTACGGTTGAGCGCCAACGCGAAGAAGGCCAACAGCACAACACCGAGGATGCGTTCGATGAGGATTGGCCACGAGTCGCCGGCTGACTGGAACGAAGGGAGCAGCGAGTGGATGCTCTGAAGGAAGGCGTCGCTCCATGTGAATGGTCGTGTGGCGATCGTGTCACCAACGGCAACTTGCCGTGAACCGAAGTAGCGCCAGAAGGCTCCGAAAAAGAGGAGCACTCCGAGAATCCAGGCGAGGGCGAGACGGTAGCTCTCGCCATACAGGCTTACCAAGCCATAAAGGAACAGCATTACGCGCTTCTCGTGCGTCCGGCGCCGCATCTCCATTTCGCGCAGGTGGAAGACGCCCGCTTCGGAGTATGATTTGGACTTCTCGTAGCTCTCTCTGAGACCTTTGTAAACGGCGGCGACGTGGGAGGGATGGACGTCGGCGTGTTCTTCCGGGTCGGCCTTGTCTTGTTCGACCCCTCCCCCACCGCCCGATGTAAACCTTCGGTTCCTTCGTCGGCGGACGCGAGCGTACAAGAACTCTTCATCAACAATCCTCGCCATGTCATCTCGCCGTTGGCCGAGCGCCATGGCTTGCCCCCAAAGGGCGATGCTACCCTCGACGGAGCCCCACTTCACGTTGGCGAACCGGATGCGCGATATCAATCGTTGCAAAAGTACTTGCCATTCTGTAGTAACTGGTGTAGTGTCTACTTATGCCAAGGAAAGCAACAAAGATGAAGCCGGTTAGTGTTAGAGCGCAAGTCCGTTATGAGAAACG